>OGXT01003405.1_pt1 | contig 11003 bp, 7 predicted proteins | sample 1576361 | NCBI WGS metagenome assembly OGXT01 (sample SAMEA3541514, study PRJEB24748) | human gut metagenome | biome: human gut; feature: human-associated habitat; material: faeces | place: China | collected 2012 | reverse complement strand
CCATTATCCATGCGTTTTCCCGAATAAAATAGCACAGTTCTTCGATATTCCAGATATGTACTTTTGCTTTTTCAAAATAGTAGGGCAATTCTGCGTTCTGCCCCAGACACAGATATACACGTCCCATGATTTTCCTCTAAAATTCGTCTATGATTCTGCCAAAACCGGCGGCGCAGCGGATTTTGCATCAGCGCCTGCTGCACTCTGTTCTGACGCCACAGTTGCAGTGTCTGTCGTATCGGCACCTGCTGACGCCTGGGCTGCAGTGCTGCTGCCTGCCGCAGTATCCGGCTGCCCGATCGAAATCGTCTTCTCCCAGAACTGGTGCGTCGCCGGGAAGAACTCTCCGAAGCCGAAATCTTCCATGTTCAGGCGCAGCGTCGTCAGATCCGCCATGTCGATCTGCAGATGGATGCGCGTTGTGAGCGCCGGACGCTGTGGAAGTCCGGTCAGCGCGATCTCCACATCCCGGATCTCGCCGCCGTTTAGCGGTGTAATCCGCAGCGAAAAGCGATTCTCCTCTTCCAGTAAGAAGTCAATCTCCGCCTTTGCATCGTACCAGTTCGTCCCGGCATCCAGAAGCGGCTGGCAGCTGTCCTGCCCACGCTTTTCCGCATACAGACTGATGTTCGCCTTTAACATATCTTTTCCGAGGAACACATACCCTTCGGAAACGCTGCCGGGTGTCATACGCTGACGGGCCGCATAACAAGCTCCCTTGCTGTAAAGGTTGTTGCCCAGAAATACCCGGCGTTCCTGGCACAGAAACCGCAGCGATTCCTGATACCATTCTCCCAAAAAGCCTTCGCCAATCAGATAGACACAACTAACATTTCGATCGCCAATCAGCGCTTTCATCGTCTCTAAAAAGCACTGATCCAGATCTTCTCTGCCTGCCGCCACTTCCTTCCAGTCCGCTTCCTCCACAAAGCAGGCGACCGGAGATGTTTTCCGGTTTGCCGTAAACAGAAGCGTGTGCAGAAACGTGCCGGAAAAATCACACAGAAGCACATCCTGTTTCCAGAGTTCTTCGGGTTGGCAGATATTGTAATAGAAAAAACTCTCCGCGCGTCCGATCAGAAACAGACTCGCATTTTTCAGACCGAGCATGCCGACCGCATCCGTCACCGCCGACAATATGGGTACAGACACTTCCGGCACAGAAAAGACGAGCGCCTGCAGGCGTTCCGGGCGTACGATCGGCGCAAGCAGCGACATCGTCCGTTTTAAAAACAGGGAAAGCAGTGCAACCGAGCTATAGTTCTGTCCGCCTACCTCCACCATTTCCTGGTGTGCTGCCTTCGTCAGCAGTCCGTCAGCGAGAAAAACCTCTCCAGTCGCTGCCGCTGCCTGCGCTTTCGGTCCGTACACCCAAAGGTCTTGATCGATATACCGTCCCAGCAGCGCCGGAATCAGATACTGCTCCTGATCCGCCTGCAGGCTGATCGTCTTTGGACAGGGTTCTCCCGGCAGACAATAGCTGATTTGCGCATATGCATCCGTCAGATCATAGCCAGCCGTTGCCTGCCGTTTGTTTTCTTCTTTTTCCCTGTGTTCTAAAAACATATCTCCTTCTCCCTATTTCAGCATTCCAAACAGCCGTTTTGCACAAAACGCGGTATACAGGTAGTTTTGCGTCCGCTCCTTCTGCGCCGATAAATCCTCCTGCAAAAGCTGTGCCTGTGCCATTTCATAAAGCCATGCGTACCTGCCCTGCATTGCCTCTGCAGCTTCCTCCTGCGCAAGCAACATGCCATTTTCCAAAATTTTCTCCGGCCTTTCGGACACTGTGATATAATACTGCAGCCGCTCTCCCGGAAACAGAATAAATCCCGCCGCATAAATGCCGTCGCAGACGCATGGAAGCTCCATTTCATGATACTGCGCTTCCGCCAGTTCCCCTTCCACTCTCCGATAGTTCAAAACCAGCTGTTTTTCGGGTTCTCCTTCATATACGACAAAGGTTTTGTCCAGAATCTCCCAAACCTCCGGCACAAGGTCTGCAAACTGCTGCAGCACCGGAAGCAGGCAGTTTTCTTCAAATAACTCCCTGATAATTTTAGCCACCTGACCGCGGTTTTTTTCCTCTAACATGCCTTTGTTTTTGGCGTAATACTGCAGCGCCGCAATTTTGCACAGCCTGCTTACCTTTGCACCCCATCTGCAGAGCCGCAAAATCATCTGCACCATATATCGGTGGATCGGTTGCTTTAAAATCACATTTGCATAGGCGCAGCGGTACAAAAATGCCTCTTCCAGCTCCGGACTGCCGCCCGCACTGATATAATCCCGCAAAAGATCCATCCGCTCCGTCACATCCTGACCGGTAAACAACAGCTGAATCAGGAGCTTCCTGTTGATTTTCCAGATGTCGATTTCAAAATTTTTTGCCGCCTGCAACAGCACTTCCAGCTCGCTGCAGCTTCCCTCGTAAGCATCCGCCAGATACTGTAAAATCCGATCGTCATATTTTCCGTTCAGCGCAGCCTGCGCACACAGAAGCATCAGGCGCTTTTCTTCGAGATGGCTTTCTTTTGCCAGAAGTCTGCTGCAAAGGCGCATCAGCTCCGCCGGCTCAAGTTTGCAAAAGCACTGACCGGCAAGCCATTCATATGCTTTGTCATAAAAACCGTGCAGAATCATCAGTCGCGCCATGCATAGCCTGTCCTTTTCCGCAATCTGCTCTTTGGACAGTGTCCGCAAAAAGGCGTTCAGCTCCTTATTTTTCTCCTGCTCGGACAGCCACACCGCCAGCCGGCAGCGAAGCTCCTGCCCGTAAACATCCTCCAGCTGTCTGTTTGTACAAAGCTTCGTCCAGACGGCGATCTGATCGAGTTTAGAAAGCTTTCTTTTTTCCGCTTCCAATAAAAACGCAATGCTCTCTGTGCCCCATTCCCGCAGTGCTTCCATTCCCCAGGCAGAAACCGCATCCTGAAACGAAAGCAGCTCTTTCCTGTCAACAGTCACCAGACGGCGGTTCTGCTCTTCGTCTTCTGTAAAAAGCAAATCCTCCGGATCGTAAACGGACACGCAGGCTTTTCCATCCTGCAGCCAGTAAGTCTCTTCGCCTTTCAGTCTGCGATGAACGACGATCAGCTTGCGGCACTCCTTGCGGTTCAATACAACCTCAGTGCTTCCGAGCAGTGAAGTAATCGTCTCCCCCTGCGTTTTGTCAAGCGCCAACACCGGCAAATTTTCCCGGTACAGCCAGGACAGATGCCGGTTGATTCTTCCCTTATTCAGGCAGTCCAGCAAAAAATGATCCAGCTCCAGCTTGTAGGTGATGTAAAGCTCCGGATCCTTTGTCTTGCATCGCTCCACGCACGAATACAGCCACGCCGCATATTCCCAGTCCAGGTTGCACTGGTAGGCAAAATACAGCAGCACGCTTTTGGGCGGTTCAACATCCCGCGACAGATCGGTGCTCAACAGATAATATTCATACAGTCGCGTGACACGCAGCTTGTTTTCCACTCCTCTTTCATACCAGACATGCCACTTTTGCTCGCATTTATTTCCTTTGATCAATAACGAACAGATCGCCTGCAAAATGGCTGGGGACTGCTTTTTTTCCCAGCTGCGCTCCAGAATTTCAAACAAAACCGGCTCGAAATATTTTTCCCGGCAGGCAAGCTCTGCAGCCTGTCCGCAGAGATTTTCATTCAAAAGCCCTTTCCGTGCGCCATAAACTAAAACCCTGCGCACAATCGGGTCTAGCCCCGTCAAAAGCGCCGGATCTGCATTCAGCAAAAGCACCGCTTCCTGATACAACAGCGGGCTTACGCAGCCTTTCTGGAACTGTTCCTGCAAAAACTGCCACTTCCGGTAGGTGCTCCGGTTGATCTCATGGGATAAAAACAGCATCAGCCACGCAATCCGCCATTCTTCCGGGTAACGGGTATAAATTTCCTCCACCCGCGCGGCGGCACGCTTCACATACTCCTCGCGCTTATCGTACAGTGTCGTCAGATACAGATAATAGCTGACGACCGCCGGGCTTTCTCCCTCCAGCATCGGGCGCAGCTGTTTTAACATCCAGCCGACCTCTTCTGTTTTGTTTTCCGTCAATAACAGCTGTGCGGAAAAAAGTTTCGGCACGATACTTTTCCGATCCAGGACAGCCAGCTCTTCCACACATTCCCGCACCTTTTCCTGCCAGTCTGCCAGGTCGATCTGCTTTGCGCGCAGCTTTAAATAAAGCTCTGTCAGACGGATCGTATATTTTTTCTGGCGGCTTTTTTTTTCGGTTTCCGCAGACAGTCCCGTTTTCCGGCGGGTTGCTGTGACACCGACCAAAAAGCTGCCCCGGCTCCACGAAACCGTCACCGTCCCGAAATTTTTCCCGTCATGGAGATTTTCTTCCGATATATAAACCGGCAGGCGACAGAGATTGCCTAAAAAGTCATCCTCCCCGATTCTGTTTTTTTCCAGAAACAAAAAATCGTCCTCTGTCTGTACCTTCAGGCTGACCGGTCCCCAGCCATTTTTTAAAATCTGCAGCTCTTCCCGTACCGTTTCCTGTACGTCTTTGACCTGAATTTCCGGTTTGGCCGCAGTAAAGGTCAGTGCCTGCTTGCAGCCGTTTTCCTCCAGAAATGTCTCGACGTTGGAGCTGTTATAGTATCCGGCGGACAGCCCCCGGTACAAAAGCCAGGTCTTTTCGCCTTCTTTTTTACAGATTTCTGCAAACGGTTTGCTGTAAAAAAACTGTACCGCCGTTTTCCAGTCCGTGCGCGCAAGCTCTGTAAATCCGGCAAGCGTCGAGACTTTTCCTGCAATTCCTGCTGCCGCCTCTCTGCGCACTGTCACCTTCCACGGCAACGTGTATTCCCCGTAGTCCGATATGATCAGGAACTGTCCCTGCAGGCTGTCGCCCTCCTGCAGCCCGTCTGCACAAAATCGGTACACGATTTTCTCCTGCACGCCGTTGAACCACTCCGTTTTACACTCCATCCGCTCATCCTTTGTCAGGACATAGCCCTGTGCCGGGATTTCTTCCTGTGATGCAAAAATGGTAAACGCGCCCTCTGCAGCTTCCCCCGGCGCAACAGACAGCTCTGCCAGCCGGACAGAAAACGTCAGCTTTCCTTCTATTTTGCGGTATTTTTCTGTCAGAATCTGCTCTTCCAGTCTTCTCACCTGCGTTCCCCTTTCTGCGCAATTTTGCCTGCCGGTATGCTCCCGATCCGGCGGTCGTTTCCAATAGTCTTACCTTTTATATTACCCTATTTCCGAATATCGCGCAAGGGATTGACAAATGGGTTCCGCTTAAGTATTATTGTATTAAATCAATCATACAAGTAAGGAGGTGTTCACATGCCATGGGAACTTGATTCAGACAGACCTATTTACGCCCAGATTGTTGACCGGCTCAAGCATGAAATCGTATCCGGATTCTATCCGCCCGGCTCCCGGCTTCCCAGTGTCCGCGACCTCGCTGCACAGGCAAGCGTCAATCCGAACACCATGCAGAAAGCCTTCACCGAGCTGGAGCGTACCGGTCTGATTGTCACGCGCCGCACCAGCGGGCGGACGGTCACCGAAGATACTGCTTTGATTGAACAGGTGCGCAGTGAGCTGGCAGAGCTTCAGATCAGTCAGTTTCTGACGCGGATGCAGCATCTCGGCTATCAGAAAGACGATAGTATCCGGCTGCTTTTGGCCAAAAAGGAGGAAATTTCATGACACAGACATCCGATACCCTGCTCTACCTGCAGGACGTCAGCAAGCGCTTCGGCAAAAAAACAGCGCTTGACCATATCAGCCTCGAAATCGCTCCCGGCAGGATGGTCGGGCTTTTAGGCTCCAACGGCAGCGGCAAATCCACACTGATCAAACTCATCAACGGACTTTTGGTACCCTCGTCCGGACAAATTTTCATCTGCGGCCAGGCTCCCGGTCCCAAAACCAAGGCGATCGTTTCGTATCTGCCGGAGCGCACCTATCTGCCCGATACTGTCCGGGTAAAGGGACTGCTCTCTTTTTTCAGGGATTTTTATACAGACTTTGACGCTGCAAAGGCGGAGGAAATGTTGCAAAAGCTCGACATCGATCCGTCCAGCCCCTTAAAGACGCTCTCGAAGGGAACCCGTGAAAAGGTGCAGCTGATCATGGTCATGAGCCGCCGCGCCAGGGTCTATATTCTGGACGAGCCGATCGCCGGCGTCGATCCCGCCGCGCGTGATTATATTTTAAAGACCATTATCCAGGATTACAGCGAGGATGCGTCGATTCTGCTCTCCACACACCTGATTGCGGACGTCGAGCAGCTTCTGGACGACGTTATTTTCCTGAAAGACGGACAGATCATTCTCTCTTCCAGCGTGGAGGAGATCCGGGACACCCGCCATCAGTCCGTAGACTCTTATTTCCGGGAGGTATTCTCATGCTCACAAAACTGATTTCCCATGAATGGAAAGATACGTTTAAAGTTCCTGCCCTTTTGCTCACTATCACGGTGCTGCTTTCCGCCGCCAGCCTCGTATACTTCTCCGTTGCTGACCAAGCTAGCGCCGGCACAGATCTCAATGTGCGAAACTTTGTACTTTACATCGCATGCATCCTGATTCTCAGCGGTCTTTCCATGATCCTGATAATCTATTTTGCTATCCGTTTTTATAAAAATCTCTATACCGACGAGGGCTATCTGATGCACACGCTCCCTGTCAAGCCCTGGATGCTGATTGTCTCCAAGCTGACCATCGGAACCATCTGGTTTTACCTGATCGATTTGTTGTTGGTTGGCGCAATTACCTTGATCACCTTGATTGCCCTGCCCACAATGGCATATTTTTCTCCGGAAGATCTGTTGGAGCTTCGGACGATGTTCCAGTCGTACCACACGATTTTCACCGTTCCCTCCATACTCTTTCTGGCAATTCCCGTGATGATCATCAGCTCTGTCTTTTCCCTGCTTACCATCTATGCCTCGATCTCTTTGGGACAGCTGTTTTCCAGCCACAAGGTGCTCGCATCCATCCTGTGTTATCTCGGGCTGAGCACCATCCTTTCGACCGCTATGATGCTTCTGACCGCGCCTACGACCGCAGGCGTGTTCATCATTCAATCGACTTCTGCGAATCCGATGGCTGATTTTGCCTCCATTTACTGGTCGATTATGCTGATTTCCCTGTTCGCAAATCTGATTCTATGCGTTCCTGCTTTCTGGATCTGCAACTATGTAATGAAACGTTGTCTGAATCTTGATTAAGACATACCGCGCTGCGGCGGAGATTTTGAAAGGTGCCTGACGACCTGACGTCTGACGATTTCCGCTGCGGCACGATTTTTTTAGTTGCGTCTGACTGTCGCGGCTCGCATGATGCAGCGGGCAGCTCAGACAGCAGTATCATTTTTCCTATCTCCGGCATATCTTATTATCACATATTCTGGATATGAGAGGTACTTTTATGCCACAGCTTTCCTGTGCTGCAGCAGAAGAAACCGGTTATCCCGGTTCCCTGATGATCTGGGTAACTTCTTCTGTCGGTTTTTTCCCGGTTGTGGGCGCTGCTGTTACGATCTCCGACAGCGCTTCCCCGGAACAGATTCTTGAAACGCTTACTACCGATGAATCCGGACAGACAACCTCCGTCCTGCTGCCCGCGCCCGATCCCGCCTATTCCCAGAGTCCTTCCAATCCGCGCCCATACGCCGATTATATCATCGAAGTACAGGCGGACGGTTACGAGCCTGTCCGTATCAACGGCGCTGAAATTCTGCCGGATGCGTCCAGCATTCTTCCGGTTTCCATGACACCCGCCGCAGTTTCCGACTCTCCTAAAGAGCAGGAAATTTTCATTCCGGATCACACCCTTTACGGCGAATATCCTGCCAAAATCCCGGAAGCAGAGATCAAAACCGAAGCCGAAACCGGAGAAATCGTCTTAAGCCGCGTTGTCATCCCGGAATATATCATCGTCCACGACGGTCTTCCAGACGATTCCAGCGCTCCAAACTACTATGTCCGCTATAAAGACTATATCAAAAACGTCGTTTCTTCCGAAATCTATGCAACCTGGCCGGAGAGCACCATCTACGCCAACATTCTCGTCATTCAGTCCTTTACTCTGAATCGTGTATACACGGAATGGTATCGTGCAAAGGGCTATTCCTTTACCATCACCTCTTCCACCGCCTACGACCAGAAATTCATCTACGGCAGAAATATCTACAGCAATATCGACCGCCTCGTGGACTCTATTTTTGCAAATTATCTCTCCCGCCCCGGCGTGCGGCAGCCGATCTTTACCAGCTATTGCGACGGAAATCGCGTCAGCTGTCAGGGTCTCTCCCAGTGGGGTTCCAAATATCTCGGTGATCAGGGCTACAGCGCGATTGAGATCATCCGCTACTATTACGGCAACGACATGTATATCAACGCAGCCCAGGCCATCAGCGGCGTCCCGTCCTCCTGGCCTGGCTATGACCTGACCATCGGTGCATCCGGTCCAAAGGTTCGACAGATACAGGAGCAGTTAAACCGCATCGCACAAAACTACCCTGCTATCCCGAAAACCTCTGCCGACGGTATCTTCGGTCCCCAGACCGCTGCACAGGTGCGGGCTTTTCAGCGTATCTTCAACCTCCCGGCAACCGGAATTGTGGATTATCCGACCTGGTATCAGATTTCAAACATTTATGTGGCAGTCAGCCGTATCGCAGAGCCGGGGACGTAATGGCGGCATGACGATCCTCGCGGAGCGTTTTTATCGTATGGAAACGAAGTTTCCTATACGATAAAAAGACCGCAGACAGGAATCGTATATTCATCCTGCATGCGGTCTTCGCATTTACTATTGATCTGCAGCAGCGCCATTTTCACAGCCTGCGCATTTTATTCATGACAATAGAATGCTCGCAGAGCGTGCATTCTATTGTTTTGCAAGCAGCAGCATAATGTCATTGGAGCGCGCTACAAACTTGGTCATCGCTTCCGGAGAAAGCGGTGCGTTCTGAAGCTTCGCCAGATCATAGAGCTGTTCGCAGATCATCTCGGTGTTTGCATCGTCTTCGTGCTCCGTAATGTAGGTTACGAGCGGATGGTTTGCATTCAATACCAGCGTCTCGCCCTCTGCACCGAACATGCTCATATCCATGCCGCCGCCATACATCTTCATCATATCCTGCATTCTTCTGCTCTCTTCGGAAACCGTCAGAACAGAGGATACCTTTTTATTCTTGAGCTTTTCGATCTTTACCTTGATCTTGTCGTTTTTCAGTGCTTTCTGAACCAGCTTTTCAACCTTTTCTGCCTGCGCGTTTAATTCTTCCTGCGTCTTCTTGCTGGTCTTTGCCTTAAACGCATCGGTTAAGTCGGCATCGATTCTTGCAAAATGGATCCCCTCATTCTTTGCCTCCAGCTGAGAGATAAAGGGCTGGTCGATCCGGTCGGTCAGCATAACGGCGTCCATTTTGGCAGCCTTGAACATGTTGATATACTGGCTCTGCTGTTTTTCATCTGTTACATAGTAGATGGTCTTGTCTTTCTTCTCTTCCTCAGCGGAATCTTCGTTCTTGTCCTCTACGACTTCTGCTTCTACCTTTTCGCCGTTCTCATCCACAGCACCCTCCTGGGTCTCATCCGGGTCAGTCTTATTGACTTCCAGGCACTCGGGCAGGGTCATATATTTGCCGTCCAGGTTCTTGAAGAGGATGTAATCCGTCATCTTCTCGCAGAATTTTTCGTCCTTTAAGCAGCCGAATTTGATGAACGGGCTGATATCATCCCAGTATTTCTCATAAGATTCTCTGTCAGTCTTGCACATTCCGGTAAGCTTATCTGCCACTTTTTTGGAAATGTATTCAGAAATCTTCTGTACAAATCCGTCATTCTGCAATGCACTTCGTGACACGTTCAATGGAAGATCCGGACAATCGATCACACCTTTCAGAAGAAGCAGGAATTCAGGAATTACTTCCTTGATATTATCTGCGATAAATACCTGATTGTTATAAAGTTTGATCGTTCCTTCAATGGAATCATACTCTGTATTGATCTTCGGGAAGTACAGGATACCTTTTAAATTAAACGGATAATCCATATTCAGATGTATCCAGAATAACGGTTCCTTATAATCCATAAATACTTTGCGGTAAAATTCCTTGTATTCATCATCTGTACATTCATTTGGATGCTTCATCCAGAGAGGATTAATATCACTGATGGAAACCGGACGTTTATTGATCTTTACTTTATCCTTTGCAGGAGAAATTTCAACAACTTCCTTTTCACCTTTATCATTTTCTTTTTCTTCTGTCTTTGCTTCCTCATGAATATGTTCAACAACTACATCATCGTCTCTTAACTCAGATTCATCAATTGTCTCATATTCCTGAGGTGCATTTGCTTTGGAAAGGTAAATATGAACCGGCATGAAGGAACAGTATTTCTCAAGAATCTCACGCATACGGTACTCATTTGCAAATTCCAGGCAGTCTTCATTCAGGAACAGGGTGATTTCTGTACCAATCGTATTCTTGTTGCCTTCCTGGATATCATATTCTGTTCCGCCATCGCAGGACCAGTGTACAGGCTGTGCACCTTCTGTATAGGAAAGTGTATCAATATGCACTTCATCCGCCACCATAAATGCAGAATAAAATCCAAGTCCAAAATGACCGATCATCTGATCATCTGTAGTTTTGTCTTTATATTTCTCAAGAAACTGAGTTGCACCTGAAAAAGCAATCTGGGTAATGTATTTCTCTACTTCATCAGCAGTCATGCCAATACCATTATCGATGAATTTCAAAGTTTTCTCATCAGGATTAACAATTACCTGAATCTCCGGTTTATATCCTTCCGGAAAAGTATATTCTCCCATTACTTCCAGTTTTTTCAGTTTAGTGATCGCATCGCATCCGTTGGAGACCAGCTCTCTTACAAAAATATCATGATCGGAATATAACCATTTCTTGATGATTGGGAAAATATTTTCACTGTTAATTGATAAATTTCCATGTTTTACAGCCATGCTGTCCACACTCCTTTTTGTTTTTAA
>OGXT01003391.1_pt1 | contig 11041 bp, 10 predicted proteins | sample 1576361 | NCBI WGS metagenome assembly OGXT01 (sample SAMEA3541514, study PRJEB24748) | human gut metagenome | biome: human gut; feature: human-associated habitat; material: faeces | place: China | collected 2012 | reverse complement strand
CGTTCAGAATGGCGAAATCGCCGCCGTACGCACCATTGGATGATTGGGTTGGCGCGAAACAGCGCAAGCCGATCGACTGCAACGTTTCGGCCATGTCCTCAATCTCACGCATGGTCGGCAACACCAGTACCGCCGGTTTGCCCTGCAATAAGGCCGCGGCCACCATCCAGGCCACGCACTGCCTCCAATGATGGGATCCCGGCAATGGGTCAAGCACGAACGCTTGGAAACGTTGCCCTTCCAATGCCGTACGAAGCAGGTCGATATTACCGTATTGCCGCTGCAGCTGCTCGTACGATTCCCGCTCGATCTTGGCAAGCGATTCGATACGTCCGTTTTTTTCAATACCCGTTCGATTGCCGATACGTTGTTCCTGTTCGACGCGAGCCACGCGCGGAGGCACCGCCAAACGCAGGATATTGGCTCGCGTTCCGCCGAATGCGTCCGCGATAAGTGTGGCATCGTTGCGCATGGATTCCGACACAAGCACACGATCGATGACCACCCGTTCGATGAACCGCAATGACGATTCAGGGGTTTCGCTGGTATCGGTCCGTTTCCAAATGATGCCGTTGACCCGTTGCCCGCCGAAGCGGACACGCACCATTACGCCGGGCTGGGCGGCTTCGGAATACTTCTCCTCAACGTAATAGTCGAAGGTTTGCCCCAAATGGATGGCCTGAATATCCAGCACCACTTGGGCTATGGGATGCTCCGCAGCCGGCGTTTTAACCGCGGGCGCACGCTTGCGCCGCTTGCGCGGGGCAAGCCCGTCAAGCGCCAGCTGCTCGGCATCCTCAGTACTCATGATTCAAGGGTAACTCAGCCTTCGATGGCGGCTTTCAGCTCGTCGACCTTATTGGTGGTCTCCCAGGTAAAATCAGCATCGTTGCGTCCGAAATGACCGTAAGCAGCGGTCTTGGAATAGATCGGACGCTTCAGATCAAGCTCGTCGATAATGGCGGCCGGTCGAAGGTCGAACACCTTGCGCACCGCCTGCTGGATCTGCTCGCGAGTCACACCATTTTCGGTGCCGTACGTTTCCACATTGATGGACACCGGATCGGCCACGCCGATGGCATACGCCACCTGCACCTCAACCTTGTGGGCCAGACCTGCCGCCACAATGTTCTTGGCCACCCAACGCGCCGCATAGGCAGCGGAACGATCCACCTTGCTCGGATCCTTGCCGGAGAACGCGCCACCGCCATGATGAGCCGCACCGCCATACGTGTCGACGATGATCTTGCGACCGGTCAGACCGGCATCGGCAGCCGGACCGCCCAACACAAACGAACCGGTCGGATTGACAAGCACGCGATATTCATCATGCGCCACACGATCGGCAAGCACATCATCAAGCACAGGACGAATCACATGTTCCGTCAACTGCTCCTTAAGCCACGCCTGATCGACTTGAGGATCATGCTGCGTGGACACCAACACCGTGTCAAGACGAACGGGAGCATCATGCCCATCATATTCAATGGTCACCTGGGTTTTGCCATCGGGACGCAGATGAGGCACTTCGCCATTCTTACGAACCTCAGTAAGACGGTAAGCCAAGCGATGAGCCAAATAAATCGGCAATGGCATCAGCACATCGGTCTCGTCGCACGCATAGCCGAACATCACGCCCTGATCGCCGGCGCCCTGAGCCTCATAACGCTGCTCGCGAGATGCCTTCGACTCCGCTTCGCCACTCAAACGAGCCACACCCTGGTTAATCTCAGAGCTCTGCTCGGTCAACGAAACGGTCACGCCGCATGAATCCGCATCAAGACCAACGCGAGAACTGGTATAGCCGATATTGCGCACCACAGAACGCACAATGCTCTGAATATCGGAATAGCCTTCACTCGTCACTTCGCCGAACACGAAGAACTGGCCAACCGTGGCGCATGTCTCCACGGCCACGTGGGACTGCGGATCCTGAGCAAGCATATCGTCAAGAATCGCGTCGGAAATCTGATCGCAGACCTTGTCCGGATGCCCTTCCGTTACACTTTCGGAAGTAAAGAAGGTGTTCATTTCTGTGCCGCCTCCTGGTTCTTTGCGCAGCTGCACTGCCACAGGGTATCGGCGGTGGGCTTCCAGTTTTTGGCGTAGGCTTCGCATTTATCGCACAGGTGGTCAACAGTTTCGGGGGACTGAAGGTCAGTAGAATGGGCACCGGTGGCCTTCACGATTTCCCGGAGCTTCTCCGGGTTCTCCAGCATGGGGCAGGGGCGCAGATGATTGTCATTGAAGGGCTGACCGTCGTGATAGGCCATGAAGATGGGACTGCGCATCACATCCAGCAGGCTCATGTCCCGGATATTGGCGTTGGAATAGTGGATGAACACGCAGGGGTCGCAGTCACCGTTGGCGTTGATGTGCAGATACCGCCGTCCGCCGGCGATACAGCCGCCCACATACTCGCCATCGTTCTGGAAGTCCATGGCGAAGATGGGCTTAGTGGCGCGGATGTCCCGGATCCGGTGATACATGAATTCCCGCTGCTCAGGGTTGGGCAGCAGCTCCGGCGCGGCATCGTTGCCCACGGGCATATAGTGGAAGTACCACACGAATCGCGCACCCCACTCCACCATCTGGTCGATGAACTCGTAGGAGCTGATGGAGTCCAGATTCTGGCTGGTATAGCAGCAGGACAGACCGAAGGGCAGGTGCTTTTCCTTCAGGATTGCCATAGCCTTGATGACCTTCTGGTAAGTGCCGTTGCCACGGCGGCCGTCGGTGGCGGCTTCAAAGCCCTCGATGCTGATGGCGGGAATGAAGTTCTTCACCCGGAGCATCTCGTCTGCGAAGGCTTCGTCAATGAGAGTGGCATTGGTGAAGGAGAGGAACTGGCAGTCGCTGTGCTTTTCACACAGGGCGATCAGGTCCTTTTTGCGAACCAGAGGCTCACCACCGGTATATATGTACATGTATACGCCCATTTCCTTGCCCTGAGTGATGATGGAATCGATCTCGTCAAAGGTCAGGTTGAGCTTGTTGCCGTATTCCGCGGCCCAGCAGCCGGTGCAGTGCAGGTTGCAGGCGGAGGTAGGGTCAAGAAGAATAGCCCAAGGAATATTGCAGTTATATTTTTTCCGGTATTCCTCTTGCTTTGGCCAGCCAATGATATTCGCGTTGAGGAAGAAATTTTCAAAGGTAGCCTTCAGAACCTCCGAATCCGTTTCCTTCAGAATGTTCATAACGAGCTGATACATGTTGTTCTGCGGGTCTTCCAGCACTTGACGGACTGCCGCGCGCTGGACTGGGAAACTGTCTGGGCCATCACCGGCCAGCTTGTCCACCCAAGACATCAGTTTCAGCGCATTTTCTTCCGGGTTTTTCTCCAAATAGCCAAAAGCAGTACGCAGAGTTGCTTTTTTCAGTTGATTTGCAAATGACATCTTTATCTCTCCTTATATACAAGCGGGGAGGGTATGCCTCCCCGCAGTTGATGCATCGCTTTTATCACTCAATCACATGGTATTCTTTCAGCAGCTTTTCGATATCGGTACCATGGATCTTCTCCAACAGCTTCTTAACCACCATTTTCTCTTTGAAGCCCATATCCATCTGGGTCAAAGGCTTGCCGTCCCGGAGCTGGATGGTTGCATTTAACAGGTCACGGATATCATAGGTGCTGCCCCAGACTTCCGGTACGCCACGGTCGATATCCAGTAAGGTATAAACAGCTTCCATACCAGTACGCATGGAATACTCGGTGGTGAAGATGGTATCCCGCTTGGTCTCAGCGAACTGGCCCAGGAACGCAAAGTTCACAGCACCCTCGGGCACCACATCAGGACGGTCACCGGCGGCACGGGGCATGAAGAAAGCGGTAATATAGGGCATCATCACCGGCACGGTGTTGGCGCTGTGCTCGGCCAGCTCCTCGATTTGCTCCACCGGCACGCCGATGTGGTACAGCCACTCCATACAGATTTCCTTACCGGTGCACTCCCGCATGGGCTTCTTCACAAAGTCGCCGGGTTTGTCGGAGAACAGACTGTAAACCCACACCAGGCACTGATCCTTGGGCTGATTCCGGAACTGGGGCTGACGGTTGATGGTCCAGCTCAGGAGCCAGCCGGAATCCTTCACGGTCACGATGCCGCCGGTAACCACGCCGCCGGTAAAGGGGTCACGCTTGCAGATATTCTTGATATAGGGAATGATCTTCTGATCCAGCGTGGTGACGGTGGCGCTCATCCAGTTAGACTGCTCAGGATCATGGCAGAACTTGTCGGGATGACCGAAGGAAGGATCCTGTGCAGCAATTCTGCGCCACATATCCCAGCCGCCGCCGGGCTTGATTTCGGGGTTGAAGGGTGCCACGGTGCTCTGGGAACCCATGGTGGCGTTCTCCACGCAGCCGCCGTTGGTAATGAACACCAGATCGTTTTCCGTCAGGTCAACAAACTGACGTTCGCCCTCAGACAGCAGCTCAATACGCTTTGCCTGCTTTTTACCGGGCTGGATGTCGAACTCCACATTGACCACCTTGGTGTTATAGTGGAACTGGACACCGAAGCCTTCCAGATACTTGACCATGGGCAGAATCATAGATTCGTATTGGTTATAACGGGTGAACCGCAGAGCCTTGAAGTCCGGCAGACCGCCCACATGGTGGATATAGCGCTTGAGATACAGCTTCATTTCCAAAGCGCTGTGCCAGTTCTCAAAGGCAAACATGGTGCGCCAGTAGAGCCAGAAATTGGAGTTCAGTACCTCGTCGTCGAAGAAATCGGTGATACGCTTATCATACAGGTCTTCATCGGGGGTGAAGAACAGCTTCATGATCTCCATTGCGGCCTTGTCGGACAGACCGAACTTGCCGTCGGTGTGGGCATCCTGACCCTGATTGACGGTTGCCCGGCAAAGTGAGTAGTTGGGGTCTTTCTTATTCAGCCAGTAGTATTCGTCCAGGACACTGACCCCTTCTGTCTCGATGGAAGGAATGGATCGGAACAAATCCCACATGACCTCAAAATGGTTATCCATCTCCCGTCCGCCCCGCATGACATAGCCGACATCGGGGTACTGCCAGCCATCGCAGGCGCCGCCGGGGATGGGGTCTTTCTCATAAATGTGGATGTTCTGACCCTGCATCTGTCCGTCACGAACCAGATAGCAGGCGGCAGTCAGAGCCGCAAGGCCGGTGCCGATGATGTGGGCGGACTTGTTGTCCACGCCCTCGGGCTTTCTGGGACGGGCAAAGGCTTCATAGTTACCACTGGAATAATACATAGTTGTTCCTCCTTGTAATTTAGGCATCCTCTATTTCTTGGGATGTTCTTGGTTTGTGCCCTCATTATATCGGGAAGATTCTTCCTTTCCTATGGGCAAAGATACCCCCTGTGCCTAAAATCCAGACACAGGGGGTGGGTTTGCCTGGTTTTTTGACTCGTATCGCAAAAAAGCAGGACCGAAGTCCTGCTTATACCTGGGAATATGAAGTCGTATGCTGGAATTCATCATAAAAAAGCAAAATATCTTTATATACATCCAGCTTTTTCTCTTCGTTGAGTATCTCATGACGCATATGTTCATACAGTTTGCTGCTGATATTTGTATAGCCCAGCTCCGATAAAAAAGCGATTAGCTGTTCAAATTGCTTTCTTGATCGAATAACCGGATCTTCTTCACCGGCAATGACAAAAATTGGCAAATGTGGGTTGCTTACATGCCAGTTTCTTTTCTCAAAAGCCGCTTTTTGCAGCTTCAGAAGGTTGACAAACCCATTTGTGGTAAAGATAAATCCGCATTTCGGATCTTGGTTGTATTGTGCAACATTGGCTTGGTTTTCTGAGAGCCAGCCATTCGGAATTGAATTTCCGGCATTAAACTGCGAAAAGGCCATAGCATTCAATATTTTGTTCGGAGCCTTTTCCTTAATGAAGGGTTTTGAAAGCCTGGCCAGAAGCAGACCAAGCCCCGCTGCCGCATTATAGGTCGGTGGACCGCACAGAACAACTTTGTCAATTTCCGAATCATATCTTTTCAGATAACCCCGGGCAACAAGCGTACCCATACTGTGACCAAACAGAAATACAGGAAGGCTAGGATAGATATGATTAATATACCGTGTAACGGTATGCAGATCCTCAATGATTGCCTGTTCATTCTCGGTATAGAAAAAGCCATAATCCTCTGCCTTTTCCACACTTCCACCATGTCCACGATGGTCATGAATAACACACACATATCCATGATCGGAAAGATAATTCATGAAATCGTAGTATCTCTCCTTGTGTTCAGCCATACCATGGGAAAACTGAATAACGCCTTTGGGATTCCCCTCTGGCACAATCACTGCGACTTCCAGCCCCAGCCCGTCGAACTCAGAAAGTACTTTTTCGATTCTCATGTTGCCTCCTTTTCATTACAAGAGCGGAGAAAAAATATCCACTTGGATTTTGTTATCATATTATCAATCATTTTCAAAAACTTTCCCACAGACAAAATACCCCCTGTGCCTGAAATTCAGACACAGGGGGTAGGTTTGCCTAAAGACTATGACCGCATTTTCTCACAACGGTCAATGAGATGCTCCAGATCACCGCACTTTAATTCTAAAATCCGCCGAAACCGAGCCATGGCATCCGGGTTCATACCGGTTTCCAGCCAGCCCATGATCATACCGAAGCAGACACATTTCAGATAATCTACAACGGTGGTATAATCCTCAGATGTCATTTTTCGGTTGCCCAGAACGCCGTCTACATACGCCCTGACCACATAAGTACAGACCCGCCATTGGTATTGCTCATAAATGTCCCGGTTGACGGAATGATAGATATGAAGCACCGCTTTCCGATTGGCCAGAGCAAATTCCAGTGCTGCATTGATACAATCGTCCAGGGAATCGATGGTAGGATGCTCCCGGATAATCCGCTCCGCATCCTCGTTTACTATATTCTCCATCAGTTGGGGCAGATCCTGATAGTAGTAATAGAAGGTATTGCGGTTCACCCCGCAGTCCTCCACAATGTCCTTAACGGTAATTTGACTGATGGGTTTTTCGTTCAGCAGCTTCACAAAAGAATCCCGGATTGCCTTCTTCGTAAAATTTGCCATACGGTATTCTCCTTTCTGCCAGCGTTTTGCAACACTTATAGCATAACACCATTTTCCGACAAACTCAATGAAGATAATCCGAAAATATTCTATTCCGTATAAAATCTGGCTCTCATTTGCGGTCACGAAATCAAAAATGCCCCGGCTTTCGAGCCGGGGCAACGAATAAAGGGATTATTAATCACTCTGTATTTTCTGTGCCAATTGCGCTCCCAGCTGCACGCCGTGCACAAATCCATTCCGCTCATGGTCTCGGCAGAGCGCACAGACGGGATTGATAATCCAGTCCATTTCCTGTAGCGGCGTTCCGTTCAATGCCTGATACAGTTCTGCAAAATCAGCCTTGATTTGGTCATCGTACATCGGGTTGATATCACCGTATGTCTCATAGAGCAGAGACAAGACAGATTCGCCATCTCCTAGATTCAGCTTGCGGGATGCCACATAGGTTTCCAGCGCCCGGAAATATTCTTCCATCTTCATACAAAGATCAGCTCCTCTCGGATGATCTCCTCGGCTCTGGCGCGGATATTATTCATGGCACCAACCCAAGCCATCGGGTCAGCTGCTTTCAATTCTTCTGTCACTCCCTCGGCCTTCTTCAGCTGATCGATCATCCGCTCCAGCCTGTCCTGCGCCTGCTGATTCAGGTCAGCGAGGTATGTCCACAGCTCACCGGACAGAAGCAAGCTGTTATAGCGGATCGGGTGGTATTCCCTAAAATACTCCCGGTGCATTCGTCCCCACTTGCCAATGGGTCGGGTTTCCTCCGGCAGCGTCAGGTTTGGAATGAAGTAGTCGCCTGAACGGATATAGTGGATGTTCATGGATAGTCCTCCTTGTCTTGTGATACTGCTATTGTAGCGGTGGAGGGAGAATAAATCGAATGTGCCCCGGAACCGATTCCTATAAACGCAAAAATCCCCAACCGCGTAAAAGCGGTTGGGGATCTGTGCTAGATATAGAGATTTACCTGAATGTCACGGAACCGGTGCACCCTGCACAGGGGTGAGATTGCATACATGTATGCTTTGGCATCCGCTTGGGTAATCAGGAAAGTTCCGAACATCTGAAAATCACTTAATTCCTGCCATCCTTGATAGCAGCCTGCGTTGGTATCAGTAACGCACAATCCGAAAAAGGAATCGGAGAAAATCCTTCACCAAACGCGGCGGCGGTTGCGGTAGCTACCGCGGCTTGTGCGTAGCGTTTTTTTGCTTCAAGAGAGGCAATCTGGACATTCTGCAAAGTGTCCTGCAGTTCATCGGGCAAAACCTCGCTCATCACTTGGATAAGCGTGTCCAGTCCGAAAGCCTTTGCAATATACTCGTCATCGATCTCATAATCCATAGCCAGAACAGGAACAACCTGTACGACATCAAGGTTTTCGGACAGAATCATGTCACGCATTTCCTTGGCTTTTTTCTTGGAGAAGGACTGAGTAAGGACAATGATAACAGGAACCTGTGTCAATTGGTTTTCTTTTCCGAAATCTCGCAGCCATTCAATCGGAAGTCTTGTAAATGGAGTCTGCATATTTTCTGTTTGTCTTTTATAAGCAAACAAGAAACAAACAACTAACCAAGATGCAAAAATCAGGCGTGTGGTGCATATGGAATCTGCATCACACGCCTTTTTTGAGAAAACTCATTGCATCGTTGCGAATATCTTTCCTTCAATGTTTAGAATGTCATCCATCACTATCTTTGTTCCACTCTGCATCACAATCAGTCTCTCGAATTTATCCACCTTTTTCACTATACCAGTAACATCAATATATGCGCCGCCGTCTTTGCGTTCATCTGGCTTGAAATAGATGAATGTAACTTCCGGCTCTTCGGCCAGTCTGTCGATTAGAATTTGGAACTTCATATTCAGGACGTTCAGAGCCTCTGCGTCCATCTCGACCTTTTGGTCTGTCAGACGCCCGGTTTCCTTGATAGCTGCATCGTAACCGGTAAGGGCTGCAAAGGGGGAAAACTGAGCAGCACGATCCATCATGGATATCTGCGGTCTGGTTGCAGAAACATGATGAGGAAGATCGATTATATCATCATAGTTCTCACTCATGCTTTGTGTCCTCCAATCTGCGCATTGCGATCCTTCGCCGTCGCACCTTCTTCCAGGTTCATTCCCTTGAGGATAGCGTTCTTTCCGAACTTCTTCTTGATAGTCAACATGGCTTGCTGCATTTTCTTTTCACGCTCAAGCTCGGCGCGTTCCTGCTCCTGCTTTACCTCAAGAGCTGCATAGTCAGTGAAGAGGTCAAGCTGTTCAAAACCGTCGTTCTTCTTCGGTGCGTCTGCTTCGGGCAGAACATGGTTTGCAACGATGTTTAACCGGCGAACAAGAAGGTTTTTATCGACAATCCGGTCAAAGAGGTCTGACACAGCACACATTATCTTCCTCGTAGAAGACGTGTGACCGTCAAGGTTGGCAGTGCCGTGAGCGTGTTTCGGTATCTGCCGCCCATAGTGATCCTTAACGATAGTGCCGTGATACTTTTTCTTTCGCTCAGGATCGGTGAGGTTTTCAATATCGTAGCCTATCGTCACAACGATCTGATCTGTGACAAGCCCCTTGTCCACCAAGTCCAGGACAAGGAGGTCCGCCATTTCTCGGAGGACGAGCTTTGCCTTGTCCGACTCATAAGGCTGATGAAGAACCTGTCCAGAGCCTAAGCTGTTAGTGCTTGGTCTGTATGCTTTGATTGCTTCGATAGTGGTAGGCTCCCAGCCCCACGCATGGTCAATCAGAAGCTCCGCATTTTTTCCGAAGAGCTTATATAGCAAGTCCTCATTGGTGACAGAGCATCTTGCCACATCGCCCATTGTGAACATACCGTTTTCTTCGAGCTTCTTTGCGTAGCCTCGCCCCACTCGCCAGAAGTCGGTGAGAGGCTGATGCGCCCACAAAGTTTTACGATAGCTCATCTCATCCAGCTCGGCAATGCGGACACCATTCTCATCTGCCGGAATATGCTTTGCTACGATGTCCATAGCAACTTTGCAGAGGAAGAGGTTTGTGCCGATACCGGCTGTAGCCGTGATGCCGGTTGTCTCAAGAACATCCAGAATGATTTTCATGGCAAGGTCTCGAGGTGCAAGTCTGTATGTGTTCAAATAGTCTGTGACATCCATAAACACTTCATCAATGGAGTAGACTACAATATCTTCCGGGGCAACATACTTCAAGTAGACTTCGTAAATTCTCGTACTGTACTCCATGTAATAAGCCATTCTCGGAGGTGCGACAATGAAGTCAATCGCAAGCTTTGGATTGGCTTGTAACTCAGAGAAGAGGTGCGAAGATCCTTCAAGCTTTCGTCCCGGTGCATCGTGACGTCTTCCTTCGTTTGCCTCCTTGACGCGCTGCTTTACTTCAAACAAGCGTCCGCGACCCGAAATACCGTAGCTCTTGAGGGAGGGAGTGACGGCAAGGCAGATTGTTTTGTCAGTACGGCTCTCATCTGCAACGACGAGGTTTGTGTCCAGCGGATCAAGTCCACGCTCCCGACACTCAACCGAAGCATAAAAGCTTTTGAGGTCGATTGCGATGTATGTTCGTTCCTTCATGCTCCGTCCGCCTCCTTTCAAGATAAGATATCTTCTCTACAAACTGAAAGTTGTTTATTAAACCTTTTTAACCTTAACCAACAACATCATAGGTCTACGCATTTCATTACACATTCCCGGCATACCCATCATATCTGCCGGAGGCATTGCTTCCTCAATAGCCTCAATTTGAAAACCACATTTTATAAGTGGATTCAATATCTGCGTTAATGTGTGGTGCTGTTTAATTACTCGTTGACCAAGAAAATTGGTTTCTCTTTCGCCTGTGTAATAGTAATTGTCGATTGGCCAATATTTAGGTTTCCCATTTTCATCATAAATCCAATCCTCATTAACACCTGCGGTGAAAGTCGGATGTTCAATATTGAATAGGAAATACCCACCTACTTTTAATG
>OGXT01003387.1_pt1 | contig 11061 bp, 4 predicted proteins | sample 1576361 | NCBI WGS metagenome assembly OGXT01 (sample SAMEA3541514, study PRJEB24748) | human gut metagenome | biome: human gut; feature: human-associated habitat; material: faeces | place: China | collected 2012 | reverse complement strand
TCCATTGTGGGCATCCGGTTCAGTACACGTCCATCAACTCTCCATACTGGCAGAGCCATTTCTATGGATTCGGGCGATGGTAAGGAAAAGGGCGGTATAACAGCCGCCCGGAAAGGAGAAGCGATGAAAAGTCTTGAAAAAGCAACGGCGGATTATGAGAAAGCCAAGGAAAAAATGGAAGCATCCAAAGCCAGATATGAAACAGATTTAAAGCGTTTCAAGGCTGCGGAGATTGCAAAAACAGAAGCGGAAAATCTGGAAATTGTAAAAATTATCCGTGCAATGGATATGAGTATTCCGGAATTGGAAGCTTTTAAAAAGAGAATGAAAAATGGACTGCCCGGCAGGGTAGAAATACAGAAGGAGGAAACAAGGTCTGATGATGAATTTAGAGAAGATGAAACAGAAGAGATCTAAAAATAGCGTGAAAAAAGGATTGCTTGCAGCAACGACATTTCTTTGCCTGACAACACCTTTGCTCCAGACACAGACTGCTTATGCAGCTGAGAATACCACACCTGCAATCACGATTGAGAAACCGGATGGTTGGAAGCAGGGAGAAACAACCATTGCTGTTACGGTAGATGCCAGCCATATGCCGGAAGGTTTCTCAATAGCAAAGATTGAAGCAAAAGCAGGAAAAGATGGAAGCTGGCAGGATGTAACCGGAAGCGGAAGTATCACGATCACTGGAAATCAGACAGTGTATGTGCGTGTGACAGATGGTGAGGGAAAGGTCTATGAGCAGAATCGCTCTATTAAGTGTTATGACACGGAAAAGCCGACACTTTCTGCTTCTCTGACAGATGGTGTGCTGACGATTCAGGGGAATGATACAGTATCCGGGATTACTGCGGTAACAGTCAATGGCACCACTTATACAGACTTGAAGGATGGAATGCTGAGAGTGCAACTGACACAGAAAGATTTTACTACAAAACAGATTGAGATTACGGTAACAGACGGAGCTGGAAATACTTCTGAAAAGTATGTGTTGCAGAATCCTTATTATGAATGGGCAAAGAAGCAGGCAGAAAAACAGAAATCTTCCAGTGTCAGCAATGGTGCAATGGCAACTACGACCAGTGCAGATGCAACGGGGACTGAAAAAACAACGACTTCTCCGCTTCCACAGGATGCACAGGCTTCTGAGCCGACAGATGCAAAAGGGACCGTGGATGATCGGACAGTGACAGGTATTGAGGAACAGCTTAATAAAGAAGGCGAGACGGCAGAATCCGTTACAAAAACAGCTACGGAAGGCACAAAAGAGTTTTATACCATTTCAACGAAGAGTGGTAAGATTTTCTATCTGATCATCGACAATTCAAAATCTCAGGATAATGTGTATTTCCTTACCGAAGTCAGTGAGAAAGATCTGATGAACTTCACACTTTCTGATTCAGTGACACTTCCGGAAGTGGATACGGTTTATGCAGAACCAGAGAAAAAAGCAGAGGAAGAAAAACCGGAAACGACAGAGTCATCCGAGAAAGATAAGGTAGAGGATGACATTCAGATGCCAGAAGATAAAAGTCCATTTGGAACCTATCTTTTGATCGCACTGGTTGCAGTCGGAGCTACGGCAGGGGGATATTACTTCAAAGTCTATAAACCAAAGCATGAATATGATGACGAGGATGAGATGGAAGAGGATGAAGATGAATCCGAAGATTCAGAGTCAGAAAAACGGGAAGTAGACGATGCAGATGAGCAGGAAGAAAGTGCAGAACCGGAAATTCTGAGAGATGAAGATTTCAATGATGATGTACTAGAAGATGAAGAAGAGGAGCAGGAGTAAATGAAATTAGTGATTGCAGAAAAGCCATCGGTTGCGATGGCACTGGCTTCCGTGCTTGGAGCCAGAACAAGAAAAGATGGCTACGTGGAGGGAAACGGTTATATCGTTTCCTGGTGCGTAGGACATCTGGTTGGATTATGCGATGCATCGGAATACGATGAAAAATATAAAAAATGGAGATATGAAGATCTGCCGATTGTGCCGGAATGCTGGAGACACAAGGTTTTGGATGGAACAAAGAAGCAGTATGGAATCTTGAAAAAACTGATGAGAGATTCCAATGTAGATGAAGTGATCTGTGCTACTGATGCAGGACGTGAAGGAGAGTTAATCTTTCGTCTGGTGTATGAGCAGGCAGGATGCAAAAAGCCGATGAAGCGGCTCTGGATTTCTTCCATGGAAGAACAGGCAATTAAAGATGGATTTGCGTCATTAAAAGACGGTTCGTGTTATGACAGTCTCTATCAGTCAGCACTTTGCAGGGCAAAGGCAGACTGGCTGGTGGGAATCAATGCGAGCCGTCTTTTTTCCGTTCTGTATAACCAGAATCTGAAAGTCGGAAGAGTGCAGACACCAACGCTTGCCATGATCGTGGATCGAAATCAGAAGATCAAGGAATTTACCAAAGAAAAATATTATATGGCTCATATCAAGTTTGATGATATGGATGCAGTCACAGAGCATTTTCAGAAAAAAGAGGATGCAGATAAAGTGGTTGCAGACTGTCGGGAGCGTATGTGCGAAGTGGAAAAGGATGATGTGAAAGAGAAGACGGTACGCCCTCCAAAACTCTATGATCTGACCACTCTTCAGAGGGAAGCAAACAGAATGTTTGGCTATACCGCACAGCAGACGCTGGATGCCGTGCAGGAGATGTATGAGCAGAAGCTTGTCACTTATCCGAGAACAGACAGCCAGTATCTGACAGATGAGATGGGAGAAAGCACAGAAACTCTGATTCAGATGTTACTTGGGGAAATGCCTTATGCTGAAGGCCTGGAATATCAGCCGGACGTGAGTAAGGTATTAAATTCAAAGAAAGTATCTGATCACCATGCGATTATCCCAACCATGGAAGTAGCCAAAGCAGATATTGGTGAACTGAAAGAGCGAAACCGCAAGATTTTGTATCTGATCAGTGCCAGGGTACTGACAGCAACCGCAGATCCTTATATTTATGAGAGCCATAAATGTCAGATTACCTGTAATTATCATACGTTTTATCTCACGGCAAAGAAAACAAAGCAGGAAGGATTCAAGGCAATCGAAAATAAAATGAAACAGTTCTTTGGCGTAAAGAGTGAGAAAGAAGAGCCGGAGCTGGATATCTGGGCAGGCAAGCATTACGGTCCTTGTGATTCTTTTGTATCGGAGCATTTTACACAGCCACCGAAACAGTACACAGAAGATACCCTGCTTTCTGCGATGGAACGTGCAGGAAATGAAGAACTGACCGAAGATACGGAAAAGAAAGGACTTGGTACTCCGGCAACAAGGGCAGCAATCATTGAAAAACTGATTCAGTCTGGTTTTGTGAAAAGGGAAAAGAAAAATCTGGTGCCGACAGATGATGGCAATGTGCTGATTACGGTTCTGCCGGATGAGATTAAATCTCCGAAGATGACAGCAGAGTGGGAAATGGCATTGAATCACATTGCCCAGAATACAGAGACAGCAGATGAATTCCTAAATGGGATTACAGAGCTGATGCAGGAACTGGTTGCCAGATATCAGGGTATTTCAGAAGAAAAGAAAGAGCAGTTTCAGGGAAAAGCAAAAGGAGAAGTCATTGGCAAATGTCCCCGTTGTGGAGCTGATGTCAGGGAAGGAAAAGTAAACTTTTACTGTTCTGATCGGAACTGTGCTTTTACCTTGTGGAAGAATGATAAATTCCTTGCAAGCCAGGGGAAAAAGATGGATAAGGCGGCAGCGAAGAAGTTCCTGTCTAAAGGAAAAATCCATTATAAGGATCTGGTATCAAGAAAAACAGGGAGACAGTATGAAGCAACTGTGGAAATGGTTGATCCCGGCGAGGGGAATGTGCAGTTCAATCTGATTTTTCACAACGATAAGTAGTGTATTGCAGGCAGTCCAAGGACTGTCTGTTTTAATACAATTATTATGAAAGAGAGGACCTTAGCATGAAGAAAAAAGGTAATTTTAGAAAAGTAGTATCTGGCTTGCTGGCAGGCATGACAATGCTTAGTACCGTGTTATCTCCGATGACTGCATATGCAGCGGAGATCCAGCCGGAGGAAAAACCGCCACTTTATGAGGAAGTGAAAGACCTTCTGGATGAAGATGAGGTGGTGACTGCCAAAGATTATGAAATCGAAACAGGCAGTGTATTTGATGTGAAATCAGATTACACAGGACTGGAAATCAAGGATGATAACAAGGTCAAAGTCACATTCGAGGAAGCAAAGAACGACAAGGATGAGGATTTTACGACAAATCATGCGGACACTTACAAAGCGGTCTATTATGTGGAACCGGTAAATCAGGAGCATCCGAAGTATCAGATCAGCCGAAAGCTGATTGTGCGTGAGAAAGAAACAGAAACGCAGACAGAAACTGCAGGGAGTGAAGCGGTAACCGAATCCGAAACAGCTGGCAGTGAACAGCAGACAGAAGAAGCGGAGGATTCCGAAGCAGACTCGGAGATTACCGATATTGATGCTGATGAATTTGATGATTTAGTCGAGCAGGCACAGAATCAGGACACCTATGATGAAGAATCAGGGTTAGAGCTTCACGATGTTTTGGAACAGGCAGGAGACGAAGGTGTGGATCTTGATTCTATGGAAGAGGGAGAGATTGCAACATTTGAAGCAGTTTCGGCTTATTCAGCAAGAACTACACAGCAGGTAACGATTGAAAAAGGACCTCTGTATAGATATGCAGATTATAATCTTGGAACCTATCTGACAGAGCCGTACTATATCAGCTACGGAAGCGTCAGAGCAACCGCGTATTGTGTACAGCCAGCAAAACCAGGACCAGGATCTGGAAATTATACAATCACAAAGATCGGGGACAATCAGGCGTTAGCAAAAGTGTGTTATTACGGTACAGATGCCGCAGGGAGCGAAAGTTTTTTTGCGAATAAACACACGGATTTCTCAGAAGGAAAAAGATTCATTATTATTCACATGGCTGCATCGTATGCCAATGGAAGCAGTGATGCATTCTATGGAACAAATGCTACAGGCGAGGCTTTGGCAAAAGAACTCTATAATTATTGTGTGAATAAGCCGGAAATACCAGATGTAGCGATGTCATTTTCAAAACCGAATGTAAAAGCTTATGTAGATGGAAATGTTCAGAGAACGGAGAACATTAAGTTCAATGCATCTTCCCAGCAGAAAATTACAATGGACTTACCAAAGGGTGTAAAGCTCCATAATGTATCTACTGGAAATGTAAGTGCGGCAGGTGCAAGCGTAACAATTGGAGGAGGAACTACGTTTTATCTTTCAGCACCTCTGACACAGACAAAAGATGTAAGTGCTACTTTTTCTGCAAAAATGAAGGGTAGTATTACAAAAGATTATTCAGCATATAAACTGACTACGAATGCAAGTGTTCAGGACCTGGCATTTGTGTTTGGAGAAGGTGTCGCTGATGAAAAATATGTAAGCTTAAAGGTGTCCTGGATTGAACAGGCTACGATCGAAATCGTAAAGAAAGACGATACAGATGATGTCAATCTTGCAGGTGCAGTATTCGGTGTATACAGCGATGAGGCTTGTACAAAGCTGATCACTCAGATGCCGGCAACAGATAAGAATGGAAAATCTTCTGTTACGATCATCAAGACACAGGATACCGTTTATCTGAAAGAGATCACAGCACCACAGGGATATGTAGTAAATGCAACGGCAACAAATGTAAAACTGGTAGCAAGTAAGACTTCCTCTGTGACTGTAGAAAATAAAGAACAGCTTGCAGAGCTTACCATTTACAAAGAAGGACAGGTGCTTTCTGGAGCAGATGTCAGTGAAAATGGAACGGTATTTCAGTATGAAAACCGCAGACAGAAAAATGCAGTGTATAACGTGTATGCCGGGGCAGATATCGTAACTGCTTATGGCACAAAAGTGTACAGCAAAGGAGACCTGGTAAAAGAAAATCTGACAACAGGTGAGAATGGTTCTGTTACACTGAAGAACCTGCATCTTGGAAGCTATGTGGTGAAAGAAGCAAAAGCACCGGACAATTTCTATAACGGCAGCGAAGAAAAGCCAGTGACTCTGACCTATGCCGGACAGAATAAAGAAGTTGTATTTGCAGATGTGACTTTTAACAACGAGAGACAGAAAGCAGATGTTTCCGTAGTAAAACAGGATAAAGATACCAAGAAACCACTGAATGGCGGTATTTTTGCTCTATATGCATCCGATGATATTAGAAATGCAGACGGAACCGTTGTTGTGAAAAAAGGAACATTGATTGAGAAAGCAACTACTGGAGCAGATGGAACTGCAAAATTCACAGCAGATCTTCCGATTCGATATTCCTATTCTGTAAAAGAAGATCAGGCGCCGGAAGGCTATGTAAGAAATACAGAAGATGTGTATACGTTCAAGTTTTCTTACACCAATGATAAAGAAGCAACCGTATCATTTGCCCATACCTTCAGCAATGACCGTGTGACAGCAAAGATCAATTTATTCAAAGTTGATAAAGAAACAGGAAAAGCAGTACCACAGGGAGATGCCACACTGAAAGGTGCAGTTTATGGTCTGTATGCCCGTGAAGATATCGTGCATCCGGACGGAGCAACCGGAACTATTTATAAAGCAGGAGAACAGGTAGCATCTCTTACAACAGATGACAAAGGACAGTCTTCTGTAAAAGGTTTATATCTTGGCAAATATTATGTCAAAGAGATCACACCGCCGACCGGATACCTGGCAGATACAGAAGAGCATGATCTTGTGTGCAGTTATGAAGGAGATATGACAGCAGAAGTAAAAAGAGAGTGCACTTCCAGTGAGCAGGTCATCAAACAGCCATTTCAGATCATCAAAGCAGCCAACAATGGAAAGACCGATGCAGATCTGTTATCCGGAGCCGGATTTACAGTTTATCTGAAATCTTCCCTTACAAAGAAAGCAGATGGAAGCTATGATTTTGATTCTGCCAAACCAGTAGTGAGTGGAGAAAATGGAGCAACTGAGATTTTCACAGATGAAAAAGGGTATGCCTGCAGTATTCCATTACCATTTGGAAGCTATATCGTGCGTGAAACTACAACACCGCACAATTACAAGCCAGTCGATGATTTTGAAGTGAATATCACAGAACATCATCCAAACGAGCCACAGATCTGGCGAGTGCTTCTGGATGAAGAGTTTAAGGCAAAACTGAAAATCGTGAAAAAAGACGATGAAACAAAGAAATCTGTATTGATTGCCGGAACAGAATTTAAGGTATATGACCTGGACAACAAGAAGTATGTGGAGCAGGTAACAACTTACCCAGTGACAACTACTCACAAGTCCTATTTTACGGACAGCCAGGGATATCTGATCATGCCGAAGAATCTGAAGATCGGACATTACCGGATTGAGGAAGTCAACGCACCGGAAGGGTACACAATCAATAAGAACTATGTAGAGATTGCGGTGGATGCAAATACAGCATACCAGATGGATTCTGAGAGCGGAGATGCCATTATTACGGTAGACTATGAGAACCATCCGGTAAAAGGAAAGCTGACGATCTATAAAAAAGGTGAGATGCTGACCGGATTTAAAAAGGATTTTGTTTATGAAGAAAGATACCTGAAGGGTGCATCATTTCATGTCTATGCAGCTGAAAATATCTATACACCGGATTATCAGAAAGATGAAAACGGGAACAGACAGCTGATCTATGCAAAAGATGCACTGGTAACAACGGTAACGACCGGGGAAGACGGAAAAGCAGTGGCTGATAATCTGCCGCTTGGTTCTTACTATGTAGTAGAAAAGACTGCACCGGAAGGATTCGTCCTGAACCATGACAGATCGGATGCCGCATTTGTCTATGCGGATCAGGATACACCTGTGATCGAACAGGAAGTGACTGTTGGCGATGACCGACAGAAAGTTGCAATCCAGGTAGAAAAACAGGATGCAGAAAATGGTGCAACCGTAGCAGGAGCTGTCTTTGGCATCTATAACACAGAAGATCTGAAGAATGAGAAAGGTGAGATCATTGTAAAGGCAGATACACTTCTGCAGGAAATGACTTCTGATAACGATGGTCTTGCAGCATGTACGCTGGATCTGCCGCTTGGACAGTATTATGTGAAAGAGTTAAAAGCACCGGCGGGATTTGTATCCTCTGATGAAGTTCTGAATCTGGATGCTTCTTACCAGGGACAGGATGTGAAGACAGTAAAACTGAAAACAGTGAAAAAGAACCAGCCGACAACAGTAGAAATTACAAAATCTGATATAACCACAGGTGTGGAACTGGATGGGGCAAAACTCACTGTTCTTGATAAAGAAGGAAATGTTGTGGATCAGTGGACTTCTGTAAAAGATCAGCCACATGTGATCAAACGACTGACAGTTGGAGAGGAATACACTCTTCGTGAGGAAATGGCACCGTATGGATATCTGAAAGCAACGGATGTGAAGTTCACGCTGGAAGATACTGCTGAGATTCAGAAAGTAGAGATGAAAGATGAAGTTCCGACAGGACTTCTGATCATCAACAAAAATGGAGAGTTTCTGGATAAGGTGACACTTTTGGATCATGTAAAAGGTACCGTGGAGCATCTTTTTGAGTATGTAACCGGAAGCCTTACAGATGTGACGTTCGATGTATTTGCTGCGGAAGATATCAAAGCGGCAGATGGTGTCAGTGAAGATTATTTCAAAGCAGATGAAAAAGTGGGAACCATTACCACAGATTCCAATGGTATTGCACAGATGGGAGATCTTCCGGCAGGAAAATACTATGTGAAGGAAGTAAAAACAGCCCATGGTTATGTGCTGGACAAAGAGCCGAGATATGTTGACCTTTCCTACCGTGATCAGGACACACCAGTCATCACTTATGATGAGAAATGGCAGAATGCCCGTCAGAAAGTAAAGGTTACGGTTCTGAAGAAAGAAAAAGATACAGAACGTGTTCTTGCAGGTGGTGTCTTTGGTCTTTATACCAGTGAAGATATCAAAAATGCAAAGGGCGAGGTACTTCTTGAGAAAGACAGTCTGATCGAGCAGCGGGTAACGGATGAAAAAGGACAGATTACTTTTACGGCAGATCTTCCGGTAGACGGAAAATACTATGTGAAAGAAATCTTTGCGCCGGACGGATTTGTTACAACAGAAGAAGTACAGGAATTTACCTTTGAATATGCCGGAGAAGACCAGGCAGAAGTAAGCTACGACTTTATTTTTGAGAATCAGCCAACCACAGTGGAGCTGTCCAAAACAGACCTGACAACAGGTAAAGAACTTCCAGGTGCACACCTGAAAGTAACGGATTCAGATGGCAATACAGTAGATGAATGGACTTCTACGGAAGAATCCCATGTGATCAAAGAACTGGTTGTTGGTAAGGAATACACCATGACAGAGACAAAACCGGCAGATGGATATGCCACTGCAGAAAGTATTACCTTTACAGTAGAAAATACAGCCGAGATTCAGAAAGTAGAGATGAAAGATGATGTGACAAAAGTAGAGATCAGTAAGACGGATATCACAGGAGAAACTGAGATTCCGGGTGCGAAACTGACGATTCTCGATAAGGATGATCAGGTAGTAGAGAGCTGGACTTCCACAGAGGAAGCACACTATATCGAAAAACTTCCAATCGGTAAATATACCTTACGTGAAGAGCAGGCACCGAAAGGATATCTTCTGACATCGGATGTTAGTTTTGAAGTAAAGGATACTGGAGAAATCCAGAAAGTAGCTATGAAAGATGACACTGCCAAGGGAAAAGTGATTCTCAATAAGACAGATAAATCATCAGGAGAACCGCTGAAAGGGGTAGAATTTGAACTTCGTGACAGCAAAGGAAAAATTCTGGAAACCTTAAAGACAGATGCTGCCGGTCATGCAGAAAGTAAGCTGTATGAGATTGCCACATTTAAGAACGGCAAATATGATACCGCTATCAAGTATTATCTGGTGGAAACAAAGACACTGGACGGATACACACTGGATCAGACCAAGCATGAAGTGACATTTGCCTATGCAGATGACAGTACACCGGTTGTAGAAGTTACCTTTAATCTGACAAATGAGAAACCGGAAGTTCCAGAAACACCGAACACACCGGATATACCACAGTCCCATGAAGAGACAAAGGTATCAAACGCACCGAAAACAGGTGACAGCACGAATATCTGGCTGCCAATCTTGCTTCTTGTAATCTCCACAGGAGGTATGGCAGGACTTTATATCAGCAGAAAAAGGAAAAACAAATAAGGAAACCAACGGTTATGATTGGGAGCTTCTATGTGAGGCTCCCTTTTTCATACAAAAAAATCACAGAAAGGAACAGAAAACTATGATGAAAGCAATGGAAAAAAGACAGGAAGCACGAAAAAACCAGGAGAAAACAGTAAAGAGAATGATGGCTTATCAGAAGAAAGCCGAGCAGATGGTCAGCAGAAAAAGAATGAACCATCACATGATCAGAAAGGGGTAAAAGCGTATGATGAACAGAAAAGAATTTTATGAATATGTCAAAGACAATGTAAAGGAGTATCTGCCAAAGTCTTATAAGGACGCAGAAATTAAACTGCAGGAAGTAGAAAAAAACAACGGTTTGAAGCTGACAGGTATTACGATTCCAAACGGAGATCAGAGAATCGTACCGACAGTCTATCTGGATTCCCTCTACCAGGAATATATCCATGGAAAAGATGTAGACTCTTGTGTTGGGGATGTAGCTGATATGCGTATTGAGGCACAGGGAAAAGCAGAATTTTTTGATATGGGAGTTCCAGATATTCTGGATTATGAAAAGATGAAGGACAAATTACAGATGAGAATTTGTGATAAGGAATGGAATACCGATCTTCTTGCAGATAAAGTAGTCACAGAACACGGAGATTTTGCAGCTTATTATGCAGTAAATCTGGAGGAAAATGGAGAGGGAATCAGCAGTATTCCGGTAACAGTTTCTCTGATGAACGAATGGGGAGTATCTGTTGAACAGATTCAGGCAGATGCGATGATGGCAGATAAGAACAGAGGCGTGCAACTGGTGGATATGACACAGATTATCGAATCTATGATTTTTGG
>OGXT01003385.1_pt1 | contig 11065 bp, 11 predicted proteins | sample 1576361 | NCBI WGS metagenome assembly OGXT01 (sample SAMEA3541514, study PRJEB24748) | human gut metagenome | biome: human gut; feature: human-associated habitat; material: faeces | place: China | collected 2012 | reverse complement strand
GCCGACCTGCGCCAGGGCGGGGCCGCTGCCGCCGCTGCGCGCGACACGCTGATACGCCACAACCTGCGGCTGGTGGCCCATATCTGCAAAAAATACTACGCGGGGGATGCTGCGCAGGACGATTACATCTCGATCGGTACCATCGGCCTCATCAAGGCTGTGGATACCTTCGACCCCGGCAAAGGTAAAAAATTCGCCAGCTATGCAAGCAGGTGTATTGAGAATGAGCTGCGGATGGAGCTGCGCCGCACGCGCAGGGCGGGGCCGCAGCTTTCACTGCAGGAGCCGCTGGAGGCGGGCGGTCAGCTGACGCTGGCAGACACCTTGCCCGATGAGGCTGACATGGAGGCAGACTGCGAGCGGCGTGCCGATGCGGCCCGGCTGCGCAGCATGGTGGAGCAGCTGCCCGGGCGGGAGCGGCAGATCATGCGGCTGCGGTATGGCTTTGGCGGTGCGGCACAGACCCAGCAGCAGACGGCGCAGACGCTGCACATCAGCCGCAGCTATGTTTCCCGGCTGGAAAAGCGGGCGCTGAAGCTGCTGCGCGAGCAATGGAAAGAATCGAAATAAAATCAAATCTGAAAGGCGTGGCGTACCTGTACGAGGCAGATGTGTGGCAAGGTGTGGCAAATTGTGCCGCACATGTGCCACACCTTGATGAAGCATCGAATCTATGTAGGAAATAAAAAAACAGACAGTTGCACCGTAAAATGTAGAAAAGCTGTGAAAATGTTATAAAGTAACCGCAATTCCGAAAATATTTCGCAAAAAATCATTGACATTTTACTCACAACCAGATAGTATAAAAGTATAAACGAAATTATGGGCTACACCGCATGGTTCTATGCGCCGCTGTAAAGGGCGAAGTGTACCCTCTGCAAAGATCAAAATGCCTGCAGTGCCGCAGCGTTTTGGGCGGAGGGTGCGCAGCCGCCGGGCGGCGCACAGGCCCGCAGGGCAGACGCTGTGCGGCAGTGCCTTAGGGAGAGAGGTATACCAAGTGCACCTGACAAAAAGCGAACAACAGATCATGGAGATTTTTTGGAAGGCCGATCATGCGATGGCTCAGACGGAGGTCGTTTCCACCTGCGTGGAGCGCAAATGGAAGGAACGCTCGATTTTCTCGATGCTGAACAGCCTGATGGAAAAGGGCGTCCTGCGTGAGGTCGGTTTTGTCCGCAGCGGCAAGACCTATGCCCGCACCTTTGAGCCGGCAATGTCCCATGCCGAATATCTGGCTGCTGTAGTGGCAGAGCAGCTGCCCGCAAAGCAGCTGCCGGAGCTGCTCGCCGCGTTGATGCAGAAGATCGAAACGACCCCTGCGATCCAGAAGGAGATGCGGGCCGCCCTGCGCGAAAATACGCAGTAAAGCAAGCCGCAGGGCATGGATCGTGCGCAGATGCCCAAGGTATTGAATTTGTTCAATAAAGCACCGCTGCCCATACCGGGCGGCGGTGCTTTTTGCGTCTCTTTCGCCCGCAGCGTGCTTGCAAGGCCAACATAAAAGCGGTATAATTAAAAATTAAGCAGTATACCTATACTGCGCAGATTCTATTCGATTTACAGGAGAACCCCGATCATGGATAAACGCAATAAAACCGCGCTGCTGCTCATCGGTGTGGCGGCGGCAGGGCGGGCACTGCTCTCTGTGCCGGAAAACGCCGCCATTCAGGAGGTCTCGCTGACCGTGCTGGCGCTGGTGGGTTATCTGCTGCTGGCCTCAAAAAGCAGGCTGCCGGTGCTTTTCGGTGCGGCGGGCCTTGTGCTGGAGCTGATCCTCAGCGGTGTGCCTGCAGGCGGCGCATCGGTCTGGTTGATTCCCGCGCTGCGCGTGGCGGATCTCTGGCTGTTCTGGGGGGCATCGGCGGTGCTGCTCCGGCTGGCAGGGCGGCAGGGCAGCAGGGTGCCGTACATTGCGGCGCTGCCGCTGGCTGTCTACAGCGTGGCGCACTTTCTGCCCGCGTTGACCACGCTGGCGGCTGTGGCCTTTGTGGCGTTCAGCGTCCTGATGCTCTGGTTTGCAGCAATCATGATCCGCGCCTATAACGATGCCCGCGTAAAAAAGTGACAAAATCCGCAAACTGTGGTATACTGTAGTATCTGAAAAAATTCAGCCGTGAAAGAAGGATTCTTATGATCCCGTTTAATGTGCCCCCCTGCGTGGGTGAAGAGATCGAATATGTAAAGCAGGCCATTGCGTCCCACAAGATCTGCGGTGACGGCGCCTTTACCAAGCAGTGCAACGCATGGCTGGAGGAACGCTTCCATGCCCAGAAGGTGCTGCTGACCACCAGCGGCACCACGGCGCTGGATATGGCCATGCTGCTGTGTGACCTGCAGCCCGGCGATGAGGTCATTCTGCCCAGCTATACCTTCTCCAGCACGGCAACCTCTGCCGTGCTGGCGGGGGCCCGGCTGGTGTTTGTGGACATCCGCCCCGACACGATGAATATTGATGAAAAGAAGATCGAACAGGCCATCACCGACAGGACGAAGGTCATCGTGGCAATGCACTACGCCGGTGTAGCCTGCGAGATGGACACGATCATGGAGATCGCTCATCGCCATGGCCTCAAGGTCGTGGAGGATGCGGCGCAGGGCGTCATGAGCAGCTACAAGGGCCGTGCGCTTGGCACCATCGGTGATTTCGGCTGCTACTCCTTCCATGAGACGAAGAACTACTCGATGGGCGAGGGCGGTGCGCTGGTTATCAACAACCCGGCCTACAATGAGCGCGCCGAGATCCTGCGCGAAAAAGGCACAAACCGCGCGAAATTCTTCCGCGGTCAGGTCGATAAGTACACATGGGTGGACTTCGGTGACAGCTATCTGCCCAGTGAGCTGAATGCAGCCTACCTGTGGGCGCAGCTGCTCCACGCGGACGAAATCAACAACGACCGTATGAACACTTGGAACGCCTATCGCGCTGCCTTCCAGCCGCTGGCCGATGCCGGTAAGGTCGAGCTGCCTGTGATTCCGGCAGACTGTGTACACAATGCGCACATGTTCTACCTCAAGTGCAAGGACCTTGAGGAGCGCACGGCGCTGATTCGTCACCTGAAAAACAACGATATTCTGGCGGTATTCCACTATGTCCCGCTGCACTCCGCCCCGGCGGGCGAGAAGTTCGGCCGCTTTGACGGCACGGATGTCTACACCACCGCCGAGAGCGAGCGCCTTGTCCGCCTGCCCATGTATTACGGCCTGACCGAGTCCGACCGCAAGCAGGTCATCGAAAAAGTTCTGGAATTTTATGCGCAGTAAGCGTATACCGAGCTGGGCGCAGGTGCTGGGCACCGCCGCTGCGGCGCTGGCTTTTCTGCTTGTGTATGAGCTGGCCGTCTACCGCGTCCCGCTGCAGCAGATTTTTCTGCCGTGCAGCTATTGGAGTGATGAGGTCATCTACAGCAAGCAGCTGGCCGCTGTGGTGCGCTGCGGTGCGCCGCAGGGATATTTCGGCTTTAATGAATCGCATGCTGCCAGCGGCACCTTTGCCGCATGGGGACCGGCTGTCTTTTTTGTATACGCGCTGCCGGGGCTTTTCCTGCGTGGGCAGAATGCTTTTTTGTGGTGCAATCTGCTGTTTGTGGTCGCAGGGTGGACCTTTTTCGCGCGGGCCGCACGGCTGAACGGCAAGCAGCAGGCAGTCTTTGCCGCCGCGCTGGCCGCCTTCAACGCACCGATACGCTATGTTTTCTCCGCCATGCAGGAGCCGCTTCACTATGCGCTTGTGCTGGCGGTGCTGGGCTGCGGTATTCTGGCACGGCGGGATAAGAGCCGCGCCGCATGGGGTGCGCTCTGCCTGCTTTGTGCCATCGCCACATTGGTGCGCCCTTATGAGGCCGTGCTTTGGCTCTACCCATTGGCGCTGGCGTGGCATGACCGGCGCCGCATCGCGGCGTGCGTTGCGGGCGGTGCAGCCTCGCTGGGCGGCACGCTGGTGCTGATGTCGAAATTTTACGCGCCCTACTTTTTCACGAATGTGGATATGACCCCCGTGCAGGAGCTTCTCCACGGTCACCCGATCGAAGCGCTGAAGGATGTTGTCCATAAGCTGACGGGGGCGCTGCAAACCGTCGGGCAGACGATCCTTACGGATTTTACCCAGCACAGCGGCGGATATTATCTGCTGTTCTTTCTGCTGCTCTGCATTGTGCTGGCCTGTCTGGCATGGGATGCCCGGCGGCAGCGCCCTGTGTTCTGGAAGGGCTGCGCCGCTGTGACCGCAGGCATCGTTTTTCTGGCGTTAATGCTGATGTACCGCCCGGGCGAGGGCTCACGCCATACGCTGATTCTGGATCTGCTGCTGTTGGCAAGCCTTTTGCTGGAGAACCGCCGCCCTGCCGCAGCCGCGGCCGCGGTGTCGGTGCTGCTGGCGCTGACCGGGGTGCTCAGTCTGGCCAAGGGCTATGGCCTGCCGCGCTACAACGAGGTTTGGGACAATGAGGTGCAGCAGGTGCAGGCAGCACTGGAAAAGAGTCAGGCTGCAGTCAGCAGCGAGGATCCATGGGATCATACGGCGGCATATGCCTTTCTGGATGAGGTTCACTGCGGCCTGCTGTACGGCGTACCGGACGGCATGGGAATCCAGTTTGACGAGAACAGCTATCTGGAGGATGCAGCCAACCCGGTCTATGCCCGGTATGTCTTTACAAGCGCGGGCAGCAATACAGCAGCCCGCCTGACTGCAGACGGCTGGACGGTTTTGTATGAAAGCGAAAAGTGCGTGCTGTATGAGCGCACAAGATAGCAGGATAAAGGGTACACTATGGATGTAAAAAATCTCCCGGTTCTGGAGGGCGCGGCTGTCCGGCTGCGGCCTATTGCCGATGCGGACACCGATCTGATCGTAAAATGGCGCAATACGCCATCGGTCGTGCAGAATTTTATCTTCCGCCAGACCTTCACGCCGGAAATGCACCGCAGCTGGCTGGCTGCCAAGGTCGCCACCGGGCAGGTCGTGCAGTATATCATCATCGACAAGGCTGATGCTAAGCCCGTTGGGTCGGTCTATTACCGCGATATAGACGGCCACAACCGCAGCGCCGAGTACGGTATTTTTATCGGCGAGGAAAGCGCGCGCGGCAAAGGCCTCGGCACCGAGACGGCCAAGCTTTTTACCGATTTTGGCTTTGCCGAATTGCAGCTGCACCGCATTAGTCTGCGGGTGCTGGCGGAAAACACCGCTGCCCGCCGCAGCTATGAAAAGGCCGGCTTTGTGCAGGAGGGCATTTTCCGCGATATGGAGCTGCTGGACGGCCAGTATCGCGATGTAGTGTTCATGGCCCGGCTGGCGGAGAAATAATGATGGGAAATCGACTGCAAAAAATCCAAAAGCTGTTCAAAAAGACCCCCAACGCGCTGTTTTGCCTGTTGGGGGCAGTTGTGTTCCTTGCGGGATTTTATTTCCTTCGCAGCCGAACCCCCTTGGATGAAATTTGGCTGCCTACCGCAATGAATAATGACGAGGCACTCTACAATCGTCAGGTCGTCAGTGTTATTACCCACGGTGGTCCGCAAGGCTATTTTGGATACCAGGAAGGTACAGCGGATATTGGGCGGTTCAATACTTGGGGGCCGTTCTTGATTTGGGCCTATGCAATACCGGGATTTCTGTTCGGCAGCAGTTTCAATGTAGTATTATGGGTGAATATACTCTTTATTGCATTGGGTATTGCAGTGTTTGCACGCAGTGCTAAGCTAAATTGGTGGCAGTGCATTATCCTGTGCGGAACAATGTTTGCGGTGACACAACCGCTTTCTTTTTGCTTCAGCGGTGCATCGGAAGGGCTTCACTATGCACTGACACTGGTGCTGATGGGCGGAGCGATTGGAATGGAGCGAACAGGGAAACGCGGTTATTTTCTGTTGACTGCGGCGGCTTGCGCGCTGGAAACCATTGTGCGGCCTTACGCATTGCTGTTCTGGGTGTTCCCACTCATGGCCGTGTGGAAAAACAAAAGGCGTCGTTATGCCTGTTTTGCACTTATGGCTGCCAGCTTGGGCATTTCTCTGTTTGCAATGGCAAAGCTGGCGGCACCCTATTTCAGTGATGGTGGTATGGACTTTGCTGGTGTGCAGTTGTTGTTCCAAGGGCATCCTATACAGGCCGTTGTGTATGAGCTGAGTCGTATCTGGGATTACTTGAAGGGTGCATGGAAAGAGATTGTCCCGACCCTACAGGGCAATACGACCTATATTGGCAATGGTTGTGTTATTTTGCTGGCAACAACAGCTGTAACCGTTGCCTGCTTGATTTGGGATGTGCGTCATGGCAGACGGATTCGTATAAAAGCTGCATCCCTGTGTTGCTCGTTTATTATCGCACTGGTTCTGTTGGGACTGTATAATACTGACCCGCGTCATCTGATGATGATGGTAATGTTACAGTTGGCGGCAGTGGTAAAAGAGGACAGCAAACCGGCTGCTGTTTACCTGCCTTTGCTGTTGCTGGCGCTGTTGCCTATGAATTTCTCTCGCGGCACGATGCCGGAAAAGAATGAGGTTATGGCGGCACAGATGGAAGTTGTGGCAGAAGCGCTGGATGCCAGCCGTGCAGAGGACAACAGCGCAGACCCATGGGATAATACACTGGCATATTCTTATGGGGATGATGTATTCCACGGTTATCTGTATGCTGTGCCGGACGGCATGGGTATTGAGTTTGACAAGAACTCCTACCTGTGGGATGCCGAGAACCCCATCTACTCCCGCTATGTGATGTGCGGCCACGGTACCCGCGTGGAGGAACGCCTGCTGGCCGAAAACTGGCAGGAGCTTGTCTCCACCGAGGATCTGGTCATCTATAAGCGCAGTGGAACACATCTGGAAGGATAACGAAGCTATGCAGAAAATTTCTTATGTAATCCCCTGCTACCGTTCCCAGCATACGGTGGGGGAGGTGGTGGCGGAGATCACCGCCACCATGAAGACGATGCCGCAGTATGACTATGAGGTCATTCTGGTCAACGATTGCTCGCCCGATGATACCATCGGCACGATCCGCGCGCTGGTGGCCGCGGACGATCATGTGACCGGGGTGGATCTGGCCAAAAACTTCGGGCAGCATGCCGCGCTGATGGCAGGCTTCCACAAATGCAGCGGGGACATCATTGTCTGTTTGGACGATGACGGCCAGACCCCCGCCGATGAGGTGGGCAAGCTGCTGGAGAAGATTGATGCCGGCTACGATGTCGTCTACGCCAGCTACGACACAAAAAGGCAGGCCGGCTGGCGCAATCTGGGCAGCTGGGCCAACAGTAAGATGACCGAGATCATGCTGGGCAAGCCGCCGGAGTTGGTCGTCAACAGCTACTTTGCCGCCCGCCGCTTTGTGGTGGCGGAGATGCTGCGGTATGAGCATTGCTACCCGTATGTGATCGGCCTTGTGCTGCGCTCCACCAAGCATATCTGCAATGTGCCGGTGCATCACCGCGCCCGGGAGGAGGGCAGCTCCGGCTATACGCTGCGGAAGCTGCTGAACCTCTGGATGAACGGCTTTACCTCGTTTTCGGTCAAGCCGCTGCGCATTGCCACCTATTTCGGTACGCTGTTTGCAGCAGCGGGCTTTGTGTACCTGATCTATATCGTCATTGACCACTTCACCCGCGGCGCGGCCCCGATGGGCTGGGCGTCCACCACGGCGCTGCTGCTGCTTTTGGGCGGCATGATTCTGGTCGTGCTGGGCATTATCGGCGAATATGTCGGCCGCATCTATATGTGCGCCAACGCCGCACCGCAGTATGTTGAGCGTGAGGTCATCCGCCATGAGGAGGACAACGCATGAGGCAGCAGGCAAAATGGTTCCTACTGCTGCATGTTATTTTGGGGGTCTATGCGGGCAGCAGTGTGTGCAGCAAGCTGGCGGCGCAGCAGCCGTTTTTGAGCGCGGCGTTCCTTCTGCTGTATGGGTTGATGCTGGCGGCGCTTGTTGCCTATGCCATCGGCTGGCAGCAGGTCATCAAGCATCTGCCGCTGACAACGGCCTACGCCAATAAGGCTGTCACGGTCGTCTGGGGCATATTGCTGGGCATGGCCGTCTTTGGCGAGGCCGTCACCCCGCGGCAGGTCGTGGGGGCCGTCATCATCATTGCAGGCATTGTGCTGTTTGTGCGTGCCGACAACGAAGAGGAGGGCGGCAAATGAATCAGGCACAGCTGCCCTATGTGCTGCTTTACCTGTGCAGCACCTTCCTGTCCTCGGTGTCGCAGGTCTTGCTGAAGAAGGCCGCTATGCGGGAGCATACCTCCCTTGTGGCGGAGTACACCGACTGGCGTGTGATTTTGGGCTACGGCCTTTTTGTGGGGTGTACGTTGCTGACGATGCTGGCATACAAGGGCGTGCCGCTGAATATCGGCCCTGTGCTGGAGGCCACCGGCTACCTGTATGTGACGATCTTCGGCGTGACGATCTTCCATGAGAAGATGAACCCAAAGAAAATTGCGGCGCTGGTCATGATCGTGGCGGGCATTCTGGTGTATGCGCTGTAACAGAAAAGCAAAACCCCTTACTTTACCATAAACAATAAAGCACCCCCGGTCTGTACGGCAAGTACAGGCAGGGGGTGCTTTGTTTTACAGCCGCTCGGGCAGGCGTTTGCGTCTTTCGGGCACGCTTTGCAGCGCTGTGGCAGCGTAATCCAGTGTCAGGGCCAGCAGCAGACCAAATACGACATCAATGACGCTGTGCTGCTTGAGCAGCATCGTGGACATTGTGATGGACACGCACAGCGCCATGGCGGCCGGGCGCATCCAGCGGCGGCGCGGCGCGTCAAAAATGCTGCTGCGGTAATAGGCCAGCATCAGCGTGACCGAGTTGAAAACATGGATGGACGGGCAGACATTCTTGGAGCTGTCAACGGCATAGAGCATCCGCACCAGACGGGCGAAGATGTCGCTGCCATACACCCGGTAAGGCCGCAGAGCAAGCCCTGTGGGCAGAAGGACATAACAGCTCAGCGCGATGGTCATGCCGGCGAAGAGGCACAGGCAGACCCGCCAGAAGTCGCTGCGCTCGCCGTGCCGCAGCAGATAGAACAGGGTAAAGGGGATCCACGCGAACCATGCAAAATAGGGGACGATGGCGTACTTGCAGAAGGGGATGACATCGTCCAGCTGGCAGTGTACCCAGATGGCAGGGACGGTGATATTCACCTCGAGCCAGTGGAACGCGGTCAGATAAAATACAGTGTAAAGAGCCATGAAAGAGATGGGATGACGTGCGATCCAGCTGCGCATCAGTAACACTTCCTTTTAGGGGCAGTATTCCATTTCGCCCCGGCTTCATAGCATTATACGCCCCAATCATGAACAAAACAAGACAAAAATCTGACAATCTTACTAAAACAGTCTGCGAAAAATTGTGCAGATAGTCGAGCGGTTTTTGCGCTGCAAACAAAAACAAGCCGCTGCCAGTTGGCAGCGGCTTGTTGCTTGAAGTTCAAGCAATGCCGTCCGGAATGGGTACACTCAGACGGCGGCGAAACTCAGGTGAGTATGCCGGGCTGTTATGCAGCCTTCTTCTGGGTATTCTTCTTGGTCGCGTGCAGGAAGATGGCCAGCATTGCGATGGCGAAGATGACGCCGAAGGGATATGCAACAGCGGTGTTGTAGATGGTAGCGCCCTCAGCGGTCTTGCTGTTGAGGAGGCCGCCCAGGCACTCAGGAGCCAGAACGAAGTAAGTAGAAGAAACTGCGCTCATGAAGGTAGCAGGCACAGCGGTGATCCAGTAGTTCTTCTTCTCCTGGAAGAGGTACATGGAAGCTGCCCACAGAACGATCATAGCCAGAGTCTGGTTGGTCCAGCTGAAGTAGCGCCAGATAACGGTGTAGTTGATGAAGCCCAGTGCATTGCCGATGCCCAGGAAAGCGCCGACGCCCAGAACGGGGATGCAGAGCTTCAGGCGGTTTGCGTAGCTGTCCTGATCGATCTTGAACCAGTCGGCCAGGGTCAGACGAGCGGAACGGAACGCGGTATCGCCGGAGGTGACGGGGCAGATGACAACGCCGATCATTGCCAGAGCAATGCCAACGCCGCCCATGGTCTTTGCACACACGTCGTAGATGGCAGCAGACTGGCCAGCAGCCAGAGCCTCGGCCAGACCAGCCATCTTGCCGTCGGTGATGGTGTACAGTGCGCAGCCGGCAGCGGCCCAGATCAGAGCGATAACGCCCTCAGCAACCATTGCACCGTAAAATACGAAATGTCCCTGTTTCTCAGATTTCATACAACGAGCCATCAGAGGGGACTGTGTAGAATGGAAACCAGAAATAGCTCCACATGCTACAGTGATAAACATGAAGCTCCAGATTGGTTTTCCGTCAGGATGCATATTTGTAAAGTGACTCCAGATTTCCGGAATTGTATAATTCGGATTTGTGAAGATACCGATGATAACACCAAGAGCCATGATGATCAGACAGATACCAAAAATCGGGTAGATGCGTCCGATAATCTTATCAATAGAAATAAAGGTCGCGATAAAATAATATAACAAAATAATCCAAAGCCAGAATTCAGGATTTGCAAGAAGTCCGGTGATACCTTTGTTCCCAAGCAAAGTGACGATCAAGCCGGCAGGACCTACTGCAAATACAGTACCAACCATGACAAGAAGTACTACACTGAATACACGCATAACATTTTTCATAACATTTCCAAGATAGATTCCACATACCTCAGAAATCGATGCTCCGTCATTTCGTTCAGAAAGCATACCGGAGAAATAATCATGCACACCTCCGGCAAAAATTGTACCGAATGTAATCCAAAGGAATACGACCGGTCCCCATAAAGCACCCTGCATGGCACCAAAAATAGGTCCAAGACCGGCAATGTTAAGTAATTGCACAAGGAATAACTTCCATTGCGGCATAACGACATAATCTACTCCGTCATTGATTCTGACAGCAGGAGTTTCTCTGTCGTCAGGTGCGAATGTGTTCTCAACCACCTTTCCATAAACAAAATATCCGCCAATAAGTAACGCTAAACAAATAATAAAACTAATCATACAAACACCTCCAGAAAACATAAATGATAGCGTTTTTCAACCTACTTATATTAT
>OGXT01003380.1_pt1 | contig 11085 bp, 14 predicted proteins | sample 1576361 | NCBI WGS metagenome assembly OGXT01 (sample SAMEA3541514, study PRJEB24748) | human gut metagenome | biome: human gut; feature: human-associated habitat; material: faeces | place: China | collected 2012 | reverse complement strand
TTGGAAAACCAGGCTACTTCATGCCCCGCTGTATCTGCCAGTGCCAGCGGGAGGCCGAGGAACAGCGCAAGGCCGCCGAGGAACGGCAGCGCCGCATGGAGCGTATCAAGCGCCGGAAGGCCCAGGGCCTGCAAGACCGCTATCTGTACGACTACACCTTTGCCAACGACAACGGCCAAAATCCTCTGATGGACAAGGCCCGCGCCTATGTGGAGAACTGGAAGGAGGCTTACAAGAACAACACCGGCCTGCTGCTGTTCGGGGATGTGGGAACCGGCAAGTCCTTTTTCGCCGGTTGTATCGCCAACGCCCTGCTTGACCGGGATGTGCCGGTGCTGATGACGAACTTTCCCACCATCCTGAACCGCCTGACCGGGATGTTCTCCGAGGACAGGGCCGACTTTATCGCCAGCTTTGACGAGTACGACCTGCTTATCATTGACGATTTGGGTGTGGAGCGCAGTACCGAGTATGCGATGGAGCAGATGTTTTTCGTCATTGACAGCCGCTACCGCAGCCGCAGGCCCATGATAATCACCACCAACCTGAAGCTGGCCGAACTCAAGAACCCGCCTGACCTGGCCCATGCCCGTATCTATGACCGTATCCTGGAACGGTGCGCCCCGATCCTCTTTGCCGGGAAGAACTTCCGGGAGGAAAACGCTGGGGCCACCAAACAGGCGGCGAAAGACATTGTGAACCGTAAGAGCGAATAATTGTTTTGCCGGACGGCGCAGCCCCGCCCGGAGAAAGGAGCGCCATGAGCGAAGAAACCCGTACCATGCAGACCGCAGACACCACCCCGGCCAGAGCGCCGGAGGACGCCCCCGCGCTGGTAAAGAAAATCGGCAAGACCACCTACAAGGTGCGCGTCCATTTCAGCGATACCAGCACCGAAACCATGAGCGACAAAATCAAGCGTATGCTCAAAAACGAGATACAGCAGATGTGACCGGCTGATAAAGCCAGCCGCCTTGTGTTAAACTGATGATGGTACACACCAAAACTTTTAGCCAAGGAGGACATGAAAATGCTGTACACAGAAAAAGAGAAAACTGAGATTGAACGGGTACGAAAGGTGTTTGCCGAGCATCTTCAACAAAGCACTAATTTTGAACTGCTATGGTCTGATAAAGTGGGCTTTGTCTGGCTGGCGATTGGCCTAAACCCGCTTTATGTTGATACCGGAAGGAGGATAGAGTCTGCCGCCGATCTCTGTCACGAGTGCCTGGATGATGTTGCGATGGATGTTCTGTATATGACAGGCAACGACCACGCGATAGAAGAAGCCGACCCGCTGGAACTGGCCGAGATTAAGCGGCGCTGGAAACCCTATATCGACCAGTTGCCGGAATATGCGTATCTTTGCGATGAACTGTTAAGCAGACGCAAGTAATTTCACCCACCTGAGTGTCAGGAGCATGGAAGTGCTTCTGGCACTTTTTTGTGGCTTTTTTGTGAATTTGATTAAAAAGTCCTTGACAACTCGTTTCGGGGGCTGATGGCAAATCCGTCCTCCAGCCAGGCATCCACATAGGCGAAAGCCACGCGGTGATCGACCGTCTCGGCCAGGGTTCCTACCAGGCGCTCTCCCAGATAGACATCCAGTTTACGTTCGTTCACGGAGTACCTCCTCGATGCTGTCGTAGGTCACAGACGTAAACAGGCGTTTGATCTCGTCCTCGCAGCCCAGGGCTACGCAGAGCTTGGTCAGGGACAGCAGCGAAATCTGCCCGCTGGTTTCAAAGCGCTTGATGCTGCCGTAGCTGACGTTGCTCTTTTCGCTGAGCTGCTCCTGGGTCAGCTTGCGCCGCTTGCGGATGCGGCTCAGGCGCTGCGCCAGGGCAAGGTTGATCTCTTCGGGCGTTTCCCAGACAAATCCCATCGTCGTTTCCTCCAACGGATTATATATTGGCTAAATCAAATGATTTTATATAAAATAGATCATATTTGATCTGTTTTGAGTATAGCAAAGCGCAGGAGGATTTGCAAGTCCTCCTGCGCTTTCTCTTTTTGGTCCGCCACCTGACGGAGCACGGAAACCGCCTTGAATTTCCACTCCGGCGGGGCGAATATGATGATGATTTTATAGTCAATATGATGATGGTTTAATAATAAACAACGTTTCGTTGACATCGTGGAGGTCATAGGTTCGAGCCCTACTAATCCCACCAGAGTAAAAAACGTTCAATCCATAAGGGATTGGGCGTTTTTTCATGTTCTGCAACAGCGCCGGCAGGTCGAACGACCATGCGTGCACCGGCTTGGCTGCCACCGGCTGTGCCTTGCGGAAAGCGGCGTCCTGCCCATTCGGCTTCTGTGCCGTAAGAAAGGCTTGCGACGCTGTATGATTTGCGTTGTTGACGAAGAAAAAGCATTATGATAAAATAAACGAAAACAAACGAAAATCAACACAACCTTATGAAAGGACTGCGGGCAATGAAACACATCTTGGTTTTTGGCGATTCGAATACCTGGGGATACGATGCATCCACCTATCTGCCGGAGCTGGGGTCAGGTCAGCGCATGGCCTGGGACGAGCGGTGGCCGGGCAGGGTGCAGACGCTGCTGGGCGACGGGTACCGCATCATCGAAAATGCGCTCAACGCGCGCACCAACATGGTGGAGGACCCCTACTTTCCCAACCGGCTTGGGCTGAAAAGCCTGCAAGTGGCGCTGGATGCAAACGCGCCCCTGGATCTGGTGGTTCTCCAGATGGGCTGCAACGAACTCAAGCATATGTTCAATCTCACTGCGGGCATGATCGCCTTCGGCGTGGAGCATCTGGTACAGGCCTGTCAGGCCTCTTACTACGCCTATCCCGCGCCCAAGGTGCTTTTGATCGCGCCGCATCCCACCCACCCGCGCATCGGGGAGATGATCTTCGGCTTCAGCTTCGGTCCGGATGCCTATGCCAAGAGCCTTGAGCTGGGGAAAGAATACCGCGCTGTTGCGGAGCGCAACGGCTGCGGCTTTATCGACTGCGCCGAGCTGGGCTTCGAGCTCAACGAGCTGGACGGCCTGCACTACTCCAAGGCTGATCACGCCAAGCTTGCCCCCGTGGTGGCAGACCGGGTCCGAGAGATGCTGAAATAAAAGATTGCCCGTTCGACGGTTCATGCCGCCGGACGGGCAATGTGTATTCAAGCGGGGGTAAGCACCCGGATTCCGGAGCTTTCCAGGCGTTCGCGCGCGTCCGGGTCGATGCGGTCGGTGATCAGGGCGCTGAGAGCGTCCATGCCGCAGAGTCGGGCAAAGACCTGGCGGTTGAATTTGGAGCAGTCCGCCACCGCAATCACTTCATGTGCGGCGTGAATCATCGCGTCCTTGACCTGGATCTCCTCCATCGTGCGGTTGCTGATGCCCCAGTCAAAATCGATGGCGTCGCAGCCCAGAAAGAGCTTTTTCACCCGGATATTTTTGATGAAATTGATCGCCTGCGCGCCCACCAGCGTGTAGACGGAGGGGAGCAGGGTGCCCCCGGTCATCATCAGCGAGATGCCGCCCCGTTCCGCCAGGGTGATGGCAATTTTGATATCATCCGTGATGACGGTCACGTTCTGGGCAGTAATGCGCCGGGCGATTTCCAGCGTCGTAGAACCGGAATCCAGAAAAATCACGTCGCCGTCCTCGATCAGTTGAACCGCGATAGAGGCGATGGCCTGCTTGCTTTCGATATTTTCCTGAAAGCGGATCACGGAAGGAATTTCCATATTGGGGCTGTGTTGGCAGCAAACCGCGCCGCCATGGGTCTTGATGACCAGGCCGCGCTTGGCCAGCTCGTTGATATCATTGCGGATGGTCACCAGGGAAGCCCCGAACGCCTGCGCCAGCTCCTGCGTTTTCACATGCTGCTTCTCGTTGATGTAGTTGAGAATCTGCTCCTGCCGTTCGATTCGGAACACACTATCGCCCTTTCTCGATGACGGCCGACTGGCCGCCGCCATGCTCGCCAGTTGATATCATAGCATATCGCACTGAATTTTCCAATGTTTTTTCAAAAGATAATCTGAAAGAAAATTTTTGCAAAATCCGCTTTGGAGAAAAGACGCAGGCGGCCCCGGCAATCCTCCAAAGGAGAACGCGCCGGGACCGCCTGACCGGGAAGAATCAGCGAATGGAATGTACCTTGTCCATGAAGGCGACAACGCGGGACTTTTCCACGTTGTTTTCGAATTTTCCGTCTTTCTTGAAGGTGGTGCCCACCACTGCGCCATCCGCGATTTTGAAGATTTCCTCAATGGTGTTGATGCGGCAGCCGGTGTTGGCAAAGACCGGGCAATCGGGGATGGCGTTCTTGACGCGGGCAAGCACGCCCATGTCGGTGCCCACGCCCGCGGTCATGCCGCTGACGCAGATTACATCCGGGCTGTTGTTGAACACAGTGGTCTTGGCGATGTCGGACACCTCGCGGGGCGCCAGGTACTGCGCCGCCTCGGGCACGATGTTGAACAGCAGCTTGCAGTCCTCCAGGCCCAGGCGCACCCGGTGACGGGCGATCTCGCCGGTATTGGTGTCCCACAGGCCAAAGTCGCTGGCATACACGCCGCTCATGATCTCGCGGATGAACTTCGCGCCCGTGGCCGCCGCCAGGTCCAGGCTGGCAAAGGGATCCCACAGAACGTTTACGCCGAAGGGAATTTTGATCTCGTGCATCAATTCGCCGATCACGCGCGCCATGGAGGCAGTGGTTTCGGGATTGACCTTTTTGAGATAAGGCATGCTGAATTCGTTGGAGAACATCACGGCATCCACGCCGCCCTCCTGAAGCGCCGTGAACTCCCGGTAGGCCTCGTCAACGACCTTCCGCATTCCGCCGTCCTTATCGTAATAGGGATCGCCGGGCATGGGTCTCAAATGGCACATTGCAATGATGGGTTTTTCCGTACCAAAAAGCTGTTTGATCCATTCCATTGCTGTCCTTCTCCTTTCGACAAGTACCGTCTTGTACATAATATACCATCAGGGCAATACAATGTCAAGAAAAAATAAATAAAAGAAATAAAAAGCAAGAATGTGATTGAGAAAGTTTCCCGCCTTGCGATAATCACGATTATTCTATAAAAATAAAGCCTTTCAGCGTTTATGAGGAACGGGAGACCGCAAGAGATTGTTGCAAAGTGCATCATAAATGAAATATAACGAAATAAAAAGTAAAGAAAAATTGGTTACGGATATTGACAACAACCGTCCGAATGCTGTATCATAAACTCACAAAAGCAGAGGCGAACCGAATAGCGCTTCATTCATTCTGGTTGGGAAAGGGCGTACGGACGAGGAGTGAGGTTCATGCCGGGCACCATTCGCAAGGGCATCAATATTTGGTCATTCGATCAATCGCTGAGCATTGAAACATGTATGGAAATGGCGAAGGACGCCGGCTTTGAGGGCATCGAGCTGGCGCTTGCGGCCAAAGGCCCGCTGAGCATGGAGAGCACGGACGCCGATGCGCTCAGAATCCGTGATGCGGCTGACCGCGCGGGCATCGCCATCAACGCGCTGGCAACGGGCCTGTATTGGCAGTATTCTCTCACCAGCAACCGCGAGGACATCCGCCGGAAGGCCATGGCGGTGGCGCGGCGCGAAATGGAAATCGGCAAGCTGCTTGGGGCGGATACCGTGATGGTGTGTCCGGGCGCGGTCGGCGTGGACTTTCAGCCGGAGGATGTCGTGCCCGACGCACATGACATCGAATTTTTCGCCGGCAGCGAGGTCATTGACTACGAGGTTGCCTACGAGCGTTCCCGCGACGCGCTCATCGAGCTGGGCGCCTATGCCGTGCAGGTGGGCGTGAACATCGGCGTGGAGAACATCTGGAACGAGTTTTTGCTTTCGCCCCTCGAAATGCGCCGCTTCATCGACGAGATCGGCTGCCCCAACGTGGGCGTGTGGCTGGACGTGGCCAATATGATGATGTTTGGCTATCCTGAACAGTGGATTCGGATTCTGGGCAAGCGAATCGTCAAAGTGCATTTCAAGGATTTTCGCCGTGCGGTCAAGAGCCTGGACGGCTTTGTGGATCTGCTGGCCGGCGACGTGGACTGGAAGGCCGTGCGCGAGGGGCTGGAGGCCATCGGTTACCAGGGTTGGTGCAACGGCGAAATGTGCCCCACCTACAGGCAGCACACCGATCAAATGATCTATAACTGCTCTGCTGCCATGGACTGCATCCTGGGCAGAGCGCTCAAGCGCAGGACCTGGTAGGAGGGCCCTGCTTTTTCAGAAAGGAGCCATTCGCTTTGGAAAACGTGAAGCTAAGGGCGGAACATATCGCCAAATCCTTTGGCGAGGGCGGCAGCGCAACGAAGGTGATCAGTGATATTTCGATGGATATCGCAGAGAAGGAAATGGTTTGCATCCTCGGCCCGTCGGGCTGCGGAAAGTCCACGTTTATGAAAATCCTGGGCGGCATTCTGCCCGCCTCCTCCGGCCGCATCGTGCTGGACGGCACGGATTACGGCGTTCAGCTTCCGCGCGAAATTCTGCGGCGCTTCGGCTTTGTGTTTCAGGGCGACAACCTTTTGCAGTGGCGTACCGCGGAGGGCAATCTCCGCTTCAACCTGGAGACGATGCACCTCAAGGGCCCCCAGTGGAACCGCCGCGTGGATGAGATGCTGGACATCGTGGGCCTTTCGCAGTACCGGCGCATCTATCCGCACGAGCTGTCCGGCGGCATGAAGCAGCGTGTGGGCATCGCGCGCGCACTGGTGCACGATCCGGAGATTTTGCTGCTGGACCAGCCCTTCGGCGCGCTGGACGCCATCACCCGCAGGATGCTGACCTTCGAGATGCTCAACATCTGGAAGGAGACGCAAAAGACCATGGTCATGGTGACCAACAGCGTGGATGAAGCCCTGCTGCTGGCCCGCCGGGTCTATGTCTTTTCGCCCCTGCCGGCAGCCATCGCGCACGAGATCACCGTGGACATCCCCTACGAGGAGCGCAACCAGGACACGGTTTCCACCCCGCGGTTCCTGGAGCTTCGCGCCCGGCTGAACGAGATCGTCCGTTCCACGCTTTCAGGAGGTGAGAAACGATGAGCGACCCTGCCCGGAAAAGAAAATCGCTGCTCAGACGCGGGGTGATAGCTCCGCTGGTGGTGCTGGCTGTTTTGTTTGTATTCTTCGAAATCATCGCCCGCACGACCGGCATATCCGAGTATATCCTCCCGGCGCCCAGCAAAATCGTCAGCGGCATCTGGGAAAAGTTTCCCGTGGACATCTGGCCGCATTTCATTTTAACCCTGAAGGTGATTCTCATCGGCTTTGCGGTCGCCACCGCGCTGGGCATGCTGCTGGCCGCCCTGATTTCCCAGTCCGGTCTGGTGACCAGGGCCATTTCCCCGGTGATCATCTGGCTGGTCATCACGCCGTTGATTACGCTGATTCCGCTGCTCACCCTCTGGCTGGGGTACGATCCCATGCAGCGCGTTTACGTGGTCATCATCCAGGCCACGCCCATCATCACCCTCAATACCCTCAACGGCTTTACCAACCTGGAAAATGAAAAGGTCGAGCTGGCGCGGGCCGTGGGCTGCACCAAGCTGCAGCGCTTCATGAAGATCACCTTCATGAACGCCATGCCTCAGGTATTCACGGGCATCAAGCTGGGCTGCATCAACGCGACCATCGCCGCCCTGAGCGCCGACACGGTGTCCGGCAACATCGGCATGGGCTTCAAAATCAAGCAGTACATCAAATACAACAACATCGACCTGGCCTATGGCAGCATCATCCTCGTGGCGCTGATCGGCCTGGTGACGTACAACATTGTGGAAGCGATCGAGCATAAGGTCGTTCTGTGGAAGAACTGACGGGAGTTGATAGCCTTGCCCACCCCGAAAATCGAATTCAGAAACATCACCAAGGTATTTCAGACGCGCAGCCAGACTATCGTGGCCGTGCAGGACTTCAACATGCAGGTGGAGGCCGGGGATTTCGTCTCCATCATCGGCCCTTCCGGCTGCGGCAAGTCCACTTTGATCCGCATGCTGGACGGCATCATCCAGCCCAGCGGGGGAGAGCTGTACCTGGACGGCCAGAAGCTGGATACTTCCAAAAAGTTTCCCCGCGAGGTGTTGCGCAAAATGGGCTTTATCTTTCAAAAGCCCAATATGCTGCCGTGGTATACCATCCGCCAGAACGTGGCGCTGCCCAACCGCATCATCGGCAACACCAGCAAGGAGGACGAGGAATACGTCGATTATCTGCTGAACATGGTGGGGCTGAGCGAATACAGGGACGCCTATCCCATTGAGGTTTCAGGCGGCGCGCTACAGCGTGCGGGCGTGATTCGCGCCATGGTGCACAAGCCTGAGATCCTGCTCATGGATGAGCCCTTCGGCGCGCTGGATGAAATGATGCGCGAGCAGCTGAACATGGAGCTGCTCGACATCTGGAAGAAAACCGGCATGACCATCATTTTCATCACCCACAGCGTGGAGGAGGCCGTGCTTCTTTCCTCCAGCATCTATGTGATGGGCACGCAGCCCGGTCGCCTTTTGCAGAGGGTGGAGATCGATCTGCCCAGGCCGCGCGAGCTTGGCATGATCACCACCCCGCGCTTCGTTGCCTACGAGCGCGAGCTTACCAATCTGATTGGCAAGCTGGAATTGAAGAATATCAAGTAAGGGGGCGCGCGCATATGAAAACGGTTCGTCAGAAGATTCTGGGCGTGCTCGCGCCGGTGTTCGTCTTTGCACTGCTGTTCGGATTCTGGCAATGGATCTGCGTTGCCAATGAAATTCCCAAATGGCTGCTGCCCTCGCCGGCCAATATCTTCGTCTGCATGGTCGAAAACGTCTCCGAGTTCGGCACGCATTTCCTGATTTCGTTTATCACGGTGCTTTCCGGCTTCCTGCTGGCGGTGCCGCTGGGCGTGCTGCTGGCCACAGGCATCACCAGCTCCAAAACGCTCAGCGCCGCGCTGAGCCCTTACATCATCGTGCTGGTGACCACCCCGCTGATCATCATTTTGCCGCTTCTGATGCTCTTCCTGGGCTATGGCATCAAGGTCCGTATCATCGGCGTGGTGCTGCAATCGTTCGCCATCGTCAACATGAACACCTGCACCGGCATCCTCAATGTGCCGACCATCCGGCATGAGCTGATGCAGACGGTGGGCGCCAGCAAGTGGCAGTCGCTGCGCCATGTGGTCTATCCCACCGCCGCGCTGGATATCTTCACCGGCATTCGCCTCAGCGCCATCTTCGCCACCACTGCCTGCGTCGCCGCCGAATACGTGGGCGGCAACGAGGGGCTGGGCGCGCTGATCATCAAGTATTCGCAGTATCTGAAAACCACCGAATCCTTCGCCTGCATCTTCTACGTCACCATTATCGGCCTGATCATGTATGGCCTGGTTTCCTTCCTGCAAAGCAAAGTGATCTACTGGAAGAGCTGAACCCTGGACGGCGGATGCCGTCTGAAAGATATAAGGAGGTTTGCACGATGAAAAAGATCCTTGCCCTGGTCATGGCTCTCGCACTGGTGCTTCTCGCGGCTCCCGGCCTCGCCGAGATGAAGGAGTTCACCTACTGCGTGCCCCGCACGGTTGAGAACCTTGAGGACTCGCCTTTCCACATCGCCCAGCGCCTGCTGGCCGAGGAAGGCTACACCATGAACATTCAGGAGACCTTCGGCACCACCGACACCAAGATGGTCGCCACCAACCAAGCCCAGTTCTGCGGCCCCGGCCCGTTCTATGTGCTGTCCGCCGTGGCGGAGGGCCTGCCCATCAAGGCGATTATCGGCTATGATTCCATCAACATCTGGGGCATTGCGGTTACCTCCGATTCGCCCGTTCAGTCCTTTGAGGACATGATCGGCGCGCAGGAGAAGTACGGCCACAAGCTGACCGTCGCTCTGGGCGATCCCTCCTGGGAGATGCTCATCACCCCGACCCTGAAGGCTGCCGGCGTTGACGTCGAGAACGACCTGGAGTTCGTCGTGGCTGGCGAGAACCGCTATGTGCAGGTGGCCGAAAAGAAGCTGGACATGCTCTTCACCTGGCCGGGCGAGTGCTGGCAGTTGCAGGGCCAGAACTATGACTTCGTCTATATCGACGGCAACGAGGTCCTTCAGACCAACTCCAACCCGCTGTGCACCTCCACCTACATGATCGAGAACGAGCCCGAGCTGGTGCAGGCGTTCGTAACCGCGATGCAGCAGGCCATCTACGCCGTGCACTACAATCCCGAAGCGGCCGCCGCGATCATGGCCGAGGATTATCCCAACATCGAGGTCACCTGGAAGGCCGCCAAGTTCATTCAGGAAGGCCGCAACTATCAGATGTTCGGCAAGCCCGGCTCCGAGACCGAGGCCAGGATTCTGGAGTGCGTGGGCCTGCAATCCGAAGAGGGCTGGAAGCTGAACATGCAGGCTGCGCTGGACTGCGGCTTCATCAGCGAGGAGATCCCGCTGGATCAGGTCTACACCAACGAGTTTGTCCGCGACGATATCGACTACTCCAAGGTGGAAGCCTTCATGGACTCCATCGACGTGGAGACGATTTCCAGCCGGTACGCCGCCGAGTAATTACGGACGACGCTTCCCCGGAAGAGCTCGCTCTTCCGGGGATTTGCAAAGACAGGAGCCATGGTGAAAAGATTTTTTTTGATATGTGCCTGCCTGTTATGCCTGCTGCCAGCGGCGCGGGCGCAGGACGGCGAGATCGCGGCCTATGTCAACGGCCGTCCCGTTTTGGAAAGCCAGCTGGAGGAAAGGCTGAAAAATACCCAGTGGATGAATGCGCTGGTTGCCGAGGAGCTAACCGACGAACAGCTGCGGGAGCGCGAAGAAAGCGCCCGCAGAGAGGCGCTCGACGCCCTTGCGGCGGAGGAAGCGCTGCTTGAGGAAGCGGAAAAACGCGGATTGACCCTGGAGCAGGATGCCATCAGGGCCGATGCCGATCAAAGATATGAACAAATGATCGCCATGGTGGAAAGCTATGCGCTCTCCGCCTATTCGTCTTTGGAGGGCGAAGCGCTTGCGCATCAGGTGGACGCCCTGCTTGCCGCCTCCGGGGCCAGCCGCGAGCAGTACCGCGAGGTGGCGCAGCGCAGCGCCATCCTCGCGGCGCTGGACG
>OGXT01003375.1_pt1 | contig 11101 bp, 8 predicted proteins | sample 1576361 | NCBI WGS metagenome assembly OGXT01 (sample SAMEA3541514, study PRJEB24748) | human gut metagenome | biome: human gut; feature: human-associated habitat; material: faeces | place: China | collected 2012 | reverse complement strand
GTGCAGCAGGGCATGGCAGGCGCTGTAGACGGCGAACCCGTGCATGATGGCCACGAAGCTCAGAAGGATCACCGTGTTCGGGACGAAGATCAGGCACGCAACGGCCAGCAGCGCGAGCAGGAGAGAGATGTAGAGCATAGGCGGGTGGGGGAGAAGGGCCTCTCTTGGAATCTCCAGCCCCGGACCCTACTCCGAATCTGCTGTGGGCGAGGAGATGCGGCAGGCCTTCCTGCCCTGCATAGGACGCCGACGGAGAAGCTTCTTCCGCGCGGCTTTAGCGCCCGGGGATCTCGGGAGAGGAAGGGGCTGTCTGGCTGGGGAGGGAGATCCCTTCTCGAGAAAGGCTCTCCTCCCCAGCCTGTTCGTCCGGTAGCGTACCGGAAGCTTTTTACCGTACGACGAGCACGGGGACGGTGGCGAGGGTAAGCACCTTGTGGGTGACGCTGCCGAGGAGAAGACCTTCGATGTCGCTGCGGCCGCGGGAACCCATGACGATCAGGTCGCACTTCATGTCTTCGGCGGTTTCGATGATGCCTTCGGCGGTAGAGGTATGGAGAACAATCTTTTCGCGGCAGGCGATGTTGTCCTTGGCGATGACGTCCATCACGCCGTCCACGACCTCGCCGCAGCCGAGCAGCTCGACCAGTTCGCAGGCACGCTGCACGGCCTTCATGGTGTTCATCGGGTCAAGACCCTTTTCGTAGCGCGCGGAGGCGTCGGTACGCATCCCGAGGGCCGCCGCCGTGCGGCGGACGGATACGCCGTTGAAGTTCGCGCTTTCAAAGAGGACCATTGCCGTATCGCCGACGATCTCACTGTTCGCGCCGCCCATCACGCCCGCGACGCACACGGGCTTGTGCTCGTCGCAGATGCAGAGCATACTGGTGTTCAGCTTGCGCTCGGTGCCGTCCAGGGTGCGGATGGTCTCGCCCTCGCGCGCGGTGCGGACGACGATGTGGTCCCCGTCCACGCAGGCGAAGTCGAAGGCGTGCATCGGCTGGCCGTACTCCATCATGACGTAGTTCGTGATATCAACGATGTTGTTGATCGGGCGCACGCCGGAGTTGCGCAGCCGCTCGCGCATCCACTTCGGAGAAGGCGCGATCTTGACGTTCTTCACCATGCGCGCGGTGTAGCGCGGGCAAAGCTCGCCGTCCTCGATCTCGATGTCGACCAGCTCCGCGATGCTGCCGCCGCAGCCCTTGACCTCGGGTGTGTGCAGCTTGAGAGGGCGGTGGAAGGTCGCGCTTGCCTCGCGGGCAAGGCCAATGACGGAAAGGCAGTCGGGACGGTTGGGCGTGATCTCGAACTCGACCACGCTGTCGTCATAGCCGATGGCCTTCGCGATGTCGTCGCCGGGCTTCACATCATCCTCACGCAGGACGAAGATGCCGTCGGCGATGCAGTGCGGGAACTCGCGCTGCTCGGCGTGCAGGTCGGCAAGCGTGCAGATGGAGTCGGACTTGGTGTTGTAGGCCACCAGATCGCCCTCGTGCAGGTTGGAGCAGACGGTGTCGGGACAGGCGGTCGTGCCGCCGAGGTCGAGACAGGTATGGAATGTGCCGTCGCCCTGCGGCGCGCACTCGAGCACCTTCGCCGCCGCGACCGGTCCGAACACCTTGTCACCGGGCTTGATGTCGGCGGGGATGGAGGGCTTGGCGGGGTCGATGGGATGATAGTCGTTCAGAAGCGCCGCGGGCGTGATGACCGCGTAGGGGAAGTCGTGCTCGGCGGTCAGGCCCAGCTCCTTGAGCGAGCAGAGCATACCGTTGGACGGCACGCCGCGCAGCTTACCCTTTTCGATCTTCACGCCGCCGGGCAGCACGGACTTGTGCAGCGCCGCGGGCACCAGATCGCCGATGTGGATGTTCCACGCACCGGTGACGATCTGCACCGGCTCCTCCCTGCCGACGTCGAGTTGGCAGACCCACATGTGGTCGCTGTCGGGGTGCTTTTCCATGGAGAGGATCTTGCCCGCGACCACGTTTTTGAGGCTCTCGTCCAGTCGCTCGATGGTCTCGACCTTGGAGCCGGAGAGCGTCATTTCATCGTTGAACTGCTTGTCGGTGATGTCGTGGAGGTCAACAAATTCGTTGAGCCAATTTCTGCTTAAATTCATTTTCTTCGCTCTCCTTTCTCAGAACTGCTCCAGGAACCGGACATCGTTTTCGAAGATCAGACGCAGGTCGCCGATCTTGAAGTGGCCAAGCGCCAGACGCTCCAGACCCATGCCGAACGCCCAGCCGGAATACACGTTGGAGTCGATGCCGCAGCCCTCGAGCACCTTGGGATGCACCATGCCCGCGCCGAGGACCTCGATCCAGCCCTCGCCCTTGCAGGTCGGGCAGCCCGCGCCGTGGCACTTGTGGCACTGGATATCCATCTCGCAGCTCGGCTCGGTGAACGGGAAGTGGTGCGGGCGGAAGCGGACAACGGAATCCTGGCCGTACATGGCCTTGATGAGCGTCTCAAGCGTGCCCTTGAGATCGGCCATCGTGATCCCCTTGTCAATGACAAGGCCCTCGATCTGGTGGAACATGGGGGAGTGCGTCGCGTCGACCTCGTCCTTGCGATACACGCGGCCCGGCGCCAGAATGCGGATGGGCGGCTGGCCGATGGCCTCCATGGCGCGGATCTGCATGGGGCTGGTCTGCGTGCGCAGGAGGACTTCTTCGTCATCTGTCACATAGAACGTGTCGCTGCGGTCGCGGGAGGGGTGGTTCTCGGCGATATTCAGCTTGGTGAAGTTATAGTCGGCAAGCTCGACCTCCGGGCCGTCGAGGATCTTGAAGCCCATGGAGATAAAAATATCCTTGGCCTCGTCGAGCGCCTTGTTCATCGGATGCCGGTGACCCAGCTGGACAGGGGTTCCGGGGATGGTCACGTCGATGGCCTCGGCCTCCAGTCTGGCCTCCATGGCCTTTTCTTTCAGTTCGGCGCGGACAGTTTCGATTTTTTCCTCAATGGCGGCGCGGACGTTGTTCGCGGCCTGACCCATGACGGGGCGCTCCTCTGCGGACAGCTTGCCCATCGTCTTCAGAACGCCGGTCAGCTCGCCCTTCTTGCCGAGAAAGCGCACGCGCAGCGCGTCCAGCTCCCCGGCGTCCTTGACGCTTTCCAGCGCGCCGAGCGCTTCCTGCCGGATTTTTTCGAGTTGTTCCTTCATAAACGAATGCTCCTTTTCGTGATAATACAAAAAAATAAGCCCTCCGCCCGGAATCGGGACGAAAGACCATGCTTCCGCGGTACCACCCGCTGTTCGCAGAAAAATCTGCGCTGCTTTCTGCCCGGTAACGGCGGCAATAACCGGCGCGTCCTAGTAGGGGAGCGACCCCCGTTCAAACGGCAGCTCACGAGAGAAAGCCCTGCGGCCCAACCGGTAGGCGGCTTCCAGCAAAACCCGCCCTCTCTGTACCCGGCCCTATCGGACAGGACAGCTCGATCCTCGCTTTTTCCAGATATCAGATGCATTTTAGCACAACAACCGCCGTTTGGCAACAGCTTTTTCGGAAAAAGCACAGAAAACCCGGCGGCTGCGCACCGCCGGGAGAAATTTCTTATTGCAGTCCCTTGCCCGCTTTGACCTTGTCGAATTCCGCCTCGATCTGTGCGTCAGGCTCTGCCGTGAGCAGGGAGACGGCGACGATCACGATCACGCTGAAGACGAACGCGGGCAGCAGCTCATAGATGCCGAACATCCCGCCGAGGGGCTTCAGAACGAGCTTCCAGAAGAAGACCATCGCGCCGCCCGCGACCATACCGGCGATCGCGCCCTGATATGTCGTGCGCTTCCAGAACAGGCACAGGAGCATCAGCGGGCCGAAGGCCGCGCCGAAGCCCGCCCACGCAAACGACGTGATGCCGAAGATGGTCGAGTTGGAGTTCCAGGCGATCGCCATGGCGACGATGGTGATGAGTACCAGCGTGATGCGCGAGCACCACATGACCTGCTTCTCCGTCGCATCCTTCTTGAACACGCCGCGATACAGGTTCTGGCTGACGGCGCTGGCCGAGATCAGCAGATACGAATCGGAGGACGAGATCGCCGCGGCCAGCACGCCCGCGCAGGCGAAGCCCGCGAGGATCGGCGGCAGATAGGACGTCGCCGCGTCAATGAAGATATTTTCCGCATCGTTGTTGGACAGATAATCAAGCCCCGCGACGCTGCGGCCCACGACGCCGATGAACACGGCGGCGGCCATCGAGATCACGACCCAGATGATCGCCACGCGGCGGGAGCGGCCCAGCTCATGCTCGGAGCGGATGCCCATGAACCGCAGCAGCACCTGCGGCATACCGAAATAGCCAAGACCCCACGCAAGGCAGGACGCAATGGACAGCGCGCCGTAAGGACGGCCTGCACCAAAAGCGTTGACCTCTGTGGTCGAGGGCGTCGCCGTGCGCACCATGGAGAAGAAGCCGTCAATGCTCTTCGCGTTTTCGATGACTGTGTTCAGTCCACCTGCGGAAACGACCGACAGGATCAGGATCAGCACCAGCACCGTGACCATCACAACGCCCTGCATGAAATCGGACGCGCTCTCGGCCAGATACCCGCCGAGGAACGTGTAGGCCAGCACGAACACGGCAGCGACGATCATCATGCCGCCGTAGGAGAAGCCGAACAGATTTGCGAACAGCTTGCCGCACGTGGACAGGCACTGCGCCGCGTAGACGCTGAAGAAAATGATGATAATGAGTGAGCAGATCGTCATGATGATCTTTTTCTTCTCATGGAAACGGTTCGAGAAGAAGTCCGGCAGCGTGAATGCGTTCACGGCGATGGAATACCGGCGCAGCCGCTTCGAAACGATCAGGAAGTTGAGGTACGTGCCGATGGCAAGCCCGATGCACGTCCAGCCCGCATCCGCAAGGCCCGTCCAATACGCAAGGCCGGGCAGGCCCATCAGCAGATAGCCGGACATATCGGACGCCTCCGCGCTGAACGCCGTGACCCACGGGCCGAGGCTGCGTCCGCCGAGAAAATACGACTCGGCGTCCTTATTTGCGCGTCCGGCAAAATAAATGCCGATGCCGACGACAGCGGCCATATACAAAATCATGGCCAGCAGATGCTGCAGATTTGCTCCACTCATAACGCATTTCTCCATTTCTTCCTCTTGACACATTACAAATATTCATGTATAATATCAAGGAACTTCATAATATGCGCGTATGATAACACGTTAAAGTGAAAAAAGCAAGAGGTTTTTCAGTATGGATACGAAAAAATATGAGGCTTTTGAAAAAACAGTGGAGCTGCAGTCTCTGACAAAGGCCGCGCAGGAGCTGGGCCTTACGCAGTCCGGCGTCAGCCATATGCTCTCCGCCATTGAGGCGGAGCTTCAGCTGCCGCTTTTGAAGCGCACGCGCACCGGCGCACGCCTCACGCCGGAGGGCGAGCAGATGATGCCCTATATTCACGAGATCGTGCGGCAGGAAAGGCTGCTGCGGCAGGCGGCGGAACGCCTGCATACGCTCGTTACCGGCAAGATCCGCATCGGCACGTTCACCAGCGTCGCCACGCACTGGCTGCCCGCCATGATGATGCAGTTCCAGAAGGAGCACCCGCAGGTGGATTTCCAGCTGTTCAACGGCGACTATCATGATATCGACACCTGGCTCGGTGACGGCAGCGTCGATCTTGCGTTTACAACGCTTCCTGCCCGTCCTGGCTGCCGCTGCACACCGCTGTACGAGGATGCGCTGGCCGCCGTCCTGCCGAAGGGGCACCCATTGGGGCAAAGTCCGGTCTGCCGGGTCGAGGAGCTGGCAAAGGAGCCGTTTATTTCGCTCCTGGAATCCTCCAATCATGACGTGCGCCGTGCGTTTCATGCAGTCAAGGCCCGGCCAAACATCCGCTTTGAGACGAAGGATGATTATGCCGTTATCGCCATGGTCCGGCAGGGATTGGGCGTGAGCATCATGCCGTCCCTGCTGCTGCGCGGCAACACAGACGGCGTGGAGATCCGTCCCATCGACCCGCCCGCCAGCCGCACCATTGCTCTTGCCGCTGCGACCGATGCCCCTGCCGCCACCCGCTTCGCGGACTTCGCAGTCCACTGGGTCAGAGAGAACACATAAAAAACCGGGCCGCTGCGGATTCGCAGCGGCCCGGAGCATTTATTTCCGGCTCAGACGGGCTTCCATATAGTTGTGCGCGGCAGTTTCAAATTCATCGGTAAGGGGCGGAAGCTCCACTTTGCCATATTTGCGTTCGAGCGCAAGCTTGAGGATCAGATCGGCCAGCTTCGGGTTTTTGGGCAGCAGACAGCCGTGGGAATAGGACGCGAAGACGTTTTTGTAGCGTGCGCCCTCCGTTCCGTCCTCGCCGTTGTTGCCGTATCCCTCGAGGACTTTGCCGAGCGGCTTCACGCCGGAGCCGAGATACGTCTTGCCGGAGTGGTTTTCAAAGCCGACAATTTTACAGTCCGCCTCGTCGCACGTGAACATATAATTGCCGATCATACGCTGCTCGGAGCCGACGGTGTAAAGATCGAGCGCGCCGGTAAAGTCACACTGCTTGCCGTCCCAGGTCTTGTAATACTGGCCCAGCATCTGATACCCGCCGCAGATGGCGAGCACGGGCACGCCGTCCTCGATGGCGGCTTTCAGCTCTGCCGTCTTTTCGCCCTTCAGATCGTGCATCAGGATCTCCTGCTCAAAGTCCTGTCCGCCGCCGATGAAGAGCAGATCGCAGTCCTTCGCGGCAAGTTTCACCCCGATGGGGACCGGGACAATGTTTGCCTGCATCCCGCGCCATTCCAGCCGCCGCTGCATACACAGGACATTTCCGCGGTCGCCGTAGAGGTTCAGAACGTCGGGATATAAATGATAGATGTTCAGTTCCATAGCTTACTCCCAGAATTGCTTGTAGCCATACGTTTTGCTGATCGTGCCGCGCAGAGCCAGCATGGCCGTGTACGTCGGCATGACGAAGACCGGCAGCTTATGCGCCGTCGCCTGCTCCATGAGCCTGCCGTAATCCTTCTGCACGTGCAGCTTCTCCTTCGGGAACCCGGCGTAGAGGAAGCGCAGGGCCATATCCTCCGCCCGCTTGCCGGACAGATAGACCTCACGGAGCGTATCGCCCATGTCTACCAGACGCTCAAAGGAGACGTCCCAGATCCAGCTGACGTCGCGGCCGTCCTGCGTCCGGTCGTTGAGACAGGCGGCGAAGACAAACGGCTCGGTCCGCTGCGTCAGGAAGCTCAGCACCTGGTTGCAGCCCGCCGGATTCTTGATCAAAATCATGCGCACGTCCGTGCCATTGATCTCGAATTTCTCCATGCGCCCAAAGCCGCAGGCAAAGCGGGACAGCGACTGCGCCGCCTTCGGAAGCTCCAGCCCCATGGCCTTTGCTGCCGCCATGGCCGCGCAGGCGTTATAAATATTGTATCCGCCCGGCAGATTGACCGTTGCGGGGATCTCCGTTTCGCCGTCGCGGAAGACGACCTCGGAGCGCTCCTCGTCGCTCAGAATGACCTTGCTGACGCAGATATCCGGCTTCGGACGGGCATAGCCGCAGCGCGGGCAGCGGTAGCCGCCCAGATGGCCGTATGTCACAAAGTCGTATTGATATTCGCTCTTGCACTTGATGCAGTACGGCGCGTCGGAGAGGTCCGAAACCTGCTCCTCATAGAGCGGCGTGCTGACGCCGTAGAAAATAACGGGGTTTGGCACGTCGTCGTGCAGGCTGGTAATGAGCGAATCGTCCGCGTTCAGGCACAGAACGGCGTTCGGACTGTTCTGCGCGCCGACGCGCAGCTTGCTGAGCGTATGCGTGACCTCGCCGTAGCGGTCGAGCTGGTCGCGGAAGACGTTCGTGTAGACGATCACCTTCGCGTCGACATATTTGCTGATGAATTTCAGCGCCGCCTCGTCCGACTCAATGAGCGCGTGCGAATATCTGCAGCGGCCCGTGAGCGTGGAGTGGACGGCGAATTCCGCCGTGACGCCGGACAGGAGGTTTGCGCCGGATTTATTTGCAAAGTAAGAGATTCCAGCGTCCTGCCACGACTGCTCGATCATGCGCGAGGTCGTGGTCTTGCCGTTGGTGCCCGTGACGATCACGGTCGTCACGTTCCTTGCAAGTTCACCCAGCAGATTCGGGCAGAGCTTGAGCGCCACGCGCCCGGGAAAATCCGTGCCGCCTCTGCCCAGCAGGCGGATCAGGGCCCGGCAGAGCTTGCAGGCAAGCACTGCGGTCATCACTCGTAACTTCATATCACACTTATATCATATTTTTTCGCAAAACTCAACTGGTTACGAAAGATTTACAAAATTGTGCTTGTAATGGTTGTCATAATCTGATATAATGCAGTCGAATTGTCTCGAAAATGTGCCGTTCCGGTCCGGGAACGGAAAAAAGGAGTCTGTAAACCATGCGAAAGGCAAGAAAACCGCTGTGCCTGCTGCTGTGCGCCGTGCTGCTTCTGTCCATGAGCGCGGCCGCGCTCGGCGCGAACAACAACTACAGCAGCTGGTTCCAAACAAACTATGACGAGATCAACAAGCTCGGCCTGATGCCCGCGTCCTTTAACGGCCTTGATCTGACCAAGAACATCACGCGCGGCGAGATGTGTGAGCTGGCCGTCTACGCATTCGAAAAGGCCACCGGCAACGATATCGATATGTCGAACGAAACGTTCACCGGCTTTACGGATACGTCGAATGAGAATATTGTCAAGGCCCATCTGTACGGCATCGTCAACGGCTACGAGGACGGCTCGTTCCGCCCGAAGCAGCTGCTGACGCGGCAGGAATTCTTCAAGCTCATCGAGAATTTCTGCACGGCGGCTGCGTTCTCCCCCAAGGCGAAAGACGGTGCGCTGAACGGCTTTGCCGACGCCGGATCGATCTCCGCATGGGCGAAGGAGGCCGCGCAGATCTGCGTGAGCTATTCCTACGTGCAGGGCACGAAGCTTGGAAACGGCACGTATCTGAACCCCAAGGACAACGCCAGCCGGCAGGAAGCCATGACGATGTTCCTGCGCTGCTATAAGACCATCCAGTGGTTCTACGATGAAAACGTCAAGAGCGCGACGGTCGTTGTTGACCAGATCAATCTGAACGTCACCGTCACGAGCATCAGCAAGACCATGTACGTCTGCCAGACGGGTTATATCAACGTCCGCGATTCCTGGACGACCGGCAGCACGAAGGTCGGCGAGCTGAGCTACAACGCCGCCGTCACCGTCACCGGCATCACGACAACGACCTCCGACGGCCACCAGTGGTACCGCATCAAATATAACGGCATTACGGCCTATGTCCGCGCAGACCTGCTCGCCGATAAGAAGGACAGCACCGTCACGCCGGGCAGCGGCTCCGGCTCCGGCAGCGGCGGGACCGTCTCCGGCTCCGGCACAGCCAGCGAGATCGCGAACTTCGCCATGGGCTTCGTCGGCTACAGCTACGTCTGGGGCGGCTCAAGCCCGTCGACCGGCTTTGACTGCTCCGGCCTCATGTACTATGTCCTGACGCAGTACGGCTACTCCATGAAGCGCGTCGCCAACGACCAGATGACGCAGGGCACCTACGTTTCCCGCAGCGACCTGCAGGTCGGCGACCTCGTCTTCTTCGGCTACAGCGGCTACGCGAACCACGTCGGTATGTACATCGGCGGCGGCAACTTCGTCCACGCCTCCACGCCGTCCACGGGCGTCCGCGTCAACTCGCTTGACGAATCGTATTACAAAACCCGCTTCCTGTGCGGACGCCGCATCATCTGACGATCAAATTATGACATACCGGCCCCCGGTCTGCTAAAAAAGCGCCGGGGGCCGCGCTTATCAAAAGGAGAATGTATGGAGCGAAATGAATTGGTGCTTCTGCGCCTGTCCAATCAATATCTGCTGCGCACAGGGGAGCGGATGGAGGTGCTCCGCGCCATGAACGGCCTTCAGGCGCAGTTTCTCTCCAACGCGCTGCATGCCATGCGCCTGCGCAGCACGGCGTATGACGCAGCGCACGCGGCGGACGGCCTTGTGAAGGGCTGGACACTTCGCGGCACAATGCACATCTTTGCCGAAGCCGACCTTCCGCTGTTCCTGCACAGCGGCTGCCAGTATCGGAGCCGGGACTGGACTGTTCCGTCATTCTGGAACCAGCGCCCGGATTGGGCACTTACGCCGCAGCGGCAAGCATATTTTTCAGACCTGATTGTCGATGCACTTGCGCAAGGGCCAATGACGCGCGAGGCCCTGAAAGCCCGCTGCCGCGCTGCCGGAATGACGCAGGCGGAGGAGGGCAGCATATTCCATCCCTGGGGCGGCGGCATACGCGAGCTCTGCGAGCGCGGCTTTCTCTGCGGCACGGTCAGCGAGGAAAAGGCGTTCCGCCTCTGTCCGGCATTCACACCGATGGAGGAGCAGGACGCACTGCTGGAACAGACGCGCCGGTATTTCACGAATTACGGCCCGGCCTCCATCCGGGACGCAGCCTATTATTTCGGTACCTCGCAGGCGGAGATCGAAAAGCGGCTGGCCCGGCTTCCTGTGAAAGCAGCCAAATACGAGGGGCAGCAGCTGTTCAGTCTGGATTCCGGAAGAGCACCAGGACAGGCGCTTCCGGACTGCCTGCTGCTGGCGGGCTTCGACCCGCTGATGCTGGGCTATGAGAAAAAGCAGAGCGTATTTCTCCCGCCGGAGTATCTGCGCGGCATTTTCAGTCTGTCCGGCATCGTCATGCCGCCGGTGCTGCTGCACGGCAGCGTAGCGGGCCGCTGGAAGCACAGCGGAAAGCGCCTGCTTATCACGCAGTTCCGCCCATTTTCGCAGGAGGAGCGTGGTTTTGCAGAGGCAGCCGCGGCGCAGCTTTGGGGCGAAGCCGTACAGCCTGTCTTTCAGGACGCATAATCGACCTTTTCAAACCGAAAAATCCATGCTATACTTTTCTTGTCCCTCATACGCTTGTATGGGGTGATCATATGAAAAAATGGGTAGAGATCATGATGCCGGTCATGCTGTTTGCGACCGTTCTGTATTTCTGCGTCTTCGCCGTTCTGACACATCGAAGCGCGCAGACGGCGGCCATGCAGCCCGGCGGAACGACCGTCGTGCTCGACGCGGGGCACGGCGGGGAGGACGGCGGCGCGACC
>OGXT01003368.1_pt1 | contig 11127 bp, 10 predicted proteins | sample 1576361 | NCBI WGS metagenome assembly OGXT01 (sample SAMEA3541514, study PRJEB24748) | human gut metagenome | biome: human gut; feature: human-associated habitat; material: faeces | place: China | collected 2012 | reverse complement strand
GAGCTGACCGAGCGGCTGGCCGAACTGCTTTGCCGCCGCAAGGGCATTGCCATGGAAAGCGCTGTGCCCATCACGATGCAGGCCTACCGCGAACAGCAGTTTGATCTGCTGGCCGACGGCGTGCGCCATGCCCTGGACATGCCCGCCGTCTACGCCGCCATGGGACTGACCGGCCCAAAGGAGGAACGCACATGACCCCGCAGCATCACCTGCCCGCCGATATTGAGCGCACCAGCATGCGCATCATCACCGAGGAACTGGCCCAGCGTAGGCTGGAGGTCCCGCCGGAGAATGCGGCGGTCGTCAAGCGGGTCATCCATACTACGGCAGATTTCGACTACGCGCAAAACCTGCACTTTACCCCCGCTGCGGTGGCAGCAGGTATCGCCGCCATGCACGAGGGCGTGACCATCATCACCGATACCAACATGGCGCTGGCGGGCATTACCATCACCGACGAGCGTAAAAAAGCGATCGATTTCTCTGACGGCTACTACAAAAGCGGCCTGCTGGTGATGGTCAACGCCAATAATAACGACATCAAAGATGTCAAAGATCTGAACGGTAAAGTGGTCGCGGTGAAGAGCGGCACCGGCTCCGTTGACTACGCGAAAGCCAATATCAAAACCAAAGATCTGCGTCAGTTCCCGAACATCGATAACGCCTATATGGAGCTGGGAACCGGTCGCGCGGATGCCGTGCTGCACGATACGCCGAATATTCTGTACTTCATCAAAACCGCGGGCAACGGTAAGTTCAAAGCGGTAGGCGAATCACTGGAAGCGCAAAACTACGGTATCGCCTTCCCGAAAGGCAGCGACGAGCTGCGTGAGAAAGTGAACGGTGCGCTGAAAACGCTGCGCGACAATGGTACCTATAACGAAATTTATAAAAAATGGTTCGGCACTGAACCCAAATAATAAAAACGTACTTCGCCGGACCGAGGTCCGGCGACACCACAACGGTCTTCCGGCACAGGCTCGGCGGGAGACGGTATTTTGGCGGAGGCTTTCCTCTGCTCTCGACACGGTAACAGGAACGTATTATGCAGTTTGACTGGAGTGCCATCTGGCCTGCCATTCCGATTTTGCTGGAAGGCGCCAAAATGACGCTGTGGATTTCCGTCCTCGGCCTGGCCGGCGGTCTGATAATTGGTCTGGTGGCCGGTTTCGCCCGCTGCTTCGGCGGCTGGATCGCCAACCACATCGCGCTGGTCTTTATTGAAATCATTCGCGGCACCCCGATTGTGGTGCAGGTTATGTTCATCTACTTTGCGCTGCCGATGGCCTTTAGCGATCTGCGCATCGACCCCTTCTCCGCGGCGGTAGTGACCATCATGATAAACTCGGGCGCCTATATCGCGGAAATCACCCGCGGCGCGGTGCTCTCCATACATAAAGGCTTCCGCGAAGCGGGCCTGGCGCTTGGCCTGTCGCGTCGCGAAACCATTCGCCACGTGATCCTGCCGCTGGCGCTGCGCCGCATGCTGCCGCCGCTGGGCAACCAGTGGATCATCAGCATCAAGGATACCTCGCTGTTCATCGTCATCGGCGTCGCCGAACTGACCCGTCAGGGACAGGAGATCATCGCGGGCAACTTCCGCGCGCTGGAAATCTGGAGCGCTGTAGCCGTGATCTACCTGATTATCACCCTGGTCCTGAGCTTTATTCTGCGTCGTCTTGAAAGAAGGATGAAAATCCTGTGATTGAATTTAAAAACGTCTCCAAGCACTTTGGTCCGACCCAGGTGCTACACGATATCTCTCTGAAAATTAATCAGGGTGAAGTGGTGGTCATTATCGGCCCTTCCGGTTCCGGTAAATCAACGATGCTGCGCTGCATCAATAAGCTGGAAGAGATCACCAGCGGCGATCTGATTGTCGATGGTCTGAAGGTCAACGACCCGAAGGTGGACGAACGTCTGATTCGTCAGGAAGCCGGGATGGTTTTCCAGCAGTTTTATCTGTTCCCGCACCTCACGGCGCTGGAAAACGTGATGTTTGGCCCGCTGCGGGTACGCGGCGCCAGCAAGCAGGCGGCAGAGAAGCAGGCGAAAGAGCTGCTGGCGAAAGTCGGTCTGGCTGAGCGCGCGCATCACTATCCGTCCGAACTCTCCGGCGGCCAGCAACAGCGTGTGGCCATCGCCCGCGCGCTGGCGGTGAAGCCGAAGATGATGCTGTTTGATGAACCGACCTCCGCGCTCGACCCGGAGCTGCGCCATGAAGTGCTCAAGGTGATGCAGGATCTGGCGGAAGAGGGCATGACGATGGTGATTGTGACCCACGAAATCGGCTTTGCCGAAAAAGTGGCCTCGCGACTAATCTTCATCGACAAAGGACGAATTGCTGAAGACGGCAATCCCCAGGAGCTGGTGAAGAACCCGCCCAGCCCGCGCCTGCGTGAATTCCTGCAACACGTCGCCTGACCCGCAACTGCTCTCTCCCCCACGATGAGAGCCGCTTTTCCAGAATCCTCTTCCCTCCCCTTCCGCCAGCGGCTTCTATACTTACCCGTTTACGTTGCAACGGAGGTGCCCATGCCGTGGATCCTGCTTTTGCTCGCTGCACTGTTTACTGCCCCGCTTTCCGCCGCCACCCTCCCCGGCGTGCCGACGGCTAACACTGATAAAAACAGCGCCAGCGAACCCGATGTGGAACAGAAAAGAGCGGCTTATGCCGCACTGGCCGATGTGCTGGCCAACGACTCCGCCCGTCAGGAGCTCATTGACCAGCTGCGTAAAGCAGCCGCCACGCCGCCGCCCGACAGCACCCCGACGCTGACGCCACCGGCGGTGAAAGAAGAGACCACGGTACTGGAGAACGTCACCCAGATAAGCCGGGAATATGGCGAACAGCTCTCATCACGCTTTTCCCAGCTGTGGCGCAATATCACCGGCTCACCGCATAAGCCCTTTAATCCGCAAACCTTTACCAGCGCGGCCTGGCATTTTTTACTGCTGGCCGGGCTGGTGTTTGCCTTCTGGTGGCTGGTACGCCTCGCGGCGCTGCCGCTGTATCGCAAAATGGGCGAATGGGGACGGCATAAAAACCGCGATCGCGGTAACTGGCTCCAGCTGCCCCTGACCATCGCCGGGGCGTTTATCATCGACCTGCTGCTGCTGGCGCTAACCCTGTTTGTCGGTCAGCTGCTAAGCGATCGCCTGAATGGGAATAACCCTACCATCGCCTTCCAGCAGAGCCTTTTCCTCAACGCCTTCGCGCTGATCGAGTTTTTTAAAGCTATTCTGCGGCTCATTTTCTGTCCGCGCATTCCTGCCCTGCGGCCCTTTAACCTCAGCGACGAGGCCGCGTCATACTGGAGCCTGCGCCTGAGCGCGCTCAGCAGCCTGATTGGTTACGGTCTGATCGTCGCGGTGCCGATTATTTCCAATCAGGTGAATGTTCAGGTTGGCGCGCTGGCTAACGTCGTCATCATGCTGTGCATTACGCTGTGGGCGCTGTACCTGATTTTTCATAACAAAGCGGTGATTACTCAAGGGTTGATCCACCTGGCCGACCACTCACTCGCTTTCTTTAGCCTGTTTATCCGCGCCTTCGCGCTGGTCTGGCACTGGCTGGCCTGCGCCTACTTTGTGGTGCTTTTTTTCTTTTCCCTGTTCGACCCGGGCAACAGCCTGAAATTCATGATGGGCGCCACCCTGCAAAGCCTGGCGATTATCGGCGGCGCGGCGCTGGTATCTGGCATCCTGTCGCGCTGGATAGCCAAAACCATCACCCTGTCGCCCGCCACCCAGCGCAACTACCCTGAACTGCAAAAGCGGCTAAATGGCTGGATCTCCGCCTCGCTGAAGGCGGCGCGCATTCTCACCGTCTGTGTCGCCATTATGCTGCTATTGAGCGCCTGGGGCCTGTTTGACTTCCGGGAATGGCTGCACAACGATGCCGGGCAAAAAACGGTGGATGTGCTGATCCGCATCGCCCTGATCCTCTTCTTCTCCGCCATCGGCTGGACGGTTCTGGCCAGCCTGATTGAAAACCGGCTGGCATCGGATATTCATGGCCGTCCGCTGCCCAGCGCGCGGGCCCGGACGCTGCTGACGCTGTTTCGCAACGCGCTGGCGGTGGTGATCAGCACCATCACGGTGATGATCCTGCTCTCGGAAATTGGGGTAAACATTGCGCCGCTGCTGGCGGGCGCCGGGGCGTTAGGGCTGGCCATTTCGTTTGGTGCGCAAACCCTGGTCAAAGACATTATCACTGGCATATTTATCCAGTTTGAGAACGGGATGAACACCGGCGACCTGGTCACCATCGGTCCTTTGACCGGCACCGTGGAACGAATGTCGATTCGCTCCGTGGGGGTACGTCAGGATACCGGCGCCTATCACATAATTCCCTGGTCCTCGATCACCACCTTTGCCAACTTCGTGCGCGGCATTGGCTCGGTTGTGGCTAACTATGACGTTGACCGCCATGAGGATCTGGATAAAGCCAGCCAGGCGCTGAAGGCGGCGGTGGACGATCTGCTAGCCCAGGAGGAGATCCGCGGTCTGATCATTGGCGAACCGTCGTTCGCCGGGCTGGTGGGGCTGAGCAATACCGCCTTTACGCTACGCGTCAGCTTCACCACCCTGCCGCTGAAGCAGTGGACGGTGCGTTTTGCCCTCGACACTCAGGTGAAAAAGCACTTCGATCGCGCCGGGGTTCGCGCGCCGGTACAGACCTGGCAGCAGCTGCCGATGCCGGGCGCCGACAGCCCGGCCGCCGAGTAGCGTTAGAATGGACGACGGCGTTTGGCGTCGTCCATAAAGCTCCAGGCGATAAAGCGACTTTGCTTTTGCCCCTGGGCCATCTCCTTTTTCACCACTTTCACTGCGCCGACCTCGGTCAGCAGGCGGTAGAGCGGCGGCAGATTATCGCCGCGCGACACCAGCGAGGTAAACCATTTCACCTGGCGGGCGAAGGCCTGGCTTTCGCGGATCATCTGCGAGATAAAGGCTACTTCGCCCCCTTCGCACCACAGCTCCTGCTGCTGACCACCAAAATTGAGGCCGCTTTCGGCGCCGAGTCCGAGGTTGCGGCGCTTGCGCTCGCCCCCCGCCCGGGCGCTCTCTGCGGAGTCATGGAACGGCGGATTACACAGCGTGGCGTCGTAGGTCTCGTTTTTATGGATCACGCCGTGAAAGATAGCCTGGCTCTCTTTTTGCCGGCGCAGGCGGATCTGCCGGGTCAAGCCCGGGTTGCCATTGATAATCGCCTGCGCGCTGGCGAACGCCTGCGGGTTGATTTCACTGCCGGTAAAGCGCCAGCCATACTCGTGAGCGCCGATCAGGGGATAGATGAGGTTGGCGCCGGTGCCAATATCAAGGATCGTGGCATCCTTCGGCACCTCGCCGCTATCCCCGGCCAGCAGATCCGCCAGATGATGAATATAGTCGGCCCGCCCAGGCACCGGCGGACAGAGAAAGCCGTCAGGAATGTCCCAGTGTTTGACCGCGTAGAAATGCGCCAGCAGCGCTTTATTCAACGCTTTCACCGCCTGCGGATTGGCAAAATCAATGGTCTGCTCACCCAGCGGATTGAGCGTAATGTAGCCCTGCAGGTCAGGATGGGCCTGGCAGAGCGCGGGCAGGTCGTAGCGTTGATGGTGGCGGTTACGCGGGTGTAACCCCGGTTTCTGGGCTTTCATGACAATCTCCTTTGAACAGCCGCGTAAGATACCCGTTGACGGCGGCGCGGTAAATAAGGGAGTCTGGATATCTCCATTATCCGTGACAGGTGCAGCATGTACTTTTATCAACCTTCGCAGGGCCACGGCCTGCCGCATGACCCGCTGAACGCGATAATCGGGCCTCGCCCGATAGGCTGGATCGCCTCCCAGGACTCCGAGGGGCAGCGTAATCTGGCGCCATACAGCTTTTTTAACTGCTTTAACTATCGGCCGCCAATCATTGGTTTCGCCAGTAGCGGCTGGAAAGACAGCGTGCGAAATATCGTCGAAACAAAGGAGTTCGTCTGGAACCTGGCGACGCGACCGCTGGCCATGGCGATGAATGAAACGTCAGCCTCGATTCCGCACCATGAGGACGAATTCGTGCGCGCCGGCCTCACCGCCGCCGCCAGCCGCCTGGTCAGCGCTCCACGGGTCGCGGAGAGTCCGGTGAACTTTGAGTGCCGTCTGTCGCAGTGTATTCAACTCACCACCGCCGACGGCAACCCTGTCGATACGTGGCTGGTGCTCGGTGAAGTGGTCGCCGTGCATATCGATGAATCACTACTGGACAACGGTATCTATCAAACCGCCCGGGCCCAGCCGATCCTGCGCGCCGGTGGCCCGAGCGCCTATTACGGTATTGATGACAGCCTGCGCTTTGACATGATCCGCCCTGACGCCCGCTAAATAATCTACCGGCCAGAGTAGCGCTCCCCTGCGCCGGTAGCATGCAAAACGCACTGTTTTGCATTAAACATTCCCTGTCGCGCGGTCTGGAAAGACCTACACTTAAGCTATGTCCCATGCGGTTTATGAGGATATGCTGATGAAATTCGTCTCGCTGCTGTTCGCCGCGGCGCTCACCGCTCATGCCACCGCGGCCTCTCCCCTGCCACCGCCACCCGTACTGCCCTATGCCGGGCCGCTCCGCCCTGTCGGCACCGTCTCCGCCTTCGGCGCCAGCACCCTGGACGACCTGGCAGCCGCCCTCGCGGATAAGGCCCACCGTCATGGGGCGATAGCCTGGCGGATCAATGCCGCCAGCAGCGGTAACCGGCTGTACGGTTCAGCTATAATTTATCAATAACCTTTTACAGGAGGCAGACGATGGCATCAGGTTGGGCAGGCGACGGCGCCGTACAGGATCAGATCGACAGCACTATTGACGATGCGGTGGCTCGCGCCCGCCGCAAGCTTCCACGCGGCGAAAGCAACAAATTTTGTGATGAATGCGGAGAGCCGATTCCAGAGGCCCGGCGACAGGCCATCCCAGGGGTCAGATACTGCGTGAAGTGCCAGCAGGAGAAAGATTTACATAACAATACATTTTCAGGATATAATCGTCGCGGTTCCAAGGATAGCCAGCTACGCTGACTTTCCTTTACCGTTTATGACAGCCTTTCGCATTATCTTTTCGCGCACATTTTTTGGCGGAAAAAGTCGCAATATGTGCCCTTAAACGCGTCGGTCTTCCACGCTACGCTTCGTGACGAAAAGAATGAGAAATAATTTATTAATAATCAGTAAATTATTAATCACTCAAAAAATTCGATGAAGACTGTGAATTTCCTTCGATTTTATCTCCCGCAGAAAAGCGTGATACTTATCACATCGACGGAACATCGTCCCCTGAACAGAACAACCTGCGAGAGATTAACTATGAAAAACATCACATATGCTGCCGCTGCCATCGCTCTGACCGCTCTTTCCTTCGGCGCCTTTGCCGCCGAACCGGTTACCCCCGCTCAGGCTGAAAGCATGAATAAGATCGGCGTGGTGTCTGCGCAAGGCGCAACCACTTTAGATGGTCTGGAAGCAAAACTGGCTGCTAAAGCCGAAGCCGCTGGCGCGACCGGCTACAGCATTACTTCCGCTAACACCAACAACAAACTGAGCGGTACTGCGGTTATCTATAAATAATCGCTGCACCCATCTGTAAGCCACTGAATTAACCCTGAAAAGACCTTTAATACCCTTGCCTTGCCCGTCCGAGCCACCGGACGGGCTTTTTTTTATCCTGCAGATCCGATCACCAACAGTCGTTGACGCGGCTGAGGCCCTGCTCCAGCGAGGTCACTTCCCCGCAGGCCAGCAGACAGCAGGCAAGCTGGATCTTCAACGAGTTGGGCACCGGTTCGACGCCAGCGACGCAGCGTTCAATCCAGCGCGCGGTGACCTCAGGGTCTTTCGAGGTCGGCAGGACCACCGCCTCCGCTGCCATCTCAGTCTGGCGTTCGTACAGCACCCGCACGCCCTGCTCATCAATCAGGCTGATCTGCGGACAGCGCTGCGGGTTGGCGTACACTTCGCCCTCGGTACCATGCATCAGCAGCGCGCGGCCACCGGTCTCGCGAAAGAAGTTCGCCACCCGGGGAACATATTCCGGATGCGACACGCTGGAGAGACGCAATGCCTCCCCTTCGCCAAACGGCGTGGCCAGCTTGGTCAGGGTATGGGCGCTGTTGCGTACGCCCATCCGCCAGCGCATCGCCAGCTGTTTCTCCAGCGGCGGACAGAAGGCCCCCACCGGGATATACACCGGTTCATGGCCCTCCAGCTGCGCCTGAGCCTGTCCGGCGTGCAGGGTGGCCGGAATGTCCAGCAGGGTAAAAATGGTTTCGGTCAGCACCCGGGTGGGATCGTGACTGACGCCGTGAACCACCACCGGAAATCCCAGCTTGTGCAGGAGCATCGCCAGCAGCGGCGTGAGGTTCGCCTGCTTGCGCGCGCCGTTGTAGCTGGGGATAACGATCGGCATCGGCTTGCCGGCCGGCGGGGTCAGGCGCAGCGTATGCTGCTGCATCGCGGCGTAAAAACCTTTCATCTCCGCTTCGCCTTCGCCTTTAATGCGCAGGGCAATTAATATTCCCCCCAGCTCCAGCTCCGGCACCTCGCCGTTCAGCATCCGCGCGTAGAGCGCACGGGCGGTCTCTTCATCGAGATCGCGGGCATGATTCTTACCGCGACCCACCTCTTTTATAATTTTGCTGTACTCCATGGCTCCCCCTGGTGCATCACGCGCCGGCGTCAGCGACGTTTGCGGCCCGTCTGTTTTGCTGTCTGTTTTGCTGTCTGTTTTGCTTTCCGTTTTACTATAACCTCCGGAACGCCCGGCTGCTCTATGGGAAAAACAGGTAACGCGTTCAGTAGACGCGCGCCGTAGTTTTTGGTCAACAGACGCTTATCGTAAATCACCACCTCTCCCCAGCAGTTATGGCTACGGATCAAACGCCCCACCTGCTGAATAAGATTAAAGGAGGCGCTGGGCAAACTCTGTACCTCGAAGGGATAACGATTGAGGCTTTTCAGCCATTCGCCTTCGGTGATCACTACCGGGCTGTCGATGGGCGGAAAAGCGATTTTATGGATATGCACCTGGCTTAGCAGATCGCCTTTTAAATCGAGACCTTCGGCAAAGGACTGCAGACCCACCAGCACGCTGCGCTCGCCGCTTTCCACCCGTTTGCGATGCAGCTCCACCAGCCGGTAGCGCGGCTGGTCGCCCTGCACCAACAGCATCAGGCGCAGATCGGTCACATGCTCGAGGAAGCGGTTCATCGCCCGCCCGCTGGCAAACAGCACCAGCATCCCGAGATGTTTTTTGCTCTCCACCTGCTGGCGAAAATAGGCCGCCATCTCGGCAATGTGCTGCTCTTCGTTATCCATCAGCGGTTCATAACGCATTTGAGGAATAATAATTTTCCCCTGCTCCACGTGGTTGAACGGCGAATCCAGCGCCACGAAGCGGTCCCCCGCTTTCTCCTTCAGACCGCTCATCTCCTGCAGGCGCGAGAAGCTGTTTAGCGAGCGCAGCGTCGCTGACGTCACCACGATATGCGGCACGCTGCGCCACAGCAGCCGTTCAAGCTGATCGCTGACGCGGATCCCGACGCAGTGGAACCAGACGTGGATCTGGCCATCGCGCACCACCCGCGTCGCCCATTTGGTTACCGGCGCGCCTGAGGACTGCGCCAGCGACGCCAGGCGCCACAGTTTGCTTTGGCTTTCAAACATGCCAAGGGCGCGGTTCATCTGCAGCAGCACCCGATGCAGGCGCACCACGTCATGGCTGCCGGTCTTTTCGCTGAGATCGTTCAGGAACAGCTCCGCCAGGCCGCGCAGCAACTCGGTGAGCTTCGCCAGCCGCTGGCAGATCTCCATCACCTCCTGCGGCAGTTCGCCCATCGGGAAGCGATGCTCCGCTTCCTGACCGGCGGGCATATAGAGATTGAGAATATTATTCAACGAGGCAATCAGCTCGAAAAGCTCTTCGCAATGAGCGGTGAGCCGCTCCGGATTGGCCAGCGGCGGCGTGGTTTTCGGACGAAACTGCTCCATGCAGGTGGCCACCAGCTTGCAGAACAGATCCAGCTGCAGGCGAAACCAGGGGGCGGTGATCTCGGCGCTCATCTCCAGCGCGTCGCGGGCGACGTCCGGCAGATGATGGCCTTCATCGAGGACCAGCAGCAGGTTTTTCGGCTCCGGCAGCACCGCTTCGCTCTCCATCGCCGCCATCACCAGCGCATGGTTGGCCACCACCACTTCCGCCTCCTGAATTTCCCGCCGCGCCACAAAGAACGGGCACTCACGATAGTAGTGGCAGTTGCGGTTCAGGCAGCTGGCCTTATCGGTGCTCAGCCGGCTCCATAGCCCATCGTCGATGGCTTTGTCGGTATGGTCGCGCAGGCCGTCCCAGCGGTAGCTGTCGAGATCCTGCTTCAGGGTCGCGCACAGCTTCTGCTCCGCCTGATTATTCGGGGTGAGATCGTCATCGAGAAAGGCCAGCAGATCCTGCTGCGACGGCTCGGTGCTGGCCAGCGCCGTCAGGTTGCGCGGACAGACGTAGCGTCCGCGGCCAAAGGCGGCGGTAAAGCGCAGGTCGGGAATGATTTTACGCAGCAGCGGCAGGTCCTTACTGTAGATTTGATCCTGCAGGGCGACGTTGGCGGTGCTGACCACCAGCGTTTTTTGTTCCTCGCGGGCGATGGCGATGCCCGGGATCAGATATGACAGCGTTTTGCCGACACCGGTCGGCGCTTCGATAGCCAGATGCCTGCCCTCTTCCCCGGCAAGGGTTTTCGCCACATCGGCGATCATCTGCCGCTGCGGGGGACGCGGAATAAAGTCCGGGATCTGTTCCTGAAGCGCCTTATACCAGGCGGCGATTTGCGCTTTCAGCGCAGCGGTCAAAGCCATGAGAAAACCTGAATACTGTATAAACAGCCACTATTGTGCCATTTTTGCCCGCCCGGAGGTATTGCTTTCTGCGGAGTGTGGAAGCCTGCTCGACAAATAGTGTAATGGAAAGAAAAAGGCCCGCCGCCGCGTAGCGGACAGACGGGCCTGAGCCGGGGCGCGTTATCGCGGCCCGGACATCAGCGTGTTATTCGCCAGCCGGTTTACGCGGGCGACGGCGGCGCGGCGGTTTGCCGTCCTGAGTGCGCGCTTTCGGCGC
>OGXT01003364.1_pt1 | contig 11145 bp, 7 predicted proteins | sample 1576361 | NCBI WGS metagenome assembly OGXT01 (sample SAMEA3541514, study PRJEB24748) | human gut metagenome | biome: human gut; feature: human-associated habitat; material: faeces | place: China | collected 2012 | reverse complement strand
CTACCTGATCGACTTGTATGTCTCCCAGTCAAGCGCCCTTATGCCATTACACTCTGCGACCGGTTACCAATCGGTCTGAGGGCACCTTTAGAAGCCTCCGTTACGCTTTTGGAGGCGACCACCCCAGTCAAACTACCCACCAATCAATGTCCCCGTTCCACGGGTTAGAATCCAAACAAATAAAGGGTCGTATTTCAACAGCGCCAGCCAGACGGCCTCCTGCGTGTAGGGCAGCTTGCGCGCCGGATTGGCCGCGGGCGAGGCCAGCAGCGGGGCTCCGGCCAGGGTCAGGCCCAGCATGCTGCCGGAATTGTTGCTATGGACCCAGACGTTCTGCCCGTCCAGCAGCATCTCCACACTGAAGCGCTTGTAACGCCTGATGAAACGCCCCACCACACAGCCTTGGGTAAGGGGCAGCAACGGTGTTTTTTCCATGGATCATCCTTAAAAGGGACACAGGGCCGCGGGGAGGGGCCCTCGTTTACAGTCAGATATGAACCTGATACGCTATTGCGCCGTGACCGGAGCGGGCGCGCCGCAGTCCGGCCACTCCTATTCCAGGCAAGGAGCACCCTATGCAGATTTCCGAACGTGTGCGCACCATGAAGCCCTCGCTGACCCTCAGCGTCAACACCCGCGCCATGGAGTTGCGGGCCCAGGGCATACAAGTCACCAGCCTGGCCGTGGGCGAGCCGGACTTCCCCACCCCCAAGCATATCTGTGAGGCCGCCAAGGCCGCCATCGACGCCAATTTCTGCCGCTACACGGCCGTGCCCGGCATCCCGGAGCTGCGGGCCGCGGTGGGCGGTTACTTCAAAAAATTCTACGGCGAGGACATCGCCCCCGAATGCACCATCGTTTCCGCCGGCGGCAAGCATGCCCTGTACAACTTCATGCAGGCCTCCATCAACCCCGGTGACGAAGTGCTGCTGCCCGCCCCCTACTGGGTCAGCTATCCCTACACCATCCAGCTGGCCGGCGGCGTGCCCGTCATCGTGCAGGCCTCGCTGGAACAGGGCTTCAAGGTCACGCCCGAGATGCTGGACGCCAAGTGCACCGACAAGACCAAGCTGCTGGTGCTCAACACGCCCAGCAACCCCACTGGTGCCGTTTACAATGCCGAAGAACTGGCCGCCATCCTGGACTGGGCCGACAGCCGCGACGTCTACGTGCTGACCGACGAGATCTATGACCAGCTGGTCTTCGCTCCGGCCAAGATGGCCAGCGCCGTGCACCACTTTGCCAAGAATCCCGAAAAGGTGGCCATCCTCAACGGCGTTTCCAAGAGCTTTGCCATGACCGGCTGGCGCGTGGGCTATGTGGTGGCCCACCCCGAGATCATCAAAAAGATGTCCAGCATGCAGGGCCACTGCACGTCCAACATCTGCTCCATCTCGCAAAAGGCCGCCCTGGCCGGCCTTACCGGTCCCCTGGATTTCCTGGGCGAGATGCGTAACGCCTTCCAGCGCCGCCGCGACCTGGCCATGGACATCATCAACGGCTGGGACTTCGCCTCCTGCCCCTGTCCGGACGGCGCCTTCTACCTGTTCGTGGATGTGCGCAAGTGCTTCGGCGGCACGGTCAAGAACTCCACCGAGCTCTGCACCTGGCTGCTGGACAAGGCCCGCGTGGCCGTGGTGCCCGGCGCCGCCTTCGGTGACGACAACTGCATCCGCTTCTCCTACGCCGTCAGCGACGACACCCTGCGCGACGCCCTGCAGCGCATCGGCGACGCCCTGCCCCAGCTGCGGTAGTGTACGACAGGGCAAGAGTTAGCTAAGAGGAGGGACGGCACACCGTCCCTCCTCTTTTAATTAATAATTCCAGTCCCAGAACATCTGATACAATTTTTATTTAGTCCACCACATGAACATCTTTCTTTATGCCCAGAACTGACTATTAACATTTTATTTTCAGAAGGGGATGAATAGGCTGCCAAGTCGTCAAAAAGAAATGATAATCCATAAGCAACATAAAATCTTGAAATATATTTTTTGCACTTTGATGGCAATTTTAAATCTTCAGGATAGGGCATTGACGTCACTATGGGGTCATTATTTTTTAAAACGTTTTTCTTAAATGAATCCAGCACAGAAAATTCATATAGACAAGGCTTATACGGACGAGGTGTGTATCCTCCGCCGCTGAAGATAAACTTTGTTTTTTCCCGCAATGTTTCCTGCTTGCTCACGCCATGACCTTCAGGAAGACATCTTCGTGTATCTTGTAATGTTTTTTCACTATCACTACGTACCTTATTAGAAACTTTATTTTTTGCAGCGGTAATGGTTTTATTTTCACTTCCACTTTCCTTTATCTTACGCCAGTACTCCATTTTTTGTATATCTATATTCTCACCGCAAGCGAATCTTTCTATAGAGCGAGAGCCATGTGGAAAAACATTCCCTGCAAAGTAATTTAATACACGTTCTTCTTGGCCTGCGTATGTAAATACACTTTGGTCAACAGTCCCTGCGCCTACATCTGTAAAAAAATAAATAGTGGTAGGATCAGGACTCGAGGCTGGCGACCGGATGAAAGCCTGAATATTAGCACTCACCTCAGGATATACCTGGCATAATTCATTTTCTGCAAAGCCATCATCGCTTAAAATAGAGATATATTCATTTAAGTCATCAATTTTTACAGGATCTTCAATTATAGACTCAGACTTTAACTCCCATGCAATAGTAAGCATAGAGCGAAACAGTTTGCGCACATTTTCATCACAAATATCAGCCACAGGTATTGCCATATTTACCCTGATTTGATCTTCCTTCATTTCTCCATAATCAGGATACTTGATAGTGATATCGGCAACGACTCGCTTTAACCATAGAGATAAAAAGAAAATGGTTGCCATTTTAGTTATTTCTGATGGGGAGTATTTGCAATCTTTACCGACGATATTTTTATATTCATGAAAAATTTCCGCATTTATTTCATTAAGCGCAACTTTTTCCAGTGCAACTTTTAGATGATAAAGCCCGTTTTCTGGATAAAGTGTATGGATAGTATCATGAATCGTAAATGTGTCCCCATCAAACAAAATAACGCTGGGAATGAGCAAGGAGGATAGATTGTCCTTCTCAAAATGTTTAAATACCCATGCCTTATCTTTATTAATATCACGGATAACTATTTTTGATGAAGATGTACCAAAATCGAAGCCTATTTGAAATATATAAGGATCACGTTGACTATTTTCCACAACAGAATCCTTTACAGATTTGATATGAGAAGAAATGCCACTATCTTTTTTTGTCCGTTTATCATCACCACGGAGTAAGCCAGAAAACAAAGATTTGATAACACTACCCAAAGTAGCCATAACCTTCCCCCTTAGTGCACAACATTAAGAAGCCCCACAACGACTAAATTAAACTCAGGATCAACAATTCTCTTACTATTTAGAAGATCAATAGTATTTCTTTTTTGCTCTTCATTTTTAACAATAGTCGCCCGTGTCATTTTTATAACATTTTCCCCACGCTTATTTGCGATGAGAGTATCGAGCCGACTTTTGCTTTGGGCGATTTTTCTATCAAACAAACTTGTCCGACGTCTGATTTTTATTTGTATGATATTTTCATTTTCCATCCCAAATTCATCTATATCACTATCTATTTGATCATATATAAACTCTTCAAGCTGTGCATACCTATCTCCAATGCATTTTTTATCATATTCTTTATAATCCCAGTCTGTGCCATATTTTAACATATCTTGTATAATATCTTCAGCTTCTGATGAAGTAATGCAGGTTCCATCTGATAAAGAAATCAGACCATATTTAAGAAGTTCTCTATCTATAACTCCCTTCATTTTTAATTTTTCAATTCTAAACAGATATACACCACTAGGAATTTTATCTATATTTAATTCTATAGAATATACTTTATATGTATTATAGGAATTATCAACATTTTCTTTTGTTATCCATCGGATAAAAGGAGACATATGATTTGCAAAAAGAATATTCTTCCTACGAACTTTCCCTACAATTTCGCGATCGAATGTAATGACAAATGTTTTTTGCCGAAAAAGCATAGAAGCAACGGTTCGTTCTCCATCAATATATTTTCGAAACGATTCACGTGCATCATCAGAAAGAGAAATCTGTAAACATCCAGGATAGGGAGTATTATAATTTATGATCGTGCCGAAATAATATCTTTCAAAAAAATTTTTAACATAGGCTTCAAGCTCTGATGGCTGAATATAGCGTCCTTTACCACGATCCTCTTCTATCTTTTTTTGAACATAGTCAGAAAAAGCAACTAACCCTTCTCCAGATTCTTCTAGAAAAAGAATATCAAGTTGGCGCCTTTCTATTGCCTTTTGCGTTTGTACGATACGCCTATTCTCTTCTTCTTCTGTCAGATTTTTGCTTAATAAATCCATCGTCAAATGTTTTATTTCATATCCAATAACCTCATCCAAATCTCCGAGGCTATTGCTAAATTTTTCAAGCTTTTGATGTAAACGGGTAAATATTCGTTCCTCAATCGTGTTTTCAATTTTAAAGTTAACAATAGAAAGACGATCCGCCTGCTGACCAACACGGTCAATTCGACCTATACGTTGCTCAACGCGCATCGGGTTCCACGGAAGGTCATAATTTACAATGATTCTGCAAAATTGTAAGTCGATCCCTTCGCTACCAACCTCTGAGGAAAGAAGAATGCGTGCTCCTGCGACATCTCTAAAGTATTCAATTTCTTTCCAACGCTCTTCTGCAGAGATTCCTCCATGTATAATAGCGATTTTTTCACCATTTGATTCAAGCCTCTTTTTTAAATAATTCAAGGTACCTCTATAAAATGAAAAAATAATTACCTTCTCTTTATTTTCTATTTCAAGCAATCGAAGGAGACTTGCAAATTTTGAGTCATTTTTGATAAAATCATACTGAAAAAGATTAGAAATTTTCGGTAAAAAATCATCAGCTAACTGTGTACTCTCGCTTATTATATCATCGTCTCCAAAGGCTTCTGATAAAATTGACCCGGAAGGCTCCTTAGATGAACTATTTATTTTCTCTACAAAAGCAGGCAAACAACTTGCCGCCATTAACTGCCATGTCATTACACGAAAAATATGAAACTCAGTATTATGCTTGGCGCAATATGTTTTTACTGCTATCAGTATCATCTGATATAAAGCCATTTCTTCTTTTGTGTATGACAAGTCAATAACTTTAGATACACGAATTGGACGTTTCTCTTGAACCTGTACTCGGCGCGTTCTGTTGACATAATTACCAAGAATATTCATTTTTTCTATAATATCTTGGCATTTTGCTATCAGCGCAACATCAGAAAAATCACCTTTGTCAAGCTCTAATATATACTCAATAAATCTTTTAAAATATGGAGATTCAGCAGCAGGGCTATTGGCCATCATTTCCAAAGAATTTAAAAGTAGTTTTTTATTTATAGGATGACTACTAAGAGCATTTCCAGCTCTGACTGTCGGCCGATTTGCCTCCAATAATCCCTCAAAGCTATATTGAGTTGCAAAAAAATCCTCATCAATCAGACGTAATAAGCTATGTAAGTCCGTATTTTTATTATTTAAAGGTGTTGCAGAAACACACAGAATGCCACGTGCAGATGCAGATAGACATTCACCGAGTGAAAACGTTGTCGTTGAAGAATTTCTTATATAATGAGCTTCATCAAAAATAACGAGATCAAAAGGATAAAAGTCTTCTTCCCAAAAACGAATTTCTCGAAGCAACTGAACTTTGGGAGATATACTTTTCCCCTGGTCTAAAGGATTTCTCAGTTCATTTTGTAAATCCTTAGGGGGCCTTAATCCAGTATAAGTACCGATTAAAACAAACTGATATCCTTGCCCATAGTTTTTAGTATTATCTATTTCATACTTCAGATCTTCGAAGTTAACGATTTTTGCATCTATGAGAAACTTCTCTTCAAGTTCTGTTTTCCATTTTGCAGATAGGCTTTTAGGGCAAATAATCAGTAGACGTTTTGCTTGATATCTCGCCTGCATTTCAAGCCAGATTAATGTCGCTTCTATTGTCTTACCAAGACCGACTTCATCTGCAAGAAGTAACCTTTCTGAAGGTGAATTAATAAATTTTATTACTGGCTTATACTGATAAGGATAAAAATCTATCTGTGCCGCTTCCATTGAATAAATAATATCATGTAAACTTCCTTTTAATTTTTCATATGTGATGCATTGACGTAAATGCGATGCCCCTTCAAATCGTTCCTGTTCGAGGAGATCAAAGGGATCTCGAAGGGCTTCCTCATTAGCAGCTAAAATCTGACTGATAGGCCTATATTTCATCAGCCCATTAGCAAAACGAATCTGAATCATTATAATACTACCTGTACAACGGCTTTTCCCCGTATATACAGCGATATCACTCGGATGATTTTTATCAATAACTTTTTGATCCTTGATAAAAGGGATGTTCATAGCCATCGAAACCCCTTAATTTTATGTTTTGAATCTATTCTAATATACTAAATATATTTTTCAATTTCAATATTATTAAGCAGCAAAAGACTACTCATAGCCCTCTCGACAAGTCACGGGAGAGGATGGTAAAAAACTCCTTTCCTCATCCTGTCCCTGCAAGGAGATTATCCCGTGTGCCAGAGTGATTTTCCCGCCTATCGCGGTCAGATGGAATATGTGTGCCTGCACTGCGGCCAGCGTTACCCCGGTGACAGCCTGCTCTACACCTGCCCGTCCTGCGGCGGCGTGTTCCTGCTGGAAAACACCAAGTTCGACGAACTGAAACAGCGCAGCGGCGCGGAATGGCGCGAGATCTTCGACCGCCGTGCCTCCACCCGCAGCACGGCCCTGCGCGGCATCTTCCGTTATTATGAACTGCTGGCGCCCCTGCTGGACGAGGAAGACATCGTCTACCTGGGCGAAGGCCTGACCCCCATCGTGGAAGCCGCTCCGGCCCTGCGCGACCGTGTGGGCGCGCCCTTTGCCTACAAGAACGACGGCCAGAACCCCAGCGCCTCCTTCAAGGACCGCGGCATGGCCTGTGCCTTCAGCTATCTGAAATGGCTCTGCCGCCGCCACCAGTGGGACGAGGTGCTGACCGTCTGCGCCTCCACCGGTGATACCTCCGCCGCCGCGGCCCTGTACGCCTCCTATGTGGGCGCGCCCCTCAAGAGCGTGGTGCTGCTGCCCCACGGCAAGGTGACCCCGCAGCAGCTCTCCCAGCCCCTGGGCAGCGGTGCCACGGTGCTGGAACTGCCCGGCGTGTTCGACGACTGCATGAAGGTGGTGGAGCATCTGGCCGAGAATTACCGCGTGGCCCTGCTCAACTCCAAGAACAGCTGGCGCATCCTGGGCCAGGAATCCTACGCCTATGAAGTGGCCCAGTGGTACGGCTGGGACGTGTCCGGCCTGTGCATCTTCGTGCCCATCGGCAACGCGGGCAACATCACGGCCGTCATGTCCGGCTTCCTCAAGATGCTGGAACTGGGCATCATCACCAGCCTGCCGCGCGTCTTCGGCGTGCAGAGCGAACACGCCGACCCCGTGTACCGCTACTATGCCGCGCCCAAGGACGCCCGCGTGTGGCAGCCCGTGACCGTCACCCCCAGCGTGGCCCAGGCCGCCATGATCGGCAACCCGGTCTCCTTCCCGCGCGTGCAGCGCCTGGCCGAGAAGTTCATCGAAAAGGGCGGCGAAAAGGCCTTCCAGGTGGTGCAGGTGACCGAACAGCAGATCATGGACGCCATGATCGTGGCCAACCGCCACGGCCACATCGCCTGCACCCAGGGCGGCGAATGCCTGGCCGGTCTGGTCAACGCCCGTGCGCTGGGCCTGGTGGGCGATGACGAGCACGCCGTGCTGGACGCCACGGCCCACGCCCTCAAGTTCTCCGGCTTCCAGGACATGTACTTCAACGACAGCTTCCCCGAAGCCTACGGCGTCAAGCCCCAGGCCGAGCTTTCCAACAAGCCCGAACTGCTGCTGCCCGAAAGCGCCCGCGAAGGCAAGGATGTGGCCACCTTCGCCCGCATGGGCGCCGATGCCGTGGTGGCCCGCCTGGGCCTGAGCCGCAAGTAGCCTCCGGCTCCTCCGCAAAACGTCAAAAGCCCCTTTCCCGACGGGAAAGGGGCTTTTTTCATGGCAGACAGATGTGCGCTATTTGGCGGTCTTGGAGTCCGGCTCGGCCATGGCTTCGGGCCAGCGCTCGGCGGCCATCTCGCGCAGCTTGAATTTCTGGATCTTGCCGCTGGCGGTCAGGGGGAAGCCGTCCACCACGGCGATGTAGCGCGGGATCTTGTACCAGGCGATCTTGCCGCGGCAGAAGGCGCGCACGTCTTCGGGCGCCACGGGCACGTCGGGCCGGGCGATGATGAAGGCGCCCACTTCCTCGCCGTACTTGCGGCTGGGCACGGCCACCACCTGGATGTCCAGCACGCCGGGCATGCCCATGAGGAATTCCTCGATCTCGCGCGGGTAAACGTTCTCGCCGCCGCGGATGATCATGTCCTTGATGCGGCCGGTGACGCGCACGTAGCCGTCCTCGTCCATGGTGCCCAGGTCGCCGGAATGCAGCCAGCCGTCAGGGCTGATGGTGCGGGCCGTCTCTTCGGGCATGTTGTAGTAGCCCTTCATGACGTTGTAGCCGCGGCACAGGATCTCGCCCACTTCGCCGCGCGGCAGTTCCTCGCAGGTCTCGGGGTCGCCGATGCGCACCTCGATGCCGGGCATGGCGCAGCCCACGGTCTCGCAGCGCAGGTGCAGGGGGTCGTCGGGGTCGGACTGGGTCATCACCGGCGAGCCCTCGGTCAGGCCGTAACAGATGGTGATGTCCTTCATGTACATGTCTTCCACCACGCGCCGCATGAGCGGCTCGGGGCAGACGGAACCGGCCATGATGCCCGTGCGCAGGCTGGAGACGTCGAAGCGCTTGAACATCTTGTGTTCCAGTTCGGCCAGGAACATGGTGGGCACGCCGTACAGGGCCGTGCAGCGCTCGCTGTCCACGGCGGCCAGCACATGCAGGGGGTTGTAGGCTTCGAGGATGACCATGCAGGCCCCGTGGTTGACGCAGGCCGAGACCCCCAGCACGCAGCCGAAGCAGTGGAAGAGCGGCACGGGCAGGCAGACGCGGTCCTCGTCGGTGAAGCGCTGGTTGCGGCCGATCCAGTAGCCGTTGAGGCCCACGCCCACATGGGTCAGCATGACGCCCTTGGGGAAGCCCGTGGTGCCGGAGGTATACTGCATGTTGATGGCGTCCCAGGGGTCCAGGCTGTCCTGCCGGGCCTGGTACTCGGCATCATCGGTCATGACGGACATGGACAGGATCTCGGGCACGGAATACATGCCGCGATGCTTCTCCACGCCCAGGAAACAGACGCGCCGCAGATGCGGCAGGCGCGCGAAGCTGAGCCGGTCGCGGCTCTGGTAGCGCAGCTCGGGGGCCAGAGTGTAGAGCGTGTCGATGTAATCATGGTCGCGCAGGCTGTCCATGATGAAGATGTTCTCGCACTCCGACTGGTTGAGCAGGTATTCGAGCTCGTGTTCGCGATAGTTGGTGTTGACCGTGATCAGGATGGCCCCGATCTTGGCCGTGGCGAACTGCAAGGTCACCCAGTAGGGCACGTTGCTGGCCCAGACGGCCACCTTTTCCCCTTTCTGCACGCCTAGCGCCATGAGTCCTTTGGCGAACAGATCGACGGTATCGGCAAACTCGCGCCAGGTCTGGCGGTAGTTGCGGTCGGCATAGACGATGGCTTCCTTGTCGGGGATGCGGGCCACCGTCTCGTCCAGGATCTGGCCAAGGGTCTTTTCACGCAGTTCGAACAGCGCCTGGCGCTGGCGCACTTTCTCGTCCATGGATCATCCTCATATACCGCGCGGGAGCGCGGGCTGTGTACGCAAAAGGGCAGGGGAACGACGGGAGACTACGGCGTGTAGGTCACAGCCAGCAGCTGGGCCGGGTTGTCGCCGTGCGCGCCCACGTAATGGGGCACGATGGAGTTGTAATAGATGGTCTCGCCGGCCTTCAGGTAATAGGTCTCGCGGCCGTAGACCACCATCAGCTCGCCCTTGAGTACCAGGATGAATTCCTCGCCCTGATGCGAGATGGTCTTCCTTTCGTCGTCCTTGTCGGGATAGATCTCGATGAAAAAAGGCTCCATGTTGCGGTCGCTCTTGCCCTTGCCCAACGCCTGATAGATGTAGCTGGAACGGGGGGTGCGGCCGGTGTGCATGGCGGGGTCCACGCTGCCCAGCTGGTCCATGCGGGAAATGATGGGATCGCGGGTGAACTGGTCGTCCAGGAAGGTGCCCAGACGGACGCCCAGCGAGCGGGCCACCTTCTGCAGGGGGCCGATGGTGGGATATATCTCGTCATTTTCCATGCGTTCCAGAAAATTGACGGTCAGTCCCGTATTCTGTGAGAGGGTCTCAAGATCCACGTTCCTTTCCTCGCGGAACGTGCGGATGCGCTTTCCGACACTGCTTTTTCCGGCCATGTCTGTCTCCTGTTACACTGTGCAGAAAAACCAAGGGTAAAAAGTGTTCTGAAAAATATCATAAAGTCTTATGGCCCCGCAAGGCGGCAGTCCGCGCGTAGCGCAAACGTCGAAAAAACGCTAGGCTCGTCCCATGATACAGCACAAACGTACGGCCTTGCTGGCCGCAGGACAGGTCCAGGGCGTGGGCTTCCGCCCCTTCATCTACAGGCTGGCCGTGGAAGGCGGCCTTTCCGGCAGCGTGGGCAACACTTCGGACGGGGTGCGCATCGAGGTGCAGGGGCCCCCGGAACAGGTGGATGCTTTTGCCGTGCGTCTGCGCCGGGAGCTGCCGCCCCTGGCCCGGCTCACCCGGCTGGAGATCACGGAGCTGCCCCCCGTGGACGGCGAGACGGAATTCGTCATCGTGGCCAGCCACGGCCATGCCGGCCACAGCGTGCTGGTCAGCCCCGATGTGGGCATCTGCGAGGACTGCCTGCGCGACATGCACACGCCCGGCAATCCGCGCTTCGGCTATGCCTTCACCAATTGCACCAACTGCGGGCCGCGCTACACCATCACCCGGTCCATCCCCTACGACCGCGCCACCACCAGCATGGCCTGCTTCCCCTTCTGCCCCCGCTGCGAGGCCGAATACCGCGACCCTCTGGAC
>OGXT01003359.1_pt1 | contig 11159 bp, 7 predicted proteins | sample 1576361 | NCBI WGS metagenome assembly OGXT01 (sample SAMEA3541514, study PRJEB24748) | human gut metagenome | biome: human gut; feature: human-associated habitat; material: faeces | place: China | collected 2012 | reverse complement strand
CTCCCGTAAAGGACGGGTCAAAGGCCAGCGTCAGGAAGCCCCGCTCCGCCATGGCGAGGGCCACGGCCATGGCCTGCTCCTTCACCGCGCCTGTCGGCGTGATGTTCTGCAGCAGCTCCCAGGAGGAGCGCCCGGATTCGCGCACCAGGGCCAGAAAGCCCTCCGTATCCCCGCGCTCCAGAGCGTCCGCCTCCTCGGCGGAGCGCCGGTCGTCCGCGAAAAAGTGCATCGCACGCAGCACGGCCCTGTCGCCCGCCGCGCGGCGCAGCTCCGGCAGCGCGCGCATAAACTCGGCCTCGTCCACCTCGCGGAGCACACGCTTGCCGAACTGGGCCGCTATCTGGCCCACCTCCTCGGGTATGGAGGCGTACTCACCCGTAAGCGCCGCGTGGCTCGCGCCGGAGTCTATTATGCACAGGGCATAGCCCATGGCCTCCAGGTCCACGGAGACGCTGCGAACCTCGGGCTTCAGGGGATCGGCAAAGTCTATGGCAACGGCCCCGCCGACGGAGGAGGCCATCTGGTCCATCAGCCCGCTGGGCTTGCCGAAGTAGACGTTCTCCGCCCGCTGGCCAAGCTGCGCTATGGTAACAGCGTCAAGCTCACCGCCGCAGAACAGGCAGTTTTCGATAACGCCCAGAAGCACCTCGCAGGCTGCCGAAGAGGACAGGCCCGAGCCGGGCAGCACCTCCGAGACCGCATAGGCGTCAAACCCTGCAACTTTATAGCCGCGCTCCGCTACGAGCCCTGCCATGCCGCGCACAAGGGCGGCCGTGGTCTCGCGCTCGTCTGCCTTGGGGAGCAGCTCGTCCAGGCTTATTTCCACCAGCGGCCAGCCCTCGGACTGGAACCTTATCCTGTCCGTGCCGTTGGGCGAAGCGCAGGCCAGAAAGTCCAGGTCCACGGCCCCGGCCAGCACGCGGCCGCGCTGATGATCGGTATGGTTGCCGCAGATCTCGGTACGTCCGGGCGCAGAGCAGAGCACCACGGGACGCTCCTCGTCCACGTCGAAGCTGCGGGCAAACCCCTCCAGCACATTTGCTACTTTGTCCCTGCCGTTCCCGCCGTATTTGAGCCGGGACAATACAATGTCCAGCTCGCCGGCGCCCAGGGCGCGGCGCACGGCACCCAATTTCTGCATAGTAATTCTCTCCTCTTTTCAGTTCCGGTATGGGGCATGATAAAACCGCTGCAAAGAAGGCGGACAGGTCACATCTGCTTTGCAGCGGTTTACTGCGTGTTTAAATGGGATCTTACTTCTTCTGGACGTACTTCAGGCAGTCAAGCATGACCGCGACAAGTATTATAATACCGGAGAACACAAACTGCAAGTTGGTATCGATGCCCAGCGTGGTCAGGGAGTAGGTCAGCGCGGTGAAGATAAAGACGCCGACGACGACGCCGGAGATCTTGCCTATGCCGCCTGTGAACGAGATACCGCCGACGACGCAGGCCGCGATGGCGTCCATCTCCCAGCCCTGGCCGTAGGCCGCGGAGCCGGAGCCTATCATGCGGATGCACTCAAGCCAGGAGCCGAAGCCGTAGAGCACGCCGGCCATGATGAAGGCGCCGACAGTGACCTTGAACACCGAGATGCCCGAAACGGAGGCCGCCTCGGGGTTGCCGCCGACCGCGTACAGGTTCTTGCCGAAGGTGGTCTTGTTCCAGATGAACCACACGACGATGACGGCCGCGGCCGCCCAGAGGATGATGGTCGGGAACTTGCCCAGCTTGGGGATTATCATGGCGGGGATGTTGCCGTCGATGCCGCCGAAGGAGACGCCCTTCGTCGAGTAGGTGACGAGGCCGAAGATGACCAGCATGTTCGCCATCGTCGAGATGAAGGGGTGCATCTTGAACTTCGCGGTGAAGAAGCCGGCTATCGTGGTGAAGATGGTGCACAGCACGATGCAGATGACCAGCGCGAGGAACACGCGGCCCAGGATGGGCATGCCCGTGAAGTCGAAGACCTTCCCGAACACGGAGCCGGTGTTGGGGCCGTTGTGCATTATAATGGTGGCGGCCGTCATGCCCATGCCCACCATACGGCCTATGGACAGGTCCGTGCCGGCCAGGAGGATGAGGCCCGCGACGCCCAGGGCCAGGAACATGCGCGGCGAGGCCTGGGAGAGTATGTTCAGCACGTTGTTAACGGTGAGCAGCGGCACGCCCTTTATTATGGGCGTGGCTATGCACAGGCCGATGAAGATGATGATTATCGCTATGTACAGGCCGTTGCGCAGGAAGAAGTCGCGGCGGTTGAAGGTGTAGCGGTAGTTCTCCGCCTTCTGGGACATGCTCTCGCCGACGGTGAACTTGGACATGCGCAGCAGGTCGATGAGGTGGTACTTGTGGTCGAAGGCGGCGTGGCGCCTGTCCTTGATGGTCTGCTTCTCCTTGAGCAGGGACATCTTTGCGTCGAAGAGGCGGTTCTTGTGGACGTACTTCTCGTCCTTGAGCTCCTGCTGGTCGGAGAGCTTGGCCACGGTCTCCTGGTGCTCGCGGTTGAGCTGCTCCACGGCCTCCGTGTACCTCTCCTGGGCCCTGACGTTCTCCTCCGCGCAGCTGGCGACGACGGCCTGATAGTAGGCGCCGTAGTTAGCCTTGAGGTAGCTCTCGGCCTCGGCAATGAGCTTCGCGACCTCGGCCTTGTTCTTGGCCTCGACCTCCTTGGCCTTTTCGAGCTCCTTCTTGAGCTCGGCCGCGCGCTTCTGCTTCTCTTCAGCGGTATAGATGCGGTCGCGCTTGAGGTTCTCAAGGCTGCTCTGTATGTCCAGGACCTTGTCAGTGCCGTTCAGACGCAGGGCGTTTATCTTCTCCTGTATGGCGCCGACGTGCTCGTCTATCGGCGCAAGGAGCTGAGCTTCCTGCTCAGCGGTCAGAATCTTTGTGTTTTCTGCAACCATAAACGTTTTCTCCTACCTTACAGGTATTTTGCGCTGAGTCTCAGGAGCTCCTCCTGGTCCGTTTCCTTCGTGTTCACGATGCCGGAAAGGTGTCCGTTGGACATGACGCCTATGCGGTTCGTGATGCCGAGGATCTCGGGCATCTCCGAGGATACGACGATTATCGTCTTCCCCTGCTTGGCCATGCGGATGATGAGCTCGTATATCTCGTATTTCGCGCCGACGTCTATGCCGCGCGTCGGCTCGTCCATCATAAAGACCTGCGGCTCGCGCTCGAGCCACTTGCCGAATATGACCTTCTGCTGGTTGCCGCCGGAGAGGCTCGTTATCATGTCGTCCGGACCCATGCACTTGGTGCGCATGGTCTTTATCTCCTTGTTCGTGGCCTTCACCATTTTGGGCGTGGAGAGGGCCGGGCCGGACTTGTACTGCCTGAGGTTGGCGATGGTGGTGTTGAAAGTGAGGTCGCATTTGAGGAAGAGGCCGTTGGCCTTGCGCTCCTCGGTTATCATAGCAAAGCCGTGCTCGATGGCTTCCTTTGCGTTCGAGAAGTTCATGAGGCGATTTTTGAAGTACACGCGCCCGGCAGCCCTCGTGCGCACGCCGAAGATCGTCTCCAAAAGCTCGGTCCTGCCCGCGCCGACGAGACCGTAAAGGCCGAAGATCTCGCCCTCCCTGACGTCGAAGCTCACGTCCTGCAAATACGGCGCGTACTTCGTGGAGAGGTGCTGCACGGAGAGGATGGTGTCTCCCGGCTTGTTGTCCACGGGCGGGAAGCGGCTCTCGAGAGAGCGGCCGACCATGGCGGTGATGAGCTCGCCCATGTTGGTCTCCGCCGCGGGCTTCGTCATGACCAGCTTGCCGTCCCGCAGCACGGAGATCTCATCGCAAATCTCAAATATCTCGTCCATCTTGTGCGAGATGTAAATGAGCGAAATGCCCTGGTCGCGCAGCATCCGCATCATCTCAAAGAGCTTGTCTACCTCCTGAACAGTCAGAGAGGAGGTGGGCTCGTCCAGGACTATGACCTGAGAGTTGTAGGAGATGGCCTTGGCTATCTCACACATCTGACGCTGGGAAACGGACATGTTCCGCATGGGCTGGCTGAGGTTCACGGTCATGCCCAGCTTGCGGAAGAGCTCGGAGGCCTTCTTTTTCATGTTCCCCTCGTCTACCACGCCGACGGAACTCGTCGGATACCGGCCGAGGAAGAGGTTGTCCGTCACGTTCCGCTCCAGGCACTGGTTGAGCTCCTGGTGCACCATGGCGATACCGTTTTCCAGTGCGTCCTTAGGCCCGGAGAAGCTTATCTCCTTGCCGTTTAAGAAGATCTTGCCCTCGTCCTTCTGGTAGGTGCCGAAAAGACACTTCATCATCGTGGATTTTCCGGCGCCGTTCTCGCCCATCAGCCCCATGACAGTTCCGCGCTTCACGTCCAGGTTGATATGGTCAAGCACCCGGTTGCGCCCGAAGGACTTGCTCATACCGCGTATTGACAGGACGATGTCGTTTTTCGCATCTGCCATTCTAGTTACTCCCGTTTAAGAATTCTCCGGCTCCTGCCGGTTTTCATCACAAATTGCTATCAGGGGGATGCGTGATCCCCCCAATAGCAAAGGTTTCAGTTAACTGTGAGTTTTACTGCGCGCTGATCACTGGCTCAGGATGCCGGTGTAGGAGGCGGCGTTGTCGGTCTTCACCATGTTGATGGCGAAGGCGTCGTACATGTCGGGGTTGCCCAGACGGTTCGTGATGTTGGACTCGGTCTGGCCGTCGCCGGCTATGTACTCAACGTTCAGGTTCAGCAGGTCGTCGTACTTCTGGAGCAGCGGCTGGTAGGTGGAGCCCAGGAAGTTGTCGGCGGAGTTGTAGATGTTCAGCCAGACGTTCTTGGTCGGGTGGGCAGTCGCGTCGAGCTGGTTGGAAACGGGCTCGTAGGTGACGGTGGAGTCGAGGAAGCTCTCGTAGTTCTCAGCGGTCACGGCCACGTTCAGGGCGTAGTAGCTGCGGGAGGCCTCATCGTAGTAGAAGACGTCGTCGGTGAGCACGTTGCCCGCATCGTCGGCGGTGCCGATGCCGGTGTCGATGTCCACGCCGTCAAGGGCGTTGCGCAGGACGCGGAGGGTCAGGTAGGCCTGCACGTCGGCGTGCTGGCTGATGGTGCCGCCGTAGCCCTCGGCGATGGCGGCAACGGCGTCGGAGTTGGCGTCGTAACCGAAGGTGGGCACGCCCTCAGCCTTGGACCAGGCGAGGAACATGGACATGCCCATGCCGTCGTTGTTGGAGGCGACGACGTCGATCTGGTCGCCGAAGGAGGAAGCCCAGGTGCCGATGGCGTTGCCGGCGGTGGCGGCGTCCCAGGTGGCGCCGGCGGAGTTCTTCATCTCCTGAGAGGCCAGCTCACGGACGATGTAGGTGGTGCCGTTGATCTCGAGCTCGCCGTCCTTGACGTAGGCGGAGGTGCCGTCAATGTTGGTGCCGACGGGGGTGCTGTCGATGACGCCGTCAACCTCGACGGCGGTGCCGAGCGCGCTGCGCACGCCGCGGGTACGGGCGATGGAGTCGTTGTGGCCGATGTCGCCGACAGCCAGGACGTAGCCGATGATGCCGTCGCCGTTGCGGTCAAGGCCCTCGATGTTGTTCTGGATGTACTCAAGGATCATGGTGCCCTGGAGCTCGGCGCCCTGGTTGGCGTCGAAGCCGACGTAGTAGGTGTTGTCGTTGAAGGTCAGAGCGGCCATGTCGAGCTCGCCGGTGGTGCTGTTGGAGGGCTGGCGGTTGAACCAGACCAGGGGCTTATCCTTGTTGGCAACGGTGCCGTCGCCGCTGTCGGCGGGAGCCTCGCTGGCCGGAGCGTCGCTGGCCGGAGCGTCGCTGGCGGGCGCGTCAGAGGGGGTGCCTTCGGTCCCGCCGCAGGCGGCAAGCGCGAAGACCATGACGAGTGCGAGAAGCAGGGCAAGAAGTTTCTTCATGGCAATTCTCCTTTTTCATTTCGAATTGAACAGGGCGGCCTGGCCGCGCCTGTCCCTCATATATAAATCATATTAAAATTTGGTTGGAAAAACAAGGTGAAATATCACTGAAAGGAGGTAGAAAATTTTATTTGAACCTGATAAAATATTAAAAATTGACCATGAAGAATTATGCAACAAGCATAAGAAATTTACTGTTCAAAGGCGAACAGGGCCTTCTGGCTGTCCATAGAAAACATATTTTCCCTATCCACCACCTGGGTGGATGTATCCACAGTCTTTGCCAGTCCGGAGTCCTGGCCCGTGAGCAGTTTGTAGGCGCTCTCGACGCCGAGGTAGCCCATGGCGTAGGGGTTCTGGACCACAAGGGCGTCCACGCAGCCGTCCTGGAGCCCGTCCACGGTGGCGACGTTGGAGTCGAAGCCGACAAGGAAGACGCTCTCTGACAGGCCCAGCTCCTTCACAGCCTCGGCGGCGCCGACGCTGGTGGGCTCGTTGAAGGCGAGCAGGACGTTTATGTCCGGGTGCTCTTCGAGCATGGCGGTGGTGTCCTCCCGGGCCTTTCCGGCCTCGGCCAGGGTGTTGATGACGGCGGCTATTTCGGCGCGGCCGCTCTCCTCCAGGACGGCGAGCGCGCCGTGCTCCCGCTCCTGGCCGTTGGCGCTGCTTATGTCGTAATTGACGACGCCTACGGTAAGGGGGCCCTCCACGCGCTCAAGAGCGGCGCGCGCGGCCATCTGACCTGCGGCGTAGTTGTCCGTGCCTATGTAGGTGCTGACCATGTCCGAGGCGACGGAGCTGTCTATGGCGACTATCTTCACCCCGGCGCGCGCGGCCTCGTCTATGGCGGAGGCGTTGTTCTCGTAGTCTATGGCGGAGAAGACTATGGCCTCGGCCCCGGCGGCAACGGAGTCCGCGACCATGCGGTTCTGCGTCTCGTAATCCTCCTCCGTATCCGGGCCTATTATGCTCAGGGCGACGTTATACTCCGTTGCGGCTGCCTCGGCCCCGGCGAAGACGGACAGAAAGAACTCCGTCTGTGTGGACTTTGCCACAAGGGCCACGGAATGCTGCCGGAGCTCGGCGCCCGTCCCGCAGCCGGAAAGGAGCAGGGCGCAGAACAGGATGCAGCAGAGCGCGCGGCTACTTCGTCTCATGGTCGCCCTCCTTTATCTTCGGCATGCGTATCTCGACGCAGGTGCCGATGTCCGGCTCGCTGGTGATGTGCAGGCCGTAGCTTTTGCCGAAATAGATCTTGAGCCTGTCGTTGACGTTCTTGATGCCGATGCCTGTGCGGTCCGTGGGGCCGTGCTGCATGATGGCCTCGATCTGTTCCTCGCTCATGCCCACGCCGTTGTCCCGGACGGAGAAGACGATGTCGTCCCCGTCCTGCCTCACCAGCACGTCTATGCGCCCCTCGTCCACCATGAGGTCCAGGCCGTGGTTGATGGAGTTTTCGATGATGGGCTGGAGGGTTATCTTGTTGCAGTAGTAGCCCAGGCAGTCGGGGTCCACGTCGAAGTCGTAGGTGAACTGGTTTTTATAGCGGTACATCTGGATCTGGAGGTAGCTCTCGGCGTGCTCTATCTCCTTGGCGATGGGTATAAGCTCGTGGCCGCGGCTGATGCTGATGCGGAACAGGCGCGCCAGGGCGTGGACCATGCGCACGGCGTCGGCGTTGCGGCCCTGCTCGCACATCCAGGCGATGGAGTCCAGGGTGTTGTAGAGGAAGTGGGGGTTTATCTGGGCCTGGAGCGCCTTCAGCTCGGTCTTGCGGAGGTTTATCTCCTCCTCACGCACGGTGGTCATGAGCTCCTGTATGCGCAGCACCATGTGCTCGAAGCTGTCCGAAAGCTCCTGCACCTCCCGGGTGCCGCCTACGGGCTTGTAGGCGAAGTGGTCCGCGTCGGATTCGAAGCTCTCCATGGCCGAGGCGAGGCCGCGCAGCGGCCGGCCCAGGAAGCGGAAGAGCAGCCAGCTGGTCAGCAGCGCCGCGCCCAGCACGACCACGGCCAGCAGGCAGGAGAGGCGTATCATGTCGTTCACGTTGCGGTTCACGAGCTCGTCCACGTAGCTGACGCCGACGGCGCGCCAGTCGCTGCCCTCGACGCTCGCCAGGCAGTAGATGACGGTGTCGTCCGCGTAGTCGCCGTCCTCCAGCGCGGCGAGGGCCTCCGTGTCCTCGCTCTTCAGCCCGGCGTAGAGCAGCTGCTGCTGGGGGTGGTAGACGATGTTGCCCTCCCTGTCCATGAGGAAGCAATAGCCGCGCTGGCCGATGCTGACGTTTTTGAGGTAGCTAGAAATGCTGGAGAAGCTGATGTCCAGGGAGACCCATGCGGCCTCGCCCCCGCCCTCAAGCGGGGCGGTCATGGTGACCACCCAGGGATAGTAGCCCTCGAAGATGGTCTCGACGTGCGGGGCCGTCATGTAGGCGCCCTCGCTCTCCCGGGCCGCGCCCAGGTCGAAGGAGAGGTTCTGGAAGATGTTCTCCCTCGGCTCCCGGCCGGGGGACCAGCAGTCGAGCAGCTCGCCCCCGGCGGAGTAGCTCGTGACGGCCACGACGTCCGGGCGGTATTTCAGGAAGGCGGCCAGCAGCCAGTCCCGGCTTTCCCCGCTCTCGGAGACGGACTGCTCGACGAGCTCCATGGCCTGGCCCATGTCCCGGAGATAGCTGCCCACGGTGTTCGAGACCTGGGAGACGGCCTGGGAGCTGCTCGTGCGGGCGCTCTGGACCATGGCGCTCCGGTAGCGGTCGAGAAAGAGCAGGATACAGCACAGCAGGATGATGGCCACCGTGCCGACGACCATGGTGACGAGGATGGTGGTTATGCGCAGCCCGGTGTGCGGAGCCCTGGCGTTCAAGTGGCCTCACCCGGCCTTTCCGCCTCCAGCCTGCGCCTGAGCGCGTTGGGGGACTCGCCGCTGTATTTCTTGAAGCAGTAGCTGAAATAGTGCTGGTCAGTGTAGCCGCAGCGGCGGGAGACCTCCTGGACCCGGAGCGGGGTGGAGACGAGCAGCTCCCGCGCGGCCTCCATGCGCTTGCGGATGAGGATGTTTATGAAGGTCTCGCCGGCGTATTTCTTGATGCAGGCGCTCAGGTGGTTGGGGCTGACGTCGAGAATGCCGCTGATGGAGACAAGGGAGAGCCCGGCGTCCATGTAGTTCTGGTCTATTGCCTCAAGGGCGCGGCGGCACAGCAGGCTCCCGCCCCGGGCGGCCGGGGCGAGGTCGCTTATAAACTGCGCGCCGCTCTCGGAACGGTCCCCCTGTCTGAGCGCCTCCATGGCCTCTCGATAAGCTCCGTGCAGTTCGCTCAGGCTCCGCACCGCACGGCTCACTCCGATCCGGCAGCGTCTTCCCAGGACCCTGTCCGCCATCTGCGGCAGCTCGTCCGCAAGGATGTGCAGGTATTCTTCAAAATCCGAAGGGTTGCCCAGCAGGACCGCGATGACCTTGCCCGAGGCAAAAAAGCTCACGCTGCGCATATATTTCGCGGCCAGCCTGTCCACGGAGGCGACAAAGGCCGGAGGGGTCCGGTTTGTCCCGTCCTCTCCCAGAAGGATCGACACCATGACCGTGTAAAAGGGCCTGTCCCCCTTGTCGCGCAGGAGTCCGCACTGCCTGGCATAGGCCTCCGCGTGCGAATCGCCCTCCGGTTCCGCAAAGTCGTCCAGGACAAGAGGCATGAGCATGGCCGCGCGCAGGTCCGGGCCGTCCGCTCTGGAGGGGGCCTGGCGGAACATCGCAAATTGCGCGTCTATCTTCTGGCGGATGACGCGCAGTTCGGCGCCCAGTCCCTCGACCGTAAGGGGTTTGAGCATATAGCTGATAATGTTGTATTGTATTGCCTGTTGGGCGTATTCAAAGTCGTCAAACCCGCTCAGGAAGGCGATATTCGTCGCGGGGCGTACCTCCCGCACCTGGCGCGCAAGCTCGATACCGGAGATAAAGGGCATCCTTATGTCCGTGAGGAGCAGGTCCGGCTCCAGTTTTTCCACCAGCTGCAAGGCGTCCAGTCCGTTGCTGGCACTGCCGACCAGACGAAAGCCGCAGTCCTCCCAAGGTATCATGCTGCAAACGGCGTCCCTGAGCTCGTCCTCGTCGTCTGCGACTATCACGGTGTAGAGCGTTTTATAGTTCAAGTTCGGCACCGTCCTTTCCATTACCGGAAAATTAGAGCATACTGACCACATTATAACAGAACTTCCGCAGCCTCACAATTCCCAGAGCGCCCACTTCTCCGCGCATGAAGAAAAAAACAGGCGCCGCGGTCGGCGCCTGTTTTTTCACCTGTGTTTGTTTTTATAGCAGCATGGCTCCCGTTCCCAGGACTATCAGCACCAAACCGACCGCCGTGCGGCGGCTGAGTTTCTCCTTGAGCACGACCCAGGAAAAGAAAATGGTGACGAGTATGCTTAGTTTGTCAATAGGCACAACGACGCTGGCAGGTCCATCCTGCAGCGCTCGGTAATAGCATAGCCAGGAACCGCCCGTGACGAAGCCGGACAGTATCAGGAAGATCCAGCTCTTGCGGCTGATCTGTCTTAGTTCTTTTTGCTCGCCGGTGATAAACACCATCAGCCACGCCATGACCAGCACAACAATGGTGCGTATGGCGGTACCGAGGTTGGAGTCCACGTTTTCCACGCCGATCTTGCCGAAGATGGAAGTCAGGCTGGCAAAAACTGCGGAGAGCAGGGCGTAAATGAACCACTTGCCGCCTTTGACCTCGCTCTGCGTCTCCTTTTTAGAAACCATGAGCAGCGTGCCGGCGCCTATGCCGACAACGCCCGCCGCCTGAGGGAGGGAGATGGGCTCGCCAAGCAGTATGAAGGCGAGCAGGATGGTGAGCACGGTGCTGGACTTGTCGATCGGAGTGACCTTGTTCACGTCGCCCAGCTGCAGCGCGCGAAAATAACATAGCCACGAGGCGCCCGTAGCCAGACCCGAAAGCACGAGGAAGAGCAGTGTGCGTCCGGAGATATCGCCGATGCCCGACTGAGAGCCGACGATGAAAACCATGACCCACGAGAAAACGAGCACAACCACGGTGCGCAGCGCAGTTGCAAGAGTAGAGTTGACATTTTCAATGCCGATCTTGGCCAAAATGGCGGTAAGGCCGGCAAACATGGCCGAGCCCAGCGCAAAAAAGAGCCAAAGCATGAGATCAACTCCCTTTCCATGCGGCTATTGCGGCAATATAATAAGCCATGCGGCCAAATATTGCAAGAGCCGGCAAAGCCCGCCGCTCCGATAGGAACAGCGGGCATGCGTCGCGTAG
>OGXT01003358.1_pt1 | contig 11161 bp, 10 predicted proteins | sample 1576361 | NCBI WGS metagenome assembly OGXT01 (sample SAMEA3541514, study PRJEB24748) | human gut metagenome | biome: human gut; feature: human-associated habitat; material: faeces | place: China | collected 2012 | reverse complement strand
CCGGACGATGCCGGCCCTGGTGTGGAAGCCTCCGCAGTTGTATCCAGAATTTGTACATCGTCGGCAAGGGCATAGCTGCCCAGTGCCGTTGCATCTGCATTGACCTTGCCGGTAACGACCTTGTTCTCGATGCCGCTCACGGACTCGCCTTCCGGTGTTACGCGGATCTCTACCAGCCAGCCCTTGGGGTAGTTCAGGCTTTTGTCCACATTCACAGTGCGCTGAACACCATCGGTGCACATGACAGCCACACGCTGCAGCACATCCGCGCCGTTATCTTCCACAAGGCTGCGGGCTGCGCCCTGCACCACGCCGTAGAACACCTCGTCGGCCTCTGCGCCGGTAATAACATCCGCCGCCTCATTGTTCATGCCCAGCAGCAGAGTGACCACTTCGCCCACGCCGCCGCCGTTCAGGCTGGACACCTTGGAAGCCACCGCTGTGCTGCCCAGCTGATAGCTGGTGCCTGCCACGGTAACCGCCGTGGGTGCGCTGGCGCTGGGCGAAACGGCAGTGATGCGGCCTGCTGCTTTGCGGGTGTAGATCCATACAGTCTGCAGACTTTCGCTGTAATAATACACATCGTAACGGTTCAGTTCTGCAGAAGCCGAGACCTTATCGTTGCGGTAGATGCTCACCGGCGTAAAAGGCAGCTGGGTGCCTTCCGCTGCCACAAAGGGTCCCTTCAGGCTCTTGAGCATTACCGTGGAGGTGTCCACCTGACCGTTCGAAACCGTAAAGCCCAGGCTGGTACCATAGGCGCTGCCAGAGGCGGTGTTTGCCGTGAGGGTGTTATACAGCAGCAAAGCGCAGTCCTCATAGTTCATGGCCTCGCTCTGGCTGCGGTTCAGCTGGTTACGCAGGCCCAGTTCCTGCGCCTTGTTCAGCTGTGCCGTCGGGAACACGCCGTTGAGGTCGGTCATTTTATAGCCCAGCAGCTTGAGCGCTGCGGTGCAGGCTTCTTCCAGCGTGACCGTATTATCCGGGCGGAATGTACCATCAGTATAGCCGTTCATCCAGCCCTGCTGCACCGCAATGCGCACATAGGGTGCCCACTGAGAGCTGCCGGGCACATCCTTATACAGTGTGCCCAGATTGCCCTGCTGGCTGGCGCTTTCGCGGTAGGCCGAAAAGGAGACCAGCATCTTGGCAAATGCACCGCGGGTGACGGCAGCATCCAGACTGCCGGTCTGGCTGGTATCCATAGCGCCCAGCGTGATGGCCGTCTGGATGGCCGAGTTGTTCAGGCTGGCCGCCGATGCCGGAAGCACCAGCACGGATACAGCCAGGCATGCTGCAAGCAGACATGCGAAAAGACGTTTTTTCATAGGTATATTCCCCTTCCTTGGTGTTTTGCAGTCCGGCGCAACGCCGGCAGAGAAGAGTTCAGTCATAGCGCAATGCTTCAATGGGGTTGAGCCGCGCTGCGCGCTTTGCGGGCAGGTAGCCGAACAGCACGCCAATCCCCACCGAGATGCCAAAGGCCACTGCGATGGAATTGAAGGACGGGCTGACCGTGACCGTTGTGCCGTTGGTGAACATGGGCAGCACCTTGTTTGCTCCCATGGATACGATGTAGCCCAGTGCAATGCCCAGTGCGCCGCCGAGGGCCGAGGTGGTGGCTGCTTCCACCACGAACTGCGACAGAATGGTGCGTTCCTTGGCACCCAGTGCCTTGCGAATGCCGATCTCGCGGGTGCGCTCAGTCACCGACACCAGCATGATGTTCATGATGCCAATGCCGCCCACCAGCAGCGAAATGCTGGCAATGCCAGTCAGGATCACAATGACCATGTTGATCATGTTGTTCATTTCCTCCAGCCACTCGCTGGCGCTGTAGACATAGTAGCCGTTATCCGAGCCAAGCAGGCGCTGCAGTTCGCTTTCCACCGCAGACTTTGCTTCGTTGGCGCGGCCCTCATCCTCCATGACCGCGGCATAGTTGTTCACCGTGCTCTGGCTGGAAAGGCGCATGGCCGTGGTATAGGGCAGGTAAACGCAGTCGTCATCGCTGCCCTGCTGCATGTCCGGATCGCTGACTTTGGCCGCCAGCACGCCCACGATGCGGAACTTGTTGGCACCGATCTTGAGCGTCTGGCCAAGGCCGTTGCCGCCAAAGGCCACACGGTTGAGGTAATCGCCGATGACACACACATGCTTGTTATCCTTCATATCCATGTACTGCAGGCCGCGTCCCTGCGCGATCTGGTAATTTTTCATGGCGGAATAGTTCTCGTCCACGCCGCTGATGTTGGACCAGCGGTAGCTGGTAGTGCCGATCTTCAGCGTGCCGCTGCCGCTGAAATCGATCTGCGGCGAAATGGACTGGATCAGCTCCGGGTACTCCGTGGGCAGCTTGTACATTTCCTCCACCGAAACGGTGCGTGAGCCGTTGCCCCACACCTGCACCGAAAGGGTGTTGGTACCCAGTGCCGAAAAGCTGTCGCGCATGCTTTTGGTCATGCCGTTGCCCAAGCCCACGATGACGATGACTGCCATAACACCGATGATGATGCCCAGCATGGTAAGGAAGGTGCGCAGTTTGTTGCTCCACACGTTCTGGATGGCCTGACGGAAGGTTTCAATAATCATGCTTTCTCCTCCTCATCCGGCGTTTCCGGCAGCAGCGTGGGCTGCACCACGGCTTCCGGTGCATGGGCATCGCCATCGTAGACCACCCGCCCGTCCTCCAGACGGATGATGCGGTCTGCCTGCACCGCAATGGAATTATCGTGGGTGATGAGCACCACGGTGTGGCCCTCATCGTGCATCTGCTGCAGCATTCCCAGCACTTCGCGGCCGGTGTGGCTGTCCAGTGCGCCGGTAGGCTCGTCGGCCAGAATGACCGCCGGGTTCCGCACCAGCGCCCGAGCGATGGAAACACGCTGCTGCTGGCCGCCGGAAAGCTGGTTGGGGCGGTTCCTGAGCTTATCGCCCAGACCCACCTGCTCCAGCACCTCTTTGGCCCGGGCGTGGCGCTCGGCGCGGCCGATGCCCGCATACACCAGCGGCACCTCCACGTTCTCCATCAGGTTGAGCCTTGGCAAAAGGTTGTACTGCTGGAAGATGAAACCCAGCACTCGCAGCCGCTGCCGAGCGCCGCGATGGAAAACCGCACGCCCGGCCGTAGCGCAAGCACCCGGTCGAGATAATAGACGCTCCGCGCGTCCTTCTCATAGATCACCAGCAGCGGCATACCCGAAACATAGTCCAGCACGACCGGCCCGTCCGCGCGCAGCTCCCTGACGTCCGCGCCGGGCCGGATCTGCCAGCGCTCGGCGCAGGGGGGCAGCAGCTCCGATTCTGCGGAAAGGATCTCGCCGAACGGCTGCACCTGTGCGGCAGAAAGATTTTTGATCTGCAAAACGACCGCCTCCTTTGTATCCTTTTTACCACAATTTCGCACCGCAGACAACTGTTTTTTCAAATTCTGCCTGAATTTTATCAGATCCTGCACAAATCCGAAAAACCTGTTGTCTTCCGCAGCGGGGGAGGATAAGATGGAGAAAAGACGAAAAAGGAGCAATGAGATGAGCGAAGCGCTGCTTGAAATTCTGCGCGGCTTCCGCCTGGACGCGGAGCCTGTCTCCTGCGAGCCGTATGGCTGCGGGCATATCAACGCGACGTATCTGGCCGTGACGGCCAGCGGCCGCCGCTATATTCTGCAAAAGATCAATCATCACACGTTCCGCGACGTGGCCGGTCTGATGGAGAACATCACGTCCGTCACGGAATTCCTGCGCACAAAAACAGACGACCCGCGCAGCGTCCTGACACTGGTCAAAACGGCGGACGGCGCAAGCTATCTGCACGCGCAGGAGGGCTATTGGCGCGTGTATGACTTTGTGGAGGACACGATCTGCCTCCAGCAGCCGGAAACGGACGAGGATTTTTACCAGAGTGCCGTCGGCTTCGGCACGTTCCAGCAGCTTCTGGCGGAATTCCCGGCAGAAAAGCTCCATGAGACGATCCCGAATTTCCACAACACCCCTGACCGCTACCGCGCGTTCCTTGAGACACTGGAGCGCGACCCCATGCGCCGGGCGGCGCAGGTTCAGCCCGAGATCGAATTTGCGCTTGCCCGGCAGTCTGAAATGGCGGCGCTGCAAACCGCGCTGAAGGCCGGCGAGCTGCCGCTGCGCGTCACGCACAACGACACGAAGCTCAATAACGTTCTGCTGGACGCAAAGACGCGCAAGGCCCTGTGCGTCATCGACCTCGATACGGTCATGCCCGGCTCCAGCCTCTATGACTTCGGCGACTCCATCCGCTTCGGCGCGGCGACCGCCGCGGAGGACGAGCGCGATCTGTCCAGAATGGAAATGAGCCTCGAGCGCTTCTGCGTCTTCACACGCGGCTATGTCCGCTCCTGCCCCGGCTTGATGCAGAAGGAGCTGGAGCTGCTTCCGCTTGGCGCGAAGACCATGACGATGGAATGCGGCGTCCGTTTCCTGACGGACTATCTCGACGGCGACCACTATTTTGCCGTCCACCGCGACGGCCAGAACCTCGACCGTGCCCGCACGCAGTTCAGGCTGGTCGCGGACATGGAGAAAAAATGGAATGAAATGCAGAAAATTGTTGCTGAAGAAGCAAATAAGGAGAGATAAATTATGCTGCACCTGAATATCATCAAAGTAAAGACCCCGGAAGAAATGGGCAAGGCCGCTGCCGACGAATTTGAAGCCGTCATCCATGCCAAGCCTGCCTGCGTCATCGGCCTTGCGACCGGCTCGACCCCGCTGCCGCTGTACCGCGAGCTGATCGCCCGCGAACAGGCCGGTCTGATCGATTTCAGCCGTGTGCGCTCGGCCAATCTGGACGAGTACAAGGGCCTTGCCCCCGACCATCCGCAGAGCTACCGCCGGTTCATGCAGGAAAATCTGTTTGACCATATCTCCATCAAGCCTGAGAACACCATCGTTCCAGACGGCCTTGCTGCTGATATCCCCGCCATGTGCGAGGCGTATGAGCGGAAGATCGAGGACTGGGGCGGCGTGGATATCCAGCTGCTCGGCATCGGCCACGACGGCCACATCGGCTTCAACGAGCCGTGTGACCATTTCCCGGTCATGACGCATGAAGTGAAATTGACGGACATGACACGCGAAGCGAACAAGCGCTTCTTCAACTCCGTCGACGAGGTCCCGACAGCCGCCATCACCATGGGCGTTGGTACAGTCATGGCCGCGAAGAAGATCGTCATGGTCATCACGGGCGCGGACAAGGCCGACATTCTCTATAAGGTCTTCTTCGGGCCGGTCACGCCGGAGGTTCCCGGCTCCATCCTGCAGTTCCATCCCGATGTGACCCTCATCTGCGACGAGGCAGCGGCAGCCAGAATGCCGCAGTAAGGACAGCTATGCAGTATTTAGGCATTGAATACCAGATCAGGAATCTGCCCGCGCTGGACCGCGCGTTTATTCCCTTCGGCATCTGGGCCAGCGCATATGAAAAAGGCGCGGAGCGCCCGTTCAAAATCGCGGTCGAGCGTGAAAACGGTCTTGTGACCGTATACGAGACGAAGCTGCGCGGCCCTGCATTCGCCGAGGCAAACTACCGTTATGCTGAGCGCTGCGTCAAGATGCTCCTGTGGAGCGTCGGCGGCTGGCGCGTATATCTGTGCGGCGACGACGCGATTGCAAAGCGTATGCAGGACGAGTACCGCGCGGGCGGGAAGCGCGAGTTCGACGCCGGTTTCATGCAGGACGTGTACGAGCGCCCGTTTGAGATCGTCCTCGCGGACGAGGCGGGCTTCCCGCGGGCGCACGAGCAGACCAGAAAGGTCGGCGGCCATACGAACGGCTGCCGCATCGGCTTTGACGCGGGCGGCTCCGACCGCAAGGTGTCTGCCGTCATAGACGGCAAGACGGTCTACTCCGAGGAGGTCGTCTGGCATCCCAAGACGAGCGAGGACCCGCAGTACCAGTATGACGGCATCGTCGCCGCGTTCAAAACGGCGGCGTCCAAACTGCCCCGCGTGGACGGCATCGGCGTGTCGTCCGCAGGCGTGTTCATCGGCAACGCGCCGATGGTGTCCTCCATCTTTATCAAGGTCCCGCGCGCCCGCCGCGAGGAGGTCAAGACGGTTTACGACCGTGCGGCCCGAGAGATCGGCGACGTGCCCATCGTTGTCGCCAACGACGGCGATGTGTCGGCGCTGGCAGGCTCCATGAGCCTCGGCGAAGGCTCCGTCATGGGCCTTGCCATGGGCACGAGCGAGGCGGTCGGCTACGTGAACGCCGACAGCAATCTGCTCGGCTGGTTCAGTGAGCTGGCCTTTGCCCCGGTCGATCTGAACGAGAACGCCATGCGTGACGAGTGGTCGGGCGATCTCGGCGTCGGCTGCAAGTATTTCTCGCAGGACGCAGTTTCCAAGCTGGCCCCCGCCGCCGGAATCGCGCTTTCCGAGAGCCTGACCCCTGCCGAGAAGCTCAAGGAAGTGCAGAAGCTGGCCGAACAGGGCCTGCCGTATGCGCTGGAGATCTTCAAATCCATCGGCGTGTATCTCGCCCATACGCTTTTCCTGTACGCACGGTTCTATGACATCCGGAACCTGATCGTGCTGGGCCGCGTGGCCTCCGGCGTGGGCGGAGAGCGGATCGTCTCTGAGTGCCAGCGGGTGCTGAAAGAAGAATACCCGGCGCTGGCACAGAAGCTCCGCGTCATGCTGCCGGATGAAAACTTCCGCCGCGTCGGCCAGTCCATGGCCGCGGCCAGTCTGCCGGAGGTATGAGGATGCTGTTCAAAAACGCGAATCTCTTTGTAGATGGACAGTTTCAGCACGGCGCGTTCCGTGTGGAAAACGGAAAATTTACGGAAATTCTGAACGCTGTGCCCACAGAGGACGGCGTTGATCTGGAAAATCAGTATGTCATTCCCGGCCTCATCGACGTGCATAATCACGGCAATTCCGGCGCGGATTTTTCCGACGGCGATTACGACGGCCTTGTCAAAATGGCGCGCTATCTTGCCCAAAACGGCGTGACCGGCTTCGCGCCCGCGTCCATGACGCTGCCGTATGACGTGCTGGAGACGGCGTATCGGACCGCTGTCCGGCTCAGAAACGAGCAGCCGACGGGCTGCGCCCGCCTGCTTGGCATCCAGATGGAGGGGCCGTTCTTCTCCGAAAAGAAAAAGGGCGCGCAGAACGGCGCGTATCTGAAAAATCCGGACTTCGGCGCGTTTAAACGGCTTTATGACGTGTCCGAGGGCCTCATCCGCATTGCGGACGTGGCTGCGGAGCTGCCCGGCGCGGTGGAATTCACGAAGCTTGCAAGTAAGCTCTGTACTGTCTCCATCGCGCACACCGACTGCACGTATGAAGAGGCTTCCGCCGTCTTTGACGCAGGCGCGAGCCATCTGACGCACCTGTACAACGCCATGCCCGGCATCCACCACCGCAAGCCCGGCCCCATCGGCGCGGGCAGCGAACGCGAAGCTGTGGCTGCCGAGCTGATCTGCGACGGCCAGCACGTCCACCCCAGCGCCGTGCGCATGGCCTTCAGGCTCTTCCCGGGCAGGATTTGCCTCATTTCCGACGCGCTGTGCTGCTGCGGTATGCCGGATGGGCAGTATACGCTCGGCGGACAGGATGTGTTCCTGAAAAACAGCGTCGCACGTCTTGCCGACGGCACAATTGCAGGCTCGGCCACGAATCTGTACAACTGTATGCGCAAGGCTGTGGAATTCGGCATCCCGAAGGAGCAGGCCATCCTCTCCGCAACGCTCGTCCCCGCAAGGGAGCTTGGCCGCGAGGCCGAGACCGGCTCGATCACGCCCGGCAAGCTGGCCGACTTCGTCGTCTGTGACGAAGCGCTGAACCGGAAAGCCGTCTATCTCTCCGGCGTCCTGCTGGAACCGTAAATACAACGACCCCCGGACGTACCGTGTCAGGTATGTCCGGGGGTCATTTCGTGATTTTATTGCTTCTTTCCGGCCCAGAGCTCGCTGAGGATCGTAGAGCCGAGAACCAAGACGGCTCCGGCCAGACCGGCAGGGGAGAGCGGCTCGTGCAGAACGACGGCCGAGAGGATCAGGGCCGTGATAGGGTCGAGATAGCTCATGAGCGCGACGGTTTGCGTCGGCAGGCGCACCATGGCCCCGAAATACATCGCATAGGGGATCGCCGTATGCGTCAGCGACACCAGAAGCATCAGTCCGGCGGACAGCGCCGTCAGATGCAGACCGGAGAAGCCGCCCGTCAGCGCCAGATACGGTGCCATGACCAGTCCCGCCGCGCCAAGCTGCACGATGGTCTTGTCGTATGCGTCCAGCGAGGTGAGCGCCTTGCGGTTCACGGCGGTGATGGCGGCATATAGGACCGCCGAGCCGACGGCAAGCGCAATGCCCGTCAGCGTTCCGTCCGGCAGCGTGCCGCCGTCCAGCACGCCCGAGACGAGCACCATGCCGCACGCAGCCAGCCCCACACAGACGAGCTGCCGCCACGTGAGCCGTTCATGGAAGACGAATGGCGAGGCTAGGATCAGCATGACCGGGGCCGTGTAATAGCAGAGCGTCGCGACGGCGATGCTGGTGTAGCGGTACGCCTCAAACAGCAGCATCCAGTTAAAGCCGATCATGCCGCCGGAAATGAGCAGCGGCAGAAGAGACTTCCGGATGGCAGCCAGGCCCGGCTTTTTTCCGCCCAGCCGCTGCAAAAGCAGCAGCAGAACGCAGCCCAGCAGCCCGCGGAAGCAGGCGATCACGCCGCTCGGCAGGTCGATGAACCGGCGCAGCAGGCCGATGGTGCCGAAAATGAGCATACTTGCTGCGAACGGCAGGCGGGCCGAGTGCTCTGCTTTTTCTTTTCTCATAGGTTACTTCCTGAAAAATGCAAGATTCAGATCGACGTCGCCCTCAATGCCGTCGACCGTGCCGGAGGCAGAATACTGCCAGAGGTCAAAGTGATAGGCAAACGACGGCGTATCGTTGTATTCAGCCAGCCAGAACGTGTACGTCTGCAGGCTCGGCAGATGCAGCTCCTCATAGCCGAGCTGCTGATTGAAGTAAAGCCCGGCCTGATAGCCCGCGTTCCGGATCTCGGTGCAGAACGTATCGGTCACGATGGTCAGCGACGCCAGATCCATGGTGTCGCTGCGCGCCTCCGAGCCGATCTTTTCCCAGTCGAAGAAGACGGGGAAGGCGAGCAGGTACCCGGAGAGCTTGTCCAGCACGAACCGGGCCTCCTCCCGCGCCTCCTGCTCGTCGATGGCCTGCGAGAAGAAATACACGCCCACGTCAAGCCCGGCGTCAATGGCACCCTCCAGATTCTGCTCGAAATACGTGTCCTCCTGAATGGTGCCCTCCGTATACCCGCGGTAGCCGACGCGGAGAATGGCAAACTGCACGCCGCTTTTCGCGACGCGCTGCCAGTCGATCTCCTGCTGGTGCGCGGAGACGTCGATGCCGACCTGGCTGGTTATGGTGTCGCTTTCATAGCGCAGGAAGCCGCCGTCCATATAAAAGCAGGACGGATCATATGTATTTTCCGGAATTTCCTCCGTCTTGTCCACGGCGCTCGGCTCGATCGGCGTGAGCTGCTCGTGATCCTTCGCGCTGACGGTCGCGTTCGTGCCGTAGTGGAGCAATCGGCCCAGCAGGGCCGTCAGCCCCCAGATCACAAGCGCTGCCAGCAGCACAAAAATCACGATCATCAGCGCCCGGGAGCGCCGCGCACGTTTGCTTGTTTGACGCATGAACTGATCCTCTGTAAGTAAATGATGTAGAATTATAGCATATTCTGCGGCAAAAGCCAAGCGGCTTGTCTTTTTTCGAAGGATATGTTATAATATACAAATTACACGACCCAAAGGAGGCGAACGCGTGGATAACATGGAACGCAGGCAGAACGAGGAGCTGCTGGAGGCGCGCAGGCTGCGCCGGCAGGAGCAGAAGCGCAGGCTTCTGATGCGCCAGCGGGTGCTGGTCATTGTTTTGCTTGTGATCGTGATTTTGTCTCTGATCCTCATTCTGCGCGGCTGCCGCAACCGGCGCGAGCACCCGGAGCTTTACGTCAAAAAGGACAATGCGCTGGAGCTGCAGACGGAGCCGGACGCGACCGTCAACATTGCCGCTGTCGGCGATATCATGATCACCGACGATCTGCTTGCCGACGCCAGGCAGCCGGACGGCAGCTATCAGTTTGCCGAAAGCTTTGCCGCCGTGTCCGGCTATACGCTCTCGGCGGATCTCGCCCTCGGCAATCTGGAATGCAATTTCTGCGGTGAGCCGTATGCCGGAAAGCCGGATTACCGCGCGCCGGATTCACTTGCCATGACGCTGTCGACCATCGGCTTTGATCTTTTGCAGACGGCCAACACCTGCTCCATCCAGAACGGCCTGTCCGGTTTGCAGAGCACCATCGACGCGCTTACAAACGCGGGCATCGACCATGCGGGCACCTACGCAAGCGAGGCCGAGCGCTCCAATAACGGTGGCGTCGTGCTCAAGACCGTCAGCGGCATGAAGATCGCGATCATCGCCTATACGAAGGGCCTCGGCGGCCTGCAGCTGCCGGAGGGCGCAGAGTACGCGGTGAATCTCCTGTACAAGGATTACAGCACGGACTATGAAAAGCTCGACATGAGCGCCCTTCTGGACTCGGTAGACGCGGCGAAGGCGCTGAAGCCCGACATCATCCTCGTCATGCTCCATTGGGGCAGTGAGGCGACACTGGAGCCTACCAGAACGCAGGAGTCCATCGCAAAGCAGCTGTTCGAGCGCGGCGCGGACGCGGTCATCGGCACGCACAGCCATCTGATCGGCAGAATGGAGACGATGGACATCACGACGGACGACGGAAAGGAAAAGACCTGCTTTGTGGCCTACAGCCTCGGCAACTTCTTTTCCAGCCAGAGCAGCAGCTATGCCAGCGGCTGCGAGGAATCGGTCATTCTGAATCTGCAATTCACCAAAAACGGCGAGACGGGCGAGACAACGCTGACGAATGTGAGCTATACGCCCCTGTACCTGCTCGACAGCGGCAAGGACGCCGACGGCAGCCGCTATGAAATTCTCCCCATCCGCACGGCCATCGCCTCCGGCCTGTTCCCGAAGGAAACAGAACGCCTGACAAACGCCATCAGCCGCCTGCGCACAAGGACCGAGTCGGACTTTGATTCCGGTAAATAAGGCGAAGCGCCCGCTGCCATCCGGCAGC
>OGXT01003354.1_pt1 | contig 11168 bp, 9 predicted proteins | sample 1576361 | NCBI WGS metagenome assembly OGXT01 (sample SAMEA3541514, study PRJEB24748) | human gut metagenome | biome: human gut; feature: human-associated habitat; material: faeces | place: China | collected 2012 | reverse complement strand
AGCCTCACGCGCGGCCTCGGCAGCCGCCTCGCGCGCCTTCTCGGCAACAAACGCCGCAGCCGAGGTATCGAGCTGCACCGTTGCGTGCGTGCGTGCGGGCGCGACGACCTCGCCGGCATGCATCACGATGACGCCGCAGGTGCTCGTCTTAACAAACTCGACCATCTTGGGGTCGGTGAAGCCCGTCACGTCGTTGACGATCGAGGCGCCGCAGCGCACGGCCGCCTTGGCAACCGCCACGTGGCGCGTGTCGATCGAGACGATGGCGCCCTCTTTGGCCAGTGCGCGCACCACGGGCAGCACGCGGCGAGCCTCCTCGTCGGGATTAACCGGGGTAAAGCCGGGGCGCGTGGACTCACCGCCCACGTCGATGATGTCGGCGCCGGCGTCAAGCATCGCCAGGCCGTACTCGATGGCGGCATCCGGGTCGAAGTGCTCCCCGCCGTCGCTAAACGAATCGGGCGTCACGTTGAGGACGCCCATGATGCGCGGACGGTCAAAGCTGAGCTCGTACTTTCCGCACCGCCATGTCTTGCTGTCGTTCGCCATGAACATCCTCCTAAAATGCCCACGCCGCCGAGCTTGGGGAGCTGGCGGCGGGGTCGCTTTGCACTCAGTCTTTCTATTGTATCCGCGCACACGGGCTAGAACGCAAACGCGGCCGCGATGTCGCAAGAAATCAGCAGGTCGGCATTTGCATCCTGATCGGTAGGCGCCAAATTGCAAATGGCCAGCGTATCGCCAGTAAAGTAACGCGTAAGGCCTGCCGCCGGATACACCACGAGCGAGGTCCCACCCACAATGAGGGCATCGGCCGCGGCAATGGCGGCAACGGCACCGGTCAACACATGCTCGTCGAGCGGCTCTTCGTAGAGCACCACATCGGGCTTGATGCGACCACCGCACGCAGGGCACACGGGCACGCCCGCGGCGTCCTCGTGCTCGCGCGAGCAAATCCACTCGGCGCTATAGACCGCGCCGCACGACTGGCAAATGTTGCGATGGACCGATCCGTGCAGCTCGAACACGCGCTGCGAGCCCGCCATCTGATGCAAGCCGTCGATGTTTTGCGTCACCACGGCATCAAGCTTGCCGGCGCGCTCCAGCTCGGCCAGCTTGGTGTGACAGCGGTTGGGCTTAGCGTTAAGCGCGATCATCTTGGTGCGGTAAAAGTCGAAGAACTCCGCCGGATGTGTCTCGTAAAAGCTGTACGAGAGCATGGTCTCGGGCGGATAGGCAAACTGCTGGTGATACAGGCCGTCCACGCTGCGGAAATCGGGGATGCCACTTGCCGTGGAAACACCAGCGCCGCCAAAGAAGACCACGCGCTTGTGGGTGTCAAACAGATCCGCCAGCGCGGCGGACGCCTGCTTGGGGTCCAATATTGCCTGCGTCATATGAGTCCTCCGTCCATGTTGGTCGGGGCGACTGCGATTGCGCCGTCGTCCGCGGGGCCCGCCCCGCCTCTGTTGCGCTAATCTTAAGCCTGCCAACCCCGTCGAAAGGACACCATGCCTCAGACTTACACTTTCGCCTCGTGGAACGTCAACGGCCTGCGCGCCGTGCTCAAAAAGGACCCGAGCTTTATCCAGATCACGCAAGAACTCGACGTCGATATCCTGGCGCTGCAAGAGACCAAGCTGCAAGAAGGCCAGGTCGATATTGACCTGCCCGGCTATCACCAAACCTGGAGCTACGCCGAGCGTAAAGGCTATTCGGGCACTGCGGTCTTTAGCCGCCAGGAACCGCTGCGCGTGCTGCACGCCGATGCGCTGCTACCCTACGCCGGCGAGGGTGAGGTGGCCGCACTCGTCGCCCAAGCCGTAACCGAGGGCCGCGTCTGCGCGCTCGAGTTCGACAAGTTTTGGTTTGTCGACGTCTATACGCCCAACGCCCAAAATGAACTCGCCCGCATCGACGTGCGCATGGCCTGGGACGATGCTTACCGCGGCTTTTTGAACGCGCTCGAGCACGAGTGCGGCAAGCCCGTCGTGACCTGCGGCGACTTTAACGTGGCGCACGAGGAGATCGACCTTAAGAACCCCAAGTCCAACCGCGGCAACGCGGGCTTTTCGGACGAAGAGCGCGGCAAGTTTACCGAGCTGCTCGACGCCGGTTTTACCGATACCTGGCGCGCGGCAAACCCCGACGTCGAGGGCGTCTACAGCTGGTGGAGCTATCGCTTTAATGCCCGCAAGAACAACGCAGGCTGGCGCATCGACTACTTCCTGGTAAGCGACGCAATCGCCGACAACGTACGCGACACCGGCATCCGCGGCGACATCTTCGGCAGCGACCACTGCCCCGTCACCCTTACGTTGGAGCTCTAACTCCAGCTGCCCCCGGAGACGAAGGAAAACGGATCATTTTGGGCCTCGTGAGGGTGTCCGCGTGACCCATCCGCCACGAAACACGCCCATCTACTACGTTTAAGCCACCACCCTCAACCACAGCGAACAACGCAAAAAGAAAACCGCAGGTAGAAAGCCTGCGGTTTTTCATAAAACGCGGTCATGGTCGGGAGTATCAAGCTAAACGTAGTAGATGGGCCAGTTTCGTGGCAAGCGCCGTCAACTGATTCCCTGGGGACATCTGGGGACGGAAGAAAATGGATCAATTTGGCTCTCTGAGGGCCACGATGCCCGTCATATCAGCCGGCCATTCCAAAACTATGCCGGTTTACGGGGCTGAATCGCGAACCCCCAACCATACGCAATTCCGAGATAATAAAACCGCAGGTGAACGGCTTACTCTATTTCGAAAAAAGCCGGCATGGTCTGCCTGCGCCAATCTAGCCCCGTAAACCGGCATAGTTTTGAAATGACACTTCGGCAGTATTGATTCCCGCCCCGACGCAACCAGCCCTACAGCCTGTATTTCACGACGACACGGTTAATGCGACGGCACCAAGGCTTGTACAAGGCGGCCAAAAACACGCAGGTCGCAAGGCCGTGCGTAATATCGAACGGCACTGCCGTGGCAAGACGCGCCACGGCACCCGCCCAAGTAAGCGGCTGTACAAAACCAATGATGTCATATGCGTTGATCACGACGCCATAGAGCAGGCCCGACGCAAAGCCGTACGCCAGCAGTACTGGCATGCGCACGGTGCCGTCGACGCGGTCGAACGCACCCGCATACGCTAGCGCGCCGCCAACATAGCCAACCAGCCCCCAGGCATACATCTGCCACGGCGTCCACATGCCTTGTCCAAAAAAGAAATTGCTGGTCAGCGCCGCCAGCGCGCCAACCATAAAACCATTGCGGCGACCAAGCGTCGCCCCCGCGATAATGGCGATGGCACTCACCGGTTTAAAGTCGGGAATGGGACCGAACAAGATGCGCCCCGCCGCGGCCAACGCCGCCAACACCAGCGTGGGCATAATCTGGCGCAGGCCCGGGCGCGAAGCCTCGTAACCCGCAAAGAACAGCGCAAGCACCAGCGCCACCACAACCAGCATGGCCAACGCTGCCTGCTCAACGCCCGCCAGCAACGCCGCAGCCATCACCGCAGGAACCGCCAGCAGCAGCGGGATTTCCATATGTTGCAAGACGCGTGACAACGGCAGCCCCCATCAAACGAATGTCCGTTTATGGTAGCACGGGCAAAATGAGGCCGACCAATCCCCCGGCCGACCTTGGCTGCCAGTCGATCAGGCTTTCGCCACGCGACCGGTCTTGGCGCTATTCGCCCGTAACTTTAGCGGCAATGGCCGCGACAAAAGGATCAAACAGCAAGCCGCCCACAACGACAAAGGCCCATCCGCCCACCACGAGGCGAACCCAGCGCGAGAAAAACGGCACACCGTCGATAACGCCAACGCCTGACTGAAACGCGACTTCAAATAGCCCGATAATGCAGAAGAGCAGAGTAGCGCCCACAACGGTTCCGCAAATCCGTGCGCCCGGAGTGTTCCGATCAAAACCAAAAAACTCAACGCACGTCTCAATTGCTTTGCCAAAGAGCGGCAAAAAGCCCACGAACTGTGCAATACCGATGGCCAGAATAAGCTGCCCCCAGAAACCAGTAAGTCCCTGAAAATCTAAGCCAGGCTTTCCCTCAACAATCGGCAGAAATGAACACATGAATAGAGGATTAACGATGCCGTTGAGAATGGTCACAGCGGTACTCTTTTTTAGTGTCAAGTAGACCAACTCCTTTTGCCCTTGTCGGCCAGGCCCAAAGGGCGAAAACAGGTGTTACATAAGTGAATCGGGAGACGGCAGGAATGGAGACGCCAGCGCCGTCGCGCCAAACAAAACAGCGCACCCAAATAGAAGCGTTTCATAGCTCTCGCCAATGCAGAAGGAGAGGGCCACGGGAATCAAAAACGTAAGCCCCAGCGAAACGGTGCTCACCACGCCACCGGCGCTTCCTGCAAGCCCCTCGCGCACCTCGGGCAACATGTAGGGTAGCGACTGAACGACCGGACCGGCGACGGCAGTCGAAACGCCAATCGCAAACATGAGCCCGACAGAAGGCTGAGAGACAAAAGCCTCTCCGGCCCACATAAGGGCACTCCCCGCCATTGCGGCGATGGCCATAAACACGCGATAGTCGCCAAATTGCGCTCGCGCGTAGGGACCGGCCACGCTGCCGACAATCGACCCAAGCGTCACGAAAGAGGCAAGAAGCCCGGCGACCTGGGGTTCGGTTGAAGCCTCAAGTGCCGAGACAAGATAACCCGAGTACGCCGTAGCCGATGCAAGGGCGACTCCAAGCAGTATCGCCACGAGCCAAACCATCGGCATCTTGATTACCGTCGCAAACGCACTTGCCGACGACGAAGCAGGCTCCGCACCCTGAACGCCAAGGCCATCTGCAGCCTGCAGAACATCTGCCGATGGCGCAACCAGCAGCCACAGCAATCCAAACACGGCAAATAAAACGGCAGCAAGGGCATATGCTCGTCCGGGCGTTGCAAAGAGAGGAGAGGTTGCAAGCGAGCAGGCGATTCCGCCCGACCCCGCAGCGTAGAACCATCCCATGGCCCTATCGGTTTCTCCGCCAAAAGCGGAACCAAGCACTTTTAGAACGATGGCATTCACGACGCATGGTGCCGCGCCCAGAAGCATGGTCGCCGTGAACAGCGTCGCAAACGATGCGCACTCCGCGCGAGCAGCCGCTGCAATTGCAGAAATCGCCGATGCGATGAATACGAGCACCTTCACGCCATATCGATCGGAGCAAACGCCGACAGGGATGCCGAATACAACGGCAGGAACAAACGGGGCAAACAGGACGGCTGAAAACTCGGCCGAGGTCAGATGCAGGTCCGACACAACCAGATGTGCCAATCCCGACACCTGATACTGCGCGTAGTTCGCAGCAAACACGATGCCGCACACCACAAACAGCAGGGCATATTTTTCGACCGTCCCTTTGCTCACGTTCATCACCCTATCTATGCTTCATCCTTGCGATAGACGACGCGTCCGTTAAAGATCGTCGTCTCGACTTCGAGATCGCGAAGCGCCATCGGGTTCATTTCAAACGGATTGCCCGACAGGATGACGATATCGGCAAGCTTGCCGGCGGCAAGGCTGCCCAAACGGCGCTCAAAGCCCTCGACATATGCTGAGCCGAGCGTGTGCGCTTGCAGCGTCTCGCCGAGCGTCAGGGCATTCTCGCGGAAGTATCCCTCCGCCGGGTGCCCGTCAAACTCGCTACGCGTCACCGCAGCATACACGGTATCGATAGGATCGATTGACATCACCGCAGGCCAGTCAGTACCAAGCCCTAAGTGGATTCCGCCATCGGCCTCTTCCCTATAGCGCCACATGTGGCTCATGCGCTCTTCGCCAAGAGACTCCTCGTACACGCCCTGCCCAAGGCCTCCGATGGGATGCTGCGGCTGAATCGCAGCATTAATGCCCAGGCGCTTCATGCGAGCAATATCCTCGAGCTTCAGGTTATCTGTATGCTCGATAACAAAACGCGCCCCCTTGTTGCCGCACACCTCCTCGGCACGCTCGACGGCATCGATAATCATCGTGGCCGATGCGTCGCCGATAGCATGGATACGAACATCGAAACCATTCTTGTTGGCCTCGAGCACCATACAGTCAAGCGTCTCCTGGTTGCACGCCGGCTCGCCGCGGAAGTCCTTTCCCGTGGGGGCGTTAAGATACGGCTCGTGCATGTAGGCCGTGTAGGCCTCGGGGCAGCCGTCCAAAATGTACTTGAGACCCGCCATGCGCACGCGCTCGCTGTGATGACGCGCACGCAGCGCCTGCGACTCTGCCATCGGAGCATCGAGCGCAGAATAGTAGCTGATGCGCAGCGTGCTCAGGTCCTCGCTCGCCAGACGGTCATAGATGTCGTACACGCCGGGCGTAGTCACGCCCAAAGGATACATATCACCAATCGAAGTGATGCCGAGCTTGTTGAACTTGCGCATCGACTTGAGCAACGACGCATCAAGGTCCGGTTTGTTGAGCACAACATCGAGCAAGATGTTCGTCGCCTGGGGCTCGGACAGAAAGCCATTGGGCTCGCCGTTGTCAAAGTGGCGGATAAGGCCACCTTCAGGCGTCGGGGTATTGCGGTCGATACCGACCGCCCTGAGCGCGGCAGTATTGCACCACACCACGTGCATTGAAAAGTCCGAGAGCACGATTGGGCGGTCGATATCGAGCGCATCGAGGCTGCGGCAATCAGGGTCAATCGGGTTTTCCCATGCAGGCGAATACCAACCCTGGCCGTAAATCCACGGATTGTCAGGGTGTTCGGCAGCAAACTTTGCCACAGCATCCACGCAAGCCTGCTCACTCGGCAGGAACATCAGATCGCAACAGAAGTCTTCATCCTTCTGGATTGAACCAAGCGCAAAATGCATGTGTGAATCGTTGAATCCGGGCATGACCAGTTTGTTGCCGGCGTCAATAACCTCAGTATCGGGACCGATAAACGGCTGCACCTTGTCGGGAGAGCCCACGGCCACAATCTCGCTGCCGCGAACTGCAACGCACCCAGCGCGAGGCTCAAGTTCCTCGGCCGTAAACAGCGCCGTCGTCTTAAGGACGATATCGGCAGGGACTACCGCCTCCATGGCTACTCACTGTCCTTAGCGACGGCGGCCTGCATGGCCTTGCGACCGAGCTCGGGCAGGAAGAAAACCGGAACCACGGAAAGCAGGAAGCAGAGGCTCTCGAGACCCATGTTCATAGCGTAATCGGCATCGGCAATGGCGGAGATACCGATAGGCAGGAAATAGCTCATGAGCAGGGAGATGGTACCCACGATGCCGCCGGCGGAACCAGCGTACGTATCACCAATCTCGGGGAGGAGAACAGGCATGGACTGCATGATCGGCCCGTTGATGGCGGTAAAGAAGCCGTTGACGACCAGAATCGTCCACAGAAGGAAACCAACCGGGGTGTACCACGTCACGAACATCGATATGGCACCGATAAGAGTAGTGACGATGAGGAAGCCCTTGAACTTGCCAAGCTTATCGCAGAACGCAGGCCCCGCGATGCAGCCAAAAAAAACTGCCGACAGTAACAATTGCGGCCATGAAACCAGCAGTAGCGACGTCTATGCCCTTGCCAAGCTGAAGCGCCTGAGGCAGGAAACCGGCATAGGCAGTGGTAGAAGCAAGTCCAAAACCGACGCCGATGGAGATTAGCCACACGCCAGGACTCTTGATAGCAACCTTAAGGTAGTCGAGCACGGGCTCGGGTTCGGGGAGCGATTGCCCCTCGGGAACATCCCGATCAAGCACAATCCAAAGAACCCAGGAGATGGTCATGACGACAGCAGCGACCATATAAGAGTTAAAGACGCTGCCGAACAAGCCAGCACAGATCTGAGCGACAACGATGGCAACGCACGAAGCCGCGTAGAACAAGCCCATGGCGAAACCAGTCTGTTCACGGAACCAGGTGCCGAGCACCTTGATGAGGTTGGCGTTGAGTGCCGAGATTCCCATGCCAATCAGGAACATCGATGCCATCTGCATCGTGAACGAATCGAGCGTAAAGCAACGGAGAAAACCGCCGGCAACCGAAATTGCGGTGCAAACCGTGACAACTTTCTTAGAACCGATACGGTCACCAAGGGCACCCAGCGGAATTGAGAAGAAAACGGCGGTAAGCATAGGAACGAGGAACAGCATCGAAAAGCCGACGGTATCGATATTGAGCATAGGCATGACCTCGACGGCGAGTGCTGAGACCTGGTACTGCATGTAGTTAGCCATAAAGCACAGCAAGCAAACGACTGAAACAATCGCCCAACGCCATGAAGGAAGCTTCTCTTCCATGATGACTCCTTTAATAAGTCGGAATAATCAAACAGCTTGGAGAACCGGGCCCTGGCTCTTAGGTATTCATATTTTGCGATTGGCCCCTCACCGAAACCATTCGGCTAACGGCTTATCATCATTCGAAAAAAGGAGTAGTATCTCTACGCAAATTAACTAAAATGCCAGCTAAACCACTACGCAATCTCATCGGAGGTCATCTTGAGCTTTTTGTCCGATTCTGAATGGCTCTGCTTAAACGATCTCGTGCTTTCGATTAATTCCATCGACAGCGACCGCGAGTTTCGCTCGACCGTCCTCAAAAAGCTGCGTTTTCTCATCCCCTACGAGTCGGCTGCATTTTTCCTGAGCGACCTTTCCAGGGATCTCGTATCCACCCCGCAAGAATGGAAAACGCGCGTCTTTCTTGACCCTCTTGGCATCGATGTCCCCGCTGGGATGCTCGAGCTCTACACCGAAAAGTACTGGCAGCAGGACATGATCGTCACCCACCGCAATCTTACGCGCTCGACGGTGCTGCGCGAGTCCGATCAGCTCAGCCCTGGCGATATCGACAGCAGTTATATGAAGGATTATCTTGGCGGCCGCCACGTCGTCAACGTCAGTTTCTTTAATGACGAGGGCTTTTTGGGATCGCTCAATCTTAATCGCAAGAAAGAAGAAGGCGACTTTAGCGATCGTGAAGTTCAAATCCTTGAGCTCATCGAACCGCACCTCACAAACCGACTATCAAAATGGCGTGTACGCGCCGACCGCAGTTCGTCTGAAATCGTATTTGCTCACGACTACGACGTCTCAGCGCGCGAAATCGATGTGTGTCGTTGCGTGTTATCGGGCATGGACAACGCGGCCATCGCCGAAGAGCTCTCCATCAGCACTGGCACCGTTAAAAAGCATCTGGAGAACATCTTTCGAAAAACACAGGTCAACAGCCGCGTTGGGCTCATGGCGCTCCTTCAGCAGTACACGGCGCTCAAGCAGTAAGACCGTTCTCGCCCGCGAACCCGCTCACGCCCTATAAAACACGTTGTCGGCAAAGAAGTCTGCCGGCGGCTCCACGCAGGCAATCTCACCGTCAAACATCATGGCAACGTCATCGGCAACCTGCTCGGCAAAATCCAGATCGTGCGTGGCCATGATGACGGTGCCACCAACCTTCGCATGGTCACGCAGGGCGCGGGCGATGATGCGGCGGCTGAACAAGTCTAGACCCTTGGTGGGCTCATCGAGCAATAGCAGTTCGGGGCCGATTAGCAGCAGTTTTGCCAATGCAAGCAGTTGACGCTGCCCGCCCGAAAGATCGTACGGATGGCGCCCATCCAGACCCGACAGCCCCAAGCTTGCCGCACGCTCCCGCGCCAAGTTCTCGTCATATCCGCAGGTCGAGGCCCATTCCATCAGCTCATCGCGAACCGTCTCGGCAACCAGCAATGCTTTGGGGTTCTGAGGCAGCAGCGCCGCCGAGGCCGCTCCGCGCACCATGCGACCGCGCTGCAGCTTGGCGGTCTTCGCCAGCACCGAGAGCATCGTCGACTTACCGCATCCGTTGCCGCCCACGATCGCATGCACCGCACCGGCCGAAAACGCCACGTCGAGCCCGCGCAGAACCCAACCGCCCGCGCGATCGTAGCGAAACCAGCTCCCTGCCAGGGTGGTAGCCGACCCGCCGTGCATTTTTTGGAGTATTCTGCTCCCATCCGTGCGCGGGAAGGCTTCTGAGCCGTTCTCGAGCGACGTTTGCGCCACAAATTCGGACGATTTGTCCAATTCCGAACTTTTTTTCGCGCTCGATACGTCCCCGGGCGGCTCCAGAGAGCCCAAATTGTCCTCACGCCTGCTGAATACTCCGTTTTTTGCACATCGGACGGCACCCCACCCCAACATGTCGTCGGAAAACAGCGATTCTCGACGCCCCAAAGAAGCCATATCCGCCACCTCGCGCACGCGACCGTCCTCAATCCGGTACGCACACGTCGCATACTCGAGCATTGGGCGCGGTTGATGCGTAGCCACAACAACCGTGCAGCCCAGCTCGCGATTCACACGAAACAGCGCGTGCAGAAAATTCTTCTCGGCAACGGGATCGAGCTGAGACGTGGGCTCGTCGAGTAGCAGCACACGCGGACACAGCGCCAGGACGGCGGCAAGCGACAGCAGCTGCTTGCGGCCGCCCGAAAGCGTATCGGTATCGCGATGAAGCCAGTCCTCCAGACCAAAGAAATAGCTGGTCTCAGCTACGCGACGGCGCATCTCATCACGTGCTAGCCCCAAGTTTTCCAGGCCAAACGCCATCTCGTGCCACACGGTTTCGCACACGATCTGGTTCTCGGGATCCTGGAACACATAGCTCACGCGCTCCGCCGATGCCCGCACGTCCATGTCGGCAACGTTCTCGCCCAGCACGCGCGCATCACCAGTGCGCTCGCCCGCCGGAGCGATCTCGGGCTTGAGCAGCGACAGCAGCGTCGACTTACCCGAACCGGTACCGCCAACAAGCAGCGCAAATGCACCTTGGGGAACACGCCAATCAAGCCCCTCGAGCACCGGTGCCTCGGCCCCGGGATAGGCAAAACTAAGGCCCTGCACCTCAATCGCCGGAATATCCGGGCCGCACGCCGCGCCCGACACCGGGCCCCTATCCAACCGAGCCATCAGCCAAACCTCTTCTCATCAATCGCATGAAACGCGCAAGGCAGCACCATCCAGGCAGCGTACACGACATAGCCCGGCCACGGCGCCGGCACCGAGAGCTGCGGATAAAACGAATACTGCGTCGTCGCGGTCCACGCCACTGCCACCGCGGCAGCACCAAACAGTGCGAGCCCGGCCAGCGCGGCAACGTCGCTGCGCCCCAGTCGATACCGCGCATACGTCGTACGACGCGTCGCGGCACCCCACCCG
>OGXT01003353.1_pt1 | contig 11170 bp, 9 predicted proteins | sample 1576361 | NCBI WGS metagenome assembly OGXT01 (sample SAMEA3541514, study PRJEB24748) | human gut metagenome | biome: human gut; feature: human-associated habitat; material: faeces | place: China | collected 2012 | reverse complement strand
TGTTTTCCAGCGCAAAGGCGATGTCCTCGCCCACGGTCAGGCCAATGAACTGGCCATCCGGGTCCTGCAATACCGTGCCCACATGGGCCGACAGCTCAAAGATGCTGCTGTGCGGCGCATCCACGCCGTCCACGGTCAGGGTGCCGGTGCACACGCCGGGGTTCGAAAAGGGGTTCAGGCCGTTGATGCAGCCCGCCAGCGTGCTTTTGCCGCTGCCGGACGGGCCTGCGATGAGCACACGCTCCCCCGGATAGATGTCCAGGTCGATGCCGGTCAGCGTGGGACGCTTCTGGGCGCGGTACTGGAACGAGAAATCTCGGAACGAGATGATGGGTTCGTTACGTTCTGCCATGGGCAAATTACCTCAGCTGTTCAAACAAAAAGCCTTTCCTCCGGCGGATGGCCGAGGGAAAGGCTGCGGGTTCCATCCAGGATCGCTCCGGCCGGGATCACTCCTGGTCGAGAGAGCCCTTCTTGGCGATGGTCCTGGTGTAGGCCAGCACCAGCAGGCCGCCCACCACCACAGCGGTGATGATGTTGGACACAGCGGCAAAGGCACCCTGTGCAAAGACCTTCTTGGCCGGCTCGGCGTAGATCAGGATATCCAGCACCGGGGCCACCACGACCCAGGCCAGCAGATGGGCTGCGATGTTGGCGACCGTAAAGGCGGCCATCTTCTTTTTGCCGAACTCGCCCTCCTGCAGGTCCAGCTTTTTGGCGAACAGGCCCACCACAACGCCCACGAAGGCCGAAGCGATGACCCAGCTCCACCACGGGCTGCCGCCCCAGGACAGGTCGATCAAGGTGTGGCCGATGAAGCCGATCAGACCGCCGGCCACCGGGCCGTACATCGCGGCCAGCAGGGCCAGAACGGCGTACTGCAGGCTGATGTTGGTGTTGGGCACCGGGCTGGGAATGGCCACGAACCGGCCCAGAACAAAGAACAGGGCTGCGCCGATGCCGACGGCGACCACTGGTTTGATGCTGTTGTTGTTTTTCATATTCTTTCGCTCCTCTTTTTTGCGCCGCAGTGTGCGGCATTTTTTCAAGGCATTGTCAGTATACGACAAGCCGGGAACCCTTGTCAATGGACAAACGGCTCTCTTTGCAGAAAAAACGCAGGTTCTGCCGTTTCAGCGGGAGCTTTGGGGCTGCGGCACCAGTTTGCAGACCAGCCGGACCATCACCGGCGTCAGCGGGAGCCACACCAGTGTGCACAGCAGGTTGAACAGGGTGTGGGCGTTGGCGATCTGCCGCGCCAGCACTTCCAGCTCCGGCCCCTTGGGTGAGACGGCCTCCACCAGCCTTGTCATCCAGGGCAGGGCCAGCAGGCAGACCACGCTGCCCGACAGGTTGAAGCAGCAGTGCGCTGCCGCCGTCCGCCGGGCATCCGTAGGCTGACCCACCGCCGCCAGCACCGCTGTGATGGTCGTGCCGATGTTGTCCCCCAGCAAAATGGGCAGGGCACCGGCCAGCCCCAGCACACTGTGGATACCGTCCGGCCCGGCCTGCTGCGCGGCCCGCTGCAGCACCGCGATGGTGGCCGAGCTGCTCTGCACCACCAGCGTCATCCCGGTGCCCAGCAGCAGCCCCAGCAGCGGCGTATGCCGCACCTGCGTCATCCAGCGGAGGAAGACCGGGTGTTCGGCCAGCGGAGCCATCGCGCCGGACAAAACTTCGATGCCGTCGAACAGCAGGCCGAACGAAAACACCGCCAGCCCCAGCTGCCGCGTCCGCCCCCGCCGGGCCAGCAGCCAGACCAGCACCCCCGCAAACAGGATGGGGAACACCCAGTCCGCCAGCCGGAACGCCACCAGCTGGGCCGTCATGGTGGTGCCCACATTGGCCCCGAACACTACGGCCACGGCCTGCGGCAGCTCCATCAGCCCGGCGCTGACGAACCCGATGACCATCACCGTGGTGGCCGAGCTGCTTTGCAGCACCGCTGTGACCAGAAGCCCCGCCAGCGCCCCGGTGAGCGGTGTGCGGGTGACGCGGCGCAGGAACCCCCGCATCCGCTCCCCTGCCGCCTGCTGCAACGCCCGGCTCATGTTCTCCATCCCAAACAAAAACAGCGCCAGTCCACCGGCCAGCCCGAATGCCGCCCGAACGCCTTCCCCCATGTGTCGTCCTCCTCTCGGTGTGGATAACACAAAAATACTCGCCTTCCGGTGGGAAAGCGAGTACATTTTGCAAGGGAGCCGGTGATTTGTCCGTCCGGACACAGCGCAGGGCATACCGCGCCTGTCCGCCTGTGGTGCAGGGAAACAGCTTTTTGCAGGTCTTGCTCTTTTTTGGGGGGCGTTCTTAGTTCGTGCCGGTCAGCTTGAATTTGTTCAGGGTCTGGATGGTGGTCACGATGACATTGACGTTGTTGACGATGGAGCTGCCAGCAGAGAAGACGCGGGCGATGTAGTTGAACAGGGTGCCAACGTTCAGGAAGATCTTCCAGGCCCCGGTATCGGTGATCGAGCCACCGTTCAGGTAGACCATCTCGTCCTCGTCGATCGCGGCAAAAGCAGCGGGCATCTTGATTTCGTTCATAACAGGGATTCCTCTCTTTCAAACATTCGATTCGTTTTTGTGTTTCAGCAATGCAGGCCGACTCAGCCGTGCATCGCAACCAGTGTCACGACCAGGACCGTCGTTCCGACGATCAGGATCTCGCCCAGGTGGTCCTCCAGCCGGAAGGTGCTGGCAGGCTGTTCGGCCGCCTCCGGCTCCGGCTTCGCGGTGGACTCGCGCGACACAGGCGTCCAGTGGGCATACAGGGTCTGCCCATCTTCCTGGAACTCGTACTCCGCCGGCTTGATCTTATCGCCGCCCACAAGGTCCGTATACCAGCCATCGAAGAGGTAGCCTTCCATGGTGGGGGTGGGCAGTCTGGAAGTCCGGTAGGCCTCCGTGCCGTCCGAAGTTTTGATGCGGTAGACAAAGACGTACTCCGGGGTGCCGATGCCGCCCTGCCGCTCCAGATAGATGGTGTAATAATTGGGGCTGTCCGCAAATGCCAGCGGCGTCACGCAGCAGAACATTGCCAGCGTCACCACACCGAGCATCAGCCGCTTCAGGAATTGCTTCATCGTTGCTGCCTCACTTTCCAGTCTTGCCGGTTCCGGGCAGCGCCCTGCGCCGGAAACAGGGAACCCCCACGCCCTTCCGGGCAGACTTTCTCTATATAGGTTATACGATAAACACAGCATTTTGTCAATCGGAACTGCGCAATTTTCGCATTTTCATGTTTTCTGAAACCGCAGCCCCGCACCGTGCTGCGGCATCAGGGCGCTGCGAGCAGGGAAACCACGGCACCAGCGCAGGGTCTTCGGCAGAATGCCGCCTGCCAGGTGATGTGTTCCGGCTCCACCGGTTCAAAATAGCAGGAGGAACACGCCGCAGCCACACCTTCTGCCTCATCTGCACTCCCGCGCACCGTGCAGAACACCGCCGTCGGGCCGTCGGCCCCGCCAATGACAGCGATGGCCGCATCCCCTTCCTCCTGCGGTTCCAGTCCATACTTCTTTTCCAACGCTGCCCGTTCGGGCGGCAGATTCCGGGGTCGGCGGCGCGGGTGGTCCCCCTCAGCGCAGTCGGAGAGGAAGAAATTTTCGGCAGCCGGGGTCAGGCGGTAGGTCATCATACAGAAGCGGTTGGGCCACTCCCAGCCATCACAGTCCGGAAGTTCCAGCGTTTCCGACCGGACATCCAATGCAGTCAGCTGATAGGTCTGTGCGTTTCCCGGTTCGTGCAGCGTCACCGACCCGCCCACCGCAGGGGTCCGAAACCGTTCCGCCGGGTGTTGTTCCAGTTCCGCTTCCAGCCGCACCTCCAGGACACGGAAGCGCTTCGGGCAGCTCTTCCGGCTCCGGGTCGCCCAAGGGTAGCTTTCCCGCCAGAACTTCCAGACCGTCGTTTCATCCAGCCCATAATGCCGCAGGAACGCTGCGACTGTATCATCGCCGACCATCTCTCCCGGAAGATAACCCGCCCCGCAGCCATCGCGGGAATGCAGCCGCATCCCATTCAGTTCCAGCTCCGCGCAGAACCCCACATTCAACGGATTTTCCTGTTCCATCTGCTGTTCCTCGGCTCTGGTCAGGGTGCGGCTGCATTCGCCGTCTTCGGTCAGGCCCCATTTTTCCATATAGGCCCGCAGTTCTTCCTGCGGCACCTCCATCGCAAAGTCCACGACCAATCCCTGTCGGCACCGGTAGACCGCCGGGATGCGCCACTTGTACCCATGCCATTCAAATTCGCGGTCCACGCGCAGTTCCTCGCCGGGGTCGTTTCCCTCCTGTGTTCCCCAGAAATTTTTCCCAAAGCAGACCTTCCAGCGGCGGTGTTCGTGTCTCATGGCAGTTGTCCCCTTCCGTTTTTCTCTATTTTAACACCATTTCATCGCCCCCGCAATTTCTTTGCGAATTTTTGCCGGTTCCCAGCTGCCTGCCCCTACACAAACGGCGGCGGTTGTGCTATGATAAGGCTGAAAAATCGGTTTGGCACTGCCAACCCATGAAGAAGGTGTCGTTCATGTCTGATCTGCTTGAGACCCTGCGGCAGGAGGGCGTCGATCCCGCACTGCTCGCCGCTGTGGAAGAATACCGCGCAGCCCACCCGCTGGCCGAGGCGCTGCGCCCCCGCATCCCGGTGTCGGCTTTTACCTATTATGGTAAGGACGTCTGGCAGCAGGCTCTGGCCGCGCTGCTCTGCGGCGAGAACCTGCTGCTGGCAGGCGGCAAGGCCACCGGCAAAAATGTGCTGGCCGAGAACCTCTCTGCCGCCTTCGGCCGCCCTGCGTGGGACATCTCGTTCCATGTGAACATGGACGCTGCCTCCCTCATCGGCATGGATACATTCGAGGGCGGCGCGGTCAAGTTCCGGCCCGGCCCGGTCTACCGCTGCGCCCAGTGCGGCGGGTTTGGCGTGCTGGACGAGATCAACATGGCCAAAAACGAGGCACTGGCCGTCCTCCACGCCGTGCTGGACTTCCGCCGCGCCATCGACGTGCCCGGCTATGAGCGTATCCCGCTGGCCGAGGAGACCCGCTTCATCGCCACCATGAACTACGGTTATGCGGGCACCCGTGAGCTGAACGAGGCGCTGACGTCCCGCTTTGTGGTCATCCAGATGCCCACCATCACACAGGACAACCTCGAAAAGCTGCTCCGTGCCCAGTTCCCCGACCTGCACGCAAACTATGTCCACCAGTTCGCCCTGCTTTTCCTCGACCTGCAAAAAAAGTGCGACAGCGCGGAGATCTCCACCAAGGCGCTCGATCTGCGCGGGATGCTGGATGCGCTGCGGCTGATCCGCCGGGGCGTCCCGGCCGGGGCCGCGCTGGATATGGGCATCACCAACAAAGCCTTTGATTCCTACGAGCAGGGGCTGATCCGGGACGTCATCGCCGCCCGCATCCCGGCGCAGCTCACTGCCGCAAAGCTGTTCCGCTGATGGAAGCGCAGAGCTACACCGCCGAACAGCGGCGCGCAGCCAATCAGGTCTGGGCGGCAGCCGGTGCCTATGGGTTTGAGCCGCTGTTCCTTGCACACAACACCGACGGCACGATCGATTTTTACATGAACTGCATCGTGGGCCTGGTGCACAAATATTACGGCGACGATCTCATCCGGAGCCTGTTCGGGCTTTGGGATGGCGACATCCGGGAGGCCGAACTCGACGACCTGACCTGGCTCTACCTCGAAAGCGCAGCCTATGCGCTGGAGCTGCCCCGCCGCCCGGTGCTGGCCGAGCTGCGCCGCGCCCATGCGGACTACTTTTTCGGCATCCAGTACAAGCTCTCGCGGCAGGAGTGGATGGCGAAGAACCAGCTGGTCTACTCCATGCAGGCCGCGCGCTGGCGGGCTGTGCAGGGGCGCACGCCGCCGGTCATGACTCCCTACGAAAAGGCTCTCGACGCCGCCCTCAGTCCCGAGACGCCCCCCAAGCCGGACAAGCTGAAAGCCGCGCTGCTGGCCGTCTACGCCAAATTCGAGCTGTTCAACGGCACGGTGCATCAGAAGGCCGGGCTGCATCTTCATCTGGACGGCCTGCTGGCGTCCCTCATGACCCGCACCATGCCCACCCAGATGATAAAGACCGACCGGGTGACGGTGGAGCATTCCGGCTCGGTGGACGCCTCCGGCGGCGGCATCCATGCCGACAAGCGGCTGGCCCACATCACCCTGCGCCAGCGCGCCGAGGAAGACCGCGCCTACATCGAAAGCTGCTTTGGCCGGTCGCTCTACCCGCCCGAACGGCTGCGGAAGGCCGAGCAGGAGCTTTGCACCGGGGAGCATCTGGGCTGTCACCTCTGGTTTGCCTCCGGCGTCCCCAGCCCGGAGCAGGCCCCTACCCCCGAGGCAAAGCACCTGGCCGAACAGGCCCAGCTTCAGGCTGAGCGGAACCGGGCGTACGATTCGAAAAATCTCGAGCTTCACCGCAGCGTCGTGCTACGGCTGACCGAGCAGATCCGCAACTGCATCCTCGTCCACCAGCAGCCCAACGCCCGGGTCGCCCGCAGCGGCAACCTCGACCCGGAGCGGGTCTGGCGCACCGTCATGGACGACGACCGGGTGTTCCGCTGTGCGGAGGAAGAGAACCACCCGTCCTTCACCGTTGACCTGCTGCTGGATGCTTCGGCTTCCCGCCTCCACTGTCAGGAGGTCATCGCGGCGCAGGGGTCTATCCTCGCCCAGAGCCTCGCGGCCTGGAACGCGTTCGCCCAGCAGTATTTTCCGGCCCTCGCAGACCGTCCCGCCGTGGTCCATGGCGGCGGTGTGCTGCTGCCTGCGGCCTTCCCGCAGACGGGTCTGCATGTCCTGCGCGCAGGCGTCTTTGTGGGCAGTGTGCAGAAGGGCCGCTTTGTGCCCGAACACCACCTCTTCACGGCGTTCGGTGCCCAGTGCACCAACCGCGAGGAGCTGGCGCTTGCCGACCCGCGTGTGGTCGAGTACCTGTCGGGCCGGGAGATCGCCGCTGCCACCGCCGCCGACGGCTGGTGCTGTGTCACGGTGGACGGGTTCCCCCTCGGCGGCGGCAAAGTGTCGGCCGGGCGGGTCAAAAACCATTATCCCAAGGCGCTGAGGCTGCTGTAAAACAGGCGTCGGACCCTGCTTTTTTGCCGGATTTTGGCGCAAAACCCCCGGATAAGGCTTGAACGCGGTAGGGGATTGTGCTACAATAATAGAGTTAGATTTTGTGTGCTGCCACAAGCGGGCGACCACAGCCCGTCTGCCCGCAGGCGGAGATTTCGATAGAACTTTAGGAGGTTCCCATGTCTGGACATAGCAAATGGAACAACATCAAGCGCAAGAAGGAGAAGACCGACGGCGCCAAGGCAAAGGTCTTTACTAAGATCGGCCGCGAGATCAGCGTCGCCGTCCGTACCGGCGGCCCCAACCCGGCTTCCAACAGCAAGCTGGCGGACCTGATCTCCAAGGCAAAGCGCATGAGCGTGCCCAACGATAACATTCAGCGCATCATCAAGAAGGCCGAGGGCGGCGACAAGACCGAGTACGAAGCCATCACATACGAAGGCTACGGCCCCGGCGGCGTTGCCGTCATGGTCGAGACCCTGACCGACAACCGCAACCGTACCGCTGCCGATCTGCGCCACTACTTCGACAAGAACGGCGGCAACCTGGGCGCAATGGGCTGCGTGGGCTTCCTGTTCAGCCAGAAGGGCGTTATCGACATCTCTCTGGAAGACAAGGACGCCGACGAGGCCATGATGGACGCTCTGGACGCCGGTGCAGAGGACTTCGATGCAGGCGAGGATGCTGCTGAGATCACCACCGACCCGGAGAACTACTCGGCTGTGGTCAAGGCCATGGAGGAGAAGGGCTACGAGATCTTGAGCGATGACCTGGCCATGGTCCCCATGACCACCACCCGCCTGACCGACCCCGATCAACTCAAGCTCATGGGCAAGCTGCTCGATGCTCTGGAGGACAACGATGACGTCCAGAACGTCTGGCACAGCCTGGAGAACGAAGAGGACCTGCCGGAATAAGCTCCAGCAAGCCGAATTTCTCCTGAAATAAGACGCTACAAAGCCGCTTTTTGTGCTGCAAGGCACGAAAGGCGGCTTTTGCTGTATGGCGGGAACGTGCAAAACCGCTGTTTTGCTGTGACAGACGGGCAGCGGAAAAAGATAAAAAACAGTTCTCGGCTCGCACGGCCCTTTTGCTGCGGGCCAAGATGTGTTATAATAACAGAAAAGCACATCCGAAGGAGGCCTTTCCATGACCATCATCTGCCCTTACTGCCTGTCCGAGCTGAGCGAGCGCACGGCGGCCTGTCCGCAGTGCGGCGGGCGCTTTGAGGGCCGCAACCCGGTGGGCACCCTGCCGGTGGGCACGGTGCTGGGCGGGCGGTATACCGTCGGCGAGATCGAACAGGTGGACGGCGAAGGCATCCTGTACCGAGGCGCAGAGAACCATGGGCGCTTCCGGGTGACCATCAAGGAGTATCTGCCCCTGACGCTGGCGGCAGAGCGCGGCACGGATGCAACCCTGCGGCCCAAACTGGGCAGCGAGGTGCTGTTCAAGACCACCCGGATGGATTTTGCGGACCTGTACCGCTCCATCCAGCGCATCACGCCCGCCAACGGACTGGAAGCCGTGCTGGATGTGTTCGAGGAAAACAACACGGTCTATGCCGTGATGGAGAACCCCGGCGGGGTGCCGCTGGGCCGCTGGCTGGAGACGCATCCCGGCCGGTTGTCGCCGGAGCAGGTCTGCGCGATGCTGCAGCCGGTGTTTGACGGCGTGGCGGCGATGCACCAGGTGGGTCTGGTGCATCGGGGCATCTGCCCGGAGAACATCCGGGTGCTGGAAAATGGCCGCGCCCGGCTGACGGGCTACGCTACGGTCGGCCTGCGCACAGCGGGCAGCGGTCTGCACGAGCAGCTGTATGAGGGCTACTCGGCCCCGGAACAGTATTCGACCACCGAGTTTGAGGGCCGCTACACCGACGAATACAGTCTGGCTGCGGTGGTCTACCGGATGGTCTGCGGGCAAAGCCCGGTCCCGGCAGCGCAGCGGCTGGTGTCGGATTCGAACCCGCGCGCCCGCACGTTGGAGCCGTCGGTGCCGGAGTACCTCTCTGAGGTGCTCTGGCTGGGCCTGAAGCTGAAGCCGGTGGAGCGCATCCAGACCGTGCCCCAGCTGTTCAAGGCGCTGACCTCGCGGGAGTATACCGAGGAGCTGACCCGCAGCCTGCCGCGCCCTGCGCCCCGGCAGCTGACCCTGCCGGACGAGGAACAAAAGCAGCACATGCTCAGCCTGCGGAACCTGCTGGCGGCCATCCTCGTTCTGCTGGCCATCCTCATCCTGCTGATGCTGTGGGGGATGGTCTCGCAGGGGCTGCACACGGCCAAACCGCCTGCGGCGTCCTCGTCGGTGTCGGCACCGGAAAGCACGGTGCTGGAAGAACCCGTCACGCTGGTGCCGAACTTTGTCGGGATGGATTACGACGCGCAGGTGCGGAACAATCACAATTATGTGGGCGACTATCTCTTCTATGTGACGCTGGAATACAGTGACACGGTGGAGAAGGGGAAGATCATCCGGCAGGAGCCGGAGGCGGGCGATGTCATCGAGAAGGGCGGCACCGTGAGCCTGGTGGTCAGCAAGGGGCCGCAGCTGGTGCAGATGCCCGATGTGATCGGGTTCACGCAGGAAGGGGCCGTCAGCGAGCTGGAGAGCCGGGGCCTGACGCCCAGCTGCTTCATGGTGGTCAACGATGGCTCCTATGCGGCGGGCTGCGTCGTCTCGTGCAGTGTGGACGCAGGCACCTCGGTCGAGGTAGGCAGCGTCATCACCGTGTATATCGCGGCGGACCCCAGTGTGGAGATCACCGCCGAACCGCCCGCCGCGTCGGATTCCGACAGCGCGAGCAGCGCCTCTTCGGGGGAAACACCGGCAGACGACACCTAACACCTAATATGATACGGACTGAAACAAAACAGCAGAAGCGGGAGCCTCGTGGGAGGCTCCCGCTTCTGCTCGTTTAGGATAGGAAAAGAGGATGGCTTGGTTCAGGGGGTCACAGGTTGGTGTAACCCATGAGGTAGCGGTCTACCTCGGCGGCGCAGTCGCGGCCCTCACGCAGGCCCCAGACCACCAGGCTCTGGCCCCGGCGCATATCGCCGCAGGCGAAGACCTTTTCCACATTGGTGCGGAAGTGGTCGGTGTCCACACAGCCGCGGCCCGTCAGGCTGACGCCGAAGGCATCGGCCACATAGTTCTCGCAGCCCACGAAACCGGCGGCGATGAACGCCAGCTGGCAGTCGTAGGTGAACTCCTCGCCGGTGGGCACCATGCTGGTGCGGCCGGTCTCCGGGTCACGCTCCGGCTTCAGATAGGAGATGACCGCGCCGGTCAGGTTGCCGGCGTCGTCGGTCAAAAACTCTTTCACGGTGGTCTGGTAGACGCGGGGGTCCTTGCCGAACTTGGCGAGGCACTCGGTCTGGCCATAGTCTACCTTGAGCACCTTCGGCCACTCCGGCCAGGGGTTGGAGGCGGCCCGCTCTTTCGGGGGTTGCGGCATCATCTCCAGAGCCACCAGATCGGTGCAGCCCTGCCGCAGAGCCGTGCCCTGGCAGTCGTTGCCGGTGTCGCCGCCGCCGATGACCAGCACATTCTTGCCCGCCGCATGGATGGCCCGGCCGTCGGCAAACTGGCTGTCCAGCAGGCTCTTGGTCACGCTGGTGAGGTAATCGACCGCGAAGTGGACGCCGTTGGCGTTCCGGCCGGGGACATTCAGGTCGCGGGCCTTTTTGGCACCGCAGCAGAGCACGACGGCGTCGTAGCGGTTCAGGATGTCTTCTGCGGCCACCGCCCCGCCGATGTCCATGTTGGTGCGGAACTCGACGCCCTCGGCCTGCATGATCCTGATGCGGCGCTCGATGACGGATTTGTCCAGCTTCATGTTGGGGATGCCGTACATCAGCAGGCCGCCCACCCGGTCGGCGCGCTCGAACACGGTCACGGCGTGGCCGCGCTTGTTCAGGTATTCGGCCACCGAAAGGCCGGAGGGGCCGCTGCCCACCACGGCTACGCTCTTGCCGGTGCGGGAGGGCGGCGGTGCGGCGTGCAGCCAGCCCTTGGCGTAAGCCGTCTCAATAATGGCGTGCTCGTTCTCGCGCACGGTCACGCTGCTGCCGGTCACA
>OGXT01003349.1_pt1 | contig 11176 bp, 8 predicted proteins | sample 1576361 | NCBI WGS metagenome assembly OGXT01 (sample SAMEA3541514, study PRJEB24748) | human gut metagenome | biome: human gut; feature: human-associated habitat; material: faeces | place: China | collected 2012 | reverse complement strand
CAGCAGCGTGGTTTCCGGCACCCGGCGCCAGGCTTTGCGCGCCGCCAGCTTGTCGGCGCCATAGATAAGCCATGTCAGAAGGCTGCTCAGTAAAAACCACATCGCCAGCGGGTAGGGCAGCAGGGCGCTGCCCACGGCGGTGAGCAGCAGCAGGGAATAACATACCAGGTTCAGATTCATAGGGACGTTCACGCCGGCCAGAAGAATGGCGCCACTATAGCCAATTTCCCGGACCGGCGTAAACGCGGCGGGCTATTGGCTACGCTTGCCCCGATGCCGGGACAGCCACATCAGCTTATACGCCGCCGGAATGATAAACAGCGACAGCAGCGGGGCGGTGATCATCCCGCCAATCATCGGCGCGGCGATACGGCTCATGACTTCCGAACCGGCGCCGGTGCCCCATAAAATCGGCAGCAGGCCGGCGATAATCACCGCCACGGTCATCGCCTTCGGCCGCACGCGCAGCACCGCCCCCTGGTACAGCGCCTCGTCGAGCTTATCGACGCTGAAGGTACGCGGGTTCTCCAGCGATGGCTCCGCCTCGATGGCGTGGCGCAGGTACATCAGCATCACCACGCCAAATTCTGCCGCCACCCCGGCGAGGGCGATAAAGCCGGTACCGGTGGCCACCGACAGATGGAACCCCATCCAGTAGAGGAACCAGATCCCGCCCACAAGGGCGAACGGCACGCTGGTGATAATCAGCAGCGCTTCGCCGACGCGGCGGAACGCCAGATACAGCAGCACGAAGATAATCATCAGCGTCATCGGCACCATCAGCTTCAGCTTCTGATTGGCGCGCTCCAGCAGCTCAAACTGCCCGGAGTAGGACACACTGATGCCCGGCTTCAGCTTCACCTCCTTGCCGATGGCCTGCTGCAGATCGTGCACTACCGACACCATGTCGCGGTCGCGGGCGTCGATGTAGATCCAACTGGTCGGGCGGGCGTTCTCGGTCTTCAGCATCGATGGTCCGGTGACCACTTTCACCTCAGCCACGTCGCCGAGGACAATCTGTTGCTTCAGCGGGGTGAGGATCGGCAGCTGGCGCAGGGTCTCCGGGCTGTCGCGATAGCTCTGCGGGTAGCGGATGTTGATCGGATAGCGCTCGACGCCCTCTACCGTTTCGCCAACCATCGCCCCGCCGATGGCGGACGAGACGAACAACTGCACGTCGCCGACGGTCATCCCGTAGCGGGCCGCCTTCTCACGATGAATATCAATGTTGAGGTAGCGCCCGCCGACCAGCCGCTCGGCTAATGCCGAAGTGACTCCCGGCACGGTACGCGCCACCACTTCAATTTGCCCGGCGATGGCGTCGATATCGGCCAGGTTGGTGCCGGAAACTTTAATGCCAATCGGGCTCTTGATGCCGGTGGAGAGCATGTCGATGCGGTTGCGGATCGGCGGCACCCACAGGTTCGCCAGTCCCGGCAGGCGCACGGTTTTATCCAGCTCCTCGACGATCTTCTCCATGGTCATCCCCGGTCGCCATTGATCCTGCGGCTTGAGCTGAATGGTGGTCTCCACCATCTCCAGCGGCGCCGAGTCGGTGGCGGTTTCGGCCTTGCCGGTTTTGCCGAACACCCTTGCCACCTCCGGCACCGTCATGATCAGCTTGTCGGTCTTCTGCAGCATATCCGCCGCCTGCGCAGCGGAGATCCCCGGCAGCGTGGACGGCATATACAGCAGATCGCCCTCGTTGATCTGCGGCAGAAACTCCCCGCCGACCCGGTTAAGCGGCCAGACAACCGTCAGGATCGACAGGAGCGCGATCAGCAGGGTAGTCTTCGGCCAGTGCAGGACCTTCAGCAGCAGCGGATGGTACATGCGGATCAAAAAGCGGTTCAGCGGGTTGCTGCTCTCCGCCGGGATCCTGCCGCGGATCCAGAAGCCCATCAGGATCGGGATCGCCACGATCGCCAGCAGCGCTGCCCCGGCCATCGACCAGGTTTTGGTGAAGGCCAGCGGACCGAACAGTTTGCCCTCCTGGCCTTCGAGGGTGAAAATCGGGATAAACGACAGGGTAATGATCAGCAGGCTGATAAACAGCGCCGGGCCGACCTCCACCGAGGCCTCGGTAATGATTTTCCAGCGTGTGTCGTTGCTGAGCTTCTCTCCCGGGTGCTGATGTTCCCACTCCTCCAGCCGCTTATGGGCGTTCTCAATCATCACGATGGCGGCATCGACCATCGCCCCCACCGCAATGGCGATCCCACCCAGCGACATGATGTTGGCGTTGAGCCCCTGGAAATGCATCATGATAAAGGCGAAGCACAGGCCGAGCGGTAGCGAGATAATCGCCACCAGCGCCGAGCGCACGTGCCACAGGAACAGGGCGCAGACCAGGGCGACGACGATAAACTCTTCTAGCAGCTTGTGGCTGAGGTTGTCGATGGCGCGGTCGATAAGCTGGCTGCGGTCGTAGGTGGTGACCACTTCAACCCCTTCCGGCAGGCTGCTTTGCAGCGACGCCAGCTTCGCTTTGACCGCGGAGATCACTTCGCGGGCGTTCTTGCCGGAGCGCAGGATCACCACGCCGCCGGCCACTTCGCCTTCGCCGTTAAGCTCGGCGATTCCGCGGCGCATCTCCGGGCCGATCTGTACCCGCGCGACGTCGCCGAGATAAACCGGCACGCCGTTATCCCCGGTTTTCAGCACGATATTTTTGAAGTCGTCGAGCGTCTGCAGGTAGCCGCTGGCGCGCACCATATATTCGGCTTCCGCCAGTTCGACGGAAGAGCCGCCCGCCTCCTGGTTAGAGGCGTCCAGCGCCGATTTCACCTCGCCGAGGCTGATGCCGTACTGGGTCAGCTTCATCGGGTCGACGACAATCTGGTACTCCTTGACCACACCGCCCACCGACGCCACTTCCGAGACGTTAGGAATGGTTTTCAGCTCATATTTTAAGAACCAGTCCTGCAACGAGCGCAGTTCGGCGAGGTCGTGCTTGCCGCTACGGTCGACCAGCGCGTATTCGAAGACCCAGCCGACGCCGGTGGCGTCCGGGCCCATTTCGGCGCTGACCCCGGCGGGAAGTTTGCCCTGCACCTGGTTGAGATACTCCAGCACCCGCGAGCGCGCCCAGTAAGGATCGGTCCCGTCTTCAAAAATCACGTACACGTAGGAGTCGCCGAATTGCGAGAAGCCGCGCACCGTTTTGGCGCCGGGTACCGACAGCATGGTGGTGGTCAGCGGCCAGGTGACCTGGTTTTCGACGATCTGCGGCGCCTGCCCCGGATAGCGGGTTTTGACGATCACCTGTACGTCAGAGAGATCCGGCAGGGCGTCTACCGGGGTGTGGATGATGGTCCAGGTTCCCCAGATGCTGAGAAACAGCGCCGCCATCATCACCAGGAAGCGGTTGGCCACCGAGCGGCGGATAATCCATTCAATCATGGTTCCGTTCCTTAGTGCGCGTGGGCGGCAGAGGCCGCGGCATCAGGGGCCTGCGCGCGCATGCGCTCCAGCGCGCCGGCGATATTGGCCTCCGAGTCGATCAGGAACAGGCCGCTGGCGACGACTTTCTCCCCCTCCTGCAGCCCGCTGCGAATGGCCGTGACGCCATTGGATTCATGGAATACCTGCACGCGTTTCGGCACGAAGCGCCCCTCGTTATCCACGGTAATCACTCGCTGCTCGCTGCCGCTGTCGATCAGCGCTTTGGAGGGGATCAGCAGCATTGGGGCGCTTTCACTGGTCAGCTGCAGATAGGCGTTCATTCCCGGCTTCAGCGCTTCATCTGGGTTGTTGACCTGCAGGCGCAGCTGCAGGGTGCGGGTGGCGCTATCGACGCTGGGGAGGATCGTCCATTTGTTGATGCGGAAGGTTTTTCCCGGCCAGGCGGGAACCTGAATGGCGAATTGCGAGGCGTCTTTAATCAGCCAGGCGATGGATTCCGGAACCGCCACGCTGACCCACACCGGATCCATGCCCTGAATTTTCGCGACCACATTATCTTTGGCGATGTTCATTCCGGCGCGCAGATCGAAGGCGGTGATCACCCCGTCGATGGGCGCCTTGAGGGTGAAACGGGTCTGGATCTTGCGCGTGGCTTTCAGGCGGCGGATATCGTCGTCCGGCATTCCGGCGAGACGCAGCCGCTCGAGGATCCCCTCGACCTGGGTGGCGGTGCCCCCGGTCTCCTGCAATAGCAGATATTCGCTCTGCGCTTCCACCCAGTCCGGGATGGTCAGCTCGAGCAGCGGCGTGCCTTGTTTCACTTTGTCGCCGACGGTCAACGGATAGACTTTATTGATAAAGCCCGCCGCCCGCGCCTGCATAATCACATACTGGTACTCGTTATAGCTGATGTTGGCCGGGAAGGTCTGGGCGTAGCGCAGCGGCCCGCGGGTGACGGCGGCGGTTTTCACCCCAAGATTCTGGGTCTGCGTCGGGTCGATACGCACCCCCGGCGCACCGGCGGCGGCATGCTCCTCATCGGCGTATTTCGGCACCAGATCCATATCCATAAACGGCGATTTACCCGGTTTATCGAAGCGGGTGTTCGGGTACATCGGGTCGTACCAGAACAGCACTTTACGCTGCTGCTCGGCCGCCGGAGCGGCAGAGTGGGTCGGTGCCCATCGGGCGTACAGCGCCGCGGTAAGCGCGCCGCCAATCAGCATGCTGCCGAGGATCAGCGCCGTATTTTTCAGTGTCAGGGATGCCATGTGTCGTCCATTCAGTTGTTGAGGGGGCCTACCGTCGCCGGGCTGTTATTGGGCGCGGATATCCTGTAACAGCGACAGATTGCCCTGCTGAACGAAGGTGAAGTCCACGCTGTCGCCATCCTTCACATTGTTGAGCTGCGTCTGCGGGGTGATGGTGAAGCGCATGGTCATCGGCGGCCAGTTCACCGCCGGGATGGCCTCGTGGGCGATAGTGATTTTTTTGTTATCCATATCAATAGCTTTAATGACGCCTTTGCCGCGGATGCTTTGCGCCTGCGCGGTGGTCATCGCCATGCCGGCGTGCGGTTCGGCGGCCTGGGCGGCGAACACCGCGCCAGAGAGCAGGGTGAACAGGGCGACTTTAGACAGTGAATTCATGTTCGGGACTCCTTGGGTTATTCCATCCAGCCGCCGCCGAGGGCGGTGAACAGGGTGATTTCATTTGCCTGACGGGAATAGTTGAGTTCCAGCAGGGTTTGTCGGGTGGTGAAAATATCGCGCTGGGCGCTCAGGACTTCGATATAGCTGACCGCGCCGTGGCGATAGAGCGCAGTGGCGCGCTGCAGGGTGATATTCAGCGAGGCGAGATAGCGCTCCTGCGCGGCAATTTGATCGGCCAGGCTCTGGCGCAGGGCCAGCGCGTCGGCCACCTCTTTAAAGGCGGACTGGATTTTTTGTTCATAGTTGACCACCTGCTGCTGCTGGCGGATCTCCGCCAGATCGAGGCTGGCCTGATTACGCCCGGCGTTGAAAATCGGCAGTTCGATTTTGGGAATGAAGTTCCACATCGCGCCGCCGGCGTTAAACAGGCTGGAGAGTTCGCTGCTGCTGCCGGAGAGCGAGCTGGTCAGGGTGATCGACGGGAAGAAGGCCGCCCGCGCGGCGCCGATATTGGCGTTGGCCGCTTGCAGGCTGTGTTCGGCTTCCAGAATATCCGGCCGCTGCAGCAGGATCGCTGAGGAGAGCGATGGCGGCAGGGTTACGCCTTGCAGGTCTACCGCGCTGCTGGCGCTATCGTCCGGCAGATGTTGATAGCTGCCGAGCAGTAGCTGCAGGGCGTTATTGGCCTGCGCCAGCTGGCCTTGCCGTTTGGCGATATCGGCGCGGGTGCTCTCGATCATGCCGCGCGCCTGCTCCAGCGCCAGCACGGTGGTGCTCCCGGTCAGCAGCTGTTTTTCAACGAAGGCGTAAGACTGCTGATAGTTCTGTAAGGTGTCGTTTGCCACCTGCAGCTGCGCCACCGCCAGCCGCTGGTTGAAGTAGCTTTGTGAAACGTTAGCAATCAACAGGATATGCACCGCGCGCCGCGCCTCTTCGCTGGCGAAGAAGTTCTGTCGGTCGGCCTCGCTAAGGTTTTTCAGCCGGCCAAAGAAGTCGAGGTCGTAGCTGAGGTTTAAGCCGGCGGCATAATCGCTGCTGGTGGTGGTGTCGCCTTTGATCATACCGCCATAGGTGGTGCTGCCGTCACCGTTAAGCTGCGGGTAGCGGTCGGCGTCGGTTACCCGGTACTGGGCGCGGGCTTCCTGCACTTTCAGCGTCGCCATCCGCAGATCGCGGTTGTTGGCCAGCGCGGTGCTAATCAGGCTTTTCACCTGCGGGTCGACGAAAAAGGTGCGCCAGCCGGTCTCCTGGTAGCCCGCTGTTGCAGTAACCAGCTTGTTCTGGCTGAGAGAGAACTGCTGCGGTACCGGCGCTGCGGGGCGCTGATAGTCCGGAGCAAGTGACAGACAGCCGGTTAAGGTAAATATCACGCTGAGGGTAAGTAGCTGTATTGAGCGCATGGTGGCAGAAGTTTCGACGATTTATCCATGGCGGCTACTTTACGTAGCGGGCTCTGTTCAGGGCGTGACGGGAAAATGACAAAGCTGTCATTTTCCTGATATTTCATTGCTATCCGGAGGCGCTCCTCTAAAATTGAATACCCGCACAAAGCGCGCGTGAAGGAGCCTGCCGTGAAGATTTTGATTGTCGAAGATGAGAAGAAAACCGGAGAGTACCTGACCAAAGGGCTCACCGAGGCCGGCTTCGTCGTCGACCTGGCCGATAACGGCCTTAACGGCTATCACCTGGCGATGACCAGCGATTACGATCTGCTGATCCTCGACATCATGCTGCCGGATGTGAACGGTTGGGATATCGTGCGCATGCTGCGCGCCGCCGGGAAAGGCATGCCGATCCTGCTGCTTACCGCGTTGGGCACCATTGAGCATCGGGTGAAGGGGCTGGAGCTGGGCGCTGACGACTATCTGGTAAAACCGTTCGCCTTTGCGGAGCTGCTGGCGCGGGTGCGTACTCTGCTGCGCCGCGGGGCGGCGGTCATCGTCGAAAGCCAGTTTCAGGCGGCCGATCTCAGCGTCGATTTGGTCAGCCGCAAGGTGACGCGCGGCGCCACCCGCATCACCCTGACCAGTAAGGAATTCACGCTGCTGGAGTTCTTCCTGCGTCATCAGGGCGAGGTGCTGCCGCGTTCGTTAATTGCCTCGCAGGTGTGGGATATGAACTTCGACAGCGACACTAACGCCATCGACGTGGCGGTGAAGCGGCTGCGCGCCAAAATTGATAACGACTTCGAGCCGAAGCTCATCCAGACCGTGCGCGGCGTCGGCTATATGCTTGAGGTGCCGGATGGCCGCTAAGCGCCCCTTTTCCCTGGCCACCCGGCTGACCTTCTTTATCAGCCTCGCCACCATCATCGCCTTCTTTGCCTTCACCTGGATCATGATCCATTCGGTGAAGGCCCACTTTGAAGAGCGCGACGTTCACGATCTCAGGCAGCTCAGCACCACGCTGGAGACGGTGCTCAACCACGCCGACTATCCGCCGGCGCGGCGGCTGGAGATCGTGAGGAATATCATTGCGGGTTACGCCAACGTCTTCATCTGCCTGGACGACGGCCAGGGCAATATTCTATTTCAGTCGCCAGACGGGCCGGATCTCAGCCATATGCTGAGTACGCCGGGGCTGGCGATGCAGCTCCGCGACGGGAATGTGATTTCATGGACCGACCCGCAGCCGCGGGCAATGGCGCACGATAATCATCCAATGGAAACCCGCGCCTGGCGGCTGATTATGCTGCCGCTGGGCAAGCAGGCGGACGGCAAACCGGCGTACCACCTGCTGATGGCCTTATCCATCGATTTTCACCTGCACTATATTAATGAGCTGAAAGCGAAGCTGATCTCCGCGGCGTCGATAATCAGCCTGCTGATCATCGCCATCGTGCTGTTTGTGGTCTACCAGGGGCATAAGCCGATCCGCCAGATCAGTCGCCAGATCCAGAATATTACCTCGCGGGATCTCGATGTGCGCCTTGACCCGCAGGCGGTGCCTGTCGAGCTGGAGCGGCTGGCGCTGTCGTTTAACCATATGCTGGAGCGCATAGAGGATGTCTTTACCCGCCAGTCCAACTTCTCCGCCGATATCGCCCATGAAATCCGCACGCCGATTACCAACCTGGTGACGCAAACCGAAATCGCCTTAAGCCAGAGCCGCAGCCCGCAGGAGCAGGAAGAGGTGTTGTATTCCAATCTCGAAGAGTTCTCGCGGATGTCGCGGATGGTCAGCGATATGCTGTTCCTCGCTCAGGCGGATAATAACCAGCTGATCCCTGAGCAACAGGCGCTGGATCTGGCCGAGGAAGTGCATAAGGTGTTTGAGTTTTTCGAAGCGTGGGCGGAAGAGAAGGCGGTGGCGCTGCGTTTTGTCGGTAGCCATTGCCGGGTGATTGGCGATCCGCTGATGCTGCGGCGGGCAATCAGCAACCTGCTGTCGAACGCGATCCGCTACACGCCGGCCGGGCAGGCGGTGACCATCCAGTTGAGCGAAAGCGCGGAGACGGTACGCCTGGTGGTGGAGAACCCCGGTACGCCGATTGCCGCCGAGCATCTGCCGCGCCTGTTTGACCGTTTCTATCGCGTCGACCCCTCGCGCCAGCGCAAAGGGGAGGGCAGCGGCATCGGCCTGGCGATTGTGAAATCGATTGTCGGAGCCCACCACGGCAGCGTGGCGGCGCAGTCCGATCTGCGCTCGACGCGGTTTATTGTAGTGTTGCCGAAATAGGCGCAATCCGCGAGTGATAGTTGAGTATGTGGCTTTCTGTCGCTATATTAAATGTACGGAAAATAACCGTACATGAAGTTTGCAACAGGCCGGAGATAACGTATGCCCGCACTTAAAAAGCAGCGTATAGATTTGAGATTAACCGATGATGATAAGAGCATCATCGAGGAAGCTGCGGCAATTTCGAATCAGACGATTACCCAGTTTGTGGTTGCCAGTGCCTCAGAACGTGCTGCGGAAGTGATTGAGCAGCACCGCAGAATGGTCCTCAATGAGCAATCATGGAGCCTGGTGATGGAGGCGATTACCCAACCGCCAGCCCCGAATGATCGACTGAAACGTGCAGCGAAGCGTCTACAAACCAGGTAAGGTAGAGCTAATGGAGCAGCAACTGACGATTGAGATGATTGCCGATGCGTTCAGCTACGATATCACTGGATTTGATTGCGGCGAGGAAGCGCTGAATACGTTTTTAAAAGAGCACCTCAAGCGGCAGCACGATGGACAAATCTTAAGGGGTTATGCGCTGGTCTCCGGGGATACCGTTCCCAGGTTGCTGGGTTATTACACCTTATCGGGGAGTTGTTTCGAGCGAGGCATGTTGCCGTCTAAAACTCAGCAAAAGAAAATCCCGTATCAAAATGCGCCAAGCGTAACCCTCGGGCGGCTGGCCATTGATAAATCTGTTCAGGGGCAGGGCTGGGGAGAGATGTTGGTTGCCCATGCGATGCGAGTGGTGTGGGGAGCGTCTAAAGCCGTTGGCATCTACGGATTGTTTGTTGAAGCCCTTAATGAGAAGGCTAAAGCATTCTATCTTCGTCTGGGGTTTATACAGCTCGTGGATGAAAATAGTAACTTACTGTTTTATCCGACCAAATCGATTGAACAGCTCTTTACTGACGATGAGTCATAAAAGAAACCGGGCAGCGCCAGGCGGCTGCCCGCAGTATCGCGACTCTCTTACTCTTCGAAGTACCAGTAGCCCTGATTAATCAGCCGCGTCAGTTCGCTCACGAACGCCGGATTCTGCAGGCCGCTGCCGAGCTCTTCCTGGCCTAATGAGGTATAGCGACACAGCGCATCCAGCGCTTCGGCATCGGTGGTGTCGAGTTGTTCGCTATGCACGAAGAAGCTGTCGCCGATATGCAGAACGCGCAGGCCGCTCAGGCGGGAAAGCTTTTCACCACCCAGCAGCGCATCGACCACTTCCTCTTCTTCATACGGTGGTTCCGCCGGCGCAATATCCAGCTCGTGACGCGGGGTGGTGACGAAACTGCCGAACCACTGCTTGAAGTCTTCCGGCTGGCGAATCATATCGATCATCATGGTGCGCAGACGTTCGAGTTCATACTCTTCAACCCGGCCCGGATGCTCGCGGCAGGTGAGGTCCGGATCGCTGTAGTGCTCGTCGCCGAGATCGTTCTCCAGCACATAGTCGGCGAAGCTGCTGATCAGGTCGCGGCCGTTTGGCCCGCGGAAGCCGACGGAGTAGTTCAGGGCGGTTTCGTGGGTTATGCCGTCGTGCGGGAATCCCGGTGGAATATAGAGGATGTCGCCCGGCTGCAGATCTTCATCAATGATCGGTGGGAACGGATCGACGTGCAGCAGTGCCGGATGCGGACAGAACTGACGCATCGGCAGCTTGTCACCCACGCGCCAGCGGCGGCTGCCCATGCCCTGAATAATAAAGACGTCATACTGATCGATATGCGGGCCGACACCGCCGCCGGGGACGGAGAAGGAGATCATCAGGTCGTCCAGGCGCCAGTCCGGCAGTACGCGGAACGGACGCACCAGCTCGGCGGCAGGCATATGCCAGTGGTTTACCGCCTGGGCCAGCAGGGACCAACCGGTTTCGCCCAGCCCGTCGAAATGTTCAAAAGGACCATTGCTGGCCTGCCATTTGCCGTTTTTCAGGCTGACCAGCCGGCTGTCGACTTCCGGCTCCATGGCTAATCCGGCCAGCTCGTCCGGAGTAATCGGGTCGACGAAGTCCGGAAACGCGTTTTTTAATACCACCGGCTGTTTCTGCCAGTATTTTTCTAAAAACTCGGGCCAGTTAATGTTGAGTTGATAAGCCATCGATTATTACCAGTAAGAAGAAACGGGCCTGATTATAGAAATGAGGGCCGGGCGGGCGCATTGTCGTGGGTCAAGAGTGGTGCTTAATTCACCATCGGCGCGATAATGGCGTTGGGTAAGAGAGAAAATCACATTTTCGCCAAAAACCGATCTTAGCGTAAATTGCGCTGCAGGCCGCATGAGCACTGGGATTGCGCCTTTAATGGTAAGAAGATGAATTCGCGAAAAGTTCAAATAATGAGCGGTCGATAAGATTTTTCTATTTTAACGCTTGCTACTTCCGGCGAACTCCCTATAATGCGCTCCCACTGACACGGCAGATGTGAATCACTTCACACAAACAGCCGGTTCGGTTGCAG
>OGXT01003344.1_pt1 | contig 11200 bp, 7 predicted proteins | sample 1576361 | NCBI WGS metagenome assembly OGXT01 (sample SAMEA3541514, study PRJEB24748) | human gut metagenome | biome: human gut; feature: human-associated habitat; material: faeces | place: China | collected 2012 | reverse complement strand
GGCGCTTAGCCACAGTGAGATGAAGCGAAGCGGAATCGAACTGAATGGCTAACTAGTAAAAAGGAATGGCTAACTATTTTTGTGTTATGTGGCGTATGTGCTTACAAAAAATACAAGTTATGCAAAAAAAGATACAAGTTACGCAAAAAAATTTTTTGCATCTCTTTTTATGATAAAATATTTAATATAAAAAGAGGTTATTGAATAACTAAAACTGGTGGAGGTATATTGTGAATAAAACAAAACTATTTATAATAACTATCTTGGCAATATCTGTATTGGCAATTCCTGTTGAAGCATCGACAATTAATTACAATGCTTCAGATTGTAGGAAAATTGTAATGAAAAAAGGAACAAAAGCCAAAGTTACAAATACAGGGTGGAAGAAATTTAAAATTAAAGTTTCAGATAGAAAAGTTGTGAAAGTTGTAAAAAATGGAACGATAAAGGCAATAAAAAAAGGAACAGTTAAAGTTAAATTAATAAAGGACAAAGAGGTAAAGAAAATAACAGTAGTTGTAAAGAAAAATACAGTAGATGCTAATACAAAGACTGTAAAAGCAACAGTGAATAAACAGGATAAACATATAAATACTGTAATTAATAATACTTCAGATAAATTATTACAAATTAATACAAATGGAATAATAGAAAAACTCGAGAATAATCAGTGGAAGAGTGTAGGATTAAAAGAGGCGATTGTAAGTTCATCTCCATATGTATATGTTGCTGCCGGTAAAAATTATACAATTAATAAACCCATCAATATATATAATATTGCAAGTTCTGGAACATATAGAATAACATTTAATTGCAAAATAATGGAGACAGGAGAGAAATTGCAAATATCAGAAAAATTTGAAGTAAAATAAAATTTGAATAATGCATCTAGAGAACAGGATGCAGTAATTTCCTTACAAGTCAAATTAAAATAATAGAAGATTAGTTAGAGGATTATGACAATATAATTAATTATGTAAACTAAAATACGGATGGTATAAATAAGTTAAATATCATCCGTATTTTTTATTGAATTAAAAATATCCTACAATTTCTTTATTGCATTTCCAAATTCAGCCCAATATTCAGTTAATGTACCTTCCATTAAGACTTCGTCAAAACGCACATTTCCTAAAGAACGCTTGATTTCACGTTTGAAAAATTTCTGGTTATATTTTGTCACATAAGGAAGTGCATACCATACAAGTACACGGACTTCTTTCGGAATATTGTTGTTAAAATATACTTTATATTTAGTGTCAGTAAAGGAAGTAGTAAGTATTGTAACATCAGTTGTTCTATATTCGTATGATTCCAATTTCTTACGAAGATTTTCATAAAATGTCATATCGTTATAATTAGTATTTACGCATATTAAAATCTTTTCTTTATGAGCCTCTAAGCCATTGATAACAGAATATACGCCGTCACCTTCAAGCTCAGAAACAGGTTCTCTTCTAAACACTACATCCACTAAACGTTTGCAGGAATTGCCATCATCGTTATAAATACACCATTGCGACATGTCCTCATGAAGTTTAGAGTAACGTTCCAAATACTTTTCGCGAATCGGATTAACAAGTTCCGATGTACAAATATTTCCAAGAGTAATGGAAATGTCATTTATATTGGAGGACACATATCCCGGAAGTCTGCTGACAGGAACATATAAACCACGACCTGACTGATATTCTTCTAAATCCGGAACGTAGAAAAGAATAGGTTTCTTAGTTGCCAGAAAGTCAAAGAATATACTTGAATAATCAGATATTAAAACATCAACAACAGATAATAATTCATTAGTATCAATTGTAAATGGAATTAACATAGGTCTTAATTCAGGGTCATTTGCCAAAATCTTATAAAGGAAATAGTGAACACGAAGATAAATACGATAGTGCTCAGTGTCAATATTTTCGGATAATTTGGCAACGGTCTTTTTAAAATCCTCTACGTTATAATCTAAATTATTATATAAAGTGCCTTTCCATGTAGGGGCATATAAAATAATCTTTTTATCAGTGTGAATGCCTGCAGTGTTAAGTTTTCTGTGAACATCTAAAGTATTAGGATTAATGATTGCATCACTTCTCGGATGTCCTAATTCAAGTATTTTTCCCTGAAACAATCCATCAAGTTTGTAAGCACGCCTATACATAACCTCAGTCATAAACTGATTGGCAGACACCAAATAATCAGCTAAAAGAAAGTTACGTGCAGGACCTCGGGCATTTTCCACTCTTTCAGCAGTATGCTCGTATCCCATATATTTTGTAGGAACACCATGCCATGTATTAATATAAACCTGGCTGTTTCGCTTTTCAAAATAATATCCAAAAGTTGAGTTATTTATTAAATACTTGCTTGTTGCCAAATATTTGTAATAATCCTCAGATTCACGCTTTACAATAATAACGTTATCTAAAGATGAAAATTCAGAAATATTATCTGCGGCAAGTTCCGGATTTTCAACAGACCATATATGAGTGTATGATTTAAAATCCTCCTGATTTAACAAATATTTAAAAATAGCTCTCGGGTTGTCCAAAATTCCTAGCCCGGCAAATGCTTCATAAAAAATAAATTTGTCATTAACCGGCATAGAAAGAAATTTATTATAAAGTAACTTGCCCTTATCTTTTTCGGATATACGAAAAGGCTGAACAATTTTTTTTACTGTACGTTTTAATTTATACTTAAAACCTTGCGGAGCATTAGCAGTATATTTCATATGGCGATTCCTTTCTTAAAATTATAAATAATGTTTTTGATAGAGATTAATTATTCATTAATAATATCTTCAAATTGTTTGATTGTAATATTATTATAATCGGCGTATTCAAATTCGCAAGTAGGAACTTCATTATTTATAAATGCAATTAATCCGTTGTAAATATCATCAACAGAATTGCCAATTACAAGTTGTCCGTTGTCAAATAATGAAGAAGCTGCGGAACTGAAATTTGACATAATTATTGGAAGTTTTAATAAACGCGCTTCCAACAAGGAAACAGGTTGACCTTCATGAAGGGATGGAAGAATGAAACAACTGCAATCCTTCATAAGCATAAATGGATTATCCAAATTTCCTGTTAAAATAACTTTGCCATCCAGATTTAAACTATGAACGAGATCTTTAAGTTCACCCATAAGGGCACCATCGCCAATAATATACAATCTTAAATTCTTATTTGCATCATAAGCTTTTGCAAATGCCTTTATTAATGCAGCCTGATTTTTCTCAGGTGAAAGACGGCCCATGTTTACAAATGAAATTAGGTCTTTATTTAATAAATCAGGAAAACCTGCTTCATTTGCAGATTCAGCCGTATAGGATTCTTTAGAACCGTTTATTACACGTTCAAAATTAGCAGCATTTCTTACAAAGCAACATTTATCCTTTAACTCACTATATCCGATTTTTTCTAAATTAACTTTCATCGTTGCCTCTGAACAGCCTACAATTTTGTCATAAAACTGATAAGTTGAAAAAACAACCCTAAGTTCTCTGCTGTGAGGTTTTTTGTGATTAACGATTTTATTCTTATCTGTTAATAAATCATTGTGTTGCCAAATAAGCTTCTTAGCATTTTTTGCACTTAAAAGCAGAATTGAATAAAATGAACCATATCCTGAGTAATCAATTACTGCGTCGAAATCACTTGTGCCAAAACAACGGATAAATTCTCTGTCATACATTGCTTTTGGGTAAATTTTCTTCATTAAAGGAAAATTAAATCCAAAAACTCTTAAAAAGTCATTTCGAATCTGCTCGCCAAATGTGGCGGGAGTATATGATACTCTGGCAAAAATTCTGGCTTTATCATTAAATGTACAAATCATATCCTTACTGTCAGCAAATTTTAAATTGCCGGCATAAACTGTTACGTCATATTTATCATAATCGATGAAATCAAGCATTGTTCTAAGAGCAGTGGAAATTCCGTTCATGCGAAGTCCGCCGCCAAAGAATAATAATTTCTTCTTTGTATTTTCACATTTAATAATGCGGTATGGATTACCATTTGAATCAGAAGTATTTCCTCTAAAAACAATGTCAACAATTCTTGAAGAAACATTGCCATCATCGTATGGACATGCAAAATTCTTGGCTTGTGAATAACTATCTTTATATTTATTAATAACTTCACCCAAATTGTTAATAGAATTTTCAATTTCCTTAACAGATGTTAATGCAGGTCCGGGAAGCTTGTCAGGTTCCATGTATAAACCACGATAATTTTTATATTCTTCTAAGTCAGGAATGTAAAATAACACTGGTTTGTCGCTTGCTAAAAAATCAAAAAATATACTTGAATAATCTGATATTAAAATATCAGTAATAGACAAAAGTTCGTTTGTGTCAATAAAAGCAGGAATTAAGGAATTGCTAAACATACCTGATTTTACCAACTCTTTATATACAACCTGGTGCGGCTTAAGAAGAATCTGATATTTGTCCGTATCTATATATTCTTCCAATTCTCTTTTAAAATTATAATAGTCATCAGGATTTACTTCAGGCTTATTATAATCGGCACCTTTCCATGTAGGTGCATATAAAATAACCTGCTTATCTTTTTCAAGTTCTATTCCATATTTAAGAAGAATTGACTTTATTTCTTCTTTAGGACAATTTAAAAGACGGTCATTTCTTGGATAACCTTCCTCGATAATACTTCCGTTGTAAAGTCCGCGTAATTTGTATTTATCTAAATAAACTTCTGTTAAAAATGGATTCGCAGAAATCATATAGTCAGCAGAAAGCATATTTCTAAGAACATTTGAAATAGTGGCTGCTGAACCCGGAATATCGTATCCTAAGCTTTTTATAGGAGTGCCGTGCCATGTGTTGACAAAAATTTGTCCGGGCTTTTTGCAATAATAAAAAGGCAGAGATACATTTGAAATAATATAATGTGCAGTCGCTAAATATTTCAAATGGTCATTACTATGCCTTCTTATGACATAAATATTGTTATGGTCAGCAAACTGTTCCATAACAGGTTCGTTTCCTACACGGTCATCAACAACCCATACATGAGTGTATTTGTCAAATTCAGAATTTGAAATTAATTCTCTGAAAATTGCATAAGGATTGCAAAGCATTCCACGGCTAAAATATGAGTCGTATAAAATAATATTGTCTTCGATATCGTAATCTTTATAATAATGCGCGTATTTGCTACGTCTTGCAGTTTCTTTGAAATTGCCTAATTTTGTCTTAATTTTACTTAGCATATAAACCTCCTAATGCTATATACATATAGGAAGATTATAGTATACACAACTGTATTTTTCAAATAAGAAAGAGTTAATTTTAAATGTGGCAATTGTCTGGCAGATGGCATAAATCCTTTGACGAAAAAGAAAGAACCATTATAATGTAACGTAGAGTTTAGAGGAGGTAGCTATGAAAGAGAAAACATTAAAGAGCATAAGCAAGTTGCTTGTTGCAGTTATGATAGCCACTATCGCATTACCATCAGGTGCTTTTGCAGGTCATGGAAACTATAAACAGGATAAAGTCATGGCAGCAGAAGTAAGCATAGCTGATAGTGAACAGGAAACAACAAAAGAAAACACAGAGACAACAAAACAGACTGAAGAAACAGGAACTGATGAAAGTGGTACTAAGGAAACAGGAACTGATGAAACATCTACAACAGAAGAGTCATCAACAACTGAAACAACAACACAGGCACCGACAACAGAAGTGCCAACAACAGAAGCTCCTACAATTAACCCTGATTTCGTAATTGAAAACGGAGTCCTTACAGGGTACAAAAAGGCAGCAACAGATACAACAAATAAAGAAATTGTAATTCCAGCAAGTGTTACAAAGATTAATGCAAATGTATTTTATCAGTATAAATATATTGAAAAGGTAACATTTGAACAGGGTTCATTACTTCAGGAAATTGGAGAAAATGCTTTTAAAGAATGTACAGCATTAAAGACAATTGAATTACCTGAAGGATTGCAGATTATTGGAATTGAAGCATACAGAGGATGTAGTGCCGTTACGGAAATTAAATTACCGACAACAATAAAGTATATTTATAAGAGAGCTTTTTATGGAATTAAAAAAGTAAAAGAATTAACTTTGCCTGAGGGCTTGCAGAAAATAAATTATCATGCATTTTACAAAATGACAGGGCTTACAAGTCTTACAATTCCAAGCACGGTGACAAGTACATATGAAATAATCGGTAAAGGCGCCAATGTTACAACAGTTACATTTGCTAATGGAATGACAAAAGTTCCAAACAGAGTTTTACTTAATGCAAATTCAGTAAAAAAAGTTATATTACCGGAAACACTTACTTCAATAGGATATCAGGCATTTAGCGGATGTACTCAATTATCAACAATAAATATGGTTCAAACAATTAAGAAAATTGGAGAAAGTGCATTTAAAAACTGTACATCACTAAAAAAGCTTACATTATATAAAGCGGTTAAAACAATTGGTGCTAATGCTTTTACAGGAGCAACAAATCTGACACTTCTTGTATTTTCAAATTCAACAGGAAAAAAATATGCAAGAGTAAACAATATTCCATGGGAGTATACAGATTCTGAAAAAGAAAGAATGGCTGAGGATTTGAGAGTATATGATATGCTTGTAAATAGTGGAATTAAGTCAGTAAAAGACAAATACATATTATTGTCACTTAAAAATTATGTGCCACAGGGAACCTGTGTTATTGGAAAATATGTTGTAGTTTCAATGTATCACAAGAATTTGACAGCAAAATCAATACTTTTGATATATGATAAACGGGGTAATTTCGTAAAGAAACTTAAATTGACAATAAAAGACCATGTAGGTTCAGTAACAAATGTAAAGAAAAATTTAGTAGTAGGTATAAATAACCTTCCGGGTGCAGTAGATAAAGTAGGTATAATTACATATAAAAAACTTTTGAAAGCTAAAAATGGAAAGACAATAAAATTTAGCTATAGAGTAACTCTTAGAGGATGCGCAGACTTTGCAGCATTTGACGGAACTCATTTCTGGGCAGGAAGAAGTGCAAACAGTAATTCGTGCCTTATGTATGGATATAGAGTTAAGCGAAATAAAAAGACAAAACGATTAACATTTACAAATCAATATAACCTTTATGTTCCTGCAAATACACAGGGATTGGTTGTAAATAAGATTTCTGCTACAGAAAGAAAGTTTACATTGTCCCAGTCATACGGAAGAATAGCAGATTCATATTTAATGGTTTATGAACCGGTAAATATTGTGACAGCATCCGCACTTGATACACCGGTTAAAACGGTTGTGCTTCCATCAATGCTGGAAGGAATTTGTGTAAGCGGAAAGAAGACATATGTGGTATTCGAATCTGCAGCAGGCAAATATTGTTCAAATCAGGACAATACGTCAGAAATTCAGATTGATAAAGTAAAAGTAATTAAGACATGGAAATTGCTTGCACTTAACTAATTAAAAAATATCTATGACAGATGCATTGAAAAATGTAGAATAACAAAAATTTCCACAGATTAATTCTTAATTGTGAGGGTTTGTAATATTAACTAAATAACGCTCGCGCTGAATTCAAAAAAATTATCTCAGATAAAAAGCTTTGGCTGGTAAAACTGGAAAATTTCCCAGATATACATATTCACAATATGCTGATTTTAATGCACTACTTTCTAAACAAATTTTGTTACGAAAGTGGTGCATTTTTATGTGTGTAACAAAAGTGGCAACTATTATTAATTATATAAGCCAAAGCTATTTATATCATTATATTTCCCGTTAATTTGACATAAAAAAATTATAATATATAATAAGATTAGTTTATTGTCGGGAATTTAATCTTATATGGATAAACTATAAAAATAAGTGCTTCAGTTTTGGAGGTTATATGAATAAGTACGTGAAAAATTTTGCAAGATACAGATATTTATTAATCGAACTTGTAAAAAAAGGAATTAAGTTAAAGTATAGAAGATCATATCTTGGATTGATATGGACAATGCTTGAACCGTTACTTACAATGATTGTTCTTACAATCGTATTTGGACAGTTGCTTGGTAAAGGTGACAGATTATATCCTGTTTACATTTTGTGTGGACGACTTATATATAGTTGCTTCTCAAGTTCAACAAAGATTGCGATGAGGTCTATCAGGGCAAATCAGGCAATGATAAAGAAAGTTTATGTACCTAAGTATTTGTATCCGCTTTCAAGTTGCATTTATAACTACATTTTATTCTTACTGTCATTAATAGTTCTTGCAGTAGTTTCAGTAGTTTTAGGTGTTCCACTTACATGGCATGTAATTGAAGCGGTTATTCCTTTGACAATTTTGTTTATTTTGTCAATTGGTGCAGGAATGGTATTGTCAACGGTATGTGTATTCTTTAGAGATATGGAATATTTGTGGGATGTTGTGTTGATGCTTGTTATGTACTGCTCAGCAATTTTCTACAAAATCTCAAGTATGGGACAGGGATTAATTCTTATCAAATTAAATCCGCTTTACGGAATTATCAGTAACTTCAGAGCTGTATTGTTAGAAGGTCATTCTATGTTTAACAGTTATAGTTACGGAGTGTCAAATTTAAAATTATTTGCATACTCAGGAACTTGTAGTGTTGTATTACTGATATTTGGAATATATGTATTTAAGAAAAATCAGGATAAGTTTATTCTTCATATTTAGGAGGAGTTATGGCAAAGAATGATGTAGCTCTTAGAGTTAATGATGTTAGTATTTGTTTTAATTTAAGCAAAGAAAAAGTTGATAATTTTAAAGAATTATTTATAAAGAAATTAAAAGGCGAAAAGCTTCGTTTTAATGAAAAGGATAAAAAAATCATGCTCATGAGCGGTATTTCCGCTGCTTTCTCCGCCCTGTTCGGAACCCCGATGGCGGCTGCTTTTCTCGCAATGGAAATCGCCAGCATCGGTATCATGTACTATGCGGCGCTCGTTCCCTGCATCTGGGCTTCACTGACTGCCTATATGCTTGCCAAAACATTTCACGCTCCCTTTGAAAATCTTGCGATTTCATCGGATGTCACGTTAAACCTCGGTGGTTCCGCCCGCGTGATTTTGCTTGCCGTCCTGTGCGCCTTTGTCAGCATCCTGTTCTGCAAAACCATGCACGGCATCAAGGCTCTTTATGCCAGATTTTTTCCGAACCCGTTTATTCGCGCATTTGCAGGCGGTGTCATTATTATCCTGCTTTCACTTCTTTTGCGCACCGACGACTACCTCGGTCCCGGCATGAATATCATCGAACGCGCCTTACACGGTGAAACTGCGGCATTTGCCTTTCTTTTGAAAATTCTTTTCACCGCACTCACCATCGGCGCAGGCTTTAAAGGCGGCGAAATCGTGCCCTCGTTCTTTACCGGCGCAACATTCGGCTGTCTGTTTGCCATCCTGACAAGTGCAAGTGCTCCGCTATGTGCCGCCATCGGCATGGTTTCTGTGTTCTGCGGCGTGACAAACTGCCCCATCACCGCGCTGTTGATCAGCTTCGAGCTGTTCGGCTTCGACCACGCTTATTACTACCTGATCGCAATTGCCGTCAGCTACATGCTTTCCGGATATTACAGCCTGTACCACGCACAGACCATCGTGTATTCAAAATTCGAAAATAGTTATGTAAATCGGCGTGGAGAGTAAAAAATGCAAATACTCCGTAAAGTGGATCTGTGTTTTGTGTTTCACCTTTGTATTATTTTCACAAAATATTGATTCTTCGTTGCTTTCCCTCCGATCATCCTCTACAATAAAATCAGGATTTCATACAATAGAATGCACGCTCTGCGAGTGTTCTATCGCCATGAATAAAATACAAAGGAGTATTTCATATGAAAGAGACAAAAGATTCCTCCCAACGGCTCACCAAAGCGGAAAAGAGCTGGATTCTCTACGACGTGGCTAATTCCGCTTTTATTATGATCGTTACCGCGACAATCCCCATCTATTTCCGCAGTCTGGCAGAGGGCTCCGGCATGAGCGGCACCTCCGCCACCTCCCTCTGGGGCAGCGCAACCAGCATTTCCATCCTGATCCTCGCCCTGCTTTCCCCCGTTCTCGGTGCAATTGCAGACTACGAAAATATGAAGAAGAAAATTTTCACGATCTTTTTCGTTATCGCCATCGCCGGAGGATTCCTTTTCACATTCGCACCCGGGTGGCTGTCCTTTTTGATTTTCTTTATCATATCCAGGATCGGCTACGCCGCCTGCAACATTTTTTATGATGCTATGCTCATCGATGTTACGACAGATGAGCGGATGGACCGGGTTTCCACCTGCGGCTATGCATTCGGCTATATCGGCAGCTGCATTCCCTTCGTTGCAGGACTGCTCCTGATCTTAAACTGCGATACCATCGGTCTTCCTATGGTTACGGCAACGCGGATTTCCTTCGTCATCACGATGGTATGGTGGATCATTATGTCGATTCCGCTGTACAAAAATGTGCACCAGCAATATTCCCTGCCTCATGAGCCCCATGTTTTTGCTGCTACCTTTAAACGCCTCGGTGCAACCTTTCAAAAGCTGGCAAAAGACAAGCGGATGCTGTTCTTTATCATAGGATATTTCTGCTATATCGACGGTGTTTACACAATTATTTCCATGGCAACCACCTATGGCGGAGAAGTCGGCATCGATTCCAATGCTATGGTTCTCGCCCTGCTTTTAACCCAGTTTGTTGCCTTCCCCTGCTCCATCTTGAGCGGAACACTTGCCAAGAAGTTCGGCTCCATGCGTATGATCAAGATTTTCATCGTCATGTACATGGCAATCTGCCTGTTCGGCTACGGACTTGACACCGAGCTGGAATTCTGGATCCTGGCAGTTTCTGTCGGTATCTGTCAGGGCGGCATCCAGGCACTGTCCCGTTCCTACTACGGAAAAATCATCCCGAAGGACGAATCCAGCGAATACTTCGGCTTCTTTGACGTATTCGGCAAGTTTGCGGACTTCTTCGGCCCGCTGATCATTTCCTTCTGTGCATACTTTTTCCACAACTCCAAATACGGCGTGCTGTCTCTGATCCTCCTCTTTGCGGTCGGACTGATCCTGATCACACTTTCTGAAAAACAACCGACTGCAGCTGAGTAAAGCAACAAAATAACACCCGATCGACGCGATTGCCGCGCCCGCGATGGAAACGCGGGGGATCCTGACGAGCACGACTTCGAGCGCGAGTTTG
>OGXT01003343.1_pt1 | contig 11201 bp, 12 predicted proteins | sample 1576361 | NCBI WGS metagenome assembly OGXT01 (sample SAMEA3541514, study PRJEB24748) | human gut metagenome | biome: human gut; feature: human-associated habitat; material: faeces | place: China | collected 2012 | reverse complement strand
CTCGCTTACCCCTAATACCATTTTCAGCATTACCGGACGCGATTGGATTATTAAATGCTTTAATTAGGTTTTAGTGTCATGCCGTGGACACCCTATATCCAGCAGGAATTTGGCATGAAAAATTCTGATGCTTATGTGAATACCTATCTTGACTAACAGGCAGACCCGTGGTTTCGGGTCTGCCTGTTTTATAGGTGGGTGGTTATTGAGCGCTTACGAAAAACCCCATGGTAGATTCTGTATGAACTACCATGGGGTTTTTGCACAGGCTTGGCAAGCCGCATGGGGGAAGACTGCGCTTGCCAGGTAAAAGGAGACTGTATCTTAAGAGGCTGTCCGCGCTGTGCAGACCTTTACGCCTCGACCCGATATAATTCGTGGTCGATGACATAGGCGCAACCACCGCGCAGAGAGATGTCTGTCCGGGTCGTGCGCTCAATGCCCATCAGGGTGACGCATACATTGTCCAGCACAGCCGGTTCGGCATACAGAAGTATCTTTTGCTTGACCAGATCAATGAATTCCTCTGTCGGGGAAAGCTCATCACCAATCAAAATATACTGCGGAGAGAGAATTGAGATCAAAACCAGAAGCGCCTGCGCCAGGGCATTGGCCACCTCTTCATAGAGATGCCGCGCCAGAGGGTCAAATTCCGTGTAAGCACGAATGAGATCGCGGTGACGGATCTGTGACAGGGTGCAAAGCGAAGAATCCGGGTACATTTCAAACAGCTCTTGTGCACGGCCGATGATCCCGTCCATCGACAGCAGCGACGAGGCAGGGAAGGGCTTTCCATGCAGATCCCGGACGTAGAGATAATCCACAAAAGAGGGGCCGGAATACGAATTGTGTAATAGCCTTCCGTTTGACATGATACTTACATCAAGCGTACCGCTGAGCGGAGCCACCAGCATGGTCTGCTGCTGCATGTCACGGGTCAATTCGCCACCATACAACCAGTATGCTGCATGATCGCTGCTCTTCCCCAAATATACCGGGTAGGGAACCAGATGTGAGAAAAAGTCATTCAGGTCAATCCCGGGCTGGGACGGGTCGCCCGTATAGTAGAATTTGTCGTTGCACAGGTCGAACGGGCCGCTCACCCCGACGGAAACGCCCAGAATGCGCATTTGCTTTGCCATGAGGATGTGCTGCTGAAGGCTGTCGGCGATATCGTCCAATATCCGACGAAAGTCACTCTGCAAAGAGAAAGATGTCTTCTCGACGGTGATGCAGCCGGTGTCCAGCGCATACAGCCCGATTGCGTAGTAAGAGTGGGTGATACGAATGGAGATCGTGCAGTAGACATTTCCTGTCATACGGACACCCTTGACCCGTCTGCCGTTGTTCCCGCTGATCAGACCGCAGTCCTCGATGACCTGCTTTTTCAGATACTCATTGACGATGAGCGTAATGGTTGCGGGCTTCAGACCGCTGCGTTCCGTAAGCTCTGTTCGGGAAATCACAGCATTTTGACGGATCAGACGCAGAATCAGCTGGCGATTGGAAGCCTGGATATCGGATGCGTTGCGTCCGCCGTTCTCAGGGGGGACGGATATGTTTCGAGAATTAGCTGCCATAAGGAGATCCCCACCGTTTTTAGAATTAAATCAATGAAAATACTGTATGCCTTTCTTCGATGGAATCATTATAGTTTATATTTCGAAAATTTCAAGCATTTTCTGGGGAACGATGAAGAATTTATGTAGAATCACCAAATGCACGAGCCAATTCTTGTAAATTTCATTAATTGAAAATTGTCAAAAAGATGCTATATTAATTTCACGACTATAAATGAGCAAATTTGTGATATTGCACAATTTTGTTTTCATATTGAGGACTAAGACAAAGAATGTGACTTCTATATGCGGACAAATGGCGTCATATTTTGTGCAAACTGAAAAATATGCTCATTTATAGTTCACGAAATAAAATTACAGGGCGATGACACGCTTCGATGAGAAAGAAGGATGATTGTTAATGTCTTTGGTAACAATGCAGGCTCTGCTTGCGGATGCGGAAAAAGGCGGGTATGCACTGGGAGGATTTGTAACGACAGATCTGATGGTGACCCAGAGCCTTATCCAGGCGTCCGAGGAGATGGGCGCTCCCCTCATTCTGATGATCCCCTGGGGAACGACGCTGGACAAGCACCGCCCGGATGAGTATCTTCGCCTGACCGTTGAGATGGCACGCAGCGCAAACGTTCCGGTGGCGGTACACCTTGATCACGGCACGTCCTATGAAGAGTGCATCAAGGCGATCAACGCCGGATTCACCAGCGTCATGTTTGACGGCTCCAGCCTTCCCATGGAGGAAAACATCGCCATTACAAAGAAGGTCGTGGAAGCGACGCACGCATGCGGCATCACCGTAGAGGCGGAGATCGGGCATGTTGGCGGTGCGGAAGCCGGTGCTCTGGTAGAAGGCGGCTTGGAGGCGGACGAGAGCTGCTACACCACGGTGGAAGAAGCGGTCAATTTCGCGGTGCAGACCGGTGTGGATTAGTGGACTGGTATTGTCGGTCATGATGATTGCGGTAATCAATTCCTTCCTCAGCATGCTCCCGGGTATGAATCTTTGGTCGGACGCAATCCAGGGCTTGATCATTCTGGTGGCGGTGGTTCTGAACAAATCGCTGGCACAGCGTGAACATTTACAGGAACTGAAAGAACAGGAGGCGCTGCTGTGAAAGAAGCTGCACTGAACAGAAAATTAAAAATCGGCGGACTGCTTCACTGCTGGGAATTCATCCTGATCTGCGTGTTTCTGCTGATCAACGGCGTCGTCGCGGCCATCCGTCCGGATCTATACTTTTCCAAAGGGACCGTGACCTCCATGATCCAGTCCGGCATGATCTCGGCGCCGCTGGTGCTGGGAATGGCACTGGTGACCCTACTGGGGGATGTGGACGTATCCTGCTCGGCGAATATGATCTGCTGCGGCATGGTGACCGGTCTGTGCATCGACCACGGCGTCAACCCTGCCATAGCGGTTGCTCTGGCTTTGGTGACGGGTGTTGTGCTGGGCGCATTCAATGGCTTTGTGGTGGCGTATGTCGGCCTTCCCGCCGTCATCGTTACGATCTCTACGTCGCTTCTGTACCGGGGTCTGGTCAAGATCATTCTGGATGTCAATGTTCTCAAGCATTTCCCATCCTTCTACGCGGCGATAATGTGGCGTGATATCGGGGGAGTCCCCATCTCCATGCTGGTGTTCCTTGCGCTGGCGGTGGTGTTTATCTTCCTGCTGCATAAGACCAAGTTTGGCCGTACCCTCTACATGATCGGCAGCAACCCGGTCACCAGTGAGTTTTCGGGCATTGATGTGAAGCGTACGAAGCTGATCGTATTCATGATCATGGGTTTGATGGCCGGCGTTGCGTCGATTTTCTACGTAGGCCGTATGGGCGGAGGACTTAACTCCACCATGGGCACCGGAGAGGAAATGAATGCAATTGCAGTTGCCGCCCTTGGCGGGATCGCAGCCGGCAGAGGAAAGATGACCGGCCCCGTGATCGGTGTGTTCATCTTCTCCACGCTGACCTACGCGCTGGGACTTCTCGGCATCAACGACAACGGCAAGAGCATGTTCACCGGCGTCATTCTGGTTCTGGCCGTGGTTCTTGCCAACAGGAAAAAGTCGTAATCAGCCGCGCTCTGCGGTAAAATAAAACGAAAGAGGTAACTGACATGTTGAAAAAGAGTATCACCCTGCTCCTCGCACTCTGTATGCTCCTGAGCCTTGTGGCATGTTCCGCAAACAAGGCCCCCACCACAGCCGCCGACGCCCAAACACCCAGCGCCGAAGCGACCGGTGACGCAGGTACCTACGTCATGATCAACAAGATCTACGACGATTATCTGCTCAAGAATTACGCCGGTTTTGAAAGCTACCTGAAAGACCACGGCATCACGGCTGAAGAAAAGAGCGCTTCTACATACGGCGTTTCTGAACAGGTGGAAGTGATCGACGAAATGATCGCCCACGGTGTAAGCGCAATTTCCGTCAATGCCTGCGGCGAGACCGGCTTTGACGAAGTTTTGAGAAAAGCAAGAAATGCGGGCATCGCCGTCAACTCCTTTGACGCCGCGCTCAACCCGGATCTCCGTACAGTCAATGTCAACCAGGCTTCCAACGCGGACGTGGGTGCCTACTTTGTCCGGCTGAGCGTTCTGGCCGCACTGCGTCTGGAATACTCCGGCGACGATATGGTCTCCACCCTGGAGCAGGCGCTTGCCGCGTACGACGGCGAAGAGATCGTGATCGGCTGCCTGACTGCCAGCATTGATGCACCGGTGCAGAATGCCTGGATCCAGGGTATGCGCAACGAGCTGGCCAAGGATATGTATGCCGGTAAGGTCAACCGGGAAATGGACGTCAAGTATGGCAACGACGATGCTACTGTTTCCACTACCCAGGCGCAGGCGTATCTCGCCGAAGATAAGGTCGACGTCATCGTTTGCATTTCGACGGTTGCCATGATCGCTGCGGCACAGGTCGTGAAGGATGCCGGCTCTGATATGAAGGTCACCGGCTGTGGTGCGCCGTCTCAGATCCAGTCCTTTATGCCCAAGGAAGGCGAGGATACCTTCAGCACCCCCGTCCCTTACATCGTACTGTGGGATCTGACCCGTGTCGGCGCCGTGGCAGCCTGTGCGCTGATGGCGGAAAAGGCCGGCACGTTCGACGGCAGCATTGGCTCCACCTTGGAAATGGATGCTTGGAACGGCTATGAGGCTACGATCTTTACCGTTACCGAAGCAGCCGACGGCGGCCCCGAGATCGTTGTCGGCCAGCCCCTGGTCTTTGACAAGAACAACGTCGCCGATTGGATCGACATTCTCTAAGCACAAACGTTTCGTATGCGGGAGGCAATTGTGCCTCCCGCACTCTTACTGCAAAAAGGAGACAATTATGGAAAATTTCAGCTTTTATACACCAACCCGGTACATTTTTGGACGGGGGGAAGAAAAGAATGTGGGCGCTTATCTGAAAGAATACGGCGCACATAAGGTTCTTCTGCTGCATTATGGCTCCGATATGCCGCACGAGGTGAAGCTCATCGACAGCATCATCACCTCTTTGAACGCCGCAGGCATCGGCTATGTGGATTTCACCGGCATCCAGGCAAACCCGACCTATGAACGGGCAGTAGAGGGAAGCGCGATTGTACGCCGCGAGGGTATCGATTTCCTCCTTGCGGTTGGCGGCGGCAGCGTCATTGACACGGCCAAATTCATTGGCGTCGATGCGCTGTTTGACGGCGACCTGTGGGAATACTGCTACATGCAGGGTAACCCGGCTCCCAAATCCCTTCCCGTGGCAACAGTCCTGACCATCGCGGCAACCGGCAGCGAGGGTTCCGACAGCAGCATCATTACGCGAAACCACCTGAAAAAGAATATGGGCGGCGACATTATTCGCCCGGTCTTCTCCATTATGGATCCGGAGCTGACGATGACGCTGCCCCGTTACCAGACGGCCAGCGGTATCGTGGATATGATCGCCCATGTCCACGAGCGTTACTTCAGCAATTCCCCCGACAACGACCTGACGGACTATCTGTGCGAGGCGATCTTCAAGGCGATCCTGCAAAATGCGCCGCGAGTTATGAAGCAGCCCGATGATTATGAGGCACGCGCCGCGCTGATGTGGGCAGGTACTCTGGCACACAATGGCATTTGCGGCTGCGGCAGGACAATGGATCTGGCAGTGCATTTTATTCAGCATCCCATCAGTGCGCATTTCGGCTCGGCGCATGGCGCTGGCTGCGGCGTCATCACTCTCGGCTGGATGAAGTACGTTTACAAGCATGATATGGCACGCTTCGTGCGTTACTTTGCGCGAGTCTGGAATGTGGAGAATGACGAGCTGCACCCGGAGCGTGTGATCCTAGAGGGTATTGAGAAGCAGAAGAATTTCTACCTCTCCCTGGGTATGCCGACGACCCTCGGCGAGATCGGCGCGTCCGAGGCGGATATCCCGATGCTGGCGCAGGAATGCGATGTCTTCCCCCACGGAAAAACCGGCAACTTTGTCCAGCTGGATCGGAAGGATGTTGAAAACATCTACCGGCTGTGCCTGTAATGGAGGAACACAGATATGCAGTATCATAAGCTTGGCGCGTCTGACATGAATCTTTCCGCTCTGAGCATCGGCACCTGGGCGATCGGCGGAGCAAACTGGGGCGAAACGGATCGTACGTCGTCCATCCGTGCAATGCACGCCATGTTTGAGCATGGCGTAAACAGTGTGGATACCGCCCCGGCCTATAATTTTGGAGAGTCAGAGCGCATTGTGGGAGAGGCCGTCCGGGGCAGACGGGATAAGGTTTACCTGACAACGAAAACCGGCGTTTACAATACCAAAGAGGTTCCCTTTGTCAAGGATGCCCGGTACGAGACGGTTATCCGCCTATGTGAGCAGTCGCTGAAGAATCTGCAAACGGACTACATTGACCTCATGCTCATTCACTGGCCGGATACGGAGCATTGCGCCCCGTTTGACGAGACCATGCGCGCCCTTGAGGAGCTGGTGCAGGCAGGAAAGCTTCGATACATTGGCGTATCCAATTTTTCCCAGGAGCAGATCACGGAAATCCAGAAGTTCGGGCAGATCGTCGCGATAGAGCCGCCCTACTCCATGGTAAACCGGTCGCAGGAGGCTCTTATGCAGTGGTGCGCTGGGCGGGGAATTGGAACAATGACCTACGGTTCGCTTGGCGCGGGCATTCTGACGGGCGCATACCGGACGCTTCCGAAGTTTGAAGAAGGCGATATGCGCGTAACATTCTACGATTATTTCCGTGAGCCGAAGTTCTCCCGGATCCAGAAGCTACTGCTCGTCATGGATGACATTGCCAAGGCACACCACGCGACACCGGCGCAGGTGGCTGTAAACTGGAACGCCCAGAAACCGTTCGTTACGACTTCCTTGTGCGGTGTACGCAGTGAGCACCACGCCATCGAAGATTGCATGGGCTTTGAATGGTCGCTGACGGATCAGGAAATGCAGTGCCTGGATGCTGCAATTGGGGAGTATATTCCGGAATAACAAATAGAAACTGACAGCAGGAGAGATGATTTCTCCTGCTGTTTTTGCATGTCGGCCAAACTGGGATAATGTACAATAAGTTGCGCAAATTGAAAAGAGCATAAAAAAGTAGACACGGCTTGCCGGTCTCTGGTAGAATGAAGTTACCACACACATTCTGAAAGGAGACAGCAAACCATGTCCAACAACATTGTACAATTCAACGAGGAAATAATCAAGGGGCAGATTAAAGAGTTGGTTCGTGGCAGCGTGGAGGAAACCCTCAATGAGCTTCTGGAAGCGGAGGCAGGCTGCCCGCTACGAACGCAATGAGGCTCGTCAGGGCTACCGCAGCGGTCACTATGGCCGAAATCTCACCACCACTTCCGGGGATGTAACACTCCATGTGCATCGTCTCAAGGGCATCTCTTTTGAGACTGCCATTATCGAACGCTACCGCCGCCGGGAGAGCAGCGTGGAAGAAGCCCTCATCGAGATGTATCTGGCAGGTGTATCCGTGCGTCGGGTAGAGGATATTACAGAGGCTCTATGGGGCAGCAAGGTGTCCGCCTCCACCATCAGTAAGCTGAATAAGAAAGCCTACGTCAATATCGAGGCTTGGCGCAATCGTCCTCTGCAAGGCGGCAAGTACCCTTATGTGTATGTAGACGGCATCTACCTCAAGCGAAACTGGGGCGGTGAGTACGAAAATGTGGCCGTTTTGGTGGCAATTGCCGTCAATGAAGAGGGTTATCGTGAAGTTTTAGGTGCTGCCGAGGGCATGAAGGAGGACAAGGCCAGCTGGATCAGCTTCTTCCAGTAGCTCCGTGGACGGAGCCTTGAAGGGGTTAAGCTCATTGTTGGAGACAAGTGCCTGGGGATGCTGGAGGCCGTGGGAGAGGTGTTTCCTGAGGCCAAGTACCAGCGCTGTGTGGTGCATTTTTACCGAAATATATTCTCCGTTGTGCCCAAATCCAAGGTCAAAAATGTGGCGAAAATGCTGAAAGCTATCCACGCCCAAGAGAGCAAGAAGGCATCCCGGGAAAAGGCTGCCGCAGTGGTTTCTGAACTGAAGACCATGAAACTGCCTGAGGCTGCGAAGAAGGTTGAGGCCGGTATCGAGGAAACGCTGACCTACTGTGACTTTCCCTCTGAGCATTGGGTGAAGATCCGAACCAACAATGTAATCGAGCGGATGAACCGTGAGATCCGGCGCAGGACAAGGGTGGTCGGAGCATTTCCTGACGGGAACTCGGCGCTGATGCTGGTCTGCGCACGGCTTCGTCATGTAGCCGGAACCCAGTGGGGCTGCAAGAAGTACATGAACATGAAGCATCTGGAAACCATGGAGCAGGAGCCGCAGGTCGGCTGATAGCAGCCAGGTCACAAATGGTCAAGGGCAAGACGAGCGGCGTACCGCCGCCCTTGACCATTTGCGCCCTGCCTGCTGGAAAGTAATCAAGGGGCGGCTAAGCCGCCCACTGTAATAGATTTCTACCAGAGACGTAAACAATTTTGCGCATAACTCTTGACACTACCCCGGGAAGGTCACATTTATTTGTAAAATTATAGCATTTCCTTGAAAAGAATCAACCGGGCAGCAGGTTTTGTCTGCTGCCCGGTCTGATTGATTGCAGATATCTTCCATTCAGGCGGGTGAGCGCAAACACCTTCCACATGAGAAAGACATTTCCCGAAGGGGGAGCTTACCGCAATGAAATCGCCAGAAAAACCTATTGTGACACAGGCACTTTTATATTGGTCTGGTGCGGGCAGCAGGACTCGAGTATATTATGGAGCAAACGCTGTCCAGCCGGCGTTTGGCAATGCTTCACCGAACCATTGCATTCAGATGGGTTCGAGTCCTGCCCAGAACATAATGACAGGGATACCCCGGTGGGATATCCCTGTTATTGTCATTAATACCCACTTTAGATATTACTTTTCATCCTATTTTTGTTCCCATAAACAGAAAAAACGCAAATGTTTCGTTCGCAAGTTTCGACAATAAAATCTATCGCAAAAACAATTCATAATCGCAGTGATTTTTCAAATGATTCTTTTTCCGATATCGCATTCAGCACAACATCAAAGTGTTCTTTCACATGAGATGACTGCTCCCACGGGCAGGCCATAACCATACTTTGAAAAAGGCCTGTCGAATGATCTGGATTGGTTGCAGCAATAACAGCCGAGTATCTCGCTTTAAGAACAAGCCTACTATGCGACAAGTATTTATTTCCCACTAACCCAGTCGTCATTAACGCAGAAATATATTTATCTGCTTCGTCGACTATTGTAGACTCTTCTTCTCCTTGTTCTTTGATCGCTCTCTTCAGAATGGTTTCTATGGCACCTTCCTCAGAGAAGGGAATAATCACTGGAGTAAAATAAGTCTTTACATAGCAGTCATCAATTTCCCTATAAAGCGTAGAAGTTGTTTTGTTTTCTAAGCGAATATTGTTACCAATCCAAGACTCCATACTCTCCAAAATTTGTGGAGTAGAGTCATCATCTCTATCACGAACAATCACGATTGAATCAACGGGGTCAAATGGATATGTATCAATCAGATGTAAAACTGATTGAATAGATTTCTCAAAGCTATCTTTTCCACAGGCACTCCAAATCACAACATGATCATTTCCACACGAAAAACATTTAACCTCTTGGCGATTATTTAAGGCACTTATTTGATAATTCTTCCAGATGGAATTAATAATAGCCGTTGGTGCCCATCTCGCACGTTTGTGTAAGTAGTATGCAAGAAACCAAAGATCATCTCCACCTTCACACAAAATAACAGATTTCATACACGAAGCTCCATCCTAAACTGTTCTCTAGCCTGATAGGCTTCTCTGCCAGTACGAGCCTTAACAAAAGTAGTATTCTTTTTGCAGCTTTTTCGCATTGTATATACTCTAATCGGGTCCAAATCATCAGAAAACTGTAGAGCTGTTTTCACTATTGCATCGATTGCCTCTACACTATGTGTAGTAATAAATGCTTGAACATTATATTTTAGACACGTTTCAGCAAACCAGCGGAACACCTCTTCAAAGGCAGATACATGAATAGCATTATCAATCTCATCAACAAGAATAACACCATTTTTGCAGTAGACAATCACAGAAGTAAGCAATACTGCTTTTTGCAAGCCAAGACCATACGAAAACAAAGGCATTGTTCCAGAAATATTACTATGTAAGTAAATATCTTCTCCGACAATACTGATATCTGTGATGTTTGGGTCAAACGAATTAAGAATCTGCAGAATATCTTCTTTTCCAATTCGAGTAATATAGTCAGTTAAATGAACACAACATGATCGATAATAATTTAGTTCTGAATGGAGATAGATACCCTCATAATTTGGTTTATTAATTGCTGCAAACTTGTTATTAACCCCATTAACGATTTGAAAATCATAGTAACTCTTTTTCCCGTTATCGGAGGAATACATCACACTCATATCAAATGTTTGAGCAGAGTCTCCCAGAGAATCAGTTAGTTCACCAATTGTACCGTCAGCTGCATACTCCAAGAAATGGCCCTTAATCTTGGCCCCTATCTTATAGTGATAGTGAAAAGTGGATTCCTCTTCTGTCTTTTGGAATATAGTCGTTACGTATTGAACTATATTCTTTATTCTTGCAGATGCACTAGGATGAGCTCGTAAAAGAGCTAGTTGCAAAACACGACCGATATTTGTAGGCTCTCCTAAAAGTTTCACAGCTTCGAGTACACTTGTTTTTCCGCAGTTATTGTTGCCCACAAAAATGTTAATATGGGATAAACTGGGAATTGTCACATTGTTCAAGCCACGATAATTCTCAATTTTTAATTCTTCAATTAAGACATTATTCCCCACACTAATCACCCCATGCAAAAATAACAGACTTTTTGTTTATATTATCTCAGATTATTATCAAAGTCAAATCTTTTATGTCGAACTGCCGTTTATCGTGCCCTTACTTCATCTAGGTGTCTCCTGCCACAGCAAGATAATCTGAATAGAATAACACTCCCTCGCTCCTTGCCCTTCATTGGTTTTCCCCGGCATAACTCAATCAACCACTCAAAAACATTTGTATTTGGTAACTATTTTTTTAAAATGCTTATCGACTTAACGCAGCAAGCCACAATATCTCGAAAAAGTCCGATTT
>OGXT01003339.1_pt1 | contig 11210 bp, 11 predicted proteins | sample 1576361 | NCBI WGS metagenome assembly OGXT01 (sample SAMEA3541514, study PRJEB24748) | human gut metagenome | biome: human gut; feature: human-associated habitat; material: faeces | place: China | collected 2012 | reverse complement strand
GTGGGCTGTTTTGATAGCATAGTAGCCGTGGTCAATGCCGATAATGATGCTCATATAACATCCTTCTTCCTTATTTATAATGTATAATTTTGGAATCTTTGAAAACAAACTGAAAACTGCCGGATAATATACGGAAAGGCTGTTGGGTTGTAAAGGAACTCCGGCACTTTTTTGCCCCAAATTATTAACTTTTTGTAAACTTTGCAAATTCCCTGCCAAAAACGAAAAATTCCCGGCTATTCACGTGCGTAAATAACCGGGAAATTGAAAACAATTTGAAAACAGCGAGAAAAAGCCACCTTTTTTTCTAAAAAACTGCTCCTCTCCCTTGCCCTTTTCCGGAAAATCGAGAAAATCAGTGCAGAAAGCCGGCTTTTTACTTTCAAAACAGGTGGACATCTCCATAAAAATAAACGCCAAAAATCGACTCAAAATCGGTCAATTTTTGGCGTTACAGCAAAGAAAAAAGACTGTGACATCTTTTTCATCACAGTCTTTTGGTGGGAGCTGGTGGATTCGAACCACCGAAGCATTAAGCAGCAGATTTACAGTCTGTCCCCATTGGCCACTCGGGAAAGCTCCCTTATTCAGTTTGTGGCCGCCGTGTCTCCCGGCGACATATGTTATTATAGCAGAGGGCTTTTCAAAATGCAAGCCTTTTTTTAACTTTTTTTGAGATTTTTTGAAAAAAGTGTATTTTGTTCACAGCATCGAGCAAAAACTTTTCTTGACATACAGTTTCAGTAAGCGTACATTTATAATAGCAGTATAAATACAGCTTTGGGAGGTTTTTACTATGGCGATTCGTGTTGGTATCCTGACTTCCGGCGGCGACTGCCCCGGCCTGAACGCCACCCTGCGCGGCGTGGCCAAGGCGCTGTATCACCGGATGGGCAATAAAGTTGAGATCGTTGGCATTATGAACGGCTATGACGGCCTGATCAACGGCAACTACCGTGAGATGTCCCCTGATGAATTTTCCGGCATTCTGACCGTAGGCGGAACCATTCTGGGCACCAAGCGCACCCCCTTCAAAAAAATGCGCGTGGTTGAGGACGACAAGGTAGACAAGGTTGCCGCGATGAAGAAAAACTACCGCGCCGCCAAGCTGGACTGCCTGCTGTGTCTGGGCGGCAACGGCACCCACAAGACCGCAAACCTGCTCAGTCAGGAGGGGCTGAACATCATCGGCCTGCCCAAGACCATCGATAATGACATCTACGGCACCGATGTAACCTTCGGCTTCCACACTGCCGTGGATATTGCCACCGATGTCATCGACCGCATCCACACCACCGCCGGCAGCCACAGCCGCGTAATGTGCATTGAAATCATGGGCAACAAGGCCGGCTGGCTGACGCTGTACTCCGGCATCGCGGGCGGCGCAGACATCATCCTGCTGCCGGAGCTGCCCTACGACATCAAGAAGGTTGCCGCCGCCGTGGAGAACCGCGCCAAGGCAGGCAAGAACTTCTCGATTCTGGCGGTGGCCGAGGGCGCCTTCTCGGTGGAGGAGGCCAAGATGAAGCGCAAGGAGTGGACGGCCAAGCGCGCCGAGGCCGGTTACACCACCGCCACCGCCCGCATTGCCAAGGAGATCGAGGCCATGACCGGCGCCGAGACCCGCATCTGCGTGCCCGGCCACATGCAGCGCGGCGGCAGCCCCAGCGCCTACGACCGCGTGCTGGCCACCCAGTTCGGCTCCTACGCAGCCGGCCTTGTGGCAGACGAGCATTTCGGCGTGACCGTTGCGATGGTCAACCGCCATGTGACTGCCAACCCGCTTGCCGACATTGCCGGTAAGACCCGCGGTGTGCCCGGCGACTGCGACATGCTGAATGTCGCCCGCGCCATGGGCATCAGCCTGGGCTGATTCTCTACCCGCACAAACCCTTTTACCGCTCTGCTTTCTGCCCCTGCCCTTTGTGGCGGGGGCAGCTTTTGTATCCGGCATCACCGTGCAAAAAAGGCCGCTCCCATTTGAGAGCGGCCTTTGCCATATACAAGTTTATTCTGCGGTGTAGTCCTTTTTAAGCAGGCTTAAAATCACCGCGCCGACAGCGGAACCGGCGGCGAGAGCCACCACATAGAGCAGTGCGTGGTCAACGACCGGGAATACAAAGATACCGCCGTGCGGGGCGCGCAGCGCGCAGCCGAACACCATGGACAGCGCACCGGACAAAGCCGAGCCGATAATGCAGCTGGGCAAAACACGCAGCGGGTCCGTGGCCGCATACGGGATCGCCCCCTCGGAGACGAAGCAGAGGCCCATGACATAGTTGACGATGCCGTTGCGGCGCTCATCGGGGCTCCACTTTTTGGGGCAGAAGGTGGTAGACAGCGCGATCGCAATGGGCGGGACCATGCCGCCGACCATGACCGCCGCCATGACCTCATAGTTGCCGGAGGCCAGCGCCGCCGTGCCGAACACATAGGCTGCCTTGTTGAAGGGGCCGCCCATATCCACACTCATCATACCGGCCACGATCGCACCCAGCAGAATCTTGGAGCTGCCGCCCAGCGCGTTCAGCCAGTCACTCATGGCAGTGTTGATGATGCCCATCAGCGGGTTGATGCCGCACATAACCAGACCGATGACCAGAATACCGCCCAGCGGGTAGATCAGCATCGGGCGGATACCGTTCAGGCTGGCAGGCAGCTTCTCGGTGATGTTCTTGAGGAACTGCACGATGCAGCCAGCCGCAAAGCCGGCCAGCAGCGCCGCGAGAAAGCCGCCGGAGACGCCGGTCGTGTCACCGGAAGCAAGGCCCGCAAAGCTTGTGCCGTTCATTGCCAGCACACCGCCCGCAAAGCCGACCGCCAGACCCGGACGGTCGGCGATGGACATTGCGATAAAGCCCGCAAGGATTGGCAGCATATAGCCGAACGCCGCGCCGCCCACCGTCTTGAAGAAGGCGGCCACCGGGGTGTTCATGCCGAAGTTGGACGGGTCGATGCTGTAATCATCCAGCAGGAAGGCCAGCGCGATCATGATGCCGCCGCCCACCACAAAGGGCAGCATGTGGGAAACACCGTTCATCAGGTGCTTGTACAGGCTGTGCGCCACCGTGTCACCGGCACCGCCCGCGCTCTGGCTCTGCGCTGCGCCGCCCTTGGCGTGGAATATGGGTGCCTCGCCGTGGGCGATCTTCTTGATCAGCTCCTCCGGCTTATGGATGCCGTCATCCACGCGGGCAAACAGCACCGGCTTGCCGTCGAAGCGGGCGGTCTCAACATTTTTGTCCGCCGCAATGATGATGCCGTCACAGGCAGCAATCTCCTCGGCCGTCAAAATATTCTTTGCACCGTCAGAGCCGTTGGTCTCGACCTTGGTGGGCAGACCCAGCTTATCCCCTGTCTTGGTCAGGGCCTCGGCCGCCATGTAGGTGTGGGCAATACCATTGGGGCAGGCTGTCACGGCCAGCACGCGGTAGCCGTTCTGGGGGATCTCCTGCTCGGTAAAGCTCTCCTCGCCAAACTGGGCGTCCTCCTGCGCGTCAATGGCATCAAGGAAGGCGGCAGGTGTCTTGGCGGCGCGCAGCTTCTCAACAAAATCCTCGTTCATAAGCATCTGCATCATACGGGCCAGCATGTCGATGTGCAGGCTGCCGTTTTCCGGTGCGGCAATCGCAAACAGCAGGTCAGTCTTGCCGTCATCGTCCGCATTATACTGCACCGGTTCGCTCAGGCGCAGGGCCGCCAGACTGGGCCGTGTGACGCAGGCCGTGCGGGCATGGGGCACCGTGATGCCGTTGTCCACATAGGTGGATGCCTCGGCCTCGCGGGCATAGAGGGCTTTTTTGTAGGCGTCCTTGTCGGTGATGTTGCCGTGGGTCGCCTGCAGATCAACGAGCTTGTCGATGATGGCAGCCTGATCCGGGGCTGCGACATCCAGCGCGATGGACTGCGCAGTGAACAGTTCCGTAATACGCATAAGACAGTTCTCCTTCAATTATAATGTATGTTTGTATAGGGGCGAACGGCCCCGGAGAGGTCAAGACCCCCTCCCTACAAACTGAGGTTTATGGGTGCCTTGTAGGGAGCGGTCTTGACCGCTCCGCAAAAGCCGCTTACTCCATCGTCTTGAGCAGCTTATCAATGTCCGCCTTTGTCGCCAGACCCAGACTAAACGCGGTGGCACTGCCGCAGGCGGTGCCCAGACGCAGCGCAGCCTCATAATCTCCGCCGCTCTGCTGGTAGCCTGCCACAAAGCCGGCCACCATACTGTCCCCTGCGCCGACACTGTTGACTACCTTGCCCTTGGGGCAGCCGATGCGGTGCACGCTCCCCTGCTCATCCAGCAGCATGGCACCGTCCCCTGCCATGCTGACCAGCACATTGCGCGCACCTTTATCCTGCATCATCTTTGCTGCCGCTGCGATCTCCCTGTCGGTGGTCAGCTTTACACCGGTGATCTCGCTCAGCTCATGGTTGTTTGGCTTGATGAGGAACGGACGGTAGCGCAGCACATTCACAAGCAGGTCGCGGGTGGCATCCACGACCGCGCGGACGCCGCGGCCCTCGAGCCGGGCCAGAATCCGCTCATAGGTGGTCTGCGCCAGACTTGCGGGGATGCTGCCTGCCAGCACCAGAATATCGTCCTGCTGCAGACGGTCGAGCTTTTCCTCCAGCGCCCGCATTGCATCCTCGGGGATATCGGGGCCGGCACCGTTCAGCTCGGTCTCCTGCCCCGCCTTGATTTTGACATTGATGCGGGTCATCCCCTTTGCAAGGCGGACGAAGTCGGTTTTCAGCCCCTGCGCAGCAAGGCCGCGCTCCAGCCAGGCGCCGGTTTCACCCGCCACAAAGCCGAGCGCCACGCTCTCACAGCCAAGCTGTGCCAGCACACCGGACACATTGATGCCCTTGCCGCCCAGCACACAGTCCTCTCCTCTGGCGCGGTTCACATCGCCGACCCGCAGCTCTCTGTCAAGCCGCACAACATAGTCAATCGCCGGGTTGAAGGTTACGGTGTAGATCATCGCTCTGTCTCCTTTACAAGTGTCAGTTGGCCGTATTTCGGATCAGGGCAGCGATTGGTCAGGATCGCGGCATCACGAAGCGCGCTGATGACGGCCGGATAGATGCGCCCGAACTTTGAATCATCCGTCAGGAACCATGTCTGCCGGGCGCGGCGGATAGCGGCGGCCTTGACGGCGGCCTCCTCGGGGTCAGGGGTCGTAAAGCCCGCATCCATCGCCACGCCGTTGGCCCCCATAAATGCCTTGGTAAAATTGAACTGCTGCAGCGCCGTGACAGCCGCTGCGCCGATGATGGCCTCGGTTCTGGGGCGCAGCAGCCCGCCCGGCAGGCAGACATGGCAGCTTTTCTGCGCCAGCAGCCGCGCATGGGCAATGCCGTTGGTCACATAATGCGCCTCGAGCGCGGGGCCGTTCAGCGCCCGGACCATTGCCAGCGTTGAGGTGCCCGCATCAACATAGACGAAATCCTCGGCATTGATCAGCGCTGCCGCTGCCTCGGCGATGCTCTGCTTCTGGCTGACGGCCAGCGACTCCTTCGCAGCCATCGTAGGCTCGTCCGCCAAAAACTGGCCGTTCGGCAGCGTTGCGCCGCCGTGGACCTTATTCAGCCGGCCCTGCCGGTCAAGCTCGGTCAAATCGCGGCGGATGGTGGATTCACTGGCGTTCAGCGCCTCACAGAGCTCCTGAACGGTGGCCGTGCGTTTTTCCGTCAGGATATCTAAAATCAGTGCAAAGCGTTCTTCTGCTAACATGAGCAGCCCCCTTTCCGGTCTTGTGTGTGACTGTTTTTGGTGTTTTGTGGTGTTTTCTGATTGATTGTGTCTGTATTATACCACATCTTGCGTCAAAATCAACCAGTTTCAGTCATTTTCACTCACCAAAAATCATAGCTATGTTTTGTGCATCCTGCACAAAACAAAAAACCTCCCTCTGTGAGGGAGGCCAGGCTGTCGATAAACCTAACGGGACGATTGCGAACTTTCGGCGGGTTTGTAGGGAACGGTCTTGACCGTTCCGTGCAGTCTAGCCAATAGTACGATATATCGGGAAATAGCGCGCCGTTCGGCGCGATTTTATGCGCTGCGCGCGGCCAGCGGTGCGGATGGGTCAAGACCCATCCCTACATTTCTACCCCAAAAAGGGCTTTTTCTACAAACTGAAGGCTTCCCCCGAGGGGGAAGGCATCCCAGCCCAAGTAAGCAACACAAAGGAGACCCCATGCTGACAAAAAAACAAAACATTCTGCGGGAAATTCTGACCGTCGTGCTGCTGCTGGCAGCGGTGGCCCTGAGTGAATACTGGTTTTTCCAGCTGTGGCGTCTGGACTGGCACGCACCGATGCTTTACGGCGGTGACGGCATCTACTGGGTCGGGCAGGTGCAGCGCAGCTATGGCGAGCTGACCGGCTCGCTCGGCTGGCCGTTCTATGAGGTCGCGGGCAAGTATAACCCGAACTACGACCTGATCTATGACATTTTTGTCTGGTTCGTCGGCCTGTTCACAAAGGACACCGGCACGGTGTTCAACCTCTATGTGCTGGTTATCCCGTTTGCCAACGCTCTGGCGGCCTACGCGGTGTTCCGGGTGGTGGGGCTGCGGCGGTGGCTCAGCTTTGCGCTCGGTCTTACCTTCGGCATGACGCCCTATGTGCAGCAGCGGATGGCGGGCCATATGATGCTGGCCGCCTGCGAGTTCGTGCCGTTCTCGGTGCTGCTCTGCCTCTGGTGTGCCGAGGACCCCACCTTCAACCGCCCGGGCAGGGGCTTTTTCAGGAATAAGCGCAACTGGCTGGCGCTGGCCATGGCGTGGGGCATTGCCAACAACGGCGCGGCCTACTACCCGTATTTCACCTGCTTTTTCCTCTGCGTCACGGCGCTCTGCCTGATGCTGCGGGAACGCAGCTGGCGCGTGGGCCTGCCCTGCCTTGTGACGATCGTCGAGATCGTTGGCTGGATGATCCCCGACTTCTTCCCGATGGTGCTGGGCATCCTCAACGGGCAGGGCAGCACGCTGACGAACGGTGTCTACCGCAGCCCGGTCGGTGCGGACATCTACAGCCTGCGCATCAGCTCGCTGCTGCTCTCACCCAACGGGTACGGCGTGCAGAAGCTTGCAAACTGGCTGGGGCGCTACTTCCATATCCTGACCACCGATGAAGGCCCCATGTACAACGAGAACGCCTACGGCTACCTCGGCATTGTGGGGGTGCTGGGCTTTCTGGCGCTGCTCGTCCTGCTGCTGCGCAACTGGGACTGGCGGGCCGGCAAAACCGGGACGCCGCGCCTCGGCGACCGCCTTTGGCTGCTGAGCCGCCTGAATGTCATGGCGCTGCTGCTTGCGACCATTGCGGGCTTCGGCGGCATCATCGGCATCCTTGTGCGGTTCATCCGCGGCTATAACCGCATCAGCCCCTATATTGCGTTTTTTGCGCTGCTGGCCGTGGGCCTGACGGCGGAAAAGCTGCTGACACAGCACACCGGCCGCCGCCGCGGGGCGCTGCTGGCTGCCGCGGTGCTGCTGCTGGGCTACGGCTACTGGGAGCAGCAGGGGCTTTTCACCCCGGATTACGAAAAGGTCCAGCAGGTCTGGTATCAGGACGCTGCCTTTATGGCGGAGGTCGAGGACGCAGCGGGGGAAGGCGCGATGCTCTTTACGCTGCCGTATATGAAAAATTTTGAGAACGGCTCGCTCAACAATATGTGGGACTACACGCTGCTGCGCGGCCCGCTGCACAGCAGGACCCTCAAATTCACCTACGGTGCGGGCTACGGCACCAAAAACGATCTCTGGTACAAGGAGACCAGCGCGCTCGAGCCTGAGGCAATGGTTGCCGAACTGCGCGCACAGGGCATGACCGGCATCTATCTGGATCTGGACGGCTATGCCGTGGAGGACCAGCAGGCCACGCTGGCGGGGCTGACCGCCGCCGCAGGCTGCGAGCCGGGCGATGTCATCACAAGTGAGAGCGGGATGCTCTGCTACATCCCGATCGGGCAGGAGTGACGGATGAAACTGCAAAAACTGACGGAAAAGCGATGGTTCTGGCCTGCCCTCTGCGCGGTGTCGGTCGTGTTCGGCTGGTGGTATCTCAGCATCACGACCTGCGCCCCGCTCGGCGGCGATGATGAGCTGATCAACCTGCAGAACTACTACTATATTACCCGGCATCATTCATTGGAACACCTCCTAAACAAAGGGAATAGCATCAAGAACGGCCTTGACAACAGCTAAAAGTATAAGAACAGCAATAATAGCAAAAACAGCAATAATAACTATTGTAAGCCATTCAGGAAGTGCATAAAAAACATATTGAATAATTTTAAGGAACCCAGCCATAAAATCACCCTCTAAGCCACGCATGAACAACAGAATATACTATATAAATAGCAAATAGAGACAAAGACCACTCAAAAAAAGCGGCGATAGGGGTAGGAAGAAGAGACCAAACATCCATTAAAAAATTAAATCCTTGGATAAGAGAATTAAACAAACTCAACTACCCCCTAGAAGGAAAGCGCGAACGCATATACTCAAATTGTTCATAAGGATCATACGGAAGCGACGAATCATCATCAATAGAATCAATAGAATATGTAGAGAAGGAACTATTACGCGAACCAGTACCATAATGAATCATGTTATACATTTTTTGTGACCAAAAAACATTGCCAGCACCAACAGATTCACTTAAAGCGCCAGAAATGCCGACGCTACCAGAAGAAGAAAACAACTCAGAAAAAGAATTAGATGCATCATTAGCAGTATCAAATTTACCAGTATCAGAAATGTTACTAGAAAAATCACCGTTCACATAATCTAAATTAGTCTTTGAATTATCGTGTAGCTGTTTATCCTCAGGAGAAGCAAGAACCTCAGCCAAATCAGAAACTTTAGTCGTAATTGTATCAAGTTTGGACTTGAAACCAACAAGAAGATTATTTATACTAGAAACAGTATTTTCTGTAGCTAGAGTTTTCAATGTGGCCTCAGTTGCGACCTTGGTATTAATATTGGAAAGAAACGTATTAGACGATGTGGAATTGGTAGAAATGTTCTTTCCATACGTTGCCAACAAATTAACACCAGAAGTCACAGAGGAAGCTTGAGAAGAAGTCCATGCAGAAGACTTATTGACAGCGGTTAAAATACTAGATACATTGCCGGAAATCGTAGACAACCAATCTTTGCTAGAATTCACATACGTCTTAATTGTACTGATATCAGCAGTATCGGTTTTGATAGATGAAAGATACCCAGTATTATTGCTTATGATTCCAAGCCGTGACCAAATAGAAGAAAGGATATTGCCGATACCATTAAAAGACTGAGTAACAGCGTCAAAATAAGTTGCAGAGGACGTATTGACTGAACCAGTGGAAGACATACCAGTTACATATATATATGTACTGGTAGGATATGCTGGATTAGTGGATGAACCAGACGCGAAGACGGAGACAGAAAAGACCGACAGGATACAAACAACCAGCAGAACGCGAATAAATGTTTTCTGAAAATCAGTCCTTTCATACAAAAATGGGTGCGGGCGGTCGAATCGAACGACCAGCTTCAGGCTCAGAACCTGACGTGCTACCATTGCACCAGCCCGCTATATGTTAAACGTCCTTCCGAATGCTATGGGGGAAGACATCGCGACCATCAAGAAGACGCTTAGAATCTTCAATGTGATATTCCTCCCAAACGAGTTTGATCAAACCCCAATTGCGACGAAGAACATCATAAGAATCAGTCTCAACAGAATACTGAATCAGATCATACCAGCTTTTTTGCAATTTAACAGAAGCAAGATCTTTTACAATTTGTCCCTCAGAAAGTCGACGAAGAATTTGACCAATATTCGGCAGGTTCGTTTCGACATCGTCAGGGGAATACTGAAACTTGTCGATATCATTCAGGTGAATAAGGTACATCACCATATTGTCAAAATTTTTGACAACTTCGATATCATTTTCAGGAAGACCGAGGAAGTTAGAAACAACAGACAAACAACGAGGAGTTGCACGACCTACCCAATGGATATGGGGCTTTTTCAGTTCACCATTTTCGTCAACGTCCTTGTCATGCAGGATATAAGCCCAATCAGTGAATTTAGAACGAATGGTAGAAAGGAGTGTTTCACAATCATATGATTCAGAATCAGGGTACAGAGTACCGGCAAAAGAACGAAACTTTTTATCAGCCATGATAAAGAACCTCCAGAATATTAAGTTGGCTACAGGCTACAATGATTGCTTTAGACGTAGCCCACAATCATTGTAGCCAAAGGGGAGATTTACCGACACTGGACAGGCTACAATATCCAGCATCTACCAGAGAAAAGAGAGAAAGAAAGAAAGGAGATATAGAAAACGGCAAAAGCGTTAGCTATTACAGTTCATCCTTGAGTTCCCGCAAGCGTTCAAGAACCTGCGAATAAATGCCGTAAAGGCCATCAAGGCGGCGGGAGAGAGAAGCAAGCTCCTTCTCAATGCCGGGTACTTGCTTTGCAGAATCAATCAGCGTCATTAGTTCTTGCAGACTGATTGTAATGCTAAGATCATCCATTGGCAGCCTCAGAAATTGTTAGAAACCGATTCAACAGAGCCGAAACGGTTGTAGAAGACCTGCAAGTTGTCACCAACTTTAAGGTCCTTCGGAACAATATCCGATTTACAGAAAACTGTTTCAGCGACTTCGCCAACGACTGTAGAATCACCGGGATAGTTGATATACAGATTGCAGGCATCGATAAGCTGACCGTCAGACTTGCGTTTGTACTGGAAACGCCGGAAACCTACGAGTTTACTTGTCATTTGTTTTTACCTCCAATAAATTTTTAGAAATGAGAATGAGGAAGGAAAGAATTATGTTCATTTGAACATAATCAAAGTATATTCAAACGAACATAGAAAGTCAAGAGAACAATGAACAAATTGAAAATTTTAAGAGAAATGACCAAAATCACACAAACAAATTTAGCGAAAATAATGAACACAACACAGCGACAGATAAGTTTATACGAGACAGGAAAACGGAAATTAGATGAAGAACAGATAGTTGTGATCTGTAGATACTTCCATGTATCGGCAGATTGGTTTTTGGGGATAGACGATTGACAGACAAAACACGCCGCGCGGATTTCGCGCGGCGTGTTTGTCTGTAGGCATACAAGAGCGCGACCCCAGGCAGCTCGTCAAGGATGTCTGCACGTATTGCCAGACACGATATGGG
>OGXT01003336.1_pt1 | contig 11213 bp, 8 predicted proteins | sample 1576361 | NCBI WGS metagenome assembly OGXT01 (sample SAMEA3541514, study PRJEB24748) | human gut metagenome | biome: human gut; feature: human-associated habitat; material: faeces | place: China | collected 2012 | reverse complement strand
CAGTTTCTTCAATACACCTCTCTCCATCTCATCCTCCATCTGTTTACGCATTCGGATGATTGGTTCAACCCGTGCGGGATTCTTCAGTATGGAATGATAAATATGCTCCGGATCACGTTGTAGTTCATTTATAACAAACACAGGGAACAAAGGATTCCTCTGCAACGTTCTTACATATTGATCGATAATCTTCGGCAGCTTCTCCAGGAAAGAGGTATTCTCTTCCATAATCGCTCCCAGGTTCGGAAGCAAGGCATCTATCAACTGGTCGAAGATCGCATCGAACAACATTTCTTTCGTACGATAATAATAATGTAAGGCTGTACGCCCGATACCTGCTTCGGCAGCCACGTCGCCCATCTTGGTCGCTTCATATCCTTTCCTGACAAAGACCTGTTTGGCCGCTTCCAGGATTCGGTTCTCCATTGTGATTACTTCTTCTGTACTCATTGTATATCTTGTTTTACCACATTTGTCATTACTGTCTGTCGAATATGTCTGACACTTTTGTTTGACAGATGTGTCAAAAGTAATGTAAAAAAATAAGGATGCAACTACTGCACCCTTATTTTAATATCTTTTATACAATGAAGAGAATATTCTTTTTAATCTTATTCCCCGTATTTCTTAGCCAGACCGCCTTCGGAAGTTTCTTTATACAAACTCGGCAGGTCATTACCCGTCTGCCGCATCACCTCTACCACCTGGTCGAAGCTCACACGATGTTTTCCGTCCGAGAAGTTCGAGAAAGTATTTGCATCCAGTGCACGCGCTGCGGCAAAAGCATTACGTTCGATACAAGGAATCTGAACTAAACCGCAAACCGGGTCGCAAGTCAACCCCAGGTGATGTTCCAACCCCATCTCAGCAGCATACTCAATCTGAGCAGGCGTTCCGCCAAACAACTGACTGGCAGCACCGGCAGCCATCGCACAGGCAACCCCTACTTCTCCCTGGCAGCCGACCTCCGCTCCGGAAACCGACGCATTGGTTCGTACCACATTTCCGAACAATCCGGCCGTTGCCAATGCACGCAAGATACGGGAATCGCGGAACTCACGGGTATCTTTCAGATGATACAACACCGCCGGCATCACTCCGCAGGAGCCGCAGGTCGGAGCCGTCACAATCTTACCACCGCAGGCATTCTCTTCGGATACAGCTAACGCAAAAGCGTAAACCATACCACGACTTTTAATGCTGCTGCCATATCCTTTGGCACGAATCAGATAGTCGGATGCTTTCCGGCGTATGCCCAGACCGCCCGGCAGGATACCTTCTGCTTCCAGACCGCTCTGCACCGCCTTTTGCATCACGTCCCATACTTCCGCCAGGTAATCCCAGATTTCCGGTCCTTCGCATTGCTCCACATATTCCCAATAGGAATGTCCGGTCTTTTCGCACCAGGCTTGTATATCTTTAATCGTGCTCATCTCATAGACCTGTGCCGTTTTAAGTTCGTTAAAACTTTCGTTGGCAAGCGTACCGCCGCCAATACTGTACACAGTCCACGATTCCAGTTCTTCGTCGTTCTCATTGAACGATTCGAACAACATTCCGTTCGGATGGAACGGAAGAAATATCTTGGGTTCCCAGGTAATAGTCGTTTTAGCAACCGGCTGCAACACTTCCAGGATGGCAGCATCCGTCATGTGGCCTTTCCCGGTAGCAGCCAGACTACCATATAAAGTCACATTAAACCGCACGGCACCTCTGTTACGTTCCACGAACATCTGGGCAGCACGCATCGGCCCCATCGTGTGGCTACTCGACGGACCATGTCCGATCCGGTATATCTGCTTGATTGATTCCATTTCTCTTTCTCTCTAATTTTGTGTTTTCTATACTTTAAGAAATATATTACGTTTATAAAGCAGCCACAAAATTACATAAATAACCAATACGTTTGACAAGCTTATCAAAAAGGAATAATAATTACCCAGATATTGCTCCATCCCATAAAACAAAGACTGTCCCAGGCAACTGAAATTGATGACGTTCGCCAGCATATAGGCTACAATCGAGTTCATCCCGTACACTTTCAGCCAGGTTATATTCTTCTTATATCCTTTATAATCTATCAGATAATAAAACAATCCCATCAATAGGAAGCAATATCCGCTACTTACCAGCACCATAGAACTGGTCCATATCGTCTTGATAACCGGCATCTGCAATCCCCAAAGCCATCCGGCAGCCACCATAGCGGCTCCTGCTCCGAAATACCATTTCAGTTTATGGATATCACTGGTCTTATCCTTGGCAATATAGCCGGCAAACAAACCGGTCAACACCGTCACGCCAAAGTTCAGGGTACTCAAAATCCATGTATAATGATACCAGGGTGCAAAAACGACTTCACCGTCCACCACTTTCGCCCCATCCCGAAAACGTCCCAGCACCGTACGGTCTATCCATTCCGCCAGGTTTCCTTCAGGAGTGTAATTACCACCTCCATAACTGCCGACCGTAATGAACTGCATCGCCGCCCAGTAAACAAGCAACAGGGCCACCGCCACACCGATCTGCGTCCTCCGGCTGGTATAAAGGAACAACACAGCCGTAATCAAATAACCAGCGGCAATCGACTGCAACGTATTCGAATATAAATAAATACGATCCGGATCAAATCCCAGCAGATTTCCCTGGCACATCATACCGAATATCCACAACAACAGGATGCGTTTTCCCAGACGCCGGAAAAGAGTCTTTTTGTCGGAAACACCTTTAAAACGTGACAAAGCAAACGGCATCGAAGCTCCCGACATAAAAAGGAACAACGGCATAATCAAATCCCAGGGAGAAAAACCTTCCCATTGTACATGATCAAAAGCCCACATGCAATCATTCAGCCATCCCACATCCGCAGCCCGTGCCAATGAATGTGCCAACGGTCCCAAAGCAACCAGAAAGAAAAGATCGAATCCTCGTAAAGCATCAAGCGACTCCAGCCGCTTGTAAGTAGTTTTTTCCATTTGTTATTATTTTAGACTTTTAAGAAAATACGTTGACGATACAAGAAATATAAGAATCCCCAGCACACGGCGATATAAGCAATCACCCCCAGCAATGGCTGGGCTGTTTCCGGAAATAACCCGATGAAACCTCCAAAAATGGCATTTGCCGTAAAAGTGAAATTAATGAATACTTGTGCCAGGTAAATAGTGATTGAGTTCGTACCTATGACTGTAAAGAAAAGGGTCCACCCTCTGCACTCCTTCACATCGACAATATAATAGAAGACGGCAAACAGTATCGCCGAGATACCACCGACCGTACAAACAAACGAGCTTGTCCACAAATATTTATTAATCGGGAAAAACAATCCCCACAACAGACCAATCACTAACAGGCAACTGCCAACAGCCAGCATATAAACAACCTTTTTCGTCTCCGTCAGTCCCTCTCTCCGCAGTTTGACAAACTCACCGGTGAACATTCCCAGCAAAGCGGTTCCGATGGCCGGCAAGGTAGATAAAATCCCTTCCGGATCATAATTGCCTCCATGCAAACGCCCCGGCAATAACAGACGGTCGATATAGCAAGCCAGATTCCCTTCGCGGGTAAACAACTCCGCCCCGTTCCCGTCGGGTGCCGGAATAAATAACAGCAACCAGTAACCTATCAGGATGGCAGCAACGATCCATACCCGTGTGATCGTCCGCGTATTGACAAAAATCAGCGCACCGAACATCCATCCCAGACCGATACGCGCCAGTACGCTGGCATAACGCTGTGTCTCAAAATTCAGATTCAGCAACCCGTTATAAACAAATCCTAATACAACCAGTGTAATTCCCCGGCGGATAATCTTTTTATAAATAGCCGCTTCCGACATTCCCCGCTCCCGCTGCTTTTCCAATGAAAAAGGAAAAGAGATACCGGCAATAAACAAAAACAAAGGAAAAATTATATCTTCAAACGTAAACCCCGCCCCCCATTTAGCGTGGCTCATTTGGGCAGCTATCGACTCAAAAAAAGGCGTCGGGACCAACGTCGCCAACGCAACAAAAAGGGAACCTCCCCCCATAATAAAGAACATATCAAATCCCCGCAATGCATCCAACGACAACAGCCGCTGGCTTTGTTTCTGTTTTTCCATGGTATTCAATTTAGATAATCGTATAAAATTTAGAAATAAGTAAGCGCAAATATAGAAAATAATATAAGAACTATCCTGCTTTTTCACTAGTTTTGCAACCATTATGAAACAGCATTTGAAACCGATCATGTTCGTTGGCACTTGCTCCGATGCAGGAAAGAGTGTGATTAACGCAGCCTTCTGCCGTATCTTTAAGCAAGACGGATACCAACCTGCCCCTTTCAAGGCGCAGAATATGTCGTTGAACTCCTTCTCCACTCCCGAAGGTGGTGAGATGGGACGTGCCCAAGTAGTACAGGCCGAAGCATGCGGTATCGCTCCGCATACGGATATGAATCCGGTATTGCTGAAACCAACTAACGACAAGAGTTCGCAGGTCGTACTGAACGGTAAACCGGTCGGCAACATGTCCGCCAAAGACTATTTCGGTGTACAAAACCAGAAGGAAGCACTTTTCAAAGAAGCTATCGAGGCCTTCAACCGCTTGGAATCCCGCTATAACCCAATCGTACTGGAAGGCGCCGGAAGCATCTCCGAACTAAACCTGCGCGACCGCGATATCACCAACATGCGGATGGCGATACAGACAAACGCCTCCACCTACCTGGTTGCCGATATCGACCGGGGCGGTGTATTCGGTTCGGTTTACGGTACTATCACACTGCTCAAACCAGAAGAACGGGCACAAATGAAAGGTGTCATCATCAATAAATTCCGCGGAGACGCGTCGCTGTTTGAAGAAGGACGGACGATACTGAAAGAGTTGACCGGCCTCCCCGTCGTAGGCGTTATCCCCTGGTTCCGTGACATCAAGATAGAAGAAGAAGACTCCGTCGCCCTGGATATGAAGACAAACACCTGGCAGGACGGCAAGATCAATGTCGCCATCATCCTGCTGAAACGTATGTCGAACTTCACCGACTTCGACGTCCTGGATATGGACCCGCGCTTCAATCCTTATTATACCAGCAACATCGACGAGATAGAGAAAGCGGACATCATCCTGCTGCCCGGCTCGAAGAACACGCTGGCCGACCTGCAAAGCATCCGCGCCAACGGCATAGCCGACACCATCGTCCGCGCCCATAAGAGAAGGAAAAAAGTAATCGGTATCTGCGGCGGTTACCAGATGATGGGTGCCCGCCTGGAAGATCCGGAAGGAATAGAAGGAAACCTGCCTGCCGTTCCGGGATTGGGACTGCTCCCCCAATGCACCGTTATCGAACAGGAGAAAGTCACCAAACAAAGCCGTTTCACTTTCCGCAACGGCTCCCCTATGATCTGCAAAGGATACGAGATACATATGGGACAAACCTCTTTACTCGGCAACGCGCCCGAAAGTCCGGTTGCCCTGCTGGAAGACGGAAGGAAAGACGGCTACTACCTGAACGACCATTGCTGGGGAAGCTATATGCATGGCATTCTCGATAATCCCGAAGTACTTGATAATCTAGCTAAGGGTTTCAACAAAGAAGTCAACAATGCCCCGTTCGATTACGCTGCATTCAAAGAAGAACAGTATGACAAACTGGCCGACCTGATAAGAAAACATGTGGATATGGAATATATTTACAGTACGCTGTAATCATCCCCACAACTCCCCGTTCGCTCGGATCAACAGTTTTACAGCCTCAAACTGATCTTTTTTCAGAGAAAAAGATTCATAGGCTCTGCAATAGTTCAGTGAATGTATATCTGTTCCGGTATAATCATAACAACCGTTTTTCAGTAATGAACCGGCTGTTTTTCGGGGAAGCGTTCCGTAAAAGCCTGCCAGGGAAAACAAATTAAGCTGAAATTTGCATCCGTGCTCTTTCAGCTTCATCAAATCTTCCATCTTCCAGAAACCATAACGTTCCGGATGAGCAAAAACCGGTACAAAACCATTCAATTGGATATCGTACAATTTCTCAAACAGATCACCGGGAGCCTGCAAGCAGGAAACCTCTACCAATACATGCTTCCCGTCATACGACAACAACCCTTCTTCCATCCGCTCGTAGAAGCATTCATCCAGCATATATTCGGCTGCCAGATGAAGGTCTATATGTATATGTGCACAGTCTTCCCGAAATGTTTCAAACCGGTCCCGAAGGTAATCTTTCCGGTTCTTAGCCAAATCAGCCATTATATGCGGTGTCAGGAAAATACGTTCCACTCCCTGCCCTTCCAGAAAAGCCAACATGGCAAGACTGTCTTTCTCTGACGAAAACCCGTCATCCACCCCGGGCAGCAAATGGGTATGTACATCAGTCATCCCCGGCCACAAAAGTTTTTTCCGGGTAAATAAATTTGAAAGAAATGTGCTCATAATATACTTATATAACAATACCTGCAAAGGGAAAAGGGTCATTTCAACCGGTTCACCCGCGCCACATCATCCATTTTCACACAAACGGTTGCTCCCAGTTGCTCCAGGTAAAGCAGCAAATGATTCTTCTTTATCTTCTTTACCTTGCCGGATACATGCTTCATGGCCCCGGTAAGAATTTCCACTTCTTCACCCGCACAAAGCTCATGCTCGGCTGCCTGGCCCAGGAAATCCTCGATAGCGTCTATCTCCTTCTGGCGGACAATAGCCGGTTTACCGTTATAAAAGACGATACGGATAACGCCATATACCTGAAGCAGGTCACGCAACACCGTATCCGGACAGCGCACAAATATATAAGAACTGAATAACGGGACTTCAACTATTTTCACACGGTCGGACCACACACGCGGAGTCCGGTGTAAAGGTAAAAAGCATTCAACACCTAAAGCTGCAATACGTTCTTTTACCTGTTTTTCTGCCCGCGGGGCAGTATATAATACATTCCAATTGGTATTTAAAGGGGGTATCATTATCTTTTTTTTGTTTCGGGCACAAATATAGGACTATTTTTCGTATTATTGCAAAACTGTTTGCGAACACAAATTTAAATACCATGAATAGAAGAAGTTTTTTGCAAAAATCGGCCATTTCGGCTGCAGGACTTGGTTTGTCACCGCTGTTTGGAGGTACTTATCAGTCAGTTTACGGACAAACGGCAGCAAGCAACAAAGTGAAAGTCGCTCTGATCGGATGCCGCAGTATGGGTTTCTCCAACCTGAGTAAGTTTCTGGAATATCCGGAAGTGGAATGTGTCGCCCTCTGCGATATCGACGACGAATGGCTGAACAAACGGGCCGCCGATGTAGAAAAAAAGACCGGAAAAAAAGTTCCTCACCTGTATAAGGATTGGCGCCATGTCATCGACAACAAGGATATCGACGCTGTCATTATCGGTACTCCCGACCACTGGCACTGCCTGCCGACTATCTTCGCCTGCCAGGCTGGCAAAGACGTGTATGTCGAAAAACCGCTTTCCAACACCATCGAAGAATGCAACCTGATGGAAAAGGCTGCCCGCAAATATAACCGGGTCGTACAGGTAGGCCAATGGCAACGCAGCGATCCGCATTGGGACGAGGCCGCCAATTATCTGAAAGCGGGAAATATCGGTCGTATCCGTACCGTAAAAGTCTGGGCTTACCAGGACGGCAAACCGACTCTGCCTGTTGTTGCCGACAGTCCCGTTCCCGCCGGAGTGGATTACGACATGTGGCTCGGTCCGGCTCCGAAACGTCCGTTCAATATCTACCGCTTCCATTATAACTTCCGTTTCTTCTGGGATTATGCCGGTGGACTGATGTCCGACTGGGGCGTACACCTGCTGGATTATGCGCTCGAAGGCATGGGAGCCGATCTGCCCAGCCGCGTATTCTCCGGAGGTGGCAAGTTCGCCTATCCCGATGATGCAATGGAGACGCCCGATACATTGATGGCTACATACGCCTACAAAGATTTCAATATCATCTGGGATCATGCCTGCGGTATCAACCACGGTCCGTTCGACAAAAAAGAAGGTTTGGCCTTCTTCGGTGAAAACGGCACACTGGTACTCACCCGCGCCGGTTGGGAAGTCATCCCTGTCGTTGCCGGAAAAGAAGCACGCATGGAAGCTGTCCCCTTCAAAAAGGGAGAAGGCAAAGGCCTGTACAACCATGTCGGAAATTTCCTGAGTTGCATCAAAAGCCGCGAATTGCCCAAAGCAGATATCGCTATCGGTGCACGTGTAGCCAAGATGTCGCACCTGGCAAACATCTCCTGCCGCCTGCAACGGGAAGTGCGTTGGGACGATGCCAACAGCATGTTTATCGGTGATAATGAGGCAACAGCATTATCAAAGGCTTACTATCGCGCCCCATGGGAATTACCCAAATTGTAAACGTAAAAATATAATTAGCAGGAAAACGCTGAACATCTTTTGATAATCAATTATTATATGTACTTTTGTTCCAGATACACGAACATATAAACTTGATATACCTAAATGAGCAGCGTTTATGCTAATTATTCGAGAGAAGACCTGATCCGTGAAATAGAAATACTGAAGGCACAAGGCACCTCTGTTAATGATGAAAAAATATACCAAAGTCGTTTTCTGAACAATGCAGTCGCATTAAGGAAAACATTCTCGGAAGTTTTATCATTGTTAATAACTCCAAGCCAAAAGGATATTATTGATCAGTCTCTACTGACCATATTGAGATTTTTTAATGTAGACAGGGTATACATCGGAAATTTCGATAATGACAAACCGACTTTCGACTTCACGCATGAAGTAACCAGCCAAGGTACGATTTCCATGCGTGAAGATCTTTTAGTTGGGTTGCCCAAAGCAGATTATGCCTGGTGGATAAAAACGATCAGGGAAGGAAAAGACATTATTATCAGAGATACTAATAATATGCCGGAAGAGGCCGCTGCCGAACAAAACATCCTAAAAGTTCAGGAAATACTCTCCCTGCTCGTTATTCCTATCTATTACAGAGGATATGCCAATGGTTTCATAGGACTCGATTGTGTAAAAAAACACAGGGACTGGGATGCTTTGGATGTCGAAAACCTGCGAATGCTCACCGATATTATCTCTATTGCTATCGAGCGCGAACTGGCGCATGGTATGATAGAACACTCAATGAAACAGGTATTGAAAAGCGAAGCCAAATTTCAGATCATCTTCGACAGACTCCCGTGGGGTGTCGAATTATACGACGAAAACGGGTATCTGCTGGATATTAATAAAGCTGATCTTGAAATTTTCGGAGTAACACGCGAACAGGCAATCGGTCTCAATGCATTCGAAAACCCCAATATTCCGGAATGGGCAAGCGAGAAACTAAAAAAAGGGGAAGACGTAGCTTTCCTGCTGGATTATAATTTCAATAAAGCTGCTGAAAAAGGTTACTATACAAGTAAACTAGCCGATGAAGTTAAACATTTGAGGGTGAAAGGCGTTGTGCTGAAAGACCGGCAGGACGTGATACTCGGATTCTTTTATATAGTCTTCGATGATACCGAGAGTTATCATAAAACAGAAGAGATACAATACAGTCTGGCTAAACTAAAAGCGGCTGTCGATACAGGCGAATCCATTATTTGGGAATATGATGTGGCAACAGATAAGCTAAGTGCGGATTTCAGCCTGAATGATCAAATCGAAGAGAGTTCATTCCTGACTTATCTGAAAGAAGACAGATTCAGTTCCGTACGTGATTTTATAGAAACATTGCATCCCGATGACCGCCACAGGGTTTACAACAAACAATTCAAACGGCTTGTCGACGGAGAAATCGGCAAATATATATCCGTATACCGCCGGGTATTCGACGGCAAGGTTTACTGGCTCAATTCAAATGTCCGCGCTTATAAATATTCAGTAGACGGGAAACCCAGTAAAATAGTAAGCTACACCTCTAACATCACCGAACAACGTGAGAAAGAACTGGAACTAATGAAAGTCAAGGAGGCAGATAAATTAAAGTCGGCATTCCTGGCAAACATGAGCCATGAGATACGTACTCCGTTGAATGCGATCGTCGGATTCTCGGACCTGGTAGCCGAAACGGACGATCCGGAGGAGCGACAGACTTATCTCGACATTATCCATACAAACAACGATCTGCTGCTTAACCTGATCGGTGACATTCTGGACTTCTCAAAAATAGAGGCGGGTATGTTGAAGTATAACATTGAAGAGGCCAACATCAAAGAATTGTGCATGGAGGTCTATCTGTCCGGATCGCTGAAGATAAAACCGGGAGTAAAATTACTTTTCGATAAAAACTCACCGACTGTAACCCTCAGGACAGACCCGCAACGTATCCTGCAGGTAATAGCCAATTTCGTCAATAATGCGATCAAATTCACAAGCGAAGGGAGTATTACAATCTTTTATGAGACGAAAGAAAATGAAGTGAAAGTCTGTGTGCGAGACACCGGAATCGGCATTTCGGAAGAAAACAGGCCCCGTGTTTTTGAACGTTTCATCAAGATCAATGACTTCCACCAGGGCACCGGCCTGGGATTAACAATCAGTAAAACGATCATCGAATATCTGGGAGGTACCATCGGAGTAGATTCTGTTCAGGGTAAAGGTTCTACGTTCTGGTTTACGTTGCCTTTGGATTATAAAGGGATTAGTTCGTAATAACTAAAAAACAGATCATTTTAAACTCCAGGGAAAACCGATCCGGTCAAGCAATTCCCTGCGTTCAGGAGAAAGTTCGCCTTTCTTCATACTTCTGCGTTGCACGAAACACCAACTGCCCAGTTTATTCTCACGGGCGGTTGGCCAACGTTGATTCTCTGTATAGAAACGTTTCAGCATCTCATAATTCTCCTGCCATTTTTCATCGACTGTCCAGATAAAACCTTCGGCATCCATTTGTCTGATGCGAACAAGCGATAGCACTCCCTGTTTACGGGATCTTCGTTGCGTATTACACCACGCTCCCAACCTACCCTCCTGGCTTTTAGGCCAGTGTTCATGTTTTCTGTAGTAAGCAAGCACCTGCTGCCAGTTCTCCGTCCAGAGCGAATCCAGATCCTGTTCCCATCTGAATCCGATCGAATCGAGTAACCGGGTCCTTTCTTCAGACAAAAGTCCTTTCTTTCGTGCTTGTCGTTGGGTATTGCACCAGATATTCAGTTTGTTTTCGCCGCGTTTGGGACAACGGTGTTCTACGGATATAAATGCTTTCAGTTCTTCAAAGCAGTTCATCCAACGACTGTCCTGTACTTCCC
>OGXT01003324.1_pt1 | contig 11238 bp, 8 predicted proteins | sample 1576361 | NCBI WGS metagenome assembly OGXT01 (sample SAMEA3541514, study PRJEB24748) | human gut metagenome | biome: human gut; feature: human-associated habitat; material: faeces | place: China | collected 2012 | reverse complement strand
GTGACTGGTTCTTCAAGTCAATCTTGTTGATGATTGCTACCGCCAGTTTTCCCAGCAGGAATCCTGATGTGCCACCCACAGCAAACTGAATCAGGAATGAAATCAGAATATCGTCTGCCCCCATGCCTGCCGACGTGATGAACTGTATCAGGACGATAGTAAGCATATACGCCATAGGGTCATTACTTCCGCTTTCCAGTTCCAGCATCGGTCGGAGGTTATGTTTCAGATTCATGCTTTGCGAGCGCAGGATGTTGAACACGGAAGCAGAGTCCGTAGAGGACATGGTAGCCGCCAGCAGCATGGCCGTCATCAGGGACATGGTAATGCTGACATTCGAGAATCCGGAAATCCAATAAATAAAGAATCCGGTGAAAATAGTAGTAAGCAACACACCGAAGGTGGAAAGCAGTATGCCTTGTGGCAATACAGGCTTGATATCCGAGTATTTGGTATCCATACCCCCTGAGAACAGAATGATGCTAAGGGCCATCATGCCGATGAACTGGGCTTCGCCCGCATCATGGAACTGGAGTCCCAGACCATCGCTTCCGAACAGCATGCCGACCAATAAAAAAACAAGTAACGTAGGGATTCCGAACCGGTATCCGGTCTTACTCACTACAATACTTACGAACAATAGGATGGAACCTATCAAGAGAATGTTTTCTGCATTAAATATCATACTTCTGTGATCTTGTTTAATTTTTTAATATGATGTGCCAGCATCAGGCAGGCTGTGATAAACGCTAACAGATCGGATACAGGCATACTGAGCCAGATACCGTTCAGTCCCCACCAATGAGGTAGTAACAGCAGGCAGGGTAATAAATACAACAGTTGGCGGGACAAGGAGAGGAAGATAGAAATTTTCGCTTTCCCGATAGATTGGAAGAAACTGGAAATTACAATTTGTATTCCCACGAAAGGAAACATCAGTACTCCGATTTGTAACCCGGTGCGTGCCAATGCTGTAAGTTCTTTATCGTCTGTAAACATATTAACAACCAAATTAGGGAAAAGTTCGCTGAAAGCAAATCCCAACGAAGTGATGCACCCCCCTGCAATCATGCAATATTTCAAAGTCTGCTTCACCCGGCCGAATTTGTGTGCGCCATGATTATAGCCCACAATCGGTTGCATTCCCATAGTCAGCCCCATGATAACCATTACAAACAGCATCAGCAGACGGTTTAATATGCCGTATGCGCCGATAGCCAGATCGCCCCCGTAGAGCAGCAGGCTCTTGTTGAATATAATGACAATGGCCGAAGCCCAGACATTCATCAGGAACGGCGACATACCGATACTGAAGATATTCTCTACGATCCGTTTCCTTAATTTGAATATCCCTTTCTTGAAGCGGATATAACTTTTTTCCTGCATGAAATGGCTCAGCACCCATATCATGCCGGCAAACTGTGAAAGGATGGTTGCCGTGGCTGCTCCGCGGATTCCCCAACCGAGCCAGAAAATAAAGACAGGAGCCAGAATAATGTTGCATCCCACTGTCAGCATGGAGGACAGCATCGCCTTTCGGGGATAACCGGTGGCACGCATGATATTATTCAGTCCGATCATTACATAGGTGACAGGACTTCCTATTAATATAATCTGCATAAAGTCGCGGGCGTATGGCAACGTGTCATGGCTTGCCCCGAAGAAGAACAGAATCCGGTCCAGAAACAGCAGGGTGATGCCTCCGTAGAAAATAGAATTTATCACACAGAGCACCGTTACGTTTCCCAGCACCTTCTCGGCACCGTCCGTATCCTTCTGCCCCAGGCGGATAGAAGAAATGGTAGCGCCACCCACCCCGACCAGTGTACAGAATGCCACCAGCAGATTCATCAGCGGAAAAGAAATAGCCAAGCCCGATATGGCCATGGCGCCGACACCATGACCGATAAATACACTATCAATAATGTTGTACAGTGATGTCAGTGTCATCCCTATGATGGCAGGGATAGAGTACTCTAAAAGCAGCTTTCCGACCTTTTCTGTACCCAGTATGTGCGGGTTGTTTTCTTTCATTCGCGTTTTTGTTATTTTTAAGCTTTGCAAAGTTAGGAATATGGAGGATTATTCGGACCTTTGTGGCGTTAAATCAAACTAAAAGTAATATGAATTCAACAAAAAGCATAGCAGCTTTATTCGATTTTGACGGAGTGGTAATGGACACTGAGACTCAGTATAGTATCTTCTGGAATGAACAAGGACGGAAATACCATCCGGAGCTTCCCGAATTCGGCCGGTTGATAAAAGGACAGACCTTGACACAGATTTATGCCAACTATTTTGCCGGAATGGAAGAGGTGCAGCATGAAATTACAGAAGATTTGAACAAATTTGAAAAAAATATGTTATATAATTATATCCCGGGCGTAGAGGCTTTCCTGAAAGAATTGAGGGAAAACGGGGTAAAGATAGCTATAGTCACAAGTTCAAATGAGATGAAGATGAGCAACGTATATAAAGCACACCCGGAATTGAAGCAAAGTGTGGACCGTATCCTCACTGCTGAAATGTTTACTCATTCCAAGCCTGACCCCGAATGCTTTCTGTTAGGTGCGACAGTTTTTGACACCGTGCCGGAGAACTGTGTGGTTTTCGAGGACTCGTTTCATGGCCTTGAGGCGGGGAATCGTGCCGGAATGACTGTGATAGGACTGGCTACCACCAATCCTGAAGAGCAAATACGTGACAAGGCAAATGCTGTTATTCAGGACTTTAATGGATTCAGTTTCGAAAAAATGAAGAATATGATGAGGTAATGTCAACTAAAACATCTACCTTTGCAGCCGTTTTTTATAAATTAAAGTAAATATGGCAGGATATATTTCAGGTGATACACGCAAAGTAACTACCCACCGTTTGGTGGAAATGAAGCAGAGAGGCGAGAAAATTTCTATGCTTACCTCCTATGATTACACGACAGCGCAGATTGTAGATGGCGCAGGCATCGATGTTATATTGGTAGGCGACTCCGCTTCGAATGTCATGGCAGGAAATGTGACCACACTTCCTATCACCCTTGATCAGATGATTTATCATGGAAAGTCTGTGGTCCGTGGGGTGAAACGCGCGCTTGTTGTGGTGGATCTGCCTTTTGGCACTTACCAGACTTCCGAATACGAAGCGGTGACCAATGCGATCAAAGTAATGAAGATTACGCACGCCGATGCTTTGAAACTGGAAGGGGGCGTGGAGATCATTGATGCGGTAAAGAAAATCATTGCTGCCGGCATTCCCATCATGGGACATTTGGGGTTAATGCCGCAATCTATCAATAAATATGGAACCTATACTGTACGTGCCAAGGACGAGGAAGAGGCCGAGAAGTTGTTGAGCGATGCACATCTGCTGGAAGAGACAGGGTGTTTTGCGCTGGTACTTGAGAAAATCCCTGCGTCACTGGCAGAGCGTGTGGCTAGGGAACTGACTATTCCCGTTATCGGTATCGGAGCCGGTGGCGCGGTAGACGGGCAGGTGCTGGTAGTATCGGACATGCTGGGGATGACCAACGGTTTCAGTCCTCGTTTCCTCCGTCGTTATGCCGATCTGCATACAGTTATGACGGGAGCCATACAGCAGTATGTGGATGATGTGAAAAAAGGGGATTTCCCTAACGAAGACGAACAATATTAAAAGTTTTTGCTGATATGTATGATGACTTCTTCTTTCCGTATGAAAAGGCAAAACTGTGGACTGGGAATATGTTTTTGTTATCCCTTTCCAATTTTTTGCTTTATGCATCACTATACATGATGCTTCCTGTGCTGCCTTTATGGATGGTGCGGCACTGGTATTGCAGTTATGCGGAAGCAGGAGCAGCCATTGCTGTTTTCGGGCTGGCCATGTTCCTTCCGGGAACATTCAACAGCTACCTTATTGATACGTTCAAACGTAAAAGTGTGTGCTTTATAGCGATATTTCTGTTTGTGGCATCCAGTCTGCTATATCCGTACGTTGCGACCGTAGGGTTCGTAGCTTTGGTCAGGGCTGTCCAGGGAGGGCTGTTCAGCGTCATTACCATGACTACGGGCAGTACACTGGTGATTGATGTCACTGCTTCCCGCCGCCGCACGGATGCCAATATCGCTTTTGCCTGGGCGGGTCGTTTTGGAATGGTGGTGGGTCTTGCCTTGGGGATCTATATTTATCCTTATTGGAATTTTCACCATATCATTTATACCAGTATGGCTCTAGGAGCGTTGGCGCTGGTGCTGATTCCGGCGGTGAAAGTTCCTTTCCGTGCTACGCTCAGCACTTCATGGTTCTCGCTGGACCGTTTTTTGCTGCCGCGCACTTTGTGGCCGGGGATGAATATGATGATGGTGGCCATTATCTTTGGGATATTGGTGGCACATATTTACAATGAATTGTTTTTTGTTTGTATCCTGATAGGCTTTGTCCTGTCTTTGCTGCTTTTGCGTTACGTGCTTTCTCATGCTTCCGGTCGTTCGGAGGTAGAGCTGGGGCAGGCGGCAATGATAGGAGGATTGTTATTGCTCGCTTTTTCCAATAGCTTGATGAACAGTTATATAGCTGGTATTTTGTTGGGGATGGGAACCGGAACCACTGTGTCACGTTTCTTTATAAAAATGATCAGCCTGCCGAGGCATTGCGAGCGGGGAACGGGAAACAATACCTATCAGCTGATGTGGGAGGCAGGAGTACTGATTGGTTTCCTGTTTGAGAATATGTGGACTGAGGGTCATCCCGATACCATTTATTGGATATGTATCGGTATCTGTGTCGTTCTGCTGCTGATGTATGAGTTCTTCACACATCCGTGGTATTACAGAAAGATGGAGGAAAAACAGTGAAATATGGCAACTTACATAAATTAATAATATAAAGAATATGGCAGACGACAAAAAGATTATCTTTTCGATGGTGGGCGTAAGCAAAGCCTTCCAGGCGAACAAACAGGTATTGAAGGACATCTACCTATCCTTTTTTTACGGTGCTAAGATCGGTATCATCGGTCTGAACGGTTCGGGTAAATCAACACTGATGAAAATCATTGCCGGACTGGAGAAAAGTTATCAGGGAGAAGTGGTGTTCTCGCCGGGCTACTCTGTAGGCTATCTGGCACAGGAACCGCATCTGGATGATGAAAAGACAGTGAAAGAGGTGGTGATGGAAGGAGTGCAGAGCATCGTGGACACACTGGCGGAATACGAAGAAATAAACAATAAGTTCGGGCTTCCCGAATACTATGAGGATTCTGAAAAGATGGATGCGCTCTTTGCCCGTCAGGCAGAGTTGCAGGACATCATTGACGCTACGGACGCATGGAATCTGGACAGCAAGCTGGAACGCGCCATGGATGCGTTGCGCTGTCCGCCCGAAGACCAGCCGGTGAAGAATCTCTCGGGAGGTGAGCGCCGCCGTGTGGCATTGTGCCGCCTGCTGTTGCAGAAGCCGGATATCCTGTTGCTGGACGAGCCTACCAACCATTTGGATGCGGAAAGTATCGACTGGCTGGAACAGCATTTGCAGCAATATGAAGGTACGGTGATTGCCGTAACCCACGACCGTTACTTCCTGGACCATGTAGCCGGATGGATTCTGGAACTGGACCGTGGCGAAGGAATTCCCTGGAAAGGAAATTACTCCAGCTGGCTGGAACAGAAGACCAAACGCATGGAGATGGAAGAGAAAGTGGCAAGCAAACGCCGCAAGACCTTGGAACGCGAGCTGGATTGGGTGCGCATGGCTCCCAAAGCCCGTCAGGCAAAAGGAAAGGCCCGTCTGAAGGCTTATGACCGGATGATGGATGAGGACGTGAAGGAGAAAGAAGAAAAGCTTGAAATATTTATTCCGAACGGTCCTCGTTTGGGAAACAAGGTGATCGAGGCCAAAGGAGTGGCGAAAGCTTATGGTGACAAGCTGTTGTTCGATAACCTGAATTTCATGCTGCCCCCTAACGGCATTGTCGGTGTAATCGGTCCTAACGGTGCCGGAAAGACTACCTTGTTCCGCTTGATTATGGGACTGGAAACCGTAGACAAAGGTACTTTCGAGGTAGGGGAGACCGTGAAACTGGCATACGTGGACCAGCAACATAAAGATATCGACCCTGCCAAGTCCGTTTATCAGGTGATCAGCGGTGGAAACGAACTGATCCGTCTGGGAAACAGGGATATCAACGCGCGTGCCTACCTCAGCCGTTTCAATTTTTCGGGAGCCGATCAGGAGAAACTTTGTGGAATGCTTTCGGGTGGTGAGCGCAACCGCCTGCATCTGGCTATGGCACTGAAGGAAGAAGGCAACGTGCTGCTGCTGGACGAGCCTACCAATGATATTGACGTGAACACGCTGCGCGCGTTGGAAGAAGGTCTGGACGATTTTGCGGGCTGTGCGGTGGTGATCAGCCACGACCGTTGGTTCTTGGACCGTATCTGTACCCATATCCTGGCTTTCGAAGGAAACAGTGAGGTCTTTTTCTTTGAAGGATCCTATTCGGAATACGAAGAGAACAAGATGAAGCGTTTGGGTAATGAGGAGCCGAAACGGGTGCGCTACCGCAAGCTGATGGAAGACTGATGACGCCCTGTCTATAAAATCTTACCCAAGTTTACGAACATTAACGTATCCTTGGGTAAGTTCGTATATAGACATAACAACTCTTCAGAAGTGTATAGCTACTTCCTAAACCTAAGATGTTTTCGAAGTTAAGGACCTTTTTATTATACGGCTAATGTTACAAATGGAGTCTGCCTTCGTATCACAGCAAAAGACCTTGCTATGATTTTGGCTCTTACAGCATTGATTACAGATGCTTTATGTTTCCCCTCTGCTATTTTCCTTTTATAGTATGCTTTCATCTGCGGATCCCAAGAGATGGCAGTAATAGCTGCCCGGGTAAGGTATACTTTTACTTCTTTGTTAGCCAATGAAGAAGTCTGCGTTTTTCCCCGTATGGAAATACCTGAAGTATGTTCAAATGGGGCGACCCCACAATAGCAGGCAAATTTCCTCGGGTTGTCAAATCTTTGAAAATTGTCAGTAACACACAGTAATACAATGGCATTGATAATTCCTATTCCTTTTATACTTCTTAATAGCAAGTAGTTTGTGTAAAGCGATGTACTGGCGGCTATTAGTTGCTCCATATCCTCTTCCACCTCCAGGATTCTTTCTTTTATCGACTTGAGCTGCTCTTCCAAAAAAGAAATGGATTCTGTCACATCAGCCAACTTAGCCATCTGGGAGAATGTTTCCAATAACTTTATGCTTGATACTTTTTGCTTGACCAAATTGTCACGTATAATAATCCATCCCCGCAGTCTCACCAAGTCTTTGTTAGGTAATTTGTATAACTCTAGTTTTCGATAGTGTAATACCGCATAGTTCGCTATTCTTTTGGCGTCAATGCGGTCATTTTTGCCTCGTTGCAAGCCTATGGACTTCTTGATGGTCAACGGGCAAACCAAAGCCAGGGAAAATCCCATGGAGACACTGGAAACAGATAACTCTGTGACATAACTTCCCATGTTTTCAGCACAGAACAAGAGTTTGGATAAAGAGAGATGATAACCTGCTATCCAATCCAATAAAGATTGGATCCCTTCTGGAGTGTTATCAAAAGACTTGTGAGACAACTCTTTTTCGTCTGCGGACATTAATGATGCATCGAAAGTTTTTTTTCCTACATCAAGACCTACAAAATGAGAATAATTCATAACTTTGTATTTACAGTATTAAACATGAAGGAGAAACAGCTAATACATTTATTAGGTCGTGAGCCTACAATTCTAACTGGCTAGGTTCTCCTATTAAGAGAGTTGCAGTCTGATTCAGCCTATAGTCATTTAAGACTAGTGTCAAAGTTAGTTCACTGCAACTCTACTTTTCAAATATACACTTATATTTTGTTGTGATATTTAATACTGCAAATGTAAATGTGTCAAAACTCTGGCATATCTCCTTTTTTGATATAAAACTTATTTAATAAATGATCATAATCATCATTTTCAATTGCTTGTACTAGTTCTTCTTTTGTCTTAGCATGATGTCCCATGACCATCTTTGTATCTTCTTTACAATCTAATACATACCAACATTCTGTTTTTCCTAATGAATTTTCATGTTTTGCAGCATATGCACTCCAGAGTCTGACATATCCTGTCACAGCCTCCATGGCAAGCAGATCCGCATCATAAGAAATGCACACATACATATTCTGTGTCTTCAGAATATGGTCAAGTTCTTCCAGGTAATCTTCGATATTTACAAAAAGCACCATATGACCGGACGGATACATTCCCTTAAGATAACAGTAGCTGCAATCATAGATGCAGTTCATCATTGTGGAACAGTAATAAAAATTGGTATTGCCAAAATCCTGACAGACCGGTGCTCCTTCATAAAAAAAATGATCGGTTTTTTCTGCCAGAATGAGAGCCTGTGCCTGATGCTGCCGGACACCGTCCTGCCCATGCCGGTTAAATACATCCTTGTAATGTTCAATCTCCACAATCTGTGCCTGTGGAAACCGCAAAAGGATCTGTTCCGTACGCGGATGATTGCGGATGCGGCGTTCCACATAAATATGGGAAAACCGTGTATTATAACACACGTGCTCTAAGTTCTTCAAGAATCCTCTTTCCTTCCCGTTTGTCTTTTGCCGGCAGCCGGCCTGCCTGTTCATATTCCCGGTACCATCCGGACATGGTTTGCATTCCGGATGCTTCTTTTTCTTCGCAGAGTGAATGATACAAAATCATCTGCCGGATCTGCGCTTTCATGGTTTCAGAACCATGCAATGCCTCCTGCAATTGATGCAGGGGGCATTTTTGCGCTCCGGTCTGTACAAAAACGGCACGGCTTTTTCCACGGACTTTCCGGAGCCGGTGGAAAACCAACACGGGGTGTATCTTTTTGGAAGGAAACGTGGTAGAATAAAAAATAAAATGAGGGATGCCGTCCGCTGGAAAGACGGCCGAAGGAAAGGGATGAACACAGGCGTGGGCAAACTGCATCAGATGCTTTTCTATGCCGGGTTGGAACCGGAAGAGTACCAGGCCTGTCTGCCGGAGATCCGCAAGGACAACCGGAAGAAGCTGCGTGCCTATCTGATCATAGCCGGTATCTTTCTGCTGGTCATCATCTGCCTGCTCGGCGGGCTCGGGGCGCTGCGCGCCAATCGGGGATATTATCTCCTCTCGTTTGTCGGCTGTCTGGTGCTGCTGGCGATCGAAATGATGCTTCCGGAGGATAACGGTCTGCTGCTGAACTGGCTGATGTATGCTTTCGAGGCGCAGCTGTATCTGCTGGGCATGCTGATCATGAAGGCCTCGCCGGAGGAGCTTTCGGTCAGTTTCATCGCATTTCTGCTGGCCGTGCCGCTTCTGTTCGTGATGCCGCCGGTGCAGCATATCAGCAACATCCTGTTCTTTGCGGTGATCTTCATCGGGCTGGCGCTGCACGTTGAGACCAGGCGGATCGCGGTTATTGACACCATCGACTGTGTGGTGTTCGGGATGGTGTCCAGCATTATTTCCAGCTTTATGATGGTCTCCATGCACCAGAATTTCCTGTCCGAGCTCCGGCTGCGCCGGTTTGCCAACTTTGATATCCTGACCAATATGCAGAATCGCAATGCCTACGAGATCAGCCGGGACAGCTGGGCGAAAAAATGCACGGTGTCCCTCAGCTGTGTGTATGTGGACGTAAACGGCCTGCATGAGCTGAACAACGCCAGCGGCCACGAAAAAGGGGACCAGATGCTGCAGACTGTGGCGCTGGAACTGCAGGATCGTTTTGGCCGGGACAACTGTTACCGCACCGGCGGGGACGAATTTGTGGCCTTTGTGCAGGACGAGCCGGAAACAGCGGTGCGCGCAGCGACGGACGAGCTGATCCGGGCACTGGAACGGAAAGGCTGTTCGGCAGCCATCGGGGTGGCCACCCAGAACGCAGGCAGCATGGATCTGGACACGCTGATCCGACAGGCCGAACAGCAGATGTATCAGGCCAAGGAAGAACATTACCGCATCCAGCGGCAGCTGGAGCATTGAAAGGAACCGACTATGCAGGAAACGACCATTGCAGCCATTGCCACAGCCCCCGGTGCGGGCGGCATCGCGGTGGTGCGCCTGTCCGGTGCGCAGAGCTATGCCGTGGCAGAGCGGGTGTTCCGCCCGGCAAACCCGGGCAAAAAGGTGGCGCAGGCAAAAGGCTACACGGCATTGTTCGGCCATTTTGTGGACGGCGGCGAGAAATTTGACGAAGGCGTGGCTCTGTTTTTCCGTGCGCCCCACAGCTATACCGGCGAGGATGTGGTGGAGCTTTCCTGCCACGGCGGCAGTGCGGTGGCGCACCGTCTGGTGGAGGCCTGTCTGGCAGCTGGTGCGCAGCCGGCGGCCCCCGGCGAGTACACCCGCCGTGCGTTCCTGAACGGCAAACTGGGCCTGACCCAGGCCGAGGCGGTCATGGATCTGATCTCGGCCGACGGGCGGCAGGGGGCAGCGCTGGCCAATGCGGCCCTGTCCGGTGCGCTGGCCCGCAAGATCGGGGAACAGAAGGATGCCCTCACCGCCCTGCAGGCCCATCTGGCAGCCTGGGTGGATTTCCCGGAGGAAGATGTGCCGGAGCTGGACGAAGCCCATCTGCGCAGCGTTCTGGGCAGCGTGCAGGAGACGCTGGACGGGCTGATCCGCAACTATCAGGCGGACACCGTCCTGCGCGAGGGCGTGGACTGTGCCATCGTGGGCCGCCCCAATGCGGGCAAGTCCACCTTGCTGAATCTGCTGGCCGGGTTCGACCGTGCCATCGTCACCCCGGTGGCAGGCACCACCCGCGACGTGGTAGAGCAGGCGGTGCAGCTGGGGGATATCCGGCTGAACCTCTTTGACACCGCCGGTCTGCGCGAGACCGAGGACGCCATTGAAGCGGAGGGCATCCGCCGCAGCTGGAAGAAACTGGAAGAGGCTGGCCTGATCCTGGCGGTGTTCGATGGCTCGGAGCCGCCTACCCGGGAGGATCTGGAGCTGGCCCGGCGCTGTGCGGGCCGCCCGGCCATTGCCCTGGTGAACAAGGAAGATAAACCCACGCAATTTGATGCGGAGCTCATCGTCCCGTACTTTGCCATGGTGCTGCCGGTGTGCTGTCAGGAGGAGGGCAGCCGCAAGGTCATTGCGGCCGCCGTGGCGCGCCTGCTGGGCACCAGCCAGATCGACCCCCACGCGGCCAGCCTGTCCGGCCAGCGGCAGCTGTCGGCGGCCC
>OGXT01003310.1_pt1 | contig 11306 bp, 9 predicted proteins | sample 1576361 | NCBI WGS metagenome assembly OGXT01 (sample SAMEA3541514, study PRJEB24748) | human gut metagenome | biome: human gut; feature: human-associated habitat; material: faeces | place: China | collected 2012 | reverse complement strand
AGCCCGGCTTCGGGTAGATCTGCGTAAAAGGATACTGCGCCAGAGACACAATGTTGCCCTTACTGTCGAAGATAATGGAGCGGGAACTGGTTGTACCCTGGTCAAGTGCAATGATGTAGCCGTTCATAATTAACATTAACCTCCATAGACTTGACGGAATCCGTCAATTGGAATACAATTTAGGCAGCATTTAGTATATCACAACTGGAGGAGTATTGCTATGCCATCTTTTCATGATTTTAGGTTTTTGTCCACTGATGGAAAACACAAGGTATTTGCAAGAGAATGCACCCCCGACGGCGAAGTCCGCGCCGTTTTGCAGATCGCGCACGGCGTCGCCGAGCATGTCTATCGCTACGCCCCGTTCATGGAGTTTCTTGCCAATAACGGTTTTGTCGTCGTGGCAAACGACCACCTCGGCCACGGCAAGACCGCCGAAAACGAACAGGAGCTGTGCTTCTTTGCGGAAAAGGACGGCTGGAACGATGTCGTGAGCGACATGGATCAGCTCCACAAGCTGACCGCCGCCAAGTATCCCGATGTCCCCTACTTCCTGTTCGGCCACAGCATGGGCAGCTTTTACGCCCGCTGGTACGCTGAAAAATGGCCCGAAAGCATTGCCGCCGTCATCATCTCCGGTACCGCAGGTCCCAGCTTTATGAATGTCATCGGGCAAAGGCTGGCCGGGCTGATTGCACGGGTCAAGGGTCCGCGTTATGTATCGCCTCTGATGGTTAAGCTGAATTTCGGCAGCTACTGCAAAAGGATCAAGAACGCGAAGTCTGCCAATGACTGGCTGACCCGTGACGAGGCTGTTGTTAAAGCCTATGATGCGGACGGTCTGTGTACCTTCCAGTTTACGGCCTCCACCTACCGGGAGATGCTGGCCACGCTGAACCATGTCAGCAGCAAGGTCTGGGCTGAGTCGATCAACAAGGAACTGCCCGTTCTGCTGATCGCCGGTGACGGCGATCCCGTGGGCGATTACGGCAAGGGCGTCCGCAAGGTCTGGGCGATGCTGGGCGATGCCGGTGTCAAGGATCTGACCTGCCAGATTTTTGAGGGCGGCCGCCATGAGCTGCACAATGAGACCAACCGTGACGAGGTTTTTGACTATGTGCTGACATGGATTGAGGATCATATCTGATACTGCTTGCTCCTCCGCTTTTGCGGAGGAGCTGTTTTTTTGCAAAAGCATGAACCATACTTTGCGAAGCCTTTACGAAATTGTGAAAATCCGTATTGACAAACATCCCCTATGCCGTATAATGTAAGTTGTGTGTGCATCTATAGGGTAAATCTGATATACCCTGACACATTGGCGTTGTATGTGCTGCTGCAGCGGCCCCCTGCGCGTGGGGCCGTGTAACAAACCTTTGCGGGGCGGCATAATTGACGCTGACTCGTCAAGGACTTTGTGCCGGCCTAAGGAAGAAACGGCGCGATGAGAAGGTCCTGTGCCGGGAAATTCCGCAAAGGGGGATGCAATAAAAATGAATGAAAATCTGATCGTATCTCTGAAAGACATTGTTGTCGATTTCGATGGGCAAAAGGTCCTGGACGGACTCTCGCTGGACATCCACGACAAGGAATTTGTCACCTTCCTCGGCCCTTCCGGCTGCGGCAAGACGACGACTCTGCGTGTGATTGCCGGTTTTGTCACCCCGAAATCGGGCAATGTCTTTTTTGATGGCAAGGACATCGCCAACATGCCGCCCTACAAGCGGCCGGTGAACACGGTGTTCCAGAAGTATGCGCTCTTCCCGCACCTGAATGTGTTTGAGAATGTCGCTTTCGGCCTGCGCCTGAAAAAGATGACCGAGGAGGAAATCCGCCCCAAGGTGCTCGAAATGCTCGAGATCGTCGGTCTGAAAGGATTTGAGCGCCGCAGCATCCATCAGCTGTCCGGCGGCCAGCAGCAGCGTGTTGCCATAGCCCGCAGTCTGGTCAACCAGCCGCGCGTCCTTTTGCTGGACGAGCCTTTGGGCGCACTTGACCTCAAGCTGCGCAAGGAGATGCAGCTGGAATTGAAGCGCCTGCAGCGTGAGATGAACATCACCTTTGTCTATGTCACCCACGATCAGGAGGAGGCCCTTACCATGTCGGACACCGTTGTGGTCATGTCCGGCGGCAAAATTCAGCAGATCGGTTCCCCGCAGGACATTTACAACGAGCCTAAAAACGCTTTTGTTGCACGCTTTATCGGTGATTCCAACATCGTGGACGGCGTCATGCTCAAGGACTTTCTTGTCAACTTCGGCGGCTATGATTTCACCTGTGTGGACCGCGGCTTCAAGCCGAACGAGCCTGTACAGGTCGTTATCCGCCCCGAGGATGTGCAGATTGTGCCGCCCTCTGTCGGTATGCTGACCGGCCTTGTGCGTGAGGTCATCTTCAAGGGCGTTCACTTTGAAATGCATGTTGATGTCGAAGGCTATGAGTGGATCATCCACTCCACGCAGGCCAGCCAGCCCGGTGAGCTTATCGGCATGAACATCGGCCCGGACGAAATTCATATCATGAAGCGTTCGGAGGTGTAAGCAATGCTCAAATCCAAGTCCTCCCGCTGGCTGGCAGGGCCTTATTTGGTCTGGATGACCATTTTCACCGTTGTGCCGCTGCTCATCGTAATCTGGTACGCCATGACCAACTCCGACGGCCAGTTTACTTTTGATAACCTGACCCAGATTGGCCGCTATTCCAGCGTGTTTGCCCGCAGCCTGATTCTTGCGGCTATTTCCACGGTGGTATGCCTGATTATGGCGTTCCCGGTCGGCTATTTTCTCTCCCGCCTGCGCGCCAACAAGCAGCATATCATGCTGATGCTGATCATGCTGCCCATGTGGATGAACTTCCTGCTGCGCACCTACGCATGGATGACCCTGCTGGAGAAGAACGGTCTTATCAATAAATTTTTCGGCCTGTTCGGCCTTGGCCCCTTCAATATGATCAACACCTCCGGCGCGGTGGTGTTGGGCATGGTATATAACTATCTGCCGTTTATGATTCTGCCCATCTACACGGCCATGACCAAGATTGATGATTCCGTTGTGGAGGCCGCGCAGGACCTCGGTTGCAATGTATGGCAGATTCTGTTCCGGGTGCTGGTTCCGCTGACCGGCCCCGGCATTGCCACCGGCATCACGCAGGTGTTTGTGCCGGCTGTCTCCACCTTTATTATCAGCCGTATGCTGGGCGGCGGCTCCAACCTGCTGATTGGTGATTTGATTGAGCTGCAGTTCCTCGGTAACTCCTACAACCTGAACCTTGGCTCTGCGATGAGTCTGGTGCTGATGGTCATTGTCCTGCTCTGCATGAGCTTCACTTCGAGCTTTGACGAGTCCGAGATGGAAGGAGTGATGTGAGATGAACAAAAGACACTCTGCGCTCCTCATGCGCACCTATGTTATTATGGTGTTCTGCTTCATGTACCTGCCCATCGCAGTCATGATTGCGTTCAGCTTCAATGAGAGCAAATCCCGTTCCAACTTTACGGGCTTTACCCTCGGCTGGTACAAAAGCCTGTTCCACAATGAGATGATTTTGTCCGCGCTGGGGCTGAGCCTTGTGCTGGCGCTGGTGTCCAGCATTATCGCCACGGTGCTGGGCACACTGGCCACCATCGGCATCAACTCCATGTCCCGCCGCAGCCAGCTTATCATCAACAACATCAGCTATGTGCCCGTTGTCAACCCCGAAATCATCACCGGCGTTTCGCTGATGCTGCTCTTTGTTATGGCGCAGAATTTCGGCATCGGCGGCGAGGGCGGCATCTTTGGCTGGACAACGCTGCTGGTGGCGCACATCACCTTCAACGTGCCGTACGTTATCTTTAATGTAGGCCCCAAACTGCGTCAGCTGGACCCCAGCCTGTACAATGCAGCGCTGGATTTGGGCTGCACGCCGCGGCAGGCCTTCTTCAAGGTCATCATGCCGCAGCTTTCCCCGGCCATTCTGTCGGCGTTCCTGATTTGCCTGACCTACTCGATTGACGATTTTATGATTTCGTATTTCAACTCCGGCACAATGCAGACGCTGCCCATCGCCATCTACTCGATGACCCGCAAGAAGGTCAGCCCCGAGATCAACGCGCTGTCTGCAGTCATATTCTGCGTCATTCTGGCAATCATCCTGATTTCCAACGCCGCAGACTCCCGTGCCTACCGCCGCAACCAGAAGGCCATCCGCAAAGCCATGCTGGACGAAGGGGGGCGCTGAAAATGAAGCTGAAAAAGTTTTCCGCTGCAGCGCTGGCCGCACTGACTGTCACCATGATGAGCGCCGCGCCGGTGCTGGCCGCCGACGACATCGAGGTCAACGAGGATATTTCCGTCTCCGGCGACTACGATTGGAAGCGCTTTGCCAACGACCATATCACGCTGAATGTCTACAACAACGGCCTGTACATCTCCGACGGTTCTGACGAGAGCATCAACGTTCTGTCCGCATTCGAGGAGCTGACCGGCATCAAGGTCAATTACACGACCTACGACTCCAACGAGAGCCTCTACGCCAAGCTGAAATCCGGCGGCGTATCCTATGATGTTATCTTCCCGTCGGATTACATGGTGGGCAAGATGGCCAAGGAGGGCATGCTGTCCGAGCTGAACATGGACAACATTCCGAACTTTGCCGGCATCGGTGAAACATATCTGGACCGCAGCTTCGACCCAGGCAACAAGTACAGCGTGCCCTACATGTGGGGCACAACGGGCCTGATCTACAACACGACGATGGTCGAGGAGCCGCCCACGAAATGGGCGGACATGTGGGATGTTGCGTACACAAACAATGTGCTGATGTTCAACAATTCCCGCGACGCTTACGCGATTGCAGCCAAGACGATTGGTCTGTCGATGAATCCGCAGTCCGTTGACGAGATCACCGCCATCACCGATGCGCTGAAGGCCCAGAAGAACATCGTGCAGGCCTACGTCATGGACGAGGTCTTTGACAAGATGGAGGGCGGCGAGGCCGCCATGGCGCCCTACTATGCGGGCGATGCCATCACGATGATCGACGAAAATCCAGACCTTGCTTTCGTCCACCCGGAGGAAGGCGTCAACTTCTTCATCGACAGCATGTGCATTCCGGCCAACGCCAAGCACCGGGAGGCCGCCGAAATGTTCATCAACTACCTGTGTGAGCCGGATGTCGGCCTTGCCAACGCGGACTTCATCGGCTATTCCACCCCCATCACCGCCGTGTGGGAGATGCTGGACGACGATTTGAAGTACAGCGAAATTGCCTACCCGAGCGCGGAGGTTCTGGACAAGGCGGAGGTCTTTGAGACTCTGCCTGATGAGATCAACGCTGCTATGGACTCCCAGTGGAGCGAGATGAAGAGCTATGAGGATGGCGGCAGCGGCTGGATGGTCGTTGTGCTGCTGATGCTCGCGCTCCTCATTTCCGCATTCAACATCTGGCGCAAGCTCCGCAAGAAATCGCGCGACAATTACTGACCCTCTGCAGTGCATCGCTTCATGATGCACTGCATTTTTATTTTCACTGCGCTGGCACGCCGCTTTGCATTTTTGCTCTGACTGTGCTATACTCCATTTGAGCATTTGTAATTTTTGATTTGATTGGTAAGGAGGGCGCATCTATGCCCGAAAAGCAAACCACCTATACAGAGAAATTCACCGTCTACCGCACGGACGGCGACCACCTCGGCAATGTCAAGCTGGGAGCACTGCTGCGCTATGCCCAGCAGGTCGCTACCGCCCACGCCGAGGCCGTAGGGCTGGACGATGCCCTGTACCGCAAGACCCACACCGCCTATGTGCTGGCCAAACTGGCCCTGCACATTGAGCGCCTGCCCCGCGTTGATGAGAAGCTGACCCTGCTCACCCAGCCGGAAAACTGCAAGCGGGCTGTCAACAAGCGCATCACCCATTTTTATGACGCCTCCGGCGCAGAGGCCGCCGTCATGGACAGCCGCTGGGTCCTCATTGATACGGAAAAGCGCATCATCCTGCGCAAGCACCCCGAACAGTTCAATGACCAGTGGGCCGCCGATGTCCCGTTTGAGCTGCCGATCAAGCTGCCCCGCATTGCCCCTGAGGACTGCGAGGTGCTGGGGGAGCAGCAGGCTGTCTACTCCTGCTGCGATATGAACGGGCATCTGAACAACACCCGCTATGCCGACATCGTCTGCGATGCCGTGCCATGGGAGGTGTGGGATACCGCGCATATCCGCGATTTTACGATTAGCTACCACCGTGAGGTCCCCCGCGGGGAGTGCTTCACCCTGCGCCGTGCCAGACTGGCAGAGGACACCTTCTATTTTGATGGCGAACGGGAAGGAAAATCTGCCTTTGAGGCACAGCTGATTTTCAAACACTTATAATTTCTACATAAACCCCTGTTACACTGTTTACATCAACAATGTAAAGGGGTTATTATTATGACAAAGCAGAAATTCGGTCTGACCGGCACGGCGCTCAAAACCATTGCGCTGGTGCTCATGGTGATGGACCACATCCACTACTTTTTTGAATTTACGGGTGTTGTGCCGGAATGGTTCAGTATGCTGGCGCGGCTGTCTGCGCCGCTGTTTCTGTTCTGCACTGTGGAGGGCTTCGCCCACACCCATGACCGCAGGCGCTACTTCCTGCGTATCTGGGCCATCGGTACTGCGATGGGCACGGTGGAATTTTTCATGATCTATGCAGGGGCCTTCCGCCGCGGGGACGGCTTCTACCCGCTGAATGCCATTTTTCAGGATCTGATGCTGCTCTGCATAGTCTGGCAGGGCATTGACTGGCTGCGCCAGCGCCGGTTTGTACGGGGCGCACTGGCTGCTGCCATGCCGATTCTCTGGCCGATTTGCATCGCAGCGCTGCTGATGCTTTTTCCCAAAATTCAGGACGCACCGATCGGCTCTGCCGTGTTGGCGTGGGTCATCACCGCGCCGCTGCCTTTGTGGACATCCATCACCGATGGCGGCTGGTCTTTTCTGGCCGGGGGCATCGTGCTGTATGCACTGTACAATCATAAGCGTCTGCGGCTGTCCGTCTGGGCAGCCATGACCTTCCTGTGTGATTTTGTGCTGGTCTATCTGCAGGTTCACAGCTTGCCGGATTTCGCCTTTTCCCAGATGTTCACAGTCTACTATGAGTGGCTCGGCGTTTTTGCCGTTATCGGCATGGCGCTGTACAACGGCCAGCGCGGCAGCGGCCACAAGCAGCTGTTTTACTGGTTCTACCCGGCACATATCTACCTGCTTTACGGTGCATCCTGTCTTGTTTACAGCTTACTGCAATAAAAGGGGCTATTATGGCAAACATTCTGGCAATCGATGATGACCGCGACCTTTGTACGCTGCTAAAAACAGCGCTTGAGCGTGACGGCCACACCGTAGAAACGCGCACCTCCGGCACACAGCTGACCGATACGCTCTGCCGGTGGGCGGACTGCATCCTGCTGGATGTGATGATGCCCGGCGAGGATGGCTTTGCCGTCTGCAGGCGCATCCGCGCCGAGACTGACGCGCCGATCTTATTTTTGACCGCGTGTACCGATGAACCGTCGGTGCTGACGGGCCTTGGCCTTGGCGCGGACGATTACCTGACCAAGCCGTTCCGCATAGCGGAGCTGCGTGCGCGGGTCGCAGCACACCTGCGGCGGCAGAACCGCACACCGACCCATAAGATCACCCGCGGCGGGGTGGCGCTGGATCTTTCCGCCAAGGAAGCCAGCGTTGGCGGCACGCCTTTGCGCCTGACAAAATCCGAGTACGCCATCTGTGAGCTGCTGGCCCTCCATGCAGGGCAGACCTTTTCCAAAGAACAAATTTACGAAGCGGTGTTCGGTTACGACGGTACAGCGGATGACACGGCCATCACCCAGCACATTAAGAACATCCGCGCCAAGCTGCGCGCGGCCGGGGCAGGGGAGGTGCTGCAAACGATATGGGGAGTGGGCTATCAATGGCAAAGCGAAAACTGACATCCCTGCGCAGTGTTCTGCTGCGGTATCTACTTTTGTGCGGCGGCGGGTGCGCGCTGATTCTGGTACTCTGGTGGGTCATTTTTATGCAGCTGATAGACATCGGTTTTCTGCTGCCTGCCGTGGCGTCCGCCCAGGCCTGCGCCGATGCCCGGGAGACTGTGGCCGCCGTGACCGCAGAAACATTTGATTCCAACCAAATCAGCGACCTGTGCCGCTGGGCTGTGGTACAGAATGACACGGTGCTGCAGACCAACATGGATAACCGACATCTGAAAATAGCTCTCAACGCCTTTCACGGCGGCAGCGACAATCTGGGGTATGCGCAGTATCAGTACGATGTCAAAATGGCTGACGGAAGCTTTTGCCTTTTGCAGTACGACTATGCTACGCCCTACGCCGACCCGGCCCTGCGGGACACGCTGCCGGATTTCCAGACCTGCTATTTTGTGCTGCTGGCGGCGCTCATCCTCGTTTGGCTGGGCTGGCAGACCCACTGCACCGTGCGCGTCTTTGCCGCAGAAACTGCCCGGCTGAACGCAGCCGTAGATGCCATTGCCGCCCGGCAGCTGGAGCACATTGACACGGACGGCGTGCGCATCCGGGAATTTTCCGCTACCTTGCAGGCCCTGCAGACAATGGGCCGCGAGCTGACCGGCAGTCTGCAGACGCAATGGCGGATGGAACAGCAGCGTACCGAGCAGATTGCCGCACTGACCCATGACTTGAAAACGCCGCTGACCATCATACAAGGCAACGCCGAGCTTCTTGAGGAGGACGCCCTGAGCGATGCACAGCATGCCCAGCTGCAGGCCATTCTGCGCGGCACAGAGCGCGCACGCCATTATTTGGCCGCTCTGCGCACAGCCGGCGCAGCACCTGCCGTACAAGCACCACTGGCCAGCCACACCCTCACGGCCCGGCTGGCGCAGACAGCCCGCGCCCTCTGCGCGCCTGCCGGAATCCAATTTATATTGCAGGAGGAATGGCAGGGGACGATCCGTGCTGCAGAGAATGACCTGCTGCGCGCTGCGGAAAACCTTTTGGACAACGCTGCCGCCCACACCCCGCGCGGCGGAACCGTCACCCTGACCGTTGCAAAGGAAAACAACAGCTTTATTTTGCGTGTGACCGATACCGGCCCCGGCTTTACCGCCGAAGCACTGGCTCGGGCAGGGGAGATGTTCTACACAGATGCTGCGCGCAGCGACAGTTCCCATCAGGGGCTGGGGCTGTATTCTGCACGAAGGACCGCTGCAGCCCACGGCGGTACCCTGCGGATATATAACACCCCCGGCGGCTGCGCCGAGCTTTGCCTGCCAATTTGTGAATAAATTGAGAAATTACAAAAAAATGACAAAACGCTCTTGACATTCGGTGACAAAACAGTTACAATTTAGTTGCAAGCTAAATGAACCCCAAGTCAAATAGCTTTAACCACATTTTTCATGTGTTCTTCTCCTCCTTTCTTGTAAATCCCCGCCCATCCCTCAGGGCGGGGATTTCTTTTTTGTATCGGCCCTTACATTCTTACATGCTTAAGACAGCATTTTACTTTACAAGATTTTTCAATCGTGATAAAATAAAAGTCGTATGTCCTTATCTGCCTGTATAAGCGGGCTGTAGTATTATAAACTGTATGTATATCGTTTTTTGAGAAAGCAAGAGAGGGAAAAGCAATACCATGGCACAATCTCGTTCCGGCAAAAAATCCACAAAGAGCTCCGGCACCAAAAAGCGCTCCGGCTCTGCCAAAGGCACCGCCCGCAGCAGTGCAGGGCGCACTGCGTCCGCGCGCAGCAGCGCCGGGCATGACCGTCAGCCGTCCCGCCGCGCCCAGCGCCGTGCGCAGACCCCGAATCTTACCCGCAGTGTTCTGCTGGTTGGCCTTGGTCTGCTGTGCGTTGCTCTCGTGCTGGTGCCCGGCCAAAATTTCTGGAGCACACTGCGCAGCTGGTATTTCGGCATCTTCGGCATCACGACCTATCTGGTCGGGCCGTTTCTGCTGTACCTTGCCTACCTGCTGGCCTCCGGCTACCGTGTAGCGCTCTTTGCGGGGAAGGTCTCTCTGATGGGGGTTCTCTGCGCCAGTGTGCCGGTCATCTTCTCCAAGCTGAATGTGGAAAGCCTCAAGGTGGGGGAGATCATCAAGATGCTCTTCACCCGCGGCGGTACCTATTTCTGGGAGGGCGGCGTTCTGGGTGCGCCCATCGGTGCCACCCTGCTGGCGCTGTTCGGCCGTCCGGCTTCCAATATTATTATGCTGCTCGTCCTTCTGCTGGGTGTGATGTTCTTTTTTGCCATCACCCCGGTCGATATTGTCCTTTTTCTGGACGCGCAGTATAAAGCCTTTCAAACCCGCCAGCAGGAGCGCGCTGCCGCTGAAACAGCCTACGACACCCGGCTTTTCAACGCTGCACCGGAGGAGGAGAGCGTTGAGAATCTGACCGGTGCGCTGCCCGATTCCGCCACCCGGCCGCACCATCCGGTCTATGATGTCATTGCCGACACCAGCCGCTTCCCGAAGCAGCAGGCTGCACCGTCCCGGCAGCCGTACACAGCCCCCATCACACCGGTCACGCCCGAAGCCCCCTTTACTGCGCAGTCTGCCGCAGCACGCCCGGGCTTTGATGTAGACCTTGGTCCGTCCAGCACCGAAAGCGCCCGCCGCAAGGCGGAGGCCAACGACCCGCTTGAGCCGGTCAGCATCGGGCCGGGCGGCACCTTCGGCATGGACCCGCTCCGCCGTGCACCCATCCGCGCCACCGTGACTCCCATCGTCCCGGACGCTGTGGATACCGCCGCCGAGGACTTCTTCACGGCCCAGCCCGAGCCGACGGTGACGCCCACCGTTACGCCCGCAGCCCCGGCAGAAGAGCCGGAACAGCAGCCCGCGCCTGAGCCGCCGCTCTCCTTCGGCATCCCGCTCTATGATCTGACCCCGACTCCGGAACCGGCCCCGCAGCCGGTCAGCGCCGAGAATGCTGCGGCGTTCCGCTCCGAGCCGGATGAGGACGGCTGGATCAGCATCACCAGCGATCCGGTGGAGGAAAAAGACCTTAACACGCTGGTGGCAGCCGCCATGGAAAAGCCCGCTGTCTCCGAGGAGCAGGCTGCGAACGCCCCCGCCGAAGAGGCCGAGACGGAGGAGAGCTTCCAGTATCAGTACCCGTCCATCGAGCTGTTCGAGCGCGCCCCGGAGGAAAGCGACTCCGGTGCGGAAGACGAGCTGAAAGCCAACGCCCAGAAGCTGGTGGACACGCTGGAAAGCTTCGGCGTCCGCACCCGTGTGCTGGATATTTCCCGCGGCCCGTCGGTCACGCGGTATGAAGTCCAGCCCATGGCGGGCGTCAAGA
>OGXT01003307.1_pt1 | contig 11314 bp, 9 predicted proteins | sample 1576361 | NCBI WGS metagenome assembly OGXT01 (sample SAMEA3541514, study PRJEB24748) | human gut metagenome | biome: human gut; feature: human-associated habitat; material: faeces | place: China | collected 2012 | reverse complement strand
GGCCGGTCGCGCCTGTTCGGGCTCATCGGAGCGGCTTTCTCCGGTATGCCGCCGGTTTTCGTCAGATCGAGATATCCAGGATTTCGAGGCGAAGCATGCCCGAGGGAACCTTTACGTCCACCTCTTCGCCCTTTTTCTTTCCGAGCAGCGCTTGCGCGATCGGGGTGCCGATCGCCAGCTTGCCTTCCTTGAGGTTGGCCTCGTTTTCCGAGACCAGCGTATATTCTACGATCTTGCCGGTCGTCATATTTTTCATTTTTACTCGGTTCAGGATCTGTACGGTGTTCGTGTCGATGCGCGACTCGTCGATCACGCGGGCATTGGCCACCGTGTCTTCCAGCTTGGCGATGCGCATTTCCAGCATGCCCTGAGCCTCTTTGGCCGCGTCGTACTCGGCGTTCTCCGACAAATCTCCCTTGTCGCGCGCCTCGGCGATGGCTGCCGAGATGGCGGGACGCTCTACCGAACGGAGGTGATCCAGTTCGTCCTTGAGTTTTTGCAGACCCGCCTCGGTCAGATAAACAATGTTCGATGCCATAATGTGATAAGATTAAATGTTTCGTGAAAAATTCCTTCGGCCGCTCAGTCCCTCAGGTCGATCATCTGGCGGATTACCTGAAAGAACGTTACCGAGCAGGCCAGAAAGATCAGCGCCGTCAGATAGTTCTTGGGCTGCCTGTCGATCATGCAGACTACCAGCGTGCCTCCGAGACATAATACCGAGAGCAGCAGGAACGTCACGCATATGTAAAATCGAGTCTTCGGTTTCATGTCAGGGGTTTATCGTATAAAAAAAGAAAAAATCCCGACCCCTTGTGAGGGTCAGAACTCTTTCGATAAGGCAAATGTAAGCAAATATTTCCGAATTTCCAACTTTCCTGTCGATTTCGGACGGGAATATTCCGGCATCCGATTTGATGAGCCGTCGGAGAGCCGGACGGATTGTTCCGGACAATCAGCGGATTGTTTTCCCGTCGCGCTCCGGATTCCGGAGCGGGCCGCTCTGCGAATGCCGGAGAAATGCGAACCTTCTGACTTTTAGTACGGAATATGGCCAAATTTTTCGTCGGGTTTATTATCTTTGCGTATTCCCCTATACGGAATCCGGATATGCAGGAGGTGATGCTGACCATAGGCTGGGCTGACCTGAAGTCATTTCTGAGCGTCGGCTATATTCTGTTCGTGATCGTTACGATCGCCGTGATCATCCACGACAAGCGCGAGCCGGTCAAGGCGCTGTCGTGGATCATCGTGATCTCGCTGCTGCCGGTCGTGGGATTCGTCTTCTACATCGTGTTCGGCCGCAATCACCGCAAGCAGAAACTGTTCAACCGCAAGGAGCTGCACGATCTGGAGCAGATCGATGCGCTGAGCCGGCAACAGATATACGAGATCAATCATCCGTCGCTGCTGCACAAGTCCGAGATCAGCGATCACCGCGATACCATTACGCTGCTGCTCAACAGCAACAAGGCGTTGCTGACCGTGCACAACCGCGTCCGGGTGCTGAACGACGGGGCGGAGACGTTCGACGAGATACGCCGGGCGCTGCGGCAGGCCCGCGAGTCGATCCATATGGAATACTACATCATCGAGGACGACGAGCTGGGCCGCGAGATCGCCGACATCCTGATCGCCAAGGCCGCCGAGGGCGTCGAGGTGCGGCTGATCTACGACGACGTAGGGAGCTGGGGGCTCGGGCGCAAGTATCTCGGGCGGTTGCGCCGGGCGGGCGTCGAGGTGCGCTGCTTCATGCCGGTCGTTTTTCCCTGGCTCACGAGCCATGTCAACTACCGCAACCACCGCAAGATTCTGGTCGTCGACGGCAGAGTAGGCTTTACGGGAGGAATCAATATCGCGCAGCGTTACATTACCGGTACGAAGCTCGGGCCGTGGCGCGACACTCATCTGAGGCTCGAGGGCGAAGCCGTCGGGATGCTTCAGATCGTTTTCATTACGGACTGGTTTTTCGTCACCAAGAAGCTGCTCGCCGATTACGACAAGTATCTGCCCAAGACGCATGTGCGGGACGAGACGATGATTCAGATCGTCACGTCGGGGCCCGATTCGGACTGGGCGTCGATCATGCAGGCCTTTTTCTCGGCGATTTCCCACGCTCAGCATCACATCTACATATCCTCGCCCTATTTCCTGCCCAACGAGGCGATCCTGACGGCGGTCAAGGTCGCGTCGCTGAGCGGCATCGACGTGCGGATCATGATTCCGAGCCGGTCCGACTCGAAGATCGTCTACTGGGCCTCGCGCTCATACATCGGCGAACTGATCGAGGCCAACGTGAAGGTCTATCTTTACCGCAAGGGCTTCAACCATTCCAAGCTGATCATGATCGACGGCCGGTTCGCCTCGGTCGGGACGGCCAATATGGACATCCGCAGCTTCGAGGACAATTTCGAGGTGTCGGCCATTTTGTACGACCGTGCGATTACCGAGAGCCTCGAGGCCGATTTCCTGCGCGATCTGGAGCGGAGCCGTCTGGTCACGCGCGAGTATTGGGAGAGCCGTCCCCTGCTGCACAATATGTACGAGGCGATGTCGAGACTCTTCAGCCCGCTGCTCTGAACGGAGGAAAAACCGTTGCTCGGCGGGATTTTTGCCGTTCGCGGAACAGCCGGGCGGTTCAGGTGAATATTTTTTCATATCTTTGAGAGGTTAAATCAAACGTAACGGGAATTGTGGGTATGAAAACAAAACGATGGACAGCGTGGGCGGCGGCAGCCGTCGTGTTCTGCTGCGCGGCCGGCAGCTTGTCCGCCAAGGGGCCGATCGTCTTCGGCGTGCGCGCCGGTCTGCAGACGCAGGGGCTCAATCCGTCGACGGGCGCCGATCTGGGAATCGCGAACGCCGATAAGGATTTCGGATACCAGCTGGGCTTTCTGGCCCGGTTCAATCTGCCGATTCTGTACATTCAGCCGGAGCTGATGTATACCTCCCACCGATTCACGATGAATCTGGAAGGGGACGCCTCGGCCAAGGTGTCGATGAAGAATCTGGAACTGCCGGTGATGGTGGGTATGAAGATCGCTTTCCTGCGCGTTATGGCCGGGCCGGTATTCAACCTGATGAACGATACGAAGAACAAGCTCAAGAAAACGTCCATGGCCGTTACCGCCGACATTACGCGGCCTTTGGTCTCCTATCAGCTGGGCGCGGGCATCGAGCTCGGGCATATCGGGTTCGACGTGCGCTACGGGGGGCAGTTCAAGCGGGCCGACATGACGGTGGTCAAGGGCGAGAACCCTGCCTCGTCGGGCAAACTGGGCATGAATCAGTGGCAGTTCACGCTCAGTTATCTGTTCTGACGGCCGCTTGGCGAAAAAAGCGTCTTTAACGATCGATGGAACGCATGACGGAAAAGGTGATACGCATCGAGGGAATCGATCCGGCCGAGCTGTACGGCGTGGCCGGATCGAACATCGACCGCATCGGCGGCAAGTTCCCCAAACTGAAAATGGTCGCCCGGGGCTCGTCGATCAAGGTGACCGGCGAGGCGGGCGAGATCGAGCGTTTCGACCGCAAGCTGTCGCAGCTGATCGAGTATTACGGCCGCTACGGCCATGTTTCGCCTCAGGTGATCGATCAGGTGTACGACGGCGGCATGCCGACGGGCGACGGCGATCTGCCGGAACCGCAGGATGTGATCGTGCACGGCAACGCCGGTCTCGTCGTCCGGGCCCGGACGGTCAATCAGCAGCGGCTGCTGAGGCTCTCCGAGCGGAACGACCTGCTTTTCGCCGTCGGGCCGGCCGGCTCGGGCAAGACGTATACGGCCATCGCGCTGGCCGTCCGCGCGCTGCGCAACCGGGAGGTCAAGCGTATCATTCTGACGCGCCCGGCCGTCGAGGCCGGCGAGAAGCTGGGCTTCCTGCCCGGTGACATGAAGGAGAAACTCGATCCTTATTTGCAGCCGTTGTACGACGCGCTGAACGATATGATCCCCGCCGCGAAGCTCGGCCGCTTCATGGAGGACGGGACGGTGCAGATCGCTCCGCTCGCGTTCATGCGCGGCCGCACGCTCGACAACGCCTTCGTGATTCTGGACGAAGCGCAGAACACGACTGTCTCGCAGCTCAAGATGTTCCTTACGCGTATGGGGCGCAACGCGCGCTTCATCGTGACGGGCGACGTGACGCAGATCGACCTGCCGCGTCGTGAAGATTCGGGTCTCGTACCCGTGATCGACATGCTGCGCGGCATCGACGGCATCGGGATCGTCGGATTCGACAACCGGGACATTATCCGCCATCGGCTGGTCAAGCATATCGTCGAGGCTTTCGAGAAGTGCGGCGGCACCGAGGAAAAACCGTAAACTTAAATATTAAAATGGCAAAAGCGATTCTCAAGACAAACTTTCATTTCGACGGCCAGAAAAGCCTGTACGAGGGCAAGGTCCGCGACGTGTACAATATCGACGACCGCTATCTGGCGATGGTGGTTTCCGACCGCATTTCGGCGTTCGACGTGGTGCTTCCCAAAGGTATTCCGTTCAAGGGGCAGGTGCTGAACCAGATCGCGTCGAAGTTTCTCGATGCGACGGCCGACATCTGTCCGAACTGGAAGATCGCCTCTCCCGACCCGATGGTGACCGTCGGCTACCGGTGCGAGTCGTTCCCGGTCGAGATGATCGTCCGTGGCTATCTGACCGGCAGCTCGTGGCGCGATTATCAGGCGGGGGCCCGGTCGATCTGCGGCGTGCCCCTGCCCGACGGCATGCGCGAGCACCAGCGCTTCGACCGTCCGATCGTCACGCCGACGACCAAAGCCGAAATCGGCGCGCACGACCAGAACATCTCCAAGGAGGAGATCGTCGCGCAGGGTCTCGTGTCGAAAGAAGATTACGAAAAGCTCGAAGGCTATGCGCTGGCCTTGTTCGACCGGGGAACGAAAATGGCCGCCGAGCGGGGCCTGATCCTCGTCGATACGAAGTACGAATTCGGCAAGCGCGACGGCGAGATCTACCTGATCGACGAGATTCATACGCCCGACAGCTCGCGTTACTTCTACGCCGACGGCTACGAGGAGCGTTTCGCGAAAGGCGAGCCGCAGCGTCAGCTTTCCAAGGAGTTCGTCCGCGAGTGGCTGATGGAGCACGGCTTCAGCGGTAAGCCCGGGCAGCAGGTGCCCGAGATGACCGACGAGTTCGTCGATAGCGTCAGCGACCGCTACATCGAGCTGTACGAGAAGATCACCGGCGAACGGTTCGTGAGAGACGAGGCTCCCGACGTGCTTGCGCGCATCGAGAGCAACGTGCGCAATATGCTCGCGCGCCTGCATTGATCCGAAGCGGCCGGACATGCCGGCGGGGTTGCCTGCCGTTCGTTCGGATCCGCTCGCGAAAGCGCCGGTTGCGGGAGCGAGTCTCGGAACCCTTTTACTGCCCGGCGTTTGCGGTATTTCACTTGATTTTGATACACAGGGCCTACGCTTTCTGCGCCGCTTCGACTCTCCGGCTTTCCTGTGCCGGTCTGCGAAAGTCCTGTCGGAGCGGACGAGCGGCTTGTCCGGGCGGTCCGGGGAGATGCGGGCCGGAATGGCACAGCGAAGTACGGGAGGGCCCATCTTAAACAGCGATTATGGAAAAGAATCTGAAGGAGCTTTCGCCCCGCCGGGTGTGGGAGAAGTTTTACGAGATAACCCGCGTGCCGCGTCCGTCGCATCACGAGGATGCGATTCGCGAGTATCTGCTCGCCGAGGCGCACACGCACGGCATCGAGGCCGAGGCCGACGCGGCGGGCAACGTGATCATGCGCAAGGCGGCGACCCCGGGCATGGAGTCCCGCAAGGGAATCGTCCTGCAGGCGCATATGGACATGGTTCCGCAGAAGAACGGTGACAAGGCGTTCGATTTCGTCCGCGATCCGATCGAAGCTTATGTCGACGGCGAATGGGTGAAGGCCGACGGTACGACGCTCGGCGCTGACAACGGCATGGGCATGGCCGCCATACTGGCCGTGCTGGAATCGGACGATATCGAGCACGGTCCGATCGAGGCGCTGATCACCGCCACCGAGGAGACCGGCATGGTCGGCGCGAACGGGCTGAAAGGCGGAATGCTGCGGGGCGACATACTGGTCAATCTCGACTCGGAGACCGAGGGCGAGCTGTACGTGGGCTGCGCCGGAGGGCTCGATGCGTCGATAACTTTTTCCTATGAAGAAGAATCCGTACCCGCTTCCTCGATGGCTTTCCTCGTCGAGGTGAAGGGGCTTAAGGGCGGCCATTCCGGCATCGAGATCGTGCTGGAGCGGGGCAATGCGAACCTCGTTCTGTTCCGCTTGCTCAAAATGGCCGAGAAGGCATTCGGCCTGCGCCTGTCGAGCGTCGACGGAGGCGGGCTGCGCAATGCGATCCCGCGCGAGGCGTACGCCATCTTCGGCGTCCCGACACGGTTCAAGTCCGAGTTCGTCAAACGCTACGACCTCTTTGCCGCCGACCTGAAAGCCGAATTCCGTTTCCGCGAGCCCAATTTCAAGATTACGCTCAACGAGATGCCCGAGGTCGACCAGGTGCTCGATGCCCGGACGCAGTTCGGGCTGGTCTACTCGCTGGTGGGCGTTCCCAACGGCGTGATCGCCATGTCGTTCGCCATGCCGGGGCTGGTCGAGACTTCGACCAACCTCGCTTCGGTGAAATTCGAGGGCGACAACCGCATCGTCGTCACCTCGTCGCAGCGGTCGTCGGTCGAGAGCGCCAAGACCTATGTCATGCAGATGGTCGAATCGGTATTCGCCCTGGCCGGTGCCGACGTCGCCCATTCCGACGGTTATCCGGGCTGGGCGCCCAACCCGCAGTCCGTACTGCTCGAAAAGACCGTCGGAGCCTACGAACGCCTGTTCGGTACGGAGCCCAAGGTGCGTGCGATCCATGCCGGATTGGAATGCGGCCTGTTCCTCGAGAAATACCCCGAACTGGAGATGGTTTCCTTCGGCCCGACGTTGCGCGGCGTGCATTCGCCCGACGAAAGGCTCGAAATCGCCACGGTTCCCAAGTTCTGGGATTTGCTGCTCGAAGTGCTCAAGACCGTCTGACCCGCCCGCGAACGCGGCAAATCCCGCCACGGATGCACGGTTCCCGGATGCACGGTTCACGATAACGGCCCCGTCTTTGCGGGGCCGTTGCCGTTGCGAGTGGTGCCGCGGTTATTCTCCCGTTGGCCTTACCACTCCCGTGAACTTGACCACGGGATATGCCAGAAGTTCGTTCGAAACCTGTACATGGCATTTGTCCGTGTCCTTGTACAGCGTTATTATTACCTTCCTGTCCTGGGAATTCGCCGGCCCGGTCATCCTCATGCAGAACTGCATGTCTCCGTTCTTTTTCCGCTTTTCCAGCGTTATTTCCGCCGTGTCGTCCGTTATGGTCAGGTTGCCCAGCGGTGTTTTCGGAAAGAGGTCGGGGGTGAAACTGATAACGCCCCGTTTGCCCTCCATGGATATGTAGTTGCCCGTGGATGACTTGACCGGGGATTTGTCCTCCGGGAGGTAAAATTCATTCGCCTCGATCACGAACCGCCCCTCTTCCAGTGCCTTCGACGCTTGTGCGTGGCGGATCTCCCCTCCGGCCGCTTCGCCTTGCCGTCCGGCTGCCGGTTTTTGCGCTGCACATCCTATTATAGAAAAGAGTCCGCAGGTCGCTGCCGCAAAAGCTATGAACAGGCTTTTCCGGAGTAAAAAAAGTTTTTTCATGGCGGTAAATTTAAAGGATTAATGAAAGGATTGTGAAGCATGTGTTTTATATTGTTCACAATGTAATTAAAAAATATGAGTAAAACAATCATTTTATTCATATTTTTGCCGGGTTATGAAATCCGTGCGGTCGATGATCCGGGCTCCATCCGCATGGATCGGGTAACCGATGACCGCTCCGGGTGTTCCCGCCAGGGCGCTGCACGGCAGGCTGCAAATAACAGAGGGGCTGTCCGGCAAGTCCGATTTTACGATTTCACCCCTGCCGGAACAAACTCCGGCAGGGGTGACTTCTGTTTCCGGCTGCTTGTGCGGCAGTCCCTTTTCGTCGATATGGATGCCGCGCCCGGAAGCCGTATGCGTCGTCCCTTGCAGCAGGGGAAAGACGGTCGCGTAAATGCCGTGATGATTTCCGCGATGATTCCTGGAATGATTTCCGCGATAACTCCTGCGATGATGGCCCACGCGGTGATGCCGGCGTCCGGCGTATCGGGCCGGATCGTCGGCGGGGGATTACATCCCTCCTCCGCCCTGTGCGCCGCCGGTGCTTCCGCCGCCACCGCCCTGTGCGCCGCTGCTCATGTCGTCGTTGCGGATCGACTTGGCAGTGCGTTTCACCCCGACGTTCTGTTTGCCGAAGCGGTAGCTGACGCGGAAATAGAGGCTGCGGCACGCATACCTGTATTCGCTCCAGCCGCCGAAGGTCGGCGTGTCCGAGGTGCTCCTGTTCCTGCGGTATTTCTCGAAGGGGTTGTTGCACATGATGCTCAGGTCGAGCTTCTTCTTGAGGAACTGCTGTTTGATGCCCATGTAATAGTAGTAGTAGCTTTCCGATTTGCCGCCGAGCCACGCATATCCCGTCGAATAATTCTCACCCAGCATAAGCCGCGCCTCCTTCCAGAGCGCGAAGTCGAGGTTGAGGTTCTGGCTGAACGTGAACTGGTCGGTGTGGATGTCCATGGCGTCGAAATCGTTCTGCGAATACCTGCCGTTGTAGCTCAGCGAGAGGTTGACCTTCTCCGACGGGCGGTACGAGAACGAACCGTTGAATCCGTAGCTGCGCGAACGGACGTCGTTGCTGTAGGTGGTGTTGGTGATGCCGTCCCCGTCCGAGAAGGAGTATGACGACATGTTGTTGTTCGACAGGAAGGTGTTGAGTGCGAAGGTCATGCTCCATTTTGCGGCATAGTGGCCGTACTGGAGGTTGATCGTGTGGTATACGGCCGCTTCCAGTCCCGGGTTGCCGTACGACAGCCGCGTGGGGTCGGTGTCGTCCTCGGCCGGCGAAAGCATGTAGATGCCCGGGCGCTGGAGCCGCTGCGTGTAGGAGAGCGAAATGTTGTGGCTCACCTTGGGGATGAATGTCAGGCTCAGGTAGGGCACCACGTTGAACTGGCGGTTCGAAAACGAGTAGGTGCCTTTGGCGGTCTCCTCCACCTGGGCGTCGTTCCATGTCCGTTCCATGCGCGCACCGAGGCGTCCCGACCATTTGGTGTAGGTGAATCCGTATCCGGCGTAGATACCCAGCACGTGCTGGCGGTAATCCATGCCCGTGAATTTTATTTTTTCAATCGGGAATGTGCCGTATTCGTCGCTCTGCTTGTTGTCGGTGTCGGAGGTGCTGTTGCGATAGATGTGTTTCAGCCCCGCCTCGATCTTGTGGTGCTCCGACAGCGGGTTGGCGTAGTCGACCTGCACGGTGTTGCCCGTCATGCGGTTGTCCGCATCCTGCAACGCCCTGTAATTGTATCCGTCGTTGTATATCCGGTCTGTATGGCCTTTGTCCGGGTCGATCTCGACTTCATCCGATATGGTCAGCGTATGCCCCTCCTTGCCGAAGGTGTGTTCGTAATTGAGCGAGACGCTGCCGCCCATGTAGTTCCATTTCTGGATGCTGCGGCTGCCGTATTCCAGCAGCGGGTTCATTTCGGGGTCGAGGATCGCGTTCGTACCTAGCGATTTGTAGCGGCTGCGGCCGAGCCACAGCCATCCGTTGAGCGTGATCAGGTTGAGCGTGTCGGGCTGGTAGCTCATGTCCAGTCCGACGTTGCCGTAACGCGAACTGCCCTTGTTTTCGGAGTAACTGCGGTTGTAGCGGTTCTCCGAGTCGTAATTTTCCTGCCACGACTCCGATTCCGAGGGGGTACGGCCCCCGTCGTAGTAGCCTGCATAGCCCATGATGCTCGCCGCGAACTTCCCGGCCTGGATCGAGAGGCTGGCGTTGCCGTTGTAGGCCGGGTTCTCCAACACCGTGACGCTCGCGCCGACGCTGCCGTTGTATCCGTGGAACTGCTTCTTGCGTTGGGTGATGAGGTTGATGATGCCGCCCACGCCTTCGGCTTCGTACTTGGTCGAGGGGTTGGTGATGACCTCTATGCGGCTGATCTGCGAGGCGGGCATGCTCTGGATCACATCCTTGAAATTGTTGCTCATCGTTGCCGAATTGCGCCCGTTGAGCAATATCTTGTAATTGCTCTGTCCGTTGAGCAGGACGTTGCCGTCGCCGTCGAGCGAGAGCTGCGGAACCTTGCGGATGATCTCGTCGAGCGTGCTCGTCGAAGCCTGCGGGTCGTCCTCGACCGAGTAGGTGGTCTTCTCGGCGTCGGCCATTACGAGCGGTTTCTGGACTTCGATCACCACGTCGCCGACCTCGACACCCTGCGTGATGGCGATCTTGCCGAGCGCCTTGCCCGATGCGGGCACTTCCACGGCCTGTTTGTAGGGCGTGTAGCCTACCATCGTGATGCAGAGCTGGTAGTCGCCCGTTTCGGGGGCTTTGAGCGAGAAGCGGCCGTCCGAATTGGCGGCTACGGCGTTCACGACCGTGACCGAGTCGCGCTGGAGCGAGACGGTGGCATAGCCGACGGCTTTGCCGGAAGCCGAATCGGTGACCGTCCCGGTCAGGGTGTTGGGTTGTTGCGCGGTAGCCGGATGCAGACACAGCAGCATGGCTGCCGACAGCAGGAGAGCGAGGGCTTTTTGCATGTCAGGACGCTTTGAGATTGTTGAGAGTTCACAAATATGAGGTTTGTTTTCCGATTTTCCAAATTTGCGGACGGTGTTAGCCCCCCCCCGTGTTTATGTGCGCGTAATAGTTTGTATATCATATTATTATTTGACTCTGAAAAATCAAAAAATATTTTCTGCCGGCACAACTGCCATAAAGGACGAAATTCAGCGGTTTTTATTGTTGCTATTTAAAACATGTTTAAAATAGTTATATTTGTATTCTGAAAAGTCCCTGTGCATGCTCCGCAAATACGCTCTTACCGTGGTTTTCCTGTTCGTCGTGTGCGGAGCTGCGGCCCAGCTCCCCGACGACGAATACTATCCCTATGGCACGGGTTATGAGCAGCGTACGCCCATCGTGCTTACCGACTCCTCGCTTTTCTACCGGGCAATCCAGACCATGCCCGACCTCTACGGCAGCATTTCGGCCTTCAATCTGCCCTACATCGCGCTCGGCCGCCGCGGGCAGCATTACTCCTCGGAGGCGGCCTCCTTTTCCGGGTTGGGGATTTCGTCCCGCTATTTCGGTTCGCTGCGGCTGCTCGGGGCTCGGGAAGAGCGCCGTGCCGGGATCGCGGCATTGCCCGAGGCCATCGGCGGTG
>OGXT01003299.1_pt1 | contig 11340 bp, 18 predicted proteins | sample 1576361 | NCBI WGS metagenome assembly OGXT01 (sample SAMEA3541514, study PRJEB24748) | human gut metagenome | biome: human gut; feature: human-associated habitat; material: faeces | place: China | collected 2012 | reverse complement strand
AGATGAACGGGACGATTAAACCAATTCCACTGAAAGAGTCAGAGGCAAGGGAGATCCAGCTGCTTTGGGGCGTGATGGAGATTCTGAGCGAGACATCTCCGAAACTGAAAAAGCGGCTGCTGGCCGTAGGGCGGTGGCGGCAGTACAGGGCCGCGGCGACATGGATGGAGCGGATCACAGGGGACGTGATGAGGACCATCGAACCGTCAAAGCGTCGGAAGTTCCTGATGAATCTTGAAAACCAGGAGATGCGCATCGTGTGTAAAGGCGTGCCGGACACCGCGCCGGGTTACACCGTGATCGAGCAGGATGTCATGCGGGTATTCATCCGGCAGGCGATCTGTCAGTGCTGCGTGCTGTGCGACGGCGCTGGGTGCGACAGGGCACGATGCGAGCTTCGCAAGGCGCTGAAAAAGACGGTGATGTTTGAGATCGATGAGACGGACGGCATATGTTTTGGGAAAAAGCTGCTTACGCATATGGAGGGATGAGGGATGAAACAGATCACGATTTCGGTATCGGAGTACGAGAGGCTCAAGGACCTCGTGCAGCAGGCGGACGCCCGGCACGGGCTGGAGATGGCTGCTTTGGAGCGAAGGTATCAGGAACGGATCACGCAGATGCAGAGGGACCATCAGGCGGAGATCACAAGGCTTGAGAGCGTGATCGCGCATCAGGCGGAGCAGGTAAAGGAGATGGCCGTGTACAAGGCGCGCGCGGAGGCGGCGGAGGGAGCTGCAACCGACATTTGCGGAGACTTTGTGGATTTTGTTTGCGAAGGTTTTGGCGGAAACGCTGCTGAATACTGTGCGAACATATCTGCGGAGTGTGTGGACGCGTATGGAGAATGTGATATGGGCAGTCGTTTTTGCAAAGGGTTTTTTCCGGTGGCGGCGAGGGAATGGACGAAACGGAGTATTCAGGAGGAATAAGCGTGGAAAACAACGATCGGAAAAAACGTGCGATACTTGCGTTTCTGAAAGATTTTGCAGCACTGTGCGAATCGGTTGAAGATAGCGAGGATAGCCCGGAGTATTATGATCTGGTCAAAAGACAGATCAGGCAATTCAGGAAAAAATATACGAGTTTGTGGGCGTGTCCGTTTGTCGCCGGGCTGCGTGCGGCAGTAGAGGAGGATATATCTGAATTGAAGGACCCGCGCGGGGTGCAATATGCCGTGTTCCGTCTTAGGGAATGTGTGGAAATCATGATAGACAGATGTGGATGGGAGGAAAAGAGAGATGATGCATAAACCCCTGGAGGCGATTCACGCGCCGAACCGTGAAAACCTGTGTAATGGCAGCGGATATTTCAGCCCGACCGAAACTGCGGCGCTGAACAATGTATACAGGGAGGCATACCGCGCAAAAGAGGAAACCCGGTATGTGAGCGTAAAGCCGCCACCGCCGAGGGTGAATCAGGCAACGACGGTACAGCTTGAGCAGGAGCTGGCGCGAAGGCGCGCGGAGGAACGCAAGCGCAGGAGCGCAGACGAGCAAAAGGCGTATATCGAGGCGCGGAAGAAGGCAAGGCAGATGCAGATTGTATTCACCACGCTTTGCAAGGTGGTCGGATTCGATTTTGTCGGCACGATAGCATTTAAGAGCTTGAAAACGGGAGACGTTTTCGGGCCGGAGGATTTCAAGCCACAGAACGATAAAAGGGAGGGATGAGTGTGAATCGGTTTTTCTGCTTTGGGAAAAGAGCGTTTTGCGATATATCAAAAGGCGAACGCGGCGAGTGTGATGGTTGTGAATTTTTGGATGGAAACGGAGGCGTAGATGAACATAAGATCGATATGATCATGCGGAGAATGTACGGCGACGAATACGGCATCGAACGCGTTCAGCAACTGGTGGAGGCGGACAAAAAGCGCGCGGAAAGCGGTGAAATGTTCAGCGATGATCCGATAGCGCAGGCCATTTACAGGACCTTCTGCGGAAGGGGGCCGGTCCGGTGAGGGAGAACGCATCATCGTCGCATGTCATCAGCCGCTTCGCCTATGCGGAATTGCGGGCGTTTTGCCGGCAGTACGGGGAGAAAAGGGCGAAGGCTGCCGCGCTGGCGGGGATATCGTCGCCGCCCATGACGGGAGCGGCACATGGGACCGCTATCAGCGATCCGGTGACGCGGGCTGTCGATCGAAGGGAGGCACTGCTGCGAGACTGCGCCATGATCGAGCGCGCCGCGTCGGCACCGTCCGGCGGTGCGTACTATCATGCGCTGATCCTCAACTGCTGTCACGGAGTGGGGTATGTATACCTTGATCCGTCGATTCTCCCATCGTCGAAACGGTCAGCGTTTTTCGTGGCCAGACGTGAGTTTTTCTGGACGCTGTGGAATATCAAGAACAACGACGGCGATTTTTGAAAAAAAGGGAACTTTTTTTCGATACTTTTGTGTTAAAATCATAGCATGAAAAATCATGAAGCCGGAAGGGCGAACGCCCGACCGGCTGTTTTTATGGAGGAGGCTTGAGCGTGCCGTATGATATCCGATACCGTTTGGAGGAGCTGAGAAAACTGAGGAGCGAGCAGAGACGGCGCGCGCAGCTTGCCGAGGACGCAATGGGCAGAGCGACCGTAGCCATGAGCACGAAACGTGCGACCGACGTTGGAGGAACGGGCAACTTCCCGCTGACGCAGTACGGCCCGGTATATTCAAAGCACCGCGAACTATCAATCGAAGCGGGGAAGAAGGCGGAGGCAATTTGGATGGATGTCCGGCGCTATGTTGATGCGTTGGGTGATTTTGATACACGTATGGTGGTGACAGGATACTACCAGAATGCAGACAGCTTTGAACGTGTGGCATGCATGGTGAAACGTTCGCGCGAAAGTGTGGACAGACTGCACAGGAGCGCGCTGAAATCAATGGAAAAGATGTGATGAAGCATGCCGAACTTAAAACACTACAAGAAAAAGCGCCATCTTGTATGGCGTGAAAAGGTGTTGAAAAAAGCCGGGGGTCTGTGCGAAGAGTGCCGGCGATATGGCCGTCTGGATGCCGATGGGTTGCCAGTGCGGGCCACCGTTGCGCATCATAAAAAGCCCATCGACGAATACCCGGAACTTGCCTATGTGGTAAGCAACGGGCAGGCGCTTTGCGCCATGTGTCACAACCGGAAACACCCGGAGAAAGGAGGAAAGCACTGATCCCCCCCTATAAGAGGACAGGAGGGAGGAGGATGACGGACCGGAAGGAGGTGCACCTCTTCCCTCTACGGAGAAAAAGGGGAAAGGGGGGATTTGATGGACGAGAAGCAATACAAGGCAAAGATTGTGCGCAGCATGAAGAAGCTGAGCATATACCGGGCGGAATTTTTGCCGATCATTGAGCGGACGGCGCAGCTGTATGTGCTGCGCGACCAGATCGCTTCGGATTTTGAGGAAAGCGGCGGGCATGCGGTGGTGGAGCATACAAACAAGGCGGGGGCGACCAACATCGTGAAGAACCCGTACCTTGTGGCGCTGAACGATGTGGATACGCAGCTGATCGTGCATGAGCGCGAGCTGGGACTGACGGCAAGCGCGCTGAAAAAGATCAACGAACAGGGGCTGAGAGTGAAAAAGACGTCGTCGCTGGCGGAGGTGTTGAAGGACCTTGACGGAGATTAAAGGCAAATATGCCGGGGAGGTGATGCGGTATGTAGATGCGGTGATGGATGGGCGGATCGTGGCGGGTGAGGACAGGGTGCTGGCCTGCCGGCGGTTTGCGAGGATGGCCACAAGCGGCGAGTATGACATCCGAACGAGGGACGCCGACTTTGTGATCGGCGTGATCGAAAAGACGTTTAAGCACAGGCAGGGCCAGAGGCTGGACGGGACGCCGCTGCGGGGAAAGCCGTTTTTGCTGGAGCCTTGGGAAAAGTTCTGCGTTTACGGCATGCTGATCTTCTATATCAAGGGGACCAAAGAACGCCTGGTCAAGGAGGCGTTCATTTTTATTCCCAGAAAGAACGGCAAGACGATCTTTGTTTCGGCGCTGGCGTGGGCGCTGGGCATCCTTGAGCGGAAATCCGGAGCCAAGGTGTACGTGGTGGGCGCGACGCTGAAACAGGCCATGGAGACGTTCGACAACTGGACGTACAACGTGGAGCGGGTGCTGTACGGCAGCCGCAAGGCGGCGCAGGCCGACGGGTGGCGCATCCTGGACAACAACATGGAGCACAGCGTGGGAAACAGCGACCTTGCGGGCGGATCTCTGTACCTGATCGCGCTGGCGAGCAACCCGGACGCGCTGGACAGCTTCAACTGCAACATCGTGATTGCCGACGAGCTGCATGCCTATAAATCGCCGAAAAAATACAACACCATGAAAGATGCCACGAAAGCCTACACCAACAAGCTGGTGATCGGCATCACCACGGCGGGCGATGACGGCACGGGATTCTGCGCGCAGAGGCTGGGATACTGCCGCAAGGTGCTGCGGGACACGGTGAAGGATGAGGGATACTTCATTTTCATCTGCTGCGCGGACGAGGACGAGGACGGCACGGTGGATTTCACCAACCCTGTGCAGCACGAGAAGGCTAACCCCAACTATGGCGTTACCATCCGCCCGGCGGACATTATGAACGACGCAATGCAGGCGCTGAACGACCCGCAGCAGAGAAAAGATTTCTACGCGAAATCGCTAAACGTGTTCACGGCGTCGGTGCGGTCGTATTTCAACATCGACGAGTTCAGGCGGAGCAACGAGCGGGCGGGCGAGAGGCTGGGCATCGGTGTGGACTGGCCGTTGGAGAGGAAGCTGAAGGCGCTGGCGGCGCTGAAAGCGGACTGGTTCGGCGGGGCGGACCTGTCGAAGCTGCACGACCTGACGGCGGCGGCGCTGCACGGGCAGTACAAGGGGATTGACATCGCTATCACGCATGCGTGGTTCCCGGTGGTGGCGGCCACGGTCAAGGCCGACGATGACAACATTCCGCTGTTCGGCTGGAAGGATGACGGATGGCTGGACATGTGCAACGCCCCGACCAACAACCACGCGGCCGTGGTGGAGTGGTTCAAGAAAATGCGGGCCATGGGCTTCCACATCCGGCAAGTGGGGCACGACCGGAAATTCTGCCGTGAATATTTTGTGGGGATGAAGTCGGCGGGCTTTAGTGTGGTGGACCAGCCGCAGTATTTCTACAAGAAGTCGGAGGGGTTTAGGCACATCGAAAAGCAGGCGAAAAACGACTGCCTTTATTATTTGAGCAGCGAAGCCTATGAATACTGCGTGCAGAACGTATCGGCGATTGAAAAGACGGACGACATGATCCAGTACGAAAAAGTGGGCCAGAACCGCAGAATCGACGTGTTTGACGCGGACGTGTTCGCGGTGGTGCGGATGCTGGAAAATCTGGAGAAGCGCGAGAAGGCGAGGAAGTGGCTGGATGAGTAAGAAGCGGAAAGAAACCTACAGGAGGACGCAGAGGAGCCGGGACGCCCCCGAAAGGCGAAGCGGCGCCGGGCTGGTGGATGCGGGAAATGCGTGGGAGATCCTGTGCACGGACGGGTACAAGCCGCTGACGGCCTGCCCGGAGGTACAGATGTGTGTCGGCGTGTACGCGGACCTGATCTCCAGCATGACGCTGCACCTGATGCGCAACACCGACCGCGGGGACGTGCGGGTGCGAAACGAGCTTTCGCGGAAGCTGGACATATCGCCGCACGGGGATATGACGCGGCATGCGTGGATGAGCCTGATCGTGTGGACGCTGATGATGCACGGCAATCAGGTGACGGTGCCGAGGTTCGCAGGCGGATATCTGGAGGACCTGACGCCGGTGCCGCCGTCGCAAGTGAGCTTTGTGCCGGACGGCGGGAGCTACCGCATCATGGTGGGCGGTGCGGCGTTTCGACCGAATGAGGCGCTGCACTTCATGGTGAGACCGGACCCGGAAGCGCCGTACCGGGGCATGGGGTACGGCGTGAGCCTTGCGGACGTGGTGCGGAGCATCCGGCAGACGAACGCCACCAAAGATGCGATCATGAGAAGCCCGGCGCCGTCGATCATCGTGAAGGTGGACGGGCTTTCGGACGAGTTCGCCAGCCCGTCGGGGCGGGCAAAGCTGCGCGCGGAATACATCGATTCCAGCGACAACGGGCAGCCGTGGTTCATCCCGGCGGAAGCGTTCAGCGTGGAGCAGGTGAAGCCGCTGACGCTGAACGATCTGGCGATCAAAACAGGGCTGGAGCTGGACAAGCGGGCCGTGGCGTCGATCATGGGAGTGCCGCCGTTTCTGGTGGGCGTGGGCGATTTCAAAAAAGAGGAGTTCAACTGGTTTGTAACCACGCGGGTGCTTTCGGTGGCCAAAAGCATCGAGCAGGAGCTGACGCGGAAGTTGCTGTTTTCTCCGGATCTGTACTGGCGCTTCAACAACCGATCACTTCTCAGCTACGACATCGGCGAGCTGGTGACGGCGGGCAGCGAGATGGTGGACCGCATGGCCCTCAGGCGCAACGAGTGGCGCGACTGGATCGGCCTGCCGCCGGACGAGGATATGGACGAGCTGTTGGCGCTGGAAAACTACATCCCGGCGAACCGGCTGGGAGATCAGGCGAAGCTGACGGGAGGAGGTGGAGAGGATGCGGAGTGAGAGGCAGACGCGCGGCATGCCGGCGGCGTTCCGGGCGGAGGAACGGGAGGACGGGCGATATATTGAAGGCTATTTCGCCGTGTTCGGCAGCAACTACGAGCTGTTCGACGGGGCGAGCGAGAGCATCGACCCGCACGCCTTTGACGGCGAGCTGGGCGGAGACGTACGGGCGCTGTTCAACCATGACACGAGCCTGGTGCTTGGCAGGACGAAGGCGGGGACGCTGGAGCTGCGCGTGGACGGGCACGGCCTGTGGGGGCGTATATCGATCAACGCCGAGGACACGGACGCCATGAACCTGTACGCCCGTGTGAAGCGCGGGGACGTGTCGCAGTGTTCGTTCGGGTTCGACATCCTGCAGGAGCGGACGGACGTTGACCCGAAGACGGGGCATGTGCACTGGACAATCGAGAAGGTGCGGCTGTACGAGGTATCGTGCTGCACATTCCCGGCGTATCAGGACACGGAGATCACCGCGAGGGCGGATGAGTACCGGGACATTCAGGCGCGCCGGGCACAGGCGTGGCGTGAGAAGATGAAAGCGAGGATGAACAAATGGCACTGAGACAGCTGATCATTGGCAAAAAGCTGGAGGCGCTGCGCGATAAGCTGGCGGGCGTGAACCGGCGCGGGGAGGAAATCGCCGCCCGGCGGGAGGCGATGCAGAAGCGCGAGGAGGAGCTGGCCGCCGCCATCGACGAGGTGGGCGAGGGCGTGAGCGACGAGGACAAGGCGGCGCTTGAAGGCGAGCTGGACCAATTCGAGGCTGACGGCGCTGGACGAGGAAGAAAAAGCCGCGGGCAGCGAGCGCGAGGAGATCGAGAGGCAGATCAGCGAGCTGCAGAGCGAGCTGGACGAGCTGAACAGCCGCTGCGATGGCGCGGCGAAACAGGAAAGAAAGGATGAAAAAAGGATGGACAACCGGAGCTTTTTTGGCATGACCATGGAGGCGCGCGACGCCTTCTTCGCCCGGCAGGACGTAAAAGAGTTCTGCGACCGCGTGCGCGCCCTTCGCGCGGAAAAGCGCGCGGTGACGGGCGGTGAACTGCTGATCCCGACGGTGGTGCTGGACATCGTGCGCGAGCGCGTGGAGGAGGCCAGCAAGCTGCTCAAGCATGTTCGCCTTCGCAGCGTCCCCGGCAAGGCGCGCCAGACGGTGGCGGGCGTGATTCCCGAAGCGGTGTGGACGGAGCAGTGCGCCAAGCTAAACGAGCTGGCCATCGACTTCACGGGCGTTGAAGTCGATGGGTACAAGGTAGGCGGCTTCGTGCCGGTATGCAACGCGACGCTGGAGGACGCGGACAACGTGGCGCTGGCGGCGGAGATCATCACGATGCTGGGGCGCGCCATCGGCATGGCGATCGATAAGGCCATCCTGTACGGCACGGGCAAAAAGATGCCCCACGGCATCATCCCGCGCCTTGTGGAGACCACAGAGCCGGACGACTACCAGGACACGGCGCGCGAGTGGGTGGACCTGAGCACGAGCAACGTGGCGGCCATCAGCGGCAAGACGGGGCTGGCGCTGTTCCAGGCGATCGTGACGGCGGCCGGGGCGGCCAAGGGGAAGTATTCCGCGGGCGGCAAGTTCTGGGCCATGAACGAGACGACCTGGAACAAGCTGCTGGCCGAGGCTATGAGCATCAACGCGACGGGCGCGATCGTGTCCGGACAGGGGATGACCATGCCGGTGATCGGCGGCGCCGTTGAAACGCTGGAATTTATGCCGGACGGCGTGATCGCGGGCGGCTACGGCGACCTGTACCTGATGGTGGAGCGCGCGGGCACGACAATCGCCCAGAGCGAGCACGTGCGGTTCATCGAGGACCAGACCGTATTCAGGGGCACGGCCCGCTATGACGGCATGCCGGTGATCGCTGAGGGCTTTGTGGCCATCGGCATCAGCGGCACGAAGCCCACGGGCAACGCCGTGACCTTCGCTACCGACAGCGCAAACCCTTGACGGCGTCCCTGCAATCGCTGGTGGTAGGGACGCTGACGCTAAACCCGGCATTTGACCCGGATACGCTGAGCTACACGGCGGACACGACGAACGCCACGAGCAAAGTGACGGCCACGCCCGTGAGGAGCGGTGCGAATGTGACGATCATGAATGGCGAAACGCCCGTTCAGAATGGCGGCACAGCCACATGGTCGGAGGGCGAAAACACGCTGACGGTGACGGTGGAAAACGGCACCACGAAGCGCGCGTATACCGTGACCGTGAACAAGAGCGCGGCGGGTTGACACAAGGCCCTGCGCGGCGGGACATGACCGCCGCGCGGGGCGGATGAGAGGAGGCGGCGCATGGACATCATTGCGCTGGCGCTGCCGCTGGTAAAGGCGAGGCTGAACCGGCTGGCGGGCGACACGACGCTGGACGGATACCTGGAAAGCCGCCTGCGGGGCGTACAACAGGAGATGGAGCGCACGGGCATCGCGCTGAACGCGGAAAGCCCGGACGACCTGATGCTGCTGGTGGACTGGACCGTGTGGGAATACGGAAACCGCGACAAGGCGGCGGGCGTGCCGGACTGGCTGCGCCTGCGCAGGCGCGAGCGGTGGCTGAACAGGGGCGGTGGACAGAATGATTCTTGACAGCGGCATCCTGACGGTATTCGGGCGCGTGGACGTGAGCGGCGGAGGAAACATGCCGGCGTACAGGTCGGTGAAAAAGCATCAGGGGTGGTACGGCAAGCTGGCCTTTGAAACCGCGCCCGCCTATCCGACGGAGCGCCGGGAGGACGTGGAAACGAGCCTACGGGTGCGAATCCACCGAAACGACGCGGTGACGAACCACGATTTTGTGATTCTGCGAGAAGCGGACGCGCCGGAGGATGGCGACAGGCGGCTTGAGGTGACACGCGCCTACCACGGCACGGACGACGAGAGCGGCGAGGAGATCACGGACCTGACGCTGAGGGAGGTGGAGGCGTGACGCTGGACGGATTCGGGCAGATGATCGCCGCCATTGACCCGCAGGCGCGGCGGTATGCCAACACCGGACGCGGGGCCTATACGGTGTGGCGCGAGTACGGGCGGATCGGCGCGTGGGCCGGGGGAGAAAACGAGGGCGGATGGCGCGTGCAGGTGGACCGCTACACCCGCGGGGAAAATGACGCGGTGGCCGCCGCGATCGCGTCCGCGCTGGAGGAAAGCGACGAAATCGCCTTCGAGCACACGGTGGACAGCGAGCTGGAGGACGGCGGCGTGCTGATCCGGCACATCTTCGACTGCGAGGTGTGGTAGGTGGCGAAGTTTGAGATGAGCGGCGTCGACAGAATCATAGACGAGCTTGGCCGCATGGACGCCCTGACCGGGCCGATGGCGGAAGAGATGATTGAAGCCGGAACGGACGTCGTTGTTGAAACCTGGAAGCGGGTCATTAAAGAGCGCGGGCATGTTGACTGGGGGACAATGCTTCGGACGGTAAAAGCCAGAAAACCTCCGGGAAGCGGAGAGGTCGTGGCGCGCGAAGTATATCCCATGGGGAAAGACCGCAAGGGCGTCAGGAATGCTGAAAAGGCATTCATTCTGCATTATGGCCGAAGAGGCGTGAATGGAAAAGGCGAAATCATCGGCGATCACTTTGTAGATCAAATCGTAAATGAATCCGATGGACTCGCCGTATCCGCCATGGAAGCCGTGATGGACAAATATATAAAGGAGTGAAAGCGATATGGCATTTGTGGGACTGAAATACTGCGTGTTTGCGCCGATTACGACCGACACACCGTTCACGCCGATCGTGTACGACACCGGCGTGGTGCTGGGGCGGATGATCGGCGCGAACATCACATTCAACCGAAACAGCGAGCCGCTGTATGCGGACGATGGGATGGCCGAAAGCGACAACAGCATCACGGGCGGCACCATCAGCCTGAATCTGGACGACGTGGAAGAGGAGGCGCAGGTAACAGCGTTCGGGCTGCTTAAGACCGGGGACCCCGGCAGCGAAGTATACAGCGAGGTTGGCGACCCCGCGCCCTACGGCGGCATCGGCTATGTGCGCGTGCGCAGGCTTCGCGGTGTGACCAGCTATGTGGCCTACTGGCTGCACAAGGTACAGCTGGCCGTGAACACGGACAACGCCAGCACCAAGGGCCAGAGCATCACCTGGCAGACGCCGACGGCAGACGGGACGATTCTGGCCGCATACCCGAATGCGGACAAGAAAGCGTACTACCGCGACCGTGCCGTATTTGACACGGAGGCGGAGGCATACGCCTGGGTGGACGAGAAGGCGGGCATCGGCGCATGAAAGGGATGACGATCGCCGGGCGAAAGACAGGGCTTCGTTTTGACGTACAGGCGTGGCTGGAGGTAGAGGAAGCCTTCGGCAGCCTGGAGGCGATGATCCGCCGGATGGATGAGGGCGAGCGGCCCATGGAGGCGGCGCTGACGCTGGCGGCCTACTTCATTGGGCACTATATGGAAAGCGGCATGTGGGAGGCTGTGAACAGCCCGGACGGCATGACCATGGCTTTCCTGACGCTGAGCATGGCCGAAATTTTCCACGCCTTCAACATGCGCGCCCAGCGCAAAAGCGTGTTCCGCCTGAACGGGCAGAACGTGGTGCTTTGGGTGTCCATGCTGGCCAGCCTGGTGCTGACGGCGGCCGTTATTTACCTGCCCGGCATTTCGGACGCCTTCGGCTTCACGCACATCAGCCTGGCCGAATACGCCGTGGCGCTTGGGCTTGCGGTGTGCGTCATTCCCATTGTAGAGCTTGTAAAGGCCTGCCAGCGCGCGTG
>OGXT01003296.1_pt1 | contig 11346 bp, 6 predicted proteins | sample 1576361 | NCBI WGS metagenome assembly OGXT01 (sample SAMEA3541514, study PRJEB24748) | human gut metagenome | biome: human gut; feature: human-associated habitat; material: faeces | place: China | collected 2012 | reverse complement strand
CCGGGCACGTGCTTCGGCCGCGTCGGCAAGGATTGGGTGCGGCTCAGCCTGCTGAAGGACGAATCGCTGCTGCGCGAGGCAGTGCGGCGCATCGGCGCGGCCGAGCTGTGACGTTTTTGCTGTCTGCCAATCGCAGCGAATCGTTCTCAATAAGAAACGTGTGAGGAAAACGAACAAAACCACTCAACCGCACATTGTCCAGAACCCTTATATTCCGGGCAATATACGGTGTTCATGTTCGTTTTGCCGAGCGTGAGACTCGCACTTTTGCTATTGAGAACGATTCGCTGCAACGAATTGCGTCATCGGCGCGGCCAACGTCCACCTTGACACCAATACTGGATACTATGTCTCTAACTATCGGAATCGTTGGCCTGCCGAATGTCGGCAAGTCCACCATGTTCAACGCGCTGACGCGCAATAATGTCCTCGCCGAAAACTACCCGTTCGCCACCATCGAGCCGAACACCGGCATCGTTCCGCTGCCGGACAAGCGCCTTCCCGTGCTCGCCGAGCTGGTGCACACCGAGAAGATCGTGCCCGCGACCGTCACCTTCGTCGACATCGCCGGCATCGTCAAGGGCGCCTCCGAAGGCGAAGGCCTGGGCAACAAGTTCCTGGCCAACATCCGCGAGGCGGACGCGATCTGCGAGGTCGTGCGCGCCTTCGAGGACGACGACATCGTCCACGTCAACGGCAAGGTGGATCCGGCCGACGACATCGACACCATCAACACCGAGCTGATCCTCGCCGACCTGCAGACCATCGAAAACGCGCTGCCCAAGCTGGAGAAGGATCTGAGGGGCAAGAAGATCGAGCCGGCCTACATGGACGCAGTCAAGCAGGCAAAGACCATCCTTGAAGCCGGCGAGACGCTCGACAAGGCCGCACGCGAAGGCCGCTTCGACAAGGATTCCGTCTACGACCTGCATCTGATGACCGCCAAGCCGTTCATCTACGTGTTCAACGTGGACGACAACGAGCTGGCCAACAAGGACCTGCAGGCTAAGCTCGCCGCATCCGTGGCCCCGGCTCCGGCCGTGTTCCTCAACGCTCAGTTCGAGGCGGACCTGACCGAGCTCGACGAGGCGGATGCCCGTGACGAACAGCACGACTTCCATTTTGCAAGCGTCGATCAGTCGCGCTACACGGTGATGTTCTTCACGGATCTACATCTGACCAACTCCTCCGAAAAGCGCGATCTCGATCACTACCGCAGCATCGCGCTGGCGTCGATCTCCGACGAGGCGGCGCAGGCGTCGGCGCGCGGACCGGTCTACTCGCTCAATTTGGGCGATCTGTCGCACGATCTCTATTGGTATCAGTACGATTTCGACGTTTCCTCGGCCAAACGTTTCCTCGAACAAAACGGTTTTCCGACGTTGCTGTACAGCATTCCGGGCAACCACGACAACGACGGGGCGACGCCCGCCGGAGCCGGTGTCGACCGTCGTGCCGAACATCTTTATCGCCGTACGTTCGGCCCGACCTACTATGCGATGAATATCGGCGACGTGCATTGGATCATGATGGACAACATCATCTATAAGAATACGCCCGGCAAGGGGAAGAAAAACGTCGGTGTAGTCGGCGCCCGAGACTACGACAAGGGGTTCACGCCCGAACAGCTGGCGTGGCTTCGGCGCGACCTGGCGACGGTCGACGCCTCGAAAACAGTCTGCCTCTGCACGCACTGTCCGGTCTTCTTCGACCGCGACCGCCGGACGCTGCTGACCGACCGCAGTCAGGTGGATTCGCTCGATGCGCTCTTCTCGCGCTTCGAGCGGGTGCATATCTTTTCGGGACACGCTCACCGGACGCTCTATACGCAGGACGCCGACTACCCGCGTTTCGACCAGTACGTGCTGCCCGCCACGTCGGGCGACATGTGGGTGGCGAACAACGATTTTCAGGCGTTGTGTCCCGACGGCAGCGATGCGGGGTTCGTCGTGGCGAGCGTCGACGGCGGAAAGTTGCGCTGCGACTACCGCACGCATCTCTACGACCGCAAGGTGTTGCGCGCCTACGATATGAATGCCGTGGGCGAATACTACCGTAACGACAGTCTCGTCCGCGTGCAGCGACGGCTCTATCCCGACCGTGCCGACTACGGTCGCGAGGAGTATGCGAACTGCGTCTACGTCAACTATTGGGGGTATCTGCCGGGGCATCGGGTCGAACTGTTCGAGGAGGGGCGCTCGCTCGAAGTCGTGCAGGTCGAAGACGAAGACCCGCTCTACAACATCAGCCACTACCTGCCCGAACTGGCACGGAAACCCGTCTTCAAGAAGGGCGATGCCAGGGTCGTCAGCCACCACATGTTCGCCGCCAGGGCGCGGACGGCGACGGCTCCCGTCGAAATCCGGATTACGGATGCCGACGGCGTTCTCCTGCACAGGGAGACGCTCGAACGTCCCAAGAAATTCGACAAGGAGGCGCGGTAATCTCTCCGTTCTTTTTTGAATATTGCTAATCGGTTGTTTTATATCCGATTAGCGATATTTATACCCGATTTGTTGAAACGTTACAACTAAAACGAATTCTGCTGCGATAAGAATTAGCTGACTTTAAGAAATTATATTCCCTATTGAAACGTTTCAATTTTCACTTTTTTCATACCTTTATGAACCGACTAACCAATTCACATTACTAACCAAACACTTATCGTATGATCCGAAACTTACTACCATGGACGGCGGGATGCCTTCTGGCGGCATTCTCCGTGTCGTCGTGCGAGAGCGACGACGTCGACTACGGACCCATTTCGGCGGCTATCGAGATCGGCGTGGAGGAGGTTACGCCGAGCTCCGCGAAGATCAGGCTGACGACCGAACAGGAGAACGTGGCCTCCTACAAGATCGTCAAGCCGACGCCGATCTCCGAATTCGAGTATGCGGCCCACGACGCCATCGACCGTCTGGCCTTCATCGAGGAGCGCGGCGAAGCGGCCGAGGCTCCTTTCGAGCAGACGTTGGCCGGCCTGATGCCCAAGGTGGAGTACTCCTTCGCCGTGGTGGGACTCGACGCCTCCGGCCAGCGGATTACAGCTCCCACGTTCGCACGTTTCACGACCGCTTACGCTTCGTCGCTGGTCGAAGCCCGCTTCGAGACGAATCCCGACGAGACCTTCACCTTCACGGGTAAGATCACGCCGAACGCTTACACGGTCTCCTACCGCTACATTTTCGACAGCGACCACAACGAAGCCACCGAGGCCGAGCTCAGGGAGCTGCTCGAAGCCGGCGGCAGCGGCGTGAAGACCGACAAGGGCGTCAAGGAGCTGGAACTCGTCAAGTCGGACAAGACGGGCGTCACGCTGGCCGTTCTCTCTTATGACGATGCGAACCGTCCGGGCGAATTCACCAGTACGTTCGTTTCGACCGAGGACATGGCGTCGGTGATCGTCGACGGCAAGGAGACGCAGCTGGCCCGTCCGACCGAGGGCGTCGACATCTTCGAAGGAAAGGTCGCCGTGCCGGCCAAGTCCGGGTTTACGGTCGAAATCAACAAGGTCGCCTACGGATTCGCACCTTACAGCGGCAACGGCGGCGTGGGCAAGGTCGAGAACATGATGTCGGCCGCACCCTATTACAGCAGCAGTACGATCGCCGATTCGCGCGGTTACGACTGCAAGATGGCCGTAGGGCGGATGGCCGCGACGGCCGACGGCGGCAATGATTTCTGGACGAATCTTTCGGAGGATGCACAGATCCTCGTCCGCGTCGATCTGACTTATGCCGACGGCACGCCGCGCTATTGGTTGGAACTGGTCGAGGCCGACGACCCGAATCTGCTGCTCGAACAGAATTTCGATCTCTTCGTCTGGGGCGGCGACTATACGTTGGCCTCCGGCGGCAAGGGGACCGCACCCGTTGCCGACAGCGAATCGGCGGCCGACCTCGACGGTACGGAAGAGGGTACCAAGGGCGGTGCGACCTACACGACTCCCAAACCCGATATTTGGAGCACGGCGGACGGTGCCGCCGACGGCGATGTGATCGCCGGCGATCTCTATCTGAAAAACCGGAATATGACGGGGTGGGAAGTCCGCCGCATCGCCGAGCATCCCGGGACGGTGCGTCTGAACAAGTCTGCATCGGGATCTCATAAGTACAGCGGTTATCTCAAAACGCCGAAACTGGCTGCCCTGACCGCCCCGACGAACATCACGCTCGAATTCGATATTTGCCGTTTCGCGGGCGACGGCGATATTTACATCACCGTCGAAGGCGCCGGAACGTATACCGCCGCTGCGGTCAATATCGACGGCGCTGCCGCCGCGACGACCGTCGCCGCTTCGGGAACGGATTTCGTAGTGACGAACGACTTGTGCTCGAAGCAGGCCAATACCGTAATAAACAAGCCGTGGTCGCATGTCGAGTTGTCGATCGCCGGTGCGACGGCCGAGACGCAGATCAAGTTCGACGGTTCGAGAGGCAAGGACTCCGCGTCGGATCGCTGTCTGTTGGATAACATCAAAATCACGAAGTAATCCGTCTACTTAACAAGACCTATCATGAATAAAATCAAGCATATAATCGTCCGTAGCGTACTCGTCGTCCTGCTCGTAGCAGTAGGGGGGGGGAATTTGTACGCGCAGAAATCGCAGCTTAGCGGTACTGTAAGCGATGCGGAGAATATCCCGCTCGTAGGCGCCTCGATCATCGTCGAGGGAACGCATGTCGGTACTACGACCGACGCCGACGGAGCCTTCCGCCTTCCTGCCGCTCCGGGGCAGCGACTCACCGTCTCCTATCTGGGTTACAAGTCCAAAACCGTAACCGTCGGCAGCAGGACCTCGCTGGACATCATACTCGAAAGCGACAATTCACTCATCAACGAAGTCGTGGTCGTCGGCTACGACACGCAGAAAAAGGTCAATCTGACCGGTTCCGTCGCGTCGGTCTCGGCCGAAGACCTCGCCAACCGTCCCATCGTATCCTCGTCGACCGCTCTCTAAGGCATCGCCCCCGGCGTGACCGTTACCACGCAGAGCGGAGCTCCGGGCGGCGACGGCGGCATGATCCGCGTGCGCGGTATCGGAACCTTCGGCGGTTCGAGCGCCGCGCCGCTGGTGCTCATCGACGGGGTGGAGGGCAGCCTCGATGCCGTCGACGCCACGCAGATCGACCAGATTTCGGTGTTGAAGGACGCCGCCTCGTCGGCCATCTACGGTTCGCGTGCGGCCAACGGCGTCATCCTCGTGACGACCAAGCGCGGCAAGAAGGGGCAGACGTCGGTCACCTACCGCGGTTACGTCGGCTGGCAGTCGCCCACCGACACGCCCGAAACGGTCAGCGCTGAGGAGTACATGATCCTCAGCCGCGAAACGTCGTTCAACGACGGCAAGGAGTCGATCTATACCGACGACTACATCGCCCGCTACCGCGAGAACAACCGCATCGATCCCGACAACTATCCGCTCACCGACTGGCAGGATCAGATTCTCACCGGATCGGGATTCACCCACAACCACAATCTCTCGCTGACGGCCAGCACCGAACGCGTGCGCGTCATGACCTCGTTCGGCTACCTCGACCAGAAGGGCATCATCAAGCGCACCGACTACCAGCGGTACAACGTGCGCAACAACATGAACATCGACTTCTCGGACAAGCTCTCGATGCGCTTCGACGTTTCGTTCGTCAACGGCGACCGCCGCCGCATCCCGCAGCAGAATACGCTGTTCAACTACATGAACACGCGCGACCCGCTGATCCTGTCGCGCTGGTCGACGGGCTACTGGGCCGGTCTGTCGGGCGGCAGCACCAACGTCCTGCCGACGCTCGAAGGCGAGGGAGGCAACGTGAAGAACAACACGATCCGCCTGAACGGAGCCGTGACGCTCACCTTCAAGCCCGTCAAGTGGCTGACGCTCGAAGGCATGGTCGCCCCGCGCTACGTGACGACCAACAACCATACCTTCGTCAAGAAGATGAAATTCTACTCCGATGCTTTCGGCACGGTGTCGAACAGCTCCAACGTCGCGTTCAACTACCTCGACGAGTCGGCTAACCGCTCGTTCTACGGCAACTACCAGTTCACGGCCGCCTTGCAGCATACCTTCGCGCAGAACCACAATTTCAAACTGTTGCTGGGCGCTTCGCGCGAGACCTACGACAACAAGACCCTTTCGGCGCACCGCGAGGACTTCGCCTATCCCGATTACGAGGTGATCGGCGCCGGCGCCGACAACGAGACGAAGGACAACGGCGGCGGTCATGCGCAATGGGCGTTGCAGTCCTTCTTCGGCCGTCTGAACTACAACTTCAAGGAGCGTTACCTTTTCGAGGCGAACGTCCGTTTCGACGGCTCGTCGCGTTTCGCCAAGGGGAATCGCTGGGGTATCTTCCCCTCGTTCTCCGGAGCGTGGCGTCTGACCGAGGAGCCTTTCATGCAGGATGTACGCCGGACGCTGAGCGAATTCAAGATCCGCGCCTCCTACGGCCAGTTGGGCAACCAGAACATCGGCTCGAACTATCCCACGATCCAACAGCTGGACGTCAGCTCGATTTCGGTCAACGACGTCATCCCCCCGATCGTCACGCAGACGACGCTGGCCAATCCCGACATTACCTGGGAATCGACCGAAATGTACGACGTGGGTATCGACGCCACGCTTTTCGACAAGCTGAGCGTCACGGCCGACTGGTATTACAAGAAGACCCACGATATTCTGCTTACGCTCGATATCCCGTCGATCATCGGTCTCGGCGCCCCCTATCAGAATGCCGGAACGGTGCGCAACGTGGGTTGGGAGGTCGCCGTCGGGTATCATAACAAGTGGCGCGATTTCTCGTTCGGCGTCGAGGCCAACCTGTCGGACGTGGTCAACAAGATCATCGACATGAAGGGCACCACGGGCGGCAGCGGCGCGATCCGCAATCAGGAGGGATCGGCCATCAACTCGATCTACGGGCTCAAATGCGTGGGAATGGCCCGCACGCAGGAGGAGGCCGACTGGGTGAACGAGAACTGTCCGCAGTACGGCGTGACGACCAAGCCCGGCGATCTGATCTATGCCGATATGGATGACAGCGGTACGATCGACGACAAGGACATGACGATCATCGGCAGCACGGTGCCGCGCTATACCTACGGCGTGAATCTCAGCTTCGGATGGAAAGGACTGAATCTGAGTGCCTTCTTCCAGGGTGTCGGCAAGGTCGACGGCTATCTGAGCTCCTATTACGTGCAGCCCTGCCAGCAGGGCGGAACCTTCCGCAAGGAGCATCTCGACCGCTGGAACGAGACGAATCCCAACGGCAAGTATCCCCGTCTGACGATGACCGACGCCAACAACTGGAAGCAGTCGTCGTTCTGGATGCGCAGCGCGGCCTATTGCCGTCTGAAAAATATCCAGCTGAGCTATACGCTTCCCAGAACATGGCTGAAAAAGCTGCGCATGAAGTCGGCGATGGTCTTCGTCAATGCGCAGAACCTCTTCACGATCACCGATTTCTATCAGGGCTTCGATCCCGAGGTGGCCTATTCGGGATCGGGCGACGGCGTGGAACTGGGCGCCGTGGCCTACAACTATCCGCAGGTGAAAGTAGTTACGATGGGTGTCGAACTGAAATTCTAAAAAAGCAGAATCATGTTAAAGAAAATAATCTATCTGATCGTATCGGGCGGTCTGCTGCTGTCGGGCTGCTCGCTGGATTACGAACCGCTCAACGGCCCCTCGTCGGGATCGTTCCCCGCGAGCGAGGAGGAGGCGATGGCAGGGCTCTACGCCGCCTACAAGGGGTTGGCGAACATGACGGTCAAGGAGACCCCCTTCCCCATGCGGATCAACGACTGCATCAGCGACATCGGCACCTACCGTACGGGTGCGGGCAATCAGATCAAGGCGATGAGCTCGACGCTGACGGCCGACAACACGATGTGCGAGAAGGTATACAAGACGGTCTACAAAATCGCCGGCCGCGTGCATCTGGTGCTGGACAATCTGGACAGACTGCGGGGCGTCATCCCCGAAGATAGGTTCAACCAGATCAAAGCCGAACTGCTCTGTATCCGCGCCTATTACTACGACTTGGGGTGCCAGTTCTACGGCGACATCCCCTTCATCGACCACCAGCTCGATCTGGACGATTACTCCGACTATCCGCGTATCCCGCGCGAGCAGGTGACCGCGCGGCTGTTGCAGGATCTCGACGACGACCTGCTCGATTACCTGCCCGTGCAGTGGAATCCGGGCACCTACGGTACGACGCGCATCGGCCGTGTGGCCGCCTACGCCCTCAAAGCGCGCATCGCGCTGAACTGGGGGTTGTGGGAGGAGGCCGCACGCTGTTCGAAGATCGCCACGACGCTCGCCGAGGGCGTCTACGATCTCGAACCGCTCGACTGCACCTACTACGCTACCCACGCCGACGGCGAACCTTCGGCGGCCAATCTGTTCGGATTCGCCGGCCAGACCAGCCGCGAATGGTTGTGGGCGATTCAGTATAACCGTCTGATCAACTACACGTCTGCCACCTACTATGAAGCGCCTCGTATCCACGGCGGTTGCAGCTGGCTCGGCCCGTCGCAGGCGATGGTCGACACCTTCCAGTGCACCGACGGCAAGCCGATCACCGAATCGCCGCTCTACGACTGGCAGAATCCGTGGGCGAACCGCGATCCGCGTCTCGATCTGTTCTGTCTGCGTCCCGACACCCGCTTGTGGGGAGTCCAGTACGACACCGACGTGCGTGTCGAAAAGGTGAAGGACTACAACCAGTCGACGGCGGGCAAAGAGGTGCTCATCAGCAACGCCGACGCCGTGGGCAACAAGAGCGAGTATGCGGCCAACGGCAGCAAGGGGCCCGGCGGTTATCTGTGGCGCAAGTACTCCGACAAGGGGATGATGGGACTGGTCAACGGTACGAAGACGGAGGACGACATCAATGCGGGAATCATCCGTTTCGCCGAACTGCTGCTCATCGAGGCCGAGGCCAACATCGAGTGGGACGGCGGCGATCTGGCGATCGCCGAGGCGAACATCAACCGGGTGCGCGCCCGTGTGAACATGCCTCCCGTGACCGACCGTTCGCGCGAGGGCTTGCGCAAGGCGCTGCGCTACGAGCGCAAGGCCGAACTGTGCAACGAAGGGTTCCGCTGGTTCGACATCCGCCGCTGGAAGATCGCTTCCAAGGCGGTCAACGGCCCGATGTACGCTCCGGGGTATTCGACGGTGCAGAATCCGGGAAACTACATCTCCAACGTCAAGCCTTCGTTCGATGACGACTGGGTGGTGACTTACGATCTTTCCGATACGTGGGACGGCAAGACGGGCAATCTGCGCGTGTTCCAGACGATGGTCTTCAATCCCGAAAAGGATTACCTCTGGCCGATCCCCTACACCGAGCTGGTGACGAATCCGGCGATCGGCGTCGAAAACCAGAATCCCGGTTATTGACGGTGTTCCACCGGTGCGGAGTCCGCTTTCGGGCGCTCTCCCGCACCGGTTTTTACCGATGAACAGTATAAATTTCAATAAACATGTATATGAGAACCAGATATTTCATTGCGGGCATTCTGCTTCTGGCGCTCTTCGCGGGATGTTCGTCGGATTCCGGCGAAGGCGACGCGCCCGGCGGCGGTTCGGGCGATCTCTACGGCTACGTTCGGGACGCTTCGGGGAGTGCGATCGAGGGGGTCGTCGTCTCCGACGGCTACACCTGTACGGTCACCGGCGCCGACGGACGCTATGCGATGCAGCGGCATCCGAACGCCTATTACGTCTACTATTCGACGCCGGCCGACTGCAAGGTCGAGGTCGACCCGTCGACGGGACTGCCGCTGTTCTACCAGAAGATCAGGAAATCGCAGCCGCAGTACGATTTCACCCTTACCCGTCAGGCCGAGGAGACGAAATTCCGCATGCTGGCCATCGGCGACCCGCAGGTGACCACCACGGCGCAGGTCTACCGTTTCGAGACGGAGACCGTCGCCGACATCAACTCCTACGTGGCGGCCCAGACGGACGGACTGCCCACCTATGCGATCACGCTGGGCGACATCGTGGGCAACAAATGGGAACTCTATCCCGATATGGTCAAGGCGATGGCGCGGAGCAAGACGTCGGTTCCCGTCTTCCAGACGATCGGCAACCACGACCACGAGTTTCCGCAGGTGACCGACCTCTCGGCGCAGCGTAGATACGAAGCCTCGTTCGGGCCGGTCAACTACTCCTTCACGCGGGGCGACGTCCACTTCGTCTCGATGGACGACATTATCCACAAGGCGACGGGCAGCGATGCCTACACGAGCGGTTTTCTCGACTGGCAGTTCGAGTGGCTGAAACAAGATCTGAGCTACGTGCCCAGGACGTGCGCCGTGGTGCTGTGCGTCCACATTCCGTTCCGCGGCGGATTCAACGGCGCGGGCGAGACCTATTTCGACGAGGTGCTGGAGCTGCTGGCGCAGTTCGACCGGGCGTGGATCTTCTCGGCGCATACGCACAACAACAAGACGAACTACACGCACGCGGTCGGTTCGAAAAAGATCCGCGAGTATATCCTCGGGACGTCGTGCGGCGCGTGGTGGCACGGTACGGTCTGCACCGACGGAGCGCCCAACGGCTACGGCGTCTTCGAGTACGACGGCACGTCGCTCACGAACATGATCTACAAGCCGACACGCTACGACGAGACCTTCCAGATCCGTCTCTACAACGGCGAAGACGTCTTTACGGGCGGTACGGCCAAGTCGTGGAAGTTCGATCTGCAACAGCCGAAGAACCGACTGATGGCCAACGTCTGGAACGCCGACGATACGTGGACGATCGAGGTCTACGAGAACGGCGTGAAGACGGGCGACATGGCGAAGAAATCGATGATCGATCCGTGGTCGTCGGCCTATTTCTGCGGCTTCTGCGGTTTGAAGGAGAGCTACGCCAGCAAGAACGACCATATCTTTTATTATACGGTCAAGAGCCCCGGTGCCGCGCTGCGCGTCGTGGCGCGCGACGGTTACGGCAACGTCTTCGAGCAGACCGAGATCACGACGCCGCTCGAAGCGGACTATCCCGACGCCTATTGACCGCTCGCTACGGTCGGTAGTATTTAGTTCCAGCGAAGGAGGCCCGGCGATCCGCCGGGCCTCTGGCGTAGTTGGGCGGGATGCTGCGCTCCTCCTGTTTCCTCGCTGGATGAGGCATTATTGTTCGAATGCTACGACCTTCGCCCGTATCGCCGTGAGGGTGATCCCTCCGGCGAGCGCCGTGATGCGCAGGGCGGGTGCGGCGTCGTGGAGCAGCACCTGGTGCGTGACGGTACGCTTGTCGGGGACGTCGAGCGTGAAGGTTTGGCCGCCCAGCTCGATGCAGGCGCTGCCTTCGGCTTCCAGTTCCAGGTA
>OGXT01003294.1_pt1 | contig 11350 bp, 9 predicted proteins | sample 1576361 | NCBI WGS metagenome assembly OGXT01 (sample SAMEA3541514, study PRJEB24748) | human gut metagenome | biome: human gut; feature: human-associated habitat; material: faeces | place: China | collected 2012 | reverse complement strand
GGTCGCCGATGCATTCGCGGAACTCCGCTTCCATCTCGCGCTTGATGATGAACACCACGTCGCGGAAGCCCGCACGCCATGCGTCATACAGCGAAAAATCAATAATGATATGTCCCTCTGCGTCGACCGGCTCGATCTGCTTGAGCCCCCCAAACCGGCTGCCCATTCCGGCGGCCATAATGACAAGCGTCGGATTGTTCTGATTCATAGTTCTGGCCTCCTGCTGCCTTGTTTTTTGTTTCTGCCTCCATCATAGCAGGCAGAAAAAAGAAGGCAAGTTTTTTGCGTGTTTTGTGCAGGATTTGATAAATCTTATGAAGTATTTGTAAAATGTTCTTGCAAAGCAGAGTGGAATATGATAAAACCAGACCGAGCGGAGGTGCCAGCATGCAAATCAAAAATCTTTCCTCGTCCCACATCCGGCGATTTGGTCAGATTCTGTCCTCCGTCCCGGAAACCGGATTCTCCGTCCGGCATATGGAGCTGCATTCCGGGGACGCCGCTGAAGAATTCCGTTCTGATGCGCCTGTCATTCTGGACTATGTTTCCGGGATGTCTCTGCTTGTCATATATGCGGATGATGCTTTTGAACTGTATTATCTTGACCGGTTGTTTGAGCTTTGTCCGGGCGTCCATTTTTCCATAGCCGCGCTGGAGGACAGTTGTCAAATCGATTGCTATACATCCGAAAGCAGTGTCCTCCTATCCGTCGCGGAGCACCCTGCCGTAGAATTTCAGTCCGATACAAACAGTCTGAAGTTCAACCAGCTCTGCACCTTTTTCTATCAGGAGTGCGCGCGGGACTTTTATTTCCGCGGTGAGCAGCACGAGGCCATGGAGTTGGTCTATGTTGACCGCGGGGAACTCCACAATCTGGCCGGTGGCACGGACATTCTGCTGCAGCAGCAGGAGCTCCTGCTGATTGGCCGGAATGTCTGGCATATGCAATACGCCGATCTGCCGGTCAACTTTCTGACGGTCTCCTTCCGGACGGATGCCGCGTCGCCCTGTGCAGCGCTGGCAGGACGCAGATTTTCACTGACGGAACAACAAGTCGCGCTGCTGCGGCAGATGCTGGCCGAAAACAATGCCGCGGAATACGCCCATGACAGCATGGAGAGCCTGCTCCGGCTGCTGCTCATCAGCCTCCTGCGCAGCGAGCAAACGCGCCGCAGCGAAAAGCCGAAAGCGCTTCCCGCAACCAGCCACACGGAGCAGCGCATTGTAGATCATCTGATTCAGACGATCTCTGCCCGTTCCGGACAGAAGCTCTCCTTGCAGCAGCTCGCAGATTCAGCACACATTAGCACGACCTATCTGCACCGGATTTTCCGCACGCAGCTTGGCATGACGCCGGGCGTCTATCTGGCGAAGGTCCGGATTGAGGAGAGCAAGCTGCTCCTGCGCGACGGTGCGCTGTCCATGGGTGAGATCGCAAAGCAGCTCGGATTTTCCAGCCAGCAGCAGTTTTCCCGTCAATTCCGCGCCGTGGCTGGGATGACGCCCTCGGAATATGTCCGGACACTGCGTTGAAATATGCCAGTAGATGCTATTTAAGATAAACAAACACGGCATGACTGAAGCCAATCAGTCATGCCGTATTTATGTTGTTCTGTATACCTAAGGTCAAATTCTCAATGCAAAATCATGCGTTATGGCACATATTTTCCGGGCGTTACTCCAACTTCTTTTTTGAATTTCTTGATGAAGTAAAAATAGTCATTAAAACCGACTGCTTCGCTGATTTCAGCCAGGCTCAACGAGCTCGTTCGCAGAAGCTCTTTTGCCTTGTTGATACGCAACTCTGTTAGATACTGCGTATAGGTTAACCCGGTTTCACTACGAATCAATTGGCTGATATAAGAAGCGTTCAGGTGGAATTGGTCTGCAATCTTTTTTAACGATAGATCTTTTTCATAGTTTTCTTCCAGATAGCGCAAAATTGGCAAAAAGCTTCCGGAAGCGCTGGCGGGTTTCAGCGGAATGGCAGTAGAAATAATTTCGTTTGAAAAAGAATGGAGCAACTCAGAAAGACTGCCATAATCAGCGGGGAGCTGCTCAAATCCGTATAACATACGTTCCCCTTGGCAGTCGGCGCTTCCAAACGCTGGGCTTGCTGCCACGCGGTTGCAAAACACAAACGCTGTTCGAATGTTAAAAATCAAACTGCAATCTGCATGAGATAATTCTTCCAAAAAAACCTTGAGTTTCATCGGCTGCTGTGCCGCAGCATCCAAACGTGTAAATGCATCGTGTGTCAATGCAGTTTCCTGTAATGCCGAGCATAGCGTTGCGCGCCCATTTACAAAGAACTGAAAGGCCATTGCCAGAGCATCCTCAACTGCATTTCGGAGATTTTCTGGAGGGGCGGAGTCTTGCGGAATACCAACTCCGCCCCGATTTCCGGCATAAGCGATGATCTTTTGCGCTGCAGCGGTATCAAACGGCTGCTCAGAAAAATACAGGTATTTATGTTTTCCAAGCTTGTAGCTTATCTGAGCGCCAAGCGGCTTTTCAATATTATGTACACCGAAAGACGCTGCGGAATAAATTTCATGGTTGTAAATACCTAGTTCGGAAAATGCCGTTGTGATTTCATCTGGGTTGCCGCCCTCAATCAAATCCAGCAATTCATCACTGTCTGTTCTTCTGTGCATTGCGTTACGAACCGCAGTACGCAACAGGGCAGTCAAATCACTGATATCGATTGGTTTCAGGCAGTAACCCAGCACCTGCAAATCAATTGCTCTTTTTGCATAAGAAAAATCCTGATAACCGCTGAGAATAATGAACTGGATATCTGGGTTCAGTTCACGCATTTTTTGGCAGAGCGCAAGCCCATCCATTCCTGGCATCCGAATATCAGTAATAACAATGTCAATTGCAGTACCTCTTGCTGCATGTAGCGCGGCTATTCCATCCTGTGCAGTGGCTGAAACTTGGAGTCCAAGCTGCTTCCACGGTATGGCAGTCTGAAGATGTCGAATGACTTTTGCTTCATCGTCTGCGAGTAAAACATTCAGCATTCTGTTTCCTCCTTTGGGGTAACCGGCAGCGTAAGGATTTGACGGGTTCCACTGCCTGGATCACTTTCAATCCACAAACCATATTCCTCGCCATATTGCAGACGTATGCGGCAAGCAACATTCATGAGTCCGATGTGTTCATTCACACCGTTCGTGCTGGACGGTGGGTCTTTCAACTGTGACTGCAATGCTTTCAGTTCGTGCACCGGAATTCCGACGCCGTCATCATAAACGCTTATAAGCAGCTTATCGGCCTTTTGACGCGCACCAATATACAATGTGCCACGGCCGGATTTAGGTTCAATACCGTGGTGTACTGCATTTTCTACCAGCGGCTGCACAAGCAGTTTCATGATAGGCAGATCCAATGTGTTTTCTCTTACGCTGGTAATAACATTCAGCTTCTCAGCAAAGCGTAATTGCTGGACGGTCAAATAGGCTCTGATTGTATCAAGTTCCTGACGCAGTGGAACCATACCAGCTCCTTTGACATTATACCGAAAGAGTTTACCAAGCGCTGCGACTGCATCACTTATTTCGTCGATGCCATGCTCTGACGCCAAAGAGTTGATGGATTCAAGTGCGTTATATAGAAAATGCGGATTGATCTGGCTACGCAGAAAGTCTAATTCCGCTTGTTTTCGTCCGAGTTCTGATTCATAAAGCGTAACCGTAGTGTCATGCAACTCCTGTGAAAGCTGTGTTTGCCGGTCAAGAAGCTCTTGGAAAGAACTGTTCAGGTTTTGAATTTCTTCACAGCCCGCAATTTTCATAGCTGGCTTCTGTTCTATCGGTGGCTGATCCTTTAATTGTAGGATATGGGCGTTCAAAGATTGAATCGGTGTTACAACACTTTGCCGTAAGACCAGCATTAACAATGCCAGAACCAGCAACACCAGAATAACGACAATCATAAAGATTGTCATAGTTTGGTTTACGTCTTTTGTAAGAATTTCACGGTTCAGCACGCTTAAAATATACAGATCCGTTCCATCTACCTGACTTGCATAAATGCGGTATCCGGGGATATCTTGTTCAGAATATCCGCTCTGCAATATTTTTTTGTCCCATTGTGACAGAATTTCCGTGCATAATGCTTGGGGGCAATTAAATGAAAATGAGCTGTCGCTGCTTACAAGAATAAAATAAGTGCCGAGTGAATCGTTGGAAGGAAGCGTGATTGGTGATTTGTTCAAATCCAGAGAAAGAAATATGGTTCCGAGCAATTTCCCATATGAACTGTTTGCGTGCATCCCATACATATTTCTAGCAAATACAAGGCGTACTTCATTTGACTTTTTTAGTGTTGTCAAGGGGGATGCTTGCAGCCCAAGGCACTTAACACCATAGGTGTTTTCCATCTGTTCACGAAAATTTTGCAATGTTGCTGCATCAAAATAATTTGACCAGTTCATCGTGGGTGATGACAGTGCGATATCCGTAATGTCTGCATTCATAAATGAATATGACAAGAATTGCATTTGCAGTGCATTGATGTACTGCGGAGTTCGGCTGGAATAAGGAGTTAACAGGAATTGTTCAATTTCCGGGTCGAATAGCAAATTTACAAAAATAGAATCGGCACGGCGGACAATATATTGGATTTCGGCATCAAAACTGTGCGCTGTTTCCTGGGCGTAGGAAGTGGCGCTCTTGGTCATCATCTGGTAGATATATCCATACCCCCATACCGACAACAGTAATGTTAGTGAAAGCAAGCATGCTACGACTGTGAGGTATTGTTTTAAAATTGGTTTTCCAAAAATTTTTTTCACGCGTCATCCCTTCCCTTGATGAAAAGTATAGCATATTCCAAAGGAAAACGATATGGAAAAAGCATTCATAAACCTAAAGCCAATCCATATTTTCGCAAAGAAATATAAATATTGCACATATTTTTTGAGAAAATGAAAAAATAGTAGGTAAAAATGCTTGAATCCGTCCATACCAAACAGAGTTGAAAACAGATATGCTGATTACAAAGAGAGAAGGAAAGGAACTTGTACAATGAAAGAAGCCGCAGTAAAAAAAGTCAGGCAGACGCCCAATAAAAGTCGCGGTTCCATCATCCGAAACAGACTTTGGAATGACAAACTGCTTTATTTAATGCTGATTCCGGTCTTGGCTTGGTATGTGATTTTCTGCTATCTGCCTATGGGCGGCATTACATTGGCCTTTCGGAATTATCGCTATGATATGGGTTTATGGCATAGCCCTTGGGTTGGTCTTGAACATTTCAAAGCAATGTTCCGCGATGCAGAGTTTTGGCGCGCTTTCAAAAATACGCTGATATTCAGCTTTGGAAAGTTACTGTTCCATTTTCCTGTTCCGATTATTGTTGCGATTCTCCTCAACGAGATTCGCCATCCTCGGGTAAAAAAGTTTTTCCAAACAGTGTTCACGTTCCCTCATTTTATTTCATGGGTTGTTCTGTCCGGCATTCTCATCAATATGTTTGCATCCAACGGTATTGTGAATCAGATTTTTGCAGCGCTGGGGTGGAAGCAAGTCGCACCGCTGATGGGATTAACTACATTCCGTCCGTTTATTTGGATATCTAATATATGGAAAGAATTTGGCTGGGATTCCATCATCTATATGGCTGCTTTAACTGGCATTGATCCACAGCTCTATGAGGCAGCAGACATTGATGGAGCAAACCGTTTGCAAAAAATGCTCCATATCACATGGCCTGGTATTCGGGGTACCGTGTGCATTATGTTGATACTTCAGATTGGCAGCATCATGAGTGGTGCCTCGTTCGATCAGATTTTTAACCTCTATTCTTCTCCCGTTTACCCTGTTGCGGACACCATCGATACATATGTCTATCGTCAATCCTTCATGACCGGAACGAATTTTGGATACACTACGGCAATCGGCCTTCTGAAATCTGTCATCGGTGTAATCATGATTTGGAGCGCAAACAAGGTTACAACGAAAATGGGTGAAGACGGATTGTTCTAAGGAGGATGCAATGAGACGAAAAAAGAAACTTGAGAAAAAAAGACTGACAAAGTTTGAAATTTGCCTCTATATTGTGTTTGGTCTGTTGGCTCTTCTGACATTGTACCCTTTTTACAACGTTCTGATTGTTTCATTCTCGAATACTGTGACAAGCGCAAAATATTCCCCATATCTTTATCCGCATGTTTTTGACCTAACGGGATATAAAGCCATCGCAAAAGATGTGTATTTCTTTAAATCACTTGGCGTGACCATATTTGTCACAGTTGTTGGTGTTGCACTGAACATGATCTTTTCTGTTACGGCGGCCTATGTGCTGAGCAAGAAAAGATTATTTGGCCGCAAACTATTCCTGGGTCTGATCTTATTCACCATGCTTTTTTCCGGCGGCCTGATTCCTACATATCTTGTAATGTGTCAGCTTCATCTGAATAACACCGTGTGGTGCATGATTCTTCCGACGATGATCAGCACATATTACTTGATTATTATGAAGAATTATTTTGCCAGTTTGCCACCCAGTTTGGAGGAAGCCGCAAGAATTGATGGTGCGAACGATTTCATAATCTTGACGCGGATTTATCTTCCAATCTCCAAACCCTTCCTTGCTACATTTGCACTTTTCTATGCGGTGGAACGCTGGAATAGTTGGTGGGAAGCATACCTTTATATCAACGACAAAAATCTCAAACCGCTGCAAATCTATTTGCGCGATGTGCTGGTCAGCTTCAACACCCAGCTCGGAAGCCAGGCACAATCTATGATGAGCAACGGCAAAGTTTCTGTACAGGCAGTTCAGATGGCGGCCATCATTGTAACAATGGTTCCTATTCTTTGTGTATATCCGTTCTTGCAGAAATACTTTGTAAAAGGCGTAATGATCGGTTCTGTGAAAGAATAACCGCATTCGTCTGTCAAATCGAATTATTGTTGCGCACAGGACGGCGCGGCGATAAAATAGAACCAAAAGAAGGAGATCAAGATGAAAAAAACAACCAGATTTCTCGCACTTGCACTGAGCGTTCTGATGCTTCTTGGCGCGCTCGCCGGCTGTGCAGCCAGCACAACCGAACCGGAAAATACCCCTGCGCAAGATAGCGCGAAAACCGAGCAAACTGCGCAGACAGAAACTACCGACAATACGGCAGAACCGGCAGAAGCTCCTGTCGAGGTCAGCATCGCAATTTGGGGTGCAGAAGATGCGCTTGCAAATCCTGACGATCCCATCCTGAAACAGTTGGAAGAAAAGACCGGCGTTCGCCTGGTTCCGCAGAATGTGACTTGGGATGACAGCGAACAGAAAATCCAGCTTTGGGCTACCAACGGTCAGCTTCCCGATATCTTTGCCGGAGATTTTGTAAGCAAATCGTTCTATGGGAACTGGATTGATCAGGGCGTCATTCGTGCGCTTCCCGATGATCTGTCTGCGTATCCCAATCTTGCTGAGCATATGCAGATGGAGCGCGCACAGGCGGCAAGCCGAAACGGGAAACTCTATATGATTCCGCGTACAACCTACGGTGATATTACATATAGCGTTCTTGATAGAAACGTTGTCTATCGTTGGGATTTGGCTCAGGCCGCCGGCGTGACCAAAGAACCGGAAACCTATGAAGAGTTCTGCGATATGATCAAAAAGATTATTGCAGCAGATCCGGAAGGCAAGCATGTTTCCGGTATGACGCAGGCACTTCCCGAATTGATCGGCGGCTTCATTTATCCGTATGCAGGTATTGTGGACAAAAAATGGGTTGCAGATGAAGATGGCCGCTTTGTTCCGAGCTATTTTGAGAGTCGAGACAAGCTGGTCAGTGCAATGCAGTTCGCACGCGATCTCTATCAGGATGGCGTGATCGAGCAAGATATTGCCCTTGCAAAGCTTGAAACCAGCAAGGAAAAATACTTGCAGGGTCAGAGTGCTGCTATGGTGTTCGCTTGGTCCGGTCCTGCTGGCCTGTATAATCGGATTGCCAGAGACTACGATGAACTTTATGGTGAAGGCAGATTCCTTGAGGACAACCGTATTGCAAAGCTCTATCCGTCTGCCGATGGAAATAGTTACTATTTCGTAGATACCGAATCTTGGTCCGAAAGCTATATTTCTTCGAATGTTGATGACGAGAAGATGGCTGCTATCTGCCGCTTGTTCGACTATCTCTATTCGGAAGAAGGCCGCCGACTGGTGTTCTGTGGCTTTGAGGGTGAGGACTATGACATTGTTGATGGCAATGTTGTGATGCGTGATGGCGTTGTGCTTGGTGATAAGTACACATTCTGCGTCAATAGTTCAGACCTGTCGCATCTGGCTATGTGGAATCCGGAATACTGGGATTCTACTGTCCCCTCTACGATCCCGTCTGAATATCGTGCAATGAATGAAGCACGTCACAATGACGCTGTTACGAACGGCACGCTCCCGACCTACTATGATGGTGTTATGTTCCTGTCTACGCCGCTCAAGGATTCGTTTACTTACAGCACGAATGATGATCTTCTGCAGATTATGATGGGTAATGATCCTGTTGAGCAGATGGTCGATGATCTGCTTGCTTCTTATGAATCGAAGGGCCTGTCTGCTATGCTCGATGAGGTAAACGCTGCTGCGAACGAACTTGGCATTACTGCAAAATAATTAACTGAAATCAGAACCTACGCACAATGCGCGGGCGGGTCTGCGCCCGTCCGCGCTGTTTTTATGGAGGGAAGATGGAATACAACAGTTATTTCGGCCTTATCAGCGCGCGAGAAGAATTTTTTTATCCGGATTCTGTGTTAAAGACGCTACCGCGCTCAATCCGCATTGCAATGCCACTGAATGCAAAACCGGGAATACAGTTAATTTTACAAACAGATGATGCACAGAATGTTCGACTTTATAGTGATAATTTTTCTGCGGAGTTCTTTGAGATGAAGTCTGTCCCCGTAGAATATAATACTGGCGATGGTGTTGAACAGGGCGGCGCGATGGTTCTTGAACAGCGTCCACAGCAAAAGCCACACTATGCAACGCGGCTCGCTCCATTTCGCGTATATGATTGCCTGTGTCCGGTACTAGATGGAAAAGTATCTTCAAATGATGGCCGGGCAGCATTGTATGCTTGTCTCTGCCCAAACCCCGGACTACAAGCAGGCCAATACACGGCAGAATTACAGCTTGGGTTCTATATCTGCGAACTTGAAGTTCGTGTCTATGACGTTCAAATCCCATTAGATACGTTCCCGGTAACAAATTGGTTCAGTCAGGAGGCGATCAGTCGGTTTCATCATGTAGATATTGGTACACCGGCTTTCTATACAATGGCAAGACGCTATGCAGATGCAATGCGGCGTATCCATCAGACCATGTTTTACATTGAACTTGATTCTCGTTGTGTTGTATCTCGTTCTCCTTTGCGCTTTGACTTTTCCTATTTAACGCCGCTTGTACAATGTTTCTTTGATTCTGGCATGCAAAAGATGGAGCTTGGAGCGTTGCTCAGTCGGGGGTTCCGACCAGATGGAATGCCGGATATGTATACTGACAGTTTCAAGTGCGCCATGGCACCAGAACTGCCAATTGACTCTGCTGAAGGATACACATTTACAGTCAAATTTGTCCAAGCTTTAACCGAATGGTTAACCTCTTACGGTTGGCAGGATAAAGTTGTCTTCCACGTTCATGATGAACCAGATATCCACTGTCCGGATGACAAGTGCCTTGCGGCAAGAAAGCGTCAGTACTATTTGGCGGCCTGCATTTTGCGAAAATATTTACCAGGCGTTCGTATTATTGAAGCAGTATCATCCGCAGAGTTTCGGGGCGGTATTGATATTTGGGTACCCGGAACGCCAGGGTATGAAGCACAAAAAACGTCATTCGATGAACTGACTGCACTGGGCGAAGAAGTATGGACCTATGTTTGCTGTGGGCCGGAGGGTGGCTGGCTGAATCGCTTTCTTGATTTTGCGCTGCTGAAAGGACGATTGCTGTTTTGGGGTTGTGCAGCCAACCGAATTGCCGGATTCCTACACTGGGGGTTTAATCAATTTGCACCAGGCATGGATCCGTACCTTGGTACAAGTTGTCCGAACCATACCGGTATTGGCACGAGCTTTCCTTGTGGAGATGCCTTTTTGGTGTATCCTGGAACGGATGGGCCGTGGCTTGGCATGCGGATGGAGGCTTCACGTCGCGGAGCAGAGGATGCCGCACTTTTGCGCCAGCTCAGGAACCTGAATGAAACAGCACATGACAAATTAATCGCAGAAGTATTTACGGACAATCAGCACTATGACGATGATCCAGAACACTTTGAGATGGTTTATGAACATCTCTTGGAGTTGCTGGAAACTTATAGTAATAGGGAGGCACAATAATGCAAAAGAAACGCTTGCTAAGCACAGTAGCAGCTATTGCTATCGGGATTGGATTATTTACAGTTCCGTCCGTATCCGCCGTAAATAAAGAAAATTCCATGAAGCAAACGAATGATTGGACTCTTGTTTTGCAGGAAAATTTTGATGATGGCGAGCTCAACACTACAGTTTTCTCAGATTCATATTTGCCTCATTGGACTACATATGAACAGAGTCTTGCACATTATGACATTCAAGATGGAATCCTATCTTTAAAAATCGAAAAAGATGGCCAAGTACCATGGTGGCATGGTAGCGATGTGCAGAAGGTATCAAGTATCCAGACTGGTATGCGAGACGGAATGCATCTGTTTTGGGATAGTTGCTATATTACCGAGCACCACAGAGCCGTCACAAATTTTGAAACCAAGTACGGCTATTTTGAATTGCGCGCGCGTGTTCCTTCCGATGGAGGACTCCATAGTGCATGGTGGATGATTGGGAATGAAACAAGAGCGAAGCAAAATGCAGAAATTGATATTTTTGAAATTTGTGGCCCGGATTGTAAAAGTAACAAAAGTCGCGTCCGTGTTTCCGTACATCCATGGGACGATGATAACCTTTCAGAACAGAGCCTTGATTATTATCCAGCCTGTAATGTCTCTAATGAATTTCATGTTTATGGATTCGAATGGCTGCCATCGGGAATGAAGTTCTATTTTGATGGACAGTTGGTGAAAGAAACCACACAATCACCGGATTATCCGATGGCAACGCTGCTGGGTATATATGAAAACAATGCTCCTCTTTGGAGTGGTACAATTGATCCAAATGGAAAATATCCGAAGCGTTTCGAGATCGACTATTTCCGTGTATATAAAACTGCAGAAATGATTGCTGCCGACGAAGAAGCAAAAAAGCCCCCTGTTTTGGGCGAAAATATTGCTCCGTATGCAGTTCCGGGTGCGGGTCAATGGAGATGAATATCAACTTCAATATGTCCTACCAGAAGAATAAGTTAC
>OGXT01003289.1_pt1 | contig 11370 bp, 9 predicted proteins | sample 1576361 | NCBI WGS metagenome assembly OGXT01 (sample SAMEA3541514, study PRJEB24748) | human gut metagenome | biome: human gut; feature: human-associated habitat; material: faeces | place: China | collected 2012 | reverse complement strand
CCTTGGGCATGGAGAAGATCTTGTCGGTGTCCCCGAACTCCACCAGCTCTCCCAGCAGGAAGAACGCGGTTTTATCCGACACACGAACCGCCTGCTGCATGTTGTGGGTCACCATAATAACGGTATACTTCTCCTTCAGCTCCACGGCCAAGTCCTCAATTTTCGCGGTGGAGATGGGGTCCAGCGCCGAGGTGGACTCGTCCATCAGAAGAACTTCCGGCTCATTGGCCAGGGCCCGGGCAATGCACAGCCGCTGCTGCTGTCCCCCGGACAGGCCCAGGGCGCTCTTTTTCAGCCGGTCCTTCACCTCATCCCAAATGGCCGCGTCCCGCAGGGATTTTTCCACAATGCCATCCAGTTCGCTGTGGTTTCGGATGCCATGGGTCCGGGGACCGTAGGCCACGTTGTCATAAATGGACATGGGAAAGGGGTTTGCCTTCTGGAACACCATCCCCACCTGCTTGCGCAGCCAGGTGGTGTCCACGGTTTTGTCAAAAATGTTCTGCCCGTCAAAGCAGACCTCCCCCTCAATGTGCACCCCGGGAACCAGATCGTTCATTCGGTTCAGGGTTTTGAGGAAGGTGGACTTTCCGCAGCCGGACGGACCAATCAGGGCAGTGATCTGCCGGGCCGGAATGTTCACATTGATATCTTTCAGCGCGTGATGCCCCCGGTCGCTGGCACTGGTTTTTCCATCGGTGCCGTACCACAGGTTCAGGGACTTGGCGGTAATGATCTCAGCTGCCATGGTTCAGCCTGCCTTTCGTTTCAGTTTCTTGCCTGCCAGGGTGGCGGCAAAGTTGATCAGGAACACCAACAGCATCAGGACCGCGGCAATGGCAAAGGCCACACCGGTCTCCCCCCGCTCGTTGGCGTAGACATATAGGGCCACTGTCAGGGTGGCGGAAGAGGCCTGAAGAGAGGTGATGAAATTGTTCAGCTCCAGGCCGAACCCCGCTGTAAAGAGCAGAGCCGCGGACTCGCCCACAATGCGGCCCACCGCCAGGATGCAGCCGGTGACAATGCCGTCCACCGCGTTGGGCAGCACCACAGTGCGAACCATGTGCCACTTCCCCGCGCCCAGGGCCAGCGCCCCCTCCCGGTAGGACTGGGGCACCGTCTTCAGGCTCTCCTGGGTGGTACGGACGATGGTGGGCAGAATCATGATGACCAGCGTCAGGCCGCCGGCCAGAATGCCCGCCTTCAATCCAAACAGCTGGAGAAAGAACAGCATGCCCACCAGACCAAAGATAATGGAGGGAATCCCGGTGAGGGTCTCCGTGGCAAACTCAATGGCCGCCACCACCTTCCGGTTGGTGGCATACTCCGTCAAGTAGATGGCCGCACCCACCCCCAGAGGGAGGACAATGACCATGGCCAGCAGAATGATATAGAGGGTATTGAGAAAGTTCGGCAGAATGCCGATGGTGTCGTTGATATAGCTGGTCTGGCTGGAGAGCAGCTCCCAGCTGATATTGCCCAACCCCCGGTAAAAGATATATCCAATGAGGAAAAGCAGCAGCGCGCAGGTGATCCCCGCGCAGAGATACAGCAGGGTGCGCAAGCTCCGGTCATACGCCTTGCGCCGCTTAGAAAGGGATGACATCTCAATTCTCCTTCTTTCGTTTGATACAGACATTCAGGAAGACGTTGATCAGCATGATGAACAGGAAGAGCACCAGACCAATGGAGAACAGCGCCTGCCGCTGGAGGCTGCCCACCGAGGCATAGGACATCTCCGAGGCGATGGCCGTGGTCAAAAACCGCACCGAGGTGAACAGCCCAGGCATGTTGGCCACATTGCCGGCCACCATGATAATGGCCATGGCCTCGCCAATGGCCCGACCCACCCCCAGGACAACAGCCGTGGCCACCCCGCTCCGGGCCGCCGGAAGGGTCACCCGGAACACCGTTTCCAAGTGGGTGGCGCCCAGGGCCAGGGAGGCCTGCTCATACTCCTCTGGGACCGCTCGGAGAGAGGTCTCGGAGACACTGATGATGGAGGGCAGGATCATAATGGCCAGCACCACAATCGCTGCCAGCAGGCAGGCGCCGGAGGACAGACCGAAGGCCTTTTGAATCCCGGGCACCAGCACAATCATACCAACCAAGCCGTAAACCACCGAGGGAATCCCCGCCAGCAGCTCCACCGCCGTGTGAATGACCGCAGCCATCCGGGGATTGGCCACCTTGGCCAAGTAAATGGCTGTCATCAGCCCAATGGGGACCCCGATCAGCACCGCTCCGGCGGTACCGTAGATGGAGGTGAGGATAAACGGCAGAATCCCGTAAGAGGGGTCAGAGGCCGTGGGGGCCCAGGTCTGTCCCAGCAGGAAATCCGTCAGGCCAATTTCCTTCATCGCGGGCACACCAGAAATAATCAGGTACACACTGATGACCAGTACAAAGCCCACTGCCACAATGCCGCACAGTAGAAAAATGGTGTGCATCAGCCACTCCAGGGCATCCTTGGCCCCCCGTCGTCCGGGTTCGGCTCTTTTTGCCCTGTGGCCAGGCTTGGCCGCGGCAGGGCCGGAATTGTTCAATGCTTTTTCCATGGGAAGCTCCTTCTCTCGCCAACAAAACCATAAGGTAAGCGGTACGGACCCTGCCCCCGAGAGGCAGGAGGCCCGCACCGCTTGGGTGAATCGCTTGGTTATTCCGCCACAGGAACCGCGCCGGCGTTGCGGATCAGCTCACTGGCATCCTTGGAGGTGGCGTAGTCAAAGAAGGCCTGCGCAGCCGTGGACAGGGACGCATCCGACTTGGTGACCAGCACGAAGGGACGCTGAATCTCATAGGACCCGTCCAGAACCGTCTCCTCAGAGCAGGCCACACCATTCACCGTCAGGGCCTTGATGCCCTCCTTGCCCTCTACCGCGGACAGGGACGCGTAGCCAATGGCGTTGGGGCTGTTCTTCACGGCCTCAATCACCGCGCCGGTGGAGGTGAGCTCCTGGCTGAGCTTGCAGGTGTCCTCGGTTCCGGTGATGGACTCAAACCCGTCCCGGGTGCCAGAGTTGGCCTCCCGGCCGATGCAGGCGATCTCCCCGTCGGCGCCGCCTACTTCACTCCAGTTGGTGATCTCCCCGGTGAAAATCTTGGCGATCTGGTCCACCGTCAGGTCCGCCACCTGGCTGTCGGCATTGACGATAACGGCGATGCCGTCCAGGGCGATGGTGGTTCCTTTCAGGCCGGAGGAGGTCTCCTCTTCCTTCAGCGCCCGGGAGGACAGGCCGATGTCCGCGGTGCCGTTGACCACAGCTTCAATGCCCGCGCCGGAACCCGTGGCATCATAGGAGACCGTCACATTGTCGTCGTTGTCATTTTCAAACTGCTCCTTCAGGTTGCCGATCACCTTCTCCATGGAGGTGGAGCCATTGGTAGCCACCGTACCGGAGACAGTGGACGCAGAGTCCGTACCGCTGCCATCTGTTGTTGCAGGATCGGTGGATTCATTTCCGCAGCCGGCAAGCGTCAGGGCCAGAACCGCAGAGGCAGCAAGAATGCTCATGGCTTTCTTCATGGTTCTTTTCATGGTTAAATTCCTCATTTCTTTCTTGGTTTTCTGTTTGATCTCTTGTTTTCTACAAGTACAGTGTATCCAGTTTCGGTTAAAGGAAAAACCAAAGAAAGATAAAGTTTTGGTTAAATCAAAATTTTTTCTTCCCTTGGTATTTTTCCCCCTGTACCAGAAAAAAAGTCTTGGATGGCAAAGAAAAAACGGCCTGAGGTAATTACCTCAGGCCGTCGCTGCTTTTGTAGCCGTGTCTCTTTCTCTGCCTCAAATCAGCTGCTGTTCATTGATAATCAGCTTAAACTGAAGCCCCAAGGTGTCCGCCGCCTTCCGGCAGAGAACCATCCGGTTGAGAAAAATTTCAAAATAGTCCATCACAGAGCCATACCGGGTGTCAATGTGGAGTTTGAGCTTAATGAGCGTCTTGTTCTCATTGATCTTCAGCTCCGCCTTGGTCACCGAATAGTTGACCCGGTCATGGATATCAAACTTGCTGATGTCCTGGTTGCGCACCCGGCTGCGGCGGACGTCGGATTTGTCCGCCAGAATCAACGCCGCCGCCATGGGACTGACAGGCGTACCTGTCCCCTCGTCGTGGTTGCCAATGGCAGTGACCACCTCGGCAATGTCCAAGGGGTCCATATGCAGATGGTCCAGCAGGCGGAAGGCCATCACCGCCCCGCTCTGAGAATGGTCGATGCGGTTGACCAGGTTGCCAATGTCGTGGAGGTAGGCCGCGATTTGGACCAGCTCCACCTCCCGCGGGGTGTACCCCAGCGTCTCCAAAATATACTTGCTGTTGGCCGCCACCAGTCCCACGTGGGCAAAGCTGTGCTCGGTAAAGCCCAGATTGATCAGGGACTCGTCTGCCTTCTGAATATAGGTCCGGATACCCGGGTCCTTTTTAATTTCTTCAAATGTAATCATGGATTTCTCCTTCTAACTTCAAATAAGGTGCTCGCTCTCCTCCATTCAGGCCGCGCTTTGTTTGGGGAAACGCAGGGTAATGGTTGTTCCCGCGCCCGGTTCACTGTCCAGGGAGAGCTGGGCATTATGGTATTGGGCGCCGTGCTTGACAATGGACAGCCCCAGGCCGGTGCCCCCCACCCGGCGGGAATGGCTCTTATCCACCCGGTAGAACCGCTCAAATACCCGGTCCTGCTGCCCTTCGGAGATTCCAATGCCGGTATCCTCCACGGATACAACCACCTGGTCCTCCTCTTCCGTCACCCGGACGGTCACGGCGCCCCCGTCTTTGTTGTACTTAATGGCATTGTCACAGAGATTATAGATCATCTCATGGAGAATCCGCCACACCCCCTGGATCGTCTGGCGCCCCCCTTCCATGTGCAGGGAAATTCCCCGCTTCGCGGCCACAGGGGTGAGCTCCTGGAGGATCTTTTGGGACAGGTCATACAGGTCCACCCGTTCCGCCGACAGTTCCTCCGATCCCTCATCCAGGCGGGAGAGCTTCATAATGTCGTCAATGAGGGCAATGAGCTGGCCGCACTCCTTGTAAATGTCCCCCGCGAACTCCCTCATCTTATCCGCTTCCACCAGCCCCTCTTTCATGAGCTCGGCAAACCCGGAAATGGAGGTGAGGGGGGTTTTCAGCTCATGGGAGACATTGGCGGAGAACTCCCGCCGCAGGCTCTCCCGCTCCTCTCGTTCGGTGACATCCACCATGAGAATCACCGCACCGGTCACCTGCCCGTTGGCAGTAACCGGACTGGCCAGAATCTCGAAGATGTGGGACTCGCCCCGCATCAGGGTCTCGGCATGGCGGCCAGCCAGGGCTTTGCCCGCGGCCTCCCAGATCTCCCGCCGGCAGGTCCCCTGCCGGATGCTCTCGGGCTGCTGCTTCTCCCCCAGCAAGTGAAAGGCGCTCTGATTGCCGGAGAGCACATGGTAACGGCTGTCGATGAGCAAAACCCCTTCGCTCATGTTCTCCGCCAAGGCGGCAGACTCCCGCTGCCGGCGGCCCAGGGCGTCCATCTGCCGGCCAATGGTGCGGTTCTGCTCCCTCAGGCGGCTGACCAGGGGAAAGAGCTCCTCATAGGTCTCATCCAGCCTGGGGTTTTCCAAATCCAGGCTGTTGATGGGTTTGGTAATCTGCCGAGACAGCCGGGAGGCCAGAATCCCCGACAGGATGAGGGCCAGCACCAAAATCCACAGCACCGGCTGGAGAACCCCCAGAATCAGCGCCCCCACCGTGGTCTCCACACAGGAAATCCGCAAAACCGTCCCGTCCGACAGACGGGCGGCATAGTAGAGATTCTTTTGCAGCAGGGTGTTGGAGAGGTGTTTTCCCTGTCCAGAGCCCTCCTCCATCGCCTGCCGGATCTCCGCCCGGTCCCCGTGGTTCTCCATGGTGGCGGGGTCTGCCACACTGTCATAGAGCACGGTGCCGTCGGTGTCCACCCAGGTCAGGCGCTGGGTGGTCCGCAGGCCAGTCAGGTAGGCCTGTCCGCTCTCCTCCATGCCGTGCTTCACATAGGCCAGCTCCTCCTGGAGCTGCTGATAGACCTCCTCCTCATACTGGGAGGCCATCACCGCCACGAAAAGCCCGGTACATAGGATCATCACCGCCAGCCCCACCAGGAAGCAGCTGCGGAAAATCTTGCCCGTCATGAGGCCCCTCCGATCTTATAGCCCACCCCCCGGACGGTCTCAATGTAGTGCCCGGCAGCGCCCAGCTTGGTCCGCAGGGTCCGCACATGGACATCCAAGGTCCGGTTCTCCCGGCTGAACTCCTGGCCCCAGACCCCGTCCATGATGGCGTCCCGGGTCATGGCCATGCCCTGGTGTTCCAGCAGCAGGCACAGAAGTTCAAATTCCTTGTTGGTCAGGGGAACCTCCTCCCCTGCCACCCGGACCACATGGCGCTGGGGGCTGACGAAAAGGTCCCCCACCTGGTAGTCCTCGGTCTCCGGCTTCTGCTCCGTACGGCGGAGGACCGCCCGGACCCGGGCCACCAGCTCCATCATGCCGAAGGGCTTGGAGATAAAGTCATCGGCGCCGCTGTCCAGGCCCACCACCCGGTCATACTCCGTGTTCTTCGCGGTGAGCATGATCACAGGAATGCGCTTGGTGGCCGCCGAGGCCCGCAGCTTTTGCAGGATGGAAAGGCCATCCTCCTCCGGCAGCATAATATCCAGCAAGATCAAGGCGGGCTGGGGGCCCTCCATCGCGCTCCAAAAATCAGAAGGCCGGTCAAAGCCCTGGGCCTCGTAGCCTTGGCTGCCCAGGGCGTAAATGACCAGCTTGCGAATGCTGTCGTCGTCCTCCAGCAAGTAAATTCGTTCCATTGGGGATGCCTCCTCATTTCCTCCCATTTAACCTGTTCTTTACAACCAGTCTATCCCCAGCATGTAAAATAAAAAACCACCCAAATGTTAAATTTTCGTTAAACAGAGGAAGCCCCTTCCGCTGGCAAGGGACAGACGGTCACCTCGCCGTCCTCATGGACCAAAATCTCCCGCACCTGTTCAAACAGAAGCCGCCGGGACAACGCCTCTGGCTGTACCCCCAGCGCCTGGGCCACCTGGGACCGGAGCCGGTCCTCCCGAATGGTGTGCTTGGTGCAGGCGGTCTTGGACTTTCGGCGGTAGGTGGAGCAGGTGTAGTAGACGATGCCCCGGGCGGTCTTCCGGCTCATGGATTTGCCGCAGTCCGCGCACCGCAGGAAGCCGGCAAACAGGTGCAGCGTCCTCTGTCCCGGCGCCCGGCGGGTCTCCCGCTGGGCCAGTTCCTGGGCCCGCTGGAACAGGGCCGGGGGCACAAGGGGGACATGGGTTCCCTCCACCACATACCAGTCCTCAGGGGGAACCGCCATGGTCTGGTGCACCTTATAGCTCACCACCCGCTGTCGGCCCTGCACCAGGGTACCCGCGTAGACGGGATTTTGGAGCATCCGGGCCACCGTGGCCGGGGTCCACAGGCCATCGTTGGCAGGCCCTGGGCGCCGGTATCGGGACCCCTTCCCGGCCTTATAGGCGGTGGGATTGGGCAGCCCCAAGCCGTTGAGCCGGCTGGCGATGGTCCCCTTTCCCACCCCCTGGACATACCACTCAAATACGCGAGCCACCACCGCCGCCGCCTCAGGGTCCGGGATCAGGGTGTTCCGGTCTGCCGGGTCCTTATCGTATCCGTAGGGGGCGAAGGACCCGATAAACTCCCCCCGCCGCCGCTTCATATCCAGGGTCCGCCGGACATCCGCAGAGGTTTTGGCGGCATAGCGGTCATTGAGAATCCCATTGATGGGAATTTCCAGCCCCATCTGCACCGCCTCGGGGTCCAAAAAGCTGTCCACCCGGGGACTGCCCAGGGAGATAAACCGGGTGCGGTAGCGGGGAAACACCTCCTCCAAAAAATAGCCTTGGTCCGCATAGTTCCGAAAGGCCCGGGAGAGGGTTTTGCACACGATACAGTTCAGCTTCCCCGCCTTCATATCCCCGATCATTCGCTGAAAGCTCTCCCGGCTGTCATCGGTGCCGGTTAGGCCATCATCCACATAGATCCCGGCCAGCTCCCACTGGCCTTGGAATTCATGCTCCAGGTAATCCAGTAAAATCTTTCGTTGGTTCTGCACGCTGAGGCTCTCCTCCCGCCCGTCATCCCGGGACAAACGGATATACAGCCCCACCCGCCAAAGGCCGCCGGCCAGCTTTCCGCCTCTGCCCATAGGCTCCCTCCTTTTTCGGCCGTCCTGGGACAACCGTCTTCGGTAGAACCTATGCATCGGGCACCGCCCTCTATGAACCTGTTTCCCCCTGTCCTTCCTTCCGCGTCAGCGCCCCCAGGGTGGTCTCCGCCCAGGAGTAGTTGGACATGTACTCCCCGCGAAAGGCATTGGCCTCCCGCCGGTCCCCGGCCAGGAAGCGATAGTAGTCGCAGTCCACCCGTTCCGGGTCCACCGCGATCAAATCCCGCTTCTTAATGATGATCGCCCCCTGGCCCAGCCCCTGGAGGGTGGTCCGCAGGTCCGTGATGAGGCTGCGCAGCTGGCTGCGGATGCTCGGGGTGTCCAGGCGGCCCTCCCACAGGATGGAGATCAGCTCCCCCATGGTGCTCCCCGCCCCCCGGCGGTCGATCAAGTAGGCAAACAGCTCCTTGGTCCGGCTCCGGCTGAAATGGACGGGCCGCCCCCCATAAAAGACCTCAAAATTGCCAAACGCCTGCACCCGCAGGGTGGGTGCTGCCCGCTCCTGTACGGGGTAACGCAGGTTGCGCAGCTCCTCTTCCACCGCCTTGACGGTGACAGGCTTGCGAATATATCCGCTGGCGTGGAGCTGAAAGGCCTCCGCCATGTATTGGGAAAACCCCGTGACAAAGATCAGGTTGCCCCGGGGACAGAGCTCTTTCAGCCGCTGGGCCAGGGCGATGCCGCTCATCCCCGGCATCTCAATATCCAAAAAGGCCACATCAAAGCCCTCTCCGGTCTCCTCCAGCCACGCCAGCAGCCGACGGGCACTGGAAAAGGGATGGATTTCCCCCTGGGGACAGGCCTGCCGAATCCGGTCTGTCAGCATATCCAGCATCAGGGCCTCGTCATCCGCCGCGATGATCCGCATCAAAAGACTCCTTTCCTTGGGTATCCCCTGTCTTGGGAATCCGCACCTGGGCCACTGTCCCCACGCCCTCCTGGCTGGCGATGCAGAGCGTCCCGCCGCACTGGGCGGTCAAGCGGCTGCGGACGTTCTCGATCCCCACGTGTTCCCGCCCGTCCCCACGCACCCGCACCGGGTCAAACCCCACGCCGTCGTCCCGGATGGTCACCTGGTAGCTCTCCTCCGTCTCCCGGGCGGAGATCCAAATGGTGCCGCCCTCCTCCCGCTTGGTGACCCCATGGCGTACCGCGTTCTCTACCAGCGGTTGCAAGCTCAAGGCTGGGAGGAAGAAATCGCTGGTCTCAATGGCATACTCCACCCGCAGATGGGCTCCAAAGCGGATACGCTCCAGATTCAGATAGCACCGCACATGCTCCAGCTCCCGGCTGGCGGGGATGACCCGCGTGCTCTGCAGGCTGTCCATGTTCCCCCGGAGGAAGCGGGCCAGCTCATCGGTGGCCTCCTGGGCCTTCTGGGGATTGGTTTCACAGAGCCACTCGATGCTTCCCAAAATGTTATACAGGAAATGGGGCTGAATTTGGCTGAGCATAATGGCAATCTTCTTCTCCGCCAGTTCTTTGTCCTGGGCCCGCAGACGCCGGTCCCGCTGCAGCTGGACATTGACAAAGACCAGCACCAGGGTCAGCGTCGCCCCGATGCCCAGCAAGGTAATCTCCGTCCAAAGCAGTTCCGCCGCCAGAATGCCCATGGGTAGCAGCACATACGCCGGCAGAAGTTCTCTCTCCTCCCGCGCCTGTCCCTTGCGATGCAGGCCCATCACGCCCCCCACCAGGGCCAGCGCCGCCAGCCCGATGGCCTGGGAGAGCCAAAATCCCTCTCCCCGCAGGCAGAGGTGCTCCGGCGTGATGGTATAAAACAGGCCGGTAAACTGGGTGAGGACGGTCAGGCCAATCCCCAGCAGGCACAACGCGGACACACTCCGCCGAATCCAGGGACACGTTGTCCAAAGAGAGGCCCGGACCAAGAGATACTGACAGTAGAGGAAGAGAAGCACATATCCCGACAGATATTGCAGAAAATTTCCCAGCCAGTTCCAAACCACATACTCCGTCCCGTTCCAATACCAGGCCCAGGCATCCGCCCACAGGGACACTAAGTTCACCAGCAGCATCCCCACAAACAGCCGGGTGGAAGGGTTGGACCGGTCCCCGTGGAGCAGCAGACTGCCCAGAAGAATGAGGGTGAGAATGCTTCCAAAACACTCCAGCGCAATGTTAATCTCCGCCATGCCGCCCCTCCTCTGCCCGTTGAATCAGGTCTATCATACCATCCCGTCGGGGTTCTGGCAAGCCGGCGGCGTACCACGCTGTCGTCAGGTACCTCATGCCCAATGGTACCGCCGTGCCTTCTCCGGATACCTGGATTTCTCCCAGGATATCCCGCGTTTATGACCCAGTCATGTCGAAATTCTTAACATTTGATCAAGCGGGCCCACCCCTGTGAGGGGGCGGGCCCGCCGGAACGCAAGCTTATTTCAGCCAAGCGGAATTGGTGTCGCTGACCAGGTTGTCCACCCCATAGAGGTAGAGCACCCGGTCCACCGGATGTTCCGCCACAAACTGGGACAGGTTATCCCGGTAGTACCGCAGGTCCACCAGGTAGATATTTTGATAGTCGGACGCCAGGAAGGTGCTGAAGCAGTGGGCATAGGAATCCCGGATCACCAGAAGGTTCCCCCCCTCCGCGTTGGGATTCTGGATGGTGACCAGGCTGTGGTTGCCATCCAGAAAAACCGGGTATTTATCCATCTCCTCCAGGTGCGAGGGGAAGAAAAGGCTGTGCGAAACCTGGGGCGCGGCGCTTCCGTCGATCAAGGTCACCGTGGGCTGAATTCCGCTGTCCCACACCTCCACCTGATCCGGCTGGGTGAACCAGTAGCCGCTGCCCGACCAGGTGGTGCCGTAGAACCCATCGTAGCTGGCCACCTCATAGGCATCCCGGGAGAGGTAAGGCGCCCCCTGGGCGATCTGATAGGCCCGGTAGAGCAAATAGTTCCCATAGGAAGTCAGATGGTGGTCGGTCCGGTAGCAGATCTGGCCGGTTTCCTTCCCCTCCAGCAGGGCCTGCCGCACATCCACCAGACGGGTATTTTGCAAGATCTGCTCTGCCTTGTCATAGAGCTGGTCATCGTCGTAGGTCCCATGGAACGTGGGAAGGACTTCTTCCATGAAATAGCCCGTAGAGGGTACCATCATCAGGTCTGCCGGAATCCCCAGCTGGGCG
>OGXT01003285.1_pt1 | contig 11384 bp, 8 predicted proteins | sample 1576361 | NCBI WGS metagenome assembly OGXT01 (sample SAMEA3541514, study PRJEB24748) | human gut metagenome | biome: human gut; feature: human-associated habitat; material: faeces | place: China | collected 2012 | reverse complement strand
CACCTGACCCTCCTTGCGGTAGGTCAGGTGTTGCAACGATCACTAGAACCCGCCCAGCTTGGCGCCGCTGGGGGGGGAGTCATGAGTCCCATTCCAACTCCCCCTTATTGACCACTTAGGGGTGCATCCCAACACATGGGGTGCCCCCCTTTTTTCTTGTTGTGCTACGGGGTTCCAGTCGCATTTTTTTCGGTGATATTTTGAACGCGAAGACAGGCTGGGAAATGCCCGATAGTCGTGTTCCCCTCAGCAGGTGAAGCCCTGCTTTCAGGCTGCAAAACCGACTCGGGTGTTCCGAAAGCGGCTTTCGTTGTTGTACATCGATACATAAGAGAGAACACCCATGAAAAACACCATTATTCGTGCTGCCGGTGTGCTGTTGGCTGCAAGCATGATATTTGGCGGTGCGGCAGCCACTGCATCGGCCGCGGAAGCAACGTCGCCGAGCACCGGCACCACCAGCAGCACGCAAGCCGCGGAATCCATCAATCGCGAATGGGTGCTGAATCCTGCGAACAACACTGAGCTGGCGGCTCTCGGCACTATACAAGGCGGATCCCAGACGTTCGACGGGCTGACCATCGATGCCACTGCAAACGGTGCCAAGTTTGCGCCGCGCGCCAATGACACCCAGATCAACGCCGGAACCATCATCAGCATCCCGGTGCCAGCCCACACCAATACAGCCACCATCACCCTTGCGTTGTCCGGCGGCACCACCACTATTACCGCGGATGCCGGTGAAGTGAGCAGCGACAACACAGTTATCGCCTTGCCTGCTGCGGAGTCGGCTCGTACGGTAAACGTCACCTTCACTGCCCAGACCTATCTCAACGGCATCGCCCTTGCCGAACAGCAGCCGGAACCCGAGTTCCCCGGTACGCCCACGGTCGCGGCCAAAGACACGAACTGGGACTTCACGGAAACCGGCATCGATCGACCGGCCGTGCAGGGCCTACCGACAACTACCAAGGCGTCGCCATCGACGCTCGGGCGCAAGGCGCCAAGTTCAACCCGCGTACTACCGCGGCAAGCGGCGGCAGCGATACTCAGGTGAACGCTGGAACCATCCTGTACATTCCGGTCGCACAGGCCGAGGGCGGCGCTACAGTCACCGTGAAGGGCCAGCTGTACGGTCCTACGCTCAAGCTCGACGGTACGGACATCACCACCGGCACTGCTGTAACCATCGCAACCGACAGCACGCGCTACGTGCCGCTCTCCGTTGAAGGCACGGGCAGCCTGTACCTGACCGGCATCGCCATCGACTACGCGGCCGGCTCCCCCGCCGCCACCAGCCACACGGTCACCGTGGGCCCGAACGGCCAGTACCGGACCATTCAAGCCGCTCTGGATGCTAACGACTCTTCCGAAACCGACCGACTAGTGCTGAAGATCACTCCGGGCGACTATCGCGAGAAGATCACCGTGACCAAGCCGGGCGTCACCTTCGCCAACGCCGACGTGACCGCCAAGCGCGCGGTGACGATTCGCGCCAGCTACTATTCGTCCAACACATTCGATGCCGACGGCAAGTTTGTGCCGCAGGATGAATTCGACCTTGGCACCAACAAGTGCGCCACCGTGACCATTGGCGCGGGTGCCACAGGTTTCTCCGCCTACGGCATCACCTTCCAGAACGATTACAACGTGGTGGATCACACGGCGGCGGGCGAGCAGACGCCGGCCGTGGCGCTGAACACCCAGGCAGACAAGGTGTACCTGAAGAACAGCCGCATCATCGGCCGTCAGGACACTCTGTACGTGCAGGGCGCCGGCAACCGCGTGTACGTGGACGGCGGCTACATCGAAGGCACGGTTGATTTCGTGTTCGGCGACGCCAACGCCTACTTCGCCGGCACCGAGCTGCACATGGCCGCGTTCGCCGGCAAGAACAACGGCTACTTCACCGCCGCCAACACCAAGAAGTCCGGCGTGGGCCTGGTGTTTGACCGCTGCAACTTGACCGTTGCCGCAGCATATGACGACGATGCCAAGCTTTCGCTGGGCCGCCCGTGGCAGACGTTCGCGCAGTACACGCAGGTGCGTAAGGGCGACGGCAGCAGCTATGTGACCGGCGTGGATTTGGGTACGAAGAACTCGGCGTATACGGACACTTCCTCGGCCGTGACCTACCTCGACAGCACGATGTCCAGCAAGATCACCAAGAATCGTTGGAATGTGTGGACCAGCAAGAACCAGAGCGGCAAAAGCGTGGACGTGACCTTCCACGATGATGTGCGATTCGCGGAATACGCCAGCCACGATGAAACCGGCGCGCTGCTTGATCCGGCTGATTATAAGAACGTCGTGCTCGGCTCGATGTCTGCTTTGGATGAGGCTCAGGTGCAGGCGAAGCGTGCTGAATTGCTCGCGGCACTGGGCTTCGGCTCGGCGGCTGGTCAGTGGGTTGTGCCGGATGGCGCGTGGCCATTCGCTTACGACCCGAACTACTCGACCGGCACTGATGTGCAGCCGACTCAGCCGGGCGGCAACGCCTCGCCTAACGCGGATTCGGCGGCCAAGGCCGACACCATGCCGGAAACCGGCTCGGCCATCATTGCGGTGGTTGTAGTCGCCGTGCCGCTGCTCGTTGCTGGCTTGGCGCTGGTAGCAGTGCGCCGCAATCGCCAGCAGTGATTGAAAGCGTTGCTGCGAACCGGACCTGGTGACCTTGTAGACGGGGGGGCTATCTCCGTTGAAAGAGGTACATTGATGGCTTTGCAGAAAGCCAACTGCTTTCAAAGGGGTACCTGAACCACGAAACCTCGAGTATAAGCGTTGCAATGACGGCGTTTATACTCGGGGTTTCCCATATTCAGTACCCCTCTGAATGCAGTTAGCTTGGATCGATGATCATATCCAAGAATTCACTCGTATAGTGGTGCGTAATGCTTACGTATTTGGGATAGCACTTGTTGCTCGTTGTACATATAGCAATGCCCTTGCCTCCTCACGGGGAAGCAAGGGCATTACGCTACTGCTTAGTACTGCTTAGTATTGCTCAGCACTGCTCAGCGATTGCTCAGCGGCAAGCGTCACAGCACGCCCTGGGCAACCATGGCGTTGGCGACCTTGACGAAGCCTGCGGCGTTGGCACCGAGCATCAGGTCACCCTCGTGACCGTATTCCTTGGCGGCGGCCAGGGAGTTGGCGACGATTTCTTCCATGATGGACTTGAGCTTGGCGTCGACCTCTTCGAAGGTCCAAGACAGGCGGTAGCTGTTCTGGCTCATCTCCAGGCCGGAGACGGCCACGCCACCGGCGTTGGCAGCCTTGGCCGGGCCGTACAGCACGCCGTTCTTCTGGTAGACCTCGATGGCCTCCGGGGTGGACGGCATGTTCGCACCCTCGACGACCACGGTCACGCCGTTGTCCACGAGCTTCTGTGCGGATTCGCCATCAACCTCGTTCTGGGTGGCGCACGGCAGAGCGATGTCGCCCTTGACGGTCCACACGCCCTTGCTGCCCTCGTGGTACTCGGAGCCCGGAACGCGCTCGGCGTATTCCTTGATGCGGCCGCGCTCGACTTCCTTGATCTGCTTGACGACCTCGACGTTGATGCCGTTCGGGTCGTAGATGTAGCCGTTGGAGTCGGAGACGGTGACGACCTTGGCGCCCAACTGCTCAGCCTTCTGAGCGGCGTAGGTGGCCACGTTGCCGGAGCCGGAGATCACGACGGTCTTGCCCTCGAAGGAGTCGTTGCGCAGCACGCGCAGGGCTTCCTGGGTGTAGTAGCACACGCCGTAACCGGTGGCCTCGGTGCGGGCCAAGGAGCCGCCGAATTCCAGACCCTTACCGGTCAGGACGCCGGAGTACTCGTCGCGGATGCGCTTGTACTGGCCGAACAGGTAGCCGATCTCACGACCACCGACGTTGATGTCGCCGGCGGGAACGTCGGTGAACTGGCCGATGTGGCGGCTCAGCTCAGTCATGAAGGCCTGGCAGAAGCGCATGACCTCAGCGTCGGACTTGCCCTTCGGGTTGAAGTCGGAACCGCCCTTGCCGCCGCCCATCGGCAGCGTGGTCAGGGAGTTCTTGAGAATCTGCTCGAAGCCAAGGAACTTGACGACGGACTCGGTCACGGTCGGGTGGAAGCGTAGTCCGCCCTTGTACGGGCCAATGGCGGAGTTGAACTGGATACGGTAGCCGCGGTTCACCTGAACCTTGCCCTCGTCGTCAACCCAGGCCACGCGGAACTTGATGGTGCGCTCCGGCTCGACGATGCGCTCCAGTACACCGGCCTTCTCGTACTCCGGGTGCTTCTCGACAACCGGCTGCAGGGTCTCGAAGACCTCGCGAACGGCTTGCAGGAACTCCGGCTGATCGCCGTCACGGGCAACGACCTGGTCGTAGACACGCTTGATGTACTCGTCAGTGAGCATGATTCTCCTCGATTTGCTAGGGAATTAAGACGGTTTTATTCTATGCGCGCAGGCCCTTGCTGCATAGAGTCTCGCTCGGATAACGGGAAAGCTATCGGCGTGGTTATGGGGTGGTTCAAGTTTCCGTTTGTTAGATTTTTCGGCGATTGCTGGATGTCTGTCTGTGCGTGAATCGGGTCGAAATGGAAGCTGCATCACACCGAAGGTGCGTTCATATAGTGGACATAAAGGTGGACTTGGGTGATGTCGGATGTGCCCGTTGGGAATCGTGCGCCGTAGGGGCCGAGGTCTTCGGCGCGCAGGTTACCGGGTTCGCGGTCAGTGCGCGAAGTAGGTCTGCAGAATCATCGTGGTCTCGGTGCTTACCGGCACCGTGCGGTGGATGAGATTGAGCAATTCCTCAAGGGCGGTGGGGGAGGCCACGCGTACCACCAGTACGAAGCTGGGGGCGCCGGCCACCGAATAGCAGGAGACGATGCCGTCGATATTGTTCAGCTTGTCCGGAATCGAGGATTCGGCTGAGTAGTCGAGCGGGGTCACGTTGACGAACGCGCTGATGGGCAAGCCGCGCTGCTCTTGGTCGATGATGGCCTTGTATCCCTTGATGATGCCGCGCTTCTCCAGCTTCTGCACGCGCGACTGGGCGGCGGAGACGGACAGTCCGGTCGCCTGGGCCAGTTGCGCGAGCGTGGCGCGGCCGTCGGCCTCCAGCATGGTGAGGATGCGCTGGTCGGTCTCGTCAATCGCGGTCATGGTGTCTTCTCCGTTCGTTGTGCTCTGTGTTCACTGTACCTGTTGCCGGAATGCGATGGCTTTCCGATTTTGCCTGGTAATTTCAGTAGTTCTTCCTGTGTTTTCTGTTGTGTGGTGGAATGTTTATGCCTAAAGTCCTAATTGAATGTAATAATTCCTTCTGAAATAAGAGAACGACGAAATAATTCCATTGAGGAGGGATGATATGCAGAAGTTTTCCAACATGCCTCTGTCCGAAGTTGCATCTGCTGCTGTGCCTGCTGCCAGACGGGTTGCTGTGCCGACCGCCAAGCCCGCGAGCTTGTCCGCCGAAGCCCTGAATATCCCGCGCTCCGGCATCCGAGACGTATTCGACCGTGTAGAGCGCGTGCCTGACGCGATTTCACTGACCGTGGGGGAGCCCAGCGCCACGGCCGCGCCGCATATCGTGGCGGCCGCTTGCGAGGCCGCACAGGCTGGCCGCACTCGGTACACCAACGTGCTCGGCGTCCCCGAATACCGCAAGGCCGTGGCCGATTACTCCGCCCGTGTGAAGGGACTCACTTATGATCCCGAAACCGAGATTCAAGCCGTTGACGGTGCCACGATTGGCCTGTTTCTGGCGCTGAAAGCCGTGGTAGGCACCGGCGATGAAGTGATTATTCCCTCGCCGTTCTTCACTTCCTATGACGCCGAAGTGATGCTGTGCGGCGGCCGCCCGGTCACCGTGGCGCTGCGTCCGGAGCACGGCATGCGCGTGAACGCGGCGGACATCGAAGCGGCGATCACCCCGCGCACCCGCGCCGTAATCATCAACTCACCCGGCAATCCGACCGGCGCGGTAACTTCTGCCGCTGAACTGGCGCGTATTGCCGAAGTATGCAAGCAGCACAATATTTGGGCCATCTCTGACGAGGTTTACCATCCGTTCGTGTTTGGGGAAACGTTCGGGGAAACGCTTGGGGGAGAGGCAGCCGTGGCACCATCGATTGCCGCGGTGCCGGGCATGAAAGACCGCACCATTGTGGTGGAAAGCCTGTCGAAAACCTACGCGATGACCGGCTGGCGCATCGGCTACCTGCTGGCACCCGAAGCGGTCATCGAACAGACCGGTAAAATCGCCGAACTCATGCACTCCTCGGTGAACTCCTTGGCGCAATACGCAGGCGTGGCAGCACTGGCCGGTCCGCAGGATCATGTGGCCGCCATGCGCGAGGAATACCGCGCCAAGCGCCAGATCGTGCTGGACGGTCTGGCCGGATGCCCGGTATTGCGCTTGATTGAACCGCAAGGTGCGTTCTACGCCTTTGTGGACGTACGCCTGACTGGCCTTGACTCCGGTGAATTCGCAGACCGTCTGCTGGACGAAGAGCACGTGGCCGTGGTCCCCGGCGAGGCCTTCGGCGAGGAGGGGCGCGGCTTCGTGCGCCTCTCCTACGCCGGAGATGCCGGCGAGCTGCGTGAGGGCGTCGCCCGTCTGCGCGCATTCGCCGAACGGGTATGGAACCCCATCACCGGACACCACACCGCCACTTATCACCCCATGGAGGTGTTGGCCTGAGGCTTAAAGCGAGGCTAGGCCGCCAATTCAGACTCGTCGGCGCGAGCGATGGCCTGCTCGTAATCCTTGGTGCCTTTGAACACTTCCTTGGTCCACGGGTTGATGCCCTGCTTCTTGGCGCGTAGCAGGATGTAGCCAAGTGCCAGCACATTGGCCGCCAACGCGATTAACGAGACTGCAAGGTTCACATTCGGATTGTTCACGGACTGGGTGGAGAACATGGAATAGTCCTGGAACATCGGGAACACCTGCGCGAACATGCACCAGATGGCCAGCGTGTTGGCGCGGTTCTGAATCCAACCGCCCTTGTTCCAGAAGAAGTTGGCCACGGTGGGTGCCAGCAGCAGCGCCAGGCCGCAATACCAGGCGTGGGTGGGCAGGCAGTTGTAGGTGTAGCAGAAGTTCCACAGGTCGTAGGCCACGATGAACACCCAGGTCATGTCCGGCCAGAGCATGTCGTCCTTCTTCTTGGAGGCGTAGATGCCGAACCAGCCGGTCATGCAGGCGATGTTGATCAGGCCGGCAACGCCGTTGAACACATTGTGCCAGCCGCCATACAGCGTCACGCCTTCGGTGGAAACCCATGTGGTGCCCCAAGCGCGAATGGCCGATTCGAAGTCGGAGGCCACGGCGATAAGAATGTTGATGGCCACGATCACGAACGGGAAGCACTTGAACCATTCGGATTTGCCGATCTTGCCCCACTTGTATTTGAGTGCCATGAAGCCGATGCAGCCTGCGGTGGCCGCATATAGCTTGGCATAGTGGAACCAGCTGGTCATATGCACGTAGGTCGGATTGCTGAGCGCCCATTCGGCACCCATCGCGGCGGCCACGTAAATGGTGATGAAGTAGATGGTCAGAATGGCCGGCACGATCAGGAACGCGATCACGCCACCGGTCTTGGTGCGACGGGCCAGCTCATTGGCGCCGATCAGGCAGCAGAATACGAGGATCCATCCGATCCACTGGTATATGGCGGTGTCGCCATAGACTTGGAACAACATCGCTCTTCCTTTCTCTCAACACGTATGCGCGCGGGGTGAGCTGCGTTTACATGTATTCGTTCAGGTGCAGCGTCTGTGCCGCGACCTGTCTGATGACGGTGTCTTCAATGTCGGGATGCAGTCTGATCAGCGAAATCAGGCCAACGATGAGCGTATAGAACGTCTCATGCTCGTTGGTGATGGGCATGCCATGCAATTTCTCGAAATCGCGCACTGTCGAATTGCAGATGTATTCCGCAATGCGATCGGCCACGCGGTCGATGAATTTGATGTACAGTCCCGCGTTGCCGTCTTCGATCATGCGTTGGCTGAACGGGCCCTCATCGGCGATGAGGGAACGGGTCAGTCGCACCACGTCATCGAGCGCTTTCGAGATGTTGCCGACTTCTCGATTGGCGTTCCACTCCTCCAATTGCGAGATGACTTCGTCGATGACGTCGTCGAGCACGGCGTCCGCAACTTGGTCTTTGTCTTGGAAATAGTGGTAGAAGAGAGATCTGGTCATGCCTACGCGACCTGCGATATCGCTGATCGTGATTTTCGAAAAGCCCTTTTCCAGGCAGATTGCGCGGGCTGCATGCACGATTTGCGCGCGGCGTGCGTCTCCGACTGTTGTTGCGGAGGCGTTGTGCTGTCCGTCCATGGCTTTCTCTCCTTCGTTCGAGTGGCGTCTCTCACCTGCGCGACACGTTGACACTCTGTCAATTTCTTGACTGCCCTCAGTCTAAACCGTACATTGACACAATGTCAATTTCGTAGTGTCGCTGTCGTCACTCCCAGCTTAAACGTTGCCGCGGCGCTTGTCTTTGGGGACACGCGCTTCACCGTTACGGGCAGGCTGTGCGGCCGGTCTTTGAGAAAAAACGTGTCGTAATTAATCGGTAGCCTAGTGACACCACAGCGGAAGGAATTGCGATGGCACTGGCACTCTATAGAAGGTATCGTCCCGACACGTTCGACGGCGTGATCGGGCAGGATCAGGTCACGATTCCGCTGATGCGAGCGCTTGATGAGAACAAACTTACGCACGCTTACCTGTTTTCCGGTCCGCGCGGCTGCGGCAAAACCAGTTCCGCACGCATTCTCGCGCGTTGCGTCAACTGCGCGAAAGGCCCGACCTCGCACCCGTGCGGCGAATGCGAAAGCTGCAAGGACCTCGCCACAGGCGGCCCCGGTTCCATCGACGTGGTGGAAATCGACGCCGCTTCGCACAACGGTGTGGACGATGCCCGCGAACTGCGCGAACGTGCCGGATTCGCCCCCGCCCGCGACCGCTACAAGATTTTCATTCTCGACGAAGCCCACATGGTCACGCCGCAAGGCTTCAACGCGCTGCTGAAAATCGTGGAGGAGCCGCCGGAGCATGTGATGTTCATCTTCGCCACCACCGAGCCAGACAAGGTGATCGGCACCATCCGTTCGCGCACCCACCATTACCCGTTCCGCCTAGTGCCGCAGGAGGTTATGGGCCCGTACCTCGAGCAGATCTGCGAAGACGAGCATATCGAAGCCGAGCCGGGCGTGCTGCGCCTTGCCATGCGTGCCGGCGGCGGTTCCGTGCGAGACACCCTTTCCGTGCTTGACCAGCTCATGGTCGGTGCGGTCGATGGCAGCATCGCATACGACTCCGCGGTTGCGTTGCTCGGTTTCACGCCTGACGCTCTGATCGGCGAGGCCGTCGACGCCGTTGCCGACAAAAATGGCGAAGCACTGTATGGCGTGATTCAGAAGGTCGTGGTCGGTGGTTTCGATCCCCGTCGATTTGTTGAGGATTTGCTTGCCCGCGTACGCGATTTGCTGGTGCTCACGTTGGGCGGAGAGCGTGCGGAAAGCGTGCTTTCCGACGATGCGGCCGCCGAGAACATGGATGATTTGCGTCGTCAGGCTTCCGCTTTGGGATTGTCTGCGCTGACGCAGATGGCTGACACGATCAATGCGACGCTTGCCAATATGACCGGTGCGATTTCGCCGCGCATGCGATTGGAATTGCTTGCCGCGCGCTTGTTGGCCGGGCGTGAGGAAGGGATGGCTGTCGTTGCGTCATCTTCCGGTGTACCTGATTTTGCCGGCGATGCCGGAACTTCCGCGGCTGCCGAATCGTCGCGTGGATCCATGGCCGGCTCCCGTCGCCGTGCGGCACGACATGCCGCAGGAAATGTGCGGGCGCAGGATTCTGCGCCTGTGATCGATACCCCTTCCGCGCCTGTGCAGCCGTCCGTGGCGCCAACGAATCCTGCCGATGCCGTCGCATCCGGCGTGGCTTCCGTGCTTGCTGACGTGCAGCAGGCGATGAATGCGACGACTTCCGTCGCTTCCGCTGCGCCTGCCGCAACTTCCGTACCAGCTCCCATTCATGACGATCGCACCCCCGACCAGAAGTGGGATGCGCTGGTCGCAGCCCTTCCGGAAGACGTGCAACGTTACGTAAGCCGTGAAAAAGTGCCTCGCGTGCTACTGAGCGGCGACCGTCTGTGGATCAAATTCGACAAGGCGCTCAGCAAATACGCGTTTGCCAAAGCGGTGGCAAAGGAATCGGTGGACGGCAATACCGAAGTGGTGAAAATCGTCCGCGCCGAAGTGCATAAGGCGTTCGGACCGAGCGTCACGCTCGCGCCTGCCAAAAAGCTGGCGGACGGGTCCGAATCGGTGCCGTGGAGCAAACTCAGCCCGGAAGAGCAGAGCAAGATCAATGCGCAACTCGTGCAGGAACAGCTTAAAGCGGCCACGCTGCTGACGGCCAATCTTGGTACTGCTGCAGGTCTCGAATCCTCCGGCAAGGAGCCGGCCGGCACAAGCGCGAAGAGCGCCGAAGACGGTGGCAATGCCGGAGATTCCGGCGATGAGGAGGGCCATCGAGCTGCTGCCGGTGGATCCGAGGAAGTCGATCCATGGGCGGCCCCGACGCAGGAAGTCCATCATCCGGAACGGCCTGTTCCGGATGATGACCCTTGGGTTGCATCTGCACAGCCGATGCAACCGCAATCGGTGGTCGCAAGCGGCGTCAACGATGTGAAAGCGCCGGAACAACATGCGAAACATGTGGCTGTTCCCGATGTCAGCGATAACGTTGATCCTTGGGCGGCACCGATGCCTGTACCGCAGCAAGCGCCGGTGGACGACGATCCTTGGGGTAACCCCATGCCGATTCAGGCAGGACCGGTGGATCCCATGCCTGCTCCAACGGAACCTGAGGCGGCTCCGAAGCACGCCAATCACCAGCATCGCGCACCGCGGCAGGACGCGGCACCGCAGCAAGGCCAGCCGAATGCCGATCCGTGGAGCCAGCAGTTCTCCGCGCCGGCGCAGCCAATGCCGCAGGTCGCCGCGGAAGATGACGAATATTCCATGAGCGACGAGTCGATCGGGGCGTCAACCGCGTTAAGCGTGGACGATCTGACCCGACTGTTCGAGGTGAAAAAAGTCGAGGATTTCGGGCCGGACGATGCAAAAAACCCGCGCAACATGCAGCAGAAGAAGAATCTCGACGACTGATGGCGGTGCAGTCGCAAGCAAAAATGCGAAACCGAGCAAAATCGACGAATCAACGCAATCGTAAGCACTGCATAATCGCGAATCTTATGGAAACCAAGGAGAGGTGAACCATGGCACTGGCCTATGACGGCGCCATCCAACGACTGATCGACGCGTTCGCGCACCTGCCCGGCATCGGGCCGAAAGGCGCGCAACGCATCGCCTTCT
>OGXT01003282.1_pt1 | contig 11391 bp, 10 predicted proteins | sample 1576361 | NCBI WGS metagenome assembly OGXT01 (sample SAMEA3541514, study PRJEB24748) | human gut metagenome | biome: human gut; feature: human-associated habitat; material: faeces | place: China | collected 2012 | reverse complement strand
TCTGGTTTTACCGCCAGCTCCCCTCAATGGGAGCCGGTTAAGAGCCTCTCCTTGAGGAGAGGTGTCACAAAGTGACGGATTGGTGGCAAAAATACAACCCAAATCGGTGTAAAAACACCGATTTTTTAATTTTTTTTAAATTTGTGAAACTTTTTTGAAAAAAGGTATAGCATTTTTAGCGTAAATACGATATAATTATAAGATAAAATGACTATTCATATGTAAAAATGTGAAAACGGTTACAGAACAAAGTATTGGAGGCTGACTTTTATGGAAGAAATTTTAAACATTCTTGACAAGGAAAAAGGTAATGTATCACGAGCGAAAATCGCGCAGATGCTTGGTATGGAGGAAAAGGAAGTCGCCGACAAGATTGAAAAAATGGAAAAGGAAAACGTTATTGTCGGTTACAAAACCATTGTAAATTGGGATAAGACCGACAAAGACGTTGTTGTTGCACTTATTGAACTTCGCATAACTCCGCAAAGAGGTGAAGGATTTGATAAGGTGGCAGAGAGAATTTACAAATACCCACAGGTAAAATCACTTTACCTAATGTCCGGTGCATATGATTTGGCCGTTACAATCGAGGGCAAGAGTATGAAAGAAGTGGCATTGTTCGTTGCGCAGAAGCTTGCACCGATGGATTCGATAATTTCAACGGCAACTCATTTTGTGCTAAAAAAATACAAAGAGGAAGGAATTGTATTCGAGGACGATGAAAAGGATACAAGACAGGTAATTACGCTATGATAGATTACGAAAAAATTATTTCACCGGTAGTTTCGGCTTTACCGCCGTCAGGCATAAGAAAGTTTTTTGATATAGTTGCAGAAATGGATGACGCTATTTCGCTTGGCGTCGGTGAGCCTGATTTTACAACACCTTGGGCAATTCGTGAAGCCGGTATATATTCGCTTGAAAAAGGACAGACGCACTACACCGCAAATGCCGGACTTATGGAATTGCGAGAAGAAATCTGCAATTACTATGACAGAAAATTCGATATAAAATATAATCCGAAAAAAGAAGTTCTTGTAACGGTAGGAGGCAGTGAGGCGATTGACCTTATGGTGAGAACGCTTATTAATCCCGGTGACGAGGTACTTATTCCGGAGCCTTGTTTCGTTTGTTATCGCCCTTGTACGGTTATGGCAGGCGGTGTTCCTGTTCCGATCGAAACAAAAGAAGAGGACAATTTCAGACTTTTGCCGGAACAGCTGAAAGAAAAGATTACCGACAAGACAAAACTTTTAATTCTGCCGTATCCGAATAATCCGACAGGCGGAATTATGTCAAAGGAAGATTTGGAGGCTATTGCAGAGGTACTTCGCGGTACAAATATAATGGTACTGTCAGACGAGATTTATGCTGAACTTCGTTATGACGGCGAAAAGCATATTCCGTTTTCAAATTTTGAGGGTATGAAAGAAAGAACTGTTGTTGTAAGCGGTTTTTCAAAGACATTCGCTATGACCGGTTGGCGTCTTGGTTATGCGTTAGGTCCTGAAAGAATTATAAAGCTTATGACAAAAATTCATCAGTACGGCATAATGTCAGCACCGACAACCGCACAATTCGCTGCGATTGAGGCACTAAAGAGCTGTGACGATGACGTTGCGGAAATGCGTCGTGAGTACAATTACAGAAGACGCTACATAGTGGACGGTTTCAGAGCAATGGGACTTAGTTGTTTTGAACCGCTCGGAGCATTTTATGTATTCCCTTGCATAAAATCTACGGGTATGACAAGTGAAGAATTTTGTCAAAATCTGCTTATGGAAGAAAAGGTCGCTGTCGTACCGGGCAATGCGTTCGGCGAGAGCGGAGAGGGATTTATACGTTGTTCATATGCGTATTCGATTGAGAACATTCAAGAAGCACTTAAAAGAATAGAGAAGTTTGTTAAAAGACACAGTAAATAGGAGGAAAAAATGGATACAAAGTATATATTCGTAACAGGCGGAGTTGTTTCAGGACTTGGTAAGGGCATTACAGCCGCATCATTGGGAAGATTGTTAAAGGCGAGAGGATATAAGGTTACAATGCAGAAGTTTGACCCTTATATCAATATGGACCCGGGTACAATGAGCCCGTATCAGCACGGTGAAGTTTTCGTTACAGATGACGGTGCGGAAACAGACCTTGACCTTGGACACTATGAAAGATTTATCGACGAAAACCTAAGCGTAAATTCAAACGTAACAACAGGTAAAATTTATTGGTCGGTTATTTCAAAGGAAAGACGCGGTGACTATGAGGGAAGAACCGTACAGGTAATTCCGCATATCACAAACGAAATCAAGTCAAGAGTTTACCGTGTTGCAAATACGCAGGACACAGATATTGTTATTACGGAAATCGGCGGAACAGTCGGTGATATTGAATCTACACCGTTCCTTGAATCAATCAGACAGGTTGTAAAGGAAGTCGGTAAGGAAAATTGTATGTATATCCACCTTACACTTGTACCGTATCTTTCAACATCTGGCGAGCAAAAGACAAAGCCGACACAGCACAGTGTTAAGGAACTTCTAAGCCTTGGTATTCAGCCTGACGTACTTGTTTTAAGAACTGAAAAGCCTCTTGAAGAAGGACTTGCAGAAAAGATTGCGCTATTCTGTAATGTATCACCTGAATGTGTTATCGAAAACCTTGACCTTGATACACTTTACGAAGTTCCTCTTGCACTTGAAGAAGAAGGACTTGCAAAGGTTGTATGTAACCGTCTTGGACTTGAGGACAGAAAGCCGCAGCTTGATGATTGGACAAAGATGGTTGACGTCGTTAAAGACCTTATGAACGGCGGCAAGGAAGAAGTTACAATTTCACTTGTAGGTAAATATGTATCATTGCACGACGCATATATCAGTATCGTTGAATCGCTAAAGCATGGCGGAATACAGAATTACTCAAACGTTAATATCAAGTGGATAAACAGTGAAGAAGTTACTGCAAAGACTGCGGATAAACTTCTTAAAGATTCTGACGGTATTCTTGTACCGGGCGGTTTTGGTGACAGAGGTATTGAGGGTAAGATTATTGCCGCTCAATATGCAAGAGAACACAAAATTCCGTATCTTGGAATTTGTCTTGGTATGCAGATTGCGGTTATAGAATACGCAAGAAACGTACTTGGCTACAAGGACGCAAATTCATCGGAACTTAACCCTGACACAACTCACCCTGTAATCGACCTTATGCCTGAACAACGTGACGTTGAAGATTTGGGCGGTACAATGCGTCTTGGATTGTATCCGTGTAAGGTTACACCGAACACACTTGCACAAAAGGTTTATAACAGTGACCTTATTTATGAAAGACATCGTCACAGATATGAATTTAATAACTTCTACAGAAATGAAATAACAGACAAGGGAATGGTTATTTCAGGTCAGTCACCTGACGATAAACTTGTTGAAATGGTAGAAATTCCTGATCACCCATGGTATATCGGTGTTCAGTTCCACCCTGAATTCAAGTCAAGACCTAACCGTCCGCACCCATTGTTTGCCTCATTTATCAAGGCGGCATTGGACAAGAAGAATAAGGCGGCTGAATAATTGGATTGCCTGCTTGACAGAAAGGTAAGATTAACTTGAAATATTATTGGAAGTATATAAAACCGTATATGTTGTTTTTCATATTAGGTCCTTTGCTTATGCTTACGGAAGTTGCGGGGGAAATCGTGTTGCCTAAAATTATGGCGTCAATGATTGACAGCGGTATCGGTGCGGAAGTCGCAGGACTTGGAACGGGATATATTTTGTCGCGGGCGTTGCTTATGATTGCGTGTATCGGTATTATGATAATCGGCGGTATCGGCGGTCATTTCTTTGCGATTAGGGCGTCGGTTTATTTCAGTGCGGATTTAAGACAGGGAGTGTTTGAAAAGGTACAGAACTTCTCATTTAAGAATATAGACAACTTTTCGACAGGCTCACTTGTTACGCGTCTGACGAACGACATTACGCAAGTGCAGAATATGGTTAGAATGCTTCTGATTATGGCAATGCGTTCGCCGGGTATGCTGATAGGCGGTATTATAATGGCTTGTTCGATTAATAAAGAACTTGCGCTTATATTGGCATTCGTTATTCCGATACTGGCGGTATTGATAGGATTGCTGTTAAAAACCGCGTTTCCGCGATTTGGTGCAATGCAGAAAAAACTTGATAATCTTAATTCGGGTATACAAGAGAATATAACGAATGTTCGAGTTATAAAATCTTTTGTACGACAGGATTTTGAAACAGAAAAATTTGAAAATGCCAACTCAGACCTTATGAATACTACAATGAGAGCCTTGAAAATCGTTATAACGACAATGCCGATTATGATGTTGGCAATGAATATAACAACATTGCTTGTGGTATGGTTCGGCGGGAATTTTGTTGTAGGCGGAAGTATGGGCGTTGGTGACCTTACTGCGTTTACAACATATATTACGCAAATTCTTATGTCACTTATGATGGTTTCAATGCTTTTCTTACAGCTTTCGCGTGCGCTTGCGTCATCGACAAGAATTACGGAAGTGCTTAAAACAGATGTAGACCTTACAGATGAAAATGCGGGTCAAAAGGATAAGAAAGTTGAAAACGGCAGAGTTGAATTTAAAAATGTTTCTTTCAAGTATTACGAAAAACGTAAAGAAAACGTACTTGAAAATATTTCGTTTACCGCAGAGCCGGGAGAAATTGTCGGTATAATCGGCACAACAGGCTCGGGTAAATCGTCGCTTGTACAGCTTATACCGCGTCTTTATGACGTTACAGACGGTGAAGTGCTTGTTGACGGCGTGAACGTTAAGGATTACGGTCTTAAAAATTTGCGTGACGGCGTCGGTATGGTACTTCAGAAAAATGTATTGTTCAGCGGAAGTATCGAAGAAAATCTTCGTTGGGGTGACGAAAATGCCACAATGGAAGAAATTCGTGCCGCTGCGGACGCCGCACAGGCTGACGGATTTGTAAACGCATTTACGGACGGCTATAACATGGAGCTCGGACAGGGCGGTGTCAATGTTTCAGGCGGACAAAAGCAGAGATTGTGTATCGCAAGAGCACTTTTGAAAAAGCCGAAAATTCTTATACTTGACGACAGTACAAGTGCCGTTGACACAGCCACAGAGGCTAAAATCAGACAAGCGTTTACAACGAGTTTGAAACACTCGACTAAAATAATAATAGCACAGAGAATTACATCCGTAATAGACGCGGATAAAATAATTGTGCTTGAGGACGGAAAGATTATCGGTATGGGAAATCACAATGAGCTTATGAAGAATTGTGAAGAATATCGCGATATTTACTATTCTCAAACAGATAAAGAAAAAGAAGTCTCTTAATATTTGTACATCTTATAAGCCCACGATAAGAAATGTATTGACTATGTGGGCAGAAAGGCTATGGAAGTAAAATGCCTCCAATGGGACCACCGAACAGAAACAGAAATCAGAAAAAACAGAAACCTAAAAATACAAAGGCGACTGCAAAAAGACTGTTTTCGTATTTGGAACAGGAAAAGCATAAAATTGCGGCGGCATTTGTGTGTGTTTTGGTAAGTTCTGCGTCAACATTGTGCGGCTCATATCTTTTAAGACCGATTATTAACGGACTTATAGATTCGACCAAAACATCTCAGCAGAAAATCACTTCGCTTATGGCAGGACTTGCACTTATGGCAGTGGTTTATGTACTCGGTGTCGGTGCAACATATTTGCAGGGACGTATTATGATCAGCGTTTCACAGGGTACTCTGAAACGTATCAGAGAGCATTTGTTCCGTAAGGTGCAGAAACTTCCTGTCAGATATTTTGACACAAACCCTACGGGTGACATAATGAGCCGTTTTACTAATGACGTTGATATTATCGGCGAAATGCTTAATTCGACTCTTGTACAGATTTTCTCGGGTACGATAACTTTAATCGGTACACTTGCACTTATGCTTTACACAAACTGGGTGCTTGCGGTTGTGACGATTGTAGTATCACCGATTATTGCAAAAATCGGAACTGCCATAGCCGGTAAATCGCGAAAATATTTTATGAAACAACAAACCGACTTGGGTAAAGTAAACGGTTATGCCCGCTATATGACACGCATGTACGCAAAGTCATGAGAATAACATATCCTATAGATTTTTATTCAATAGTGACGCCGACCGGATCGGACTTCGCTTTGGGATGCCCTTCAATCGAAAGCTGCGCCGAATACACGCCACGATCCACCTTCGGCAGGGTGGATTGATCCTCCACGCATTCGCTGCCAGTACGCGTTCCCGGCCAGGTGATCGTCTGTCTGACCTCGTCGCCCTTCGCCAACAGACGATAGTCGGTGTCAACGGGGCACACATTCGACTTCCAAACCACATCATCGCCCGATTTGATCGTCAACACCACGCTGGAAGCCGACACATCAACCAAGCAACCAACCTTGCTGGAACCGTCATATTTGACGTCCGTAGTGAAATCCATCGAATCGCCCACACCGAAACTTGACGCCGCAGGAGTCAACGAAAGCGCGACATTGGACGCATCGCAATCCGGCACCCCGCTTTTCTTCTCCTTGGTCGGGGACGGCACTTCCTTACGGGAAATCGCATACACGTCCGCATGATGAATCTCACGATTCACCGCGACAATCCCCCTCGACAGGGAGTACAGGCAAAACACCAGAAAAGAAATCAGCACTATCGCAGCGATGCCGACGACGATGCGACGGCGACGAAATATCGCCTGCTGTTTTTTCGAACGTTTCTTGCCGGATTTCGAGGACGTCTTCTGTGCCATGATTTCACAGTCTAGCGTGCGCACATCCAAAGAACGTCGGCATTCTTCCTTTCATACCGGAAGACGCACATCCGCATTCGGCAGGATTTCGATAAGACCATCCTCATCCAACGATGCGATGCACCGATCAAGCTGGATATGGTCATCCCACAGTCGTTCAAGCGACTTGCGATTAAGGGCGGTCGCACCTTCCGGCAGATTGCGCAGCGCATTCAGCACCAGCCCACGCCTGACGATCCGTACCTTGGAAACGTTGACGCGGCCGCGTGCGACGTTCCCCCAATCCCGGACGACCATTATGCAAAAACACGCAATGTCCCGAAACAGGGCACGCCTCGCACAACGGAGCCTTTGCCGTGCAGACAGTCGCGCCCAATTCCATAACGGACTGATTCCACACCACTGAAGGACGGTCGAACCGTCTGCATTTTGAGGCATCATCCTGCGGCAACATCTGCTTCGCCAACGCACGTTCCGCAGGTCTTGCGGCGCCGCCAAGCGACTCCTCGCCAAGAAAAACCCTCGAAAGCACCCTGCGAATATTCGTATCCACCACCGCGATGCGCTCACCAAACGCGAAACTCATCACCGCGCTGGCCGTATAATCGCCGATACCCGGCAATGCCAGCAACTCATCGTACGTACGCGGCAGCTTGTTATCGTAATCGGAAGCGACCACGCGGGCGCATTCCTGCAATCGCAAGGCGCGTCTCGGATAGCCGAGCCTGCCCCAAGCCGTGATCACATCCGCTTTCGCGGCATCGGCAAGCGCGACCGCATCAGGCCAGCGTTCCATCCAATCGTTCCAATACGGTACCACACGGATCATCTGCGTCTGCTGGCTCATCACTTCGGAGACAAGCACGCCCCACGTAGTAGTGCGGCCGAAACGCCATGGCAGGTCACGCGCCGAAGCATGCCACCATTCGGCAAGCGCGTCCGCCACAGCTTCGGCGTTTTCAATTTCGGTATTAGGCTCGTTCGTGTCGTTCATCGTACCTATTCTTGCATTCATGACGAACGAAGAGCATACCAATGACGCGCAAGGCGCAACCGCAGAGGAAGCCAAAGTCGAGAAAATGTTCGAATACGGCTACCGCAAGTCGAATTATGGGCCGGACGAACTCGTGACCGACGCGCACGGCAATCCGATTTCCGTGGTCGACGCGATGCTGTCAGCCGAAGACGCGGCCAAAGCCGAAACCTCCACGCCCCACTTGTGCTACTACTCCCCCCGCATTCCGGGCAATACCGGTTCGGCAATCCGCCTATGCGCGGTGACCGGCACGATTCTGCATTTGGTGGAGCCGCTCGGATTCAATCTGCGCGATACGAAACTGCGCCGTGCCGGACTGGACTACCACGACATGGCCCACGTGGTATTGCACCCGAATTTTGAGAATCTGGTGGAATCCATGCCGAATTCGCGCATCATCGCGTTCACCGCGCACGCCACCAAACTGTATACCGACATCGAATACAAGCCAACTGACATTCTGCTGTTCGGCCCGGAGCCAGGCAATATTCCCGATCCGATGGATATTATGGCCGGTCCGCACGTGGCCGAACAGGTGCGTCTGCCGATGCGTCCAAGCCTGCGTTCCCTGAACCTCACCAACTGCGCATCCATCGCCATCTACGAAGCCTGGCGCCAACTAGGGTTCAAGGGCGGAGCGTAGGGAGGAAGCCCAGTGGGCTTCCGAGTAGCGACGCCGAGCAAGTCCCGACAGGGACGAGCGAGGAAACCATGAGCCTCGCGAGGCAAAATCACAATTGCCGGCAGTGCGCGAGCACGAAGTGCGTCACTGTGCGTGGAAGTCGTCACTGTGCGTGGACGCACACTCAGTGACGATTCCTGAAAAACATTGCAATATCAAGGGTTTGCCGGTACGTCACTGTGCGTGGGCACACGCACAGTGACGCTGCCCACGCACAGTGACGCGTTGTTAGCGTATGTGTAGCCCCTTATACCTCGCAATCCATGACGATTTCCACGTCACGATGCATTTCCCGGTCGGCATGAAGCCCTCGGAGGCGTGGTTTAAACAGCGCAACCATTCCACTCACCGCTTGAATCAATATCCGATATATCTTGTCTCGATCCATGAGACAAGTCGCGGATTGCGTGCCATACCAGGGCAAAAACACCCATTTTTGCCTTGGTATGGCACAGGCGATTTCGGCATCAATTATCTACGGCATACGGTTTCGGCCATTTTCCAACAATATCGCGAAACAGCCAACTGCCACGACATGGATTCTAAGCGCTTACATCTCATTCTGTGGCACAAATTGTGCCACACTAGGCTCAAAACACCCATTTTCGCCCTGGTGTGGCACACAATCGAGGACGAGACCGCTCCATAAATCACGCCCGGCCATCTGCGAACCCCAGCCGAGCCCACGACCATGTCAGAGCCGCGCCTGGTACAGGGCAAAGTCAGCAAGGCGGCGTGACGACAACATCTACCGATGCACGTCGAAGACCCACACGGCCCACGTCTTGGTCATACGGCCGCACGAACACACGATGTTCGCGCAGGCTCTTGCGGGCCGGAAAGGCCTCTCATGAATCCACCCAATTTGACCTCGCCATTGCCCGGTCTGGCCTCTCCCGCAGGGCCGGCCGGCAACGAGCGAATCACAACGACTTGCCTGGTATCAGACTGCACGGCCATATCCCAGCTGTGGCAGACGCGAACCCGGTCCAGATACGCCGGCAAAGCCCGCTGATCCCACCATGCGTCTTCAGTCCACAACGCGTAGCGCAGCGGAATATCCCGGCGCCCGGATGCGGCGAGCACGCCAAGTATGCGGGGACTGTCTGAGACGATGACGGCATTGCGGTGCACGTTCCCGCCGACGGCCTTCACGATATAGTCGGCAGGCATATCGTTCGCCGGATCATAGATGTTCCGCGCACCCTCGCCCATCAGCGGATAATCGATCAGCCGGATCAACGTCATTGGGAACTCGAAATGAATCCAATACCCCGACGACACACTGCGCACCTGCGACAGCATCTGCGCGATCCACGGCGCGTGCGCATACGACGGCGAGCACGATCGCATTGATGATGGTCACGACGAGCACCGCATAGTAATGCAGGTACGCGCCGGCGAGGGAGAACAGCGCGAATCCGATCCACTCGTTCACGCGCACGGGCCCACTGCCGCGCGCCTTGATGCAGATGCGCATCGCGAACAGGAAGCACATCGCGACGGCCAGCACCGCCCATGAGTACATGCGAATCTGGAACGCCATGCGCATGAACGGCGGGGCGAAGCACGCCAACGCCGCGAACAGCCGTGCGGCGCGCGCTCCCCAGTCCCGGCGCATCATCGCGTATCCGGCGACGACCAGCGCACATGATGCCGCCGCCGACATCAGACGGTACGCCACCACATGTTCGCCGAACACGAGCCGCACCAGATTGAGCAGCATGTAGTAGCCGATCGGATGCACGTCAAGCGAGCCCAGATTCCATATGCCGCTCCACCCGTGCGAGGTGAGCGCCACCGAATAGATCCGTCATACCAAATCGCGTGGCCGAACGCAGGAATCAGTAGGTACGCACAACCGACGGCCAGCAACGGAACCGCACTACCCGTCAGCAGACGGCGCAGGCGACACGGAGGCACGGACGGCACGGCAGCGGAGAACGGGACGGATGCCCTATGCCGGATGAGGCCAAATCGGATGATGCTTGTGTCTGATGCACGTCATGCGCCTTCTGCCGACATCATAAATTCAACGTCGTTTTTCTCTGTTCCCCTACGCTGCAAGTGTATGCACAGTAACCTGATGCCCAGCAAATTCCCCGCCGATATTCATCAGTACTCCACTGCTGGAATCGGTGACGGGGAGGGGAAGAAAACGTCAGGCGGCTTGGATGGGGATAATAATGAAAGCGGCCGTTCCCGCGCACATGCGGAAACGGCCGCTTGAGATATCGGCACTATCAGCTCAGCGATATCGCTGCGACACCGGCGCACCGAACCGCCGCGCAGCCCGTCAGTTCTTGAAGCTGTGGATCGGGGCCGGGATACGGCCGCCGCGGGTCACGAACGCCTCGCAGCTCGTCTGGTTCACCGGCATGATCGGAGCGTAACCCATCAGACCGCCGAAGTTGGCCATCTCGCCAACGCCCTTGCCCGCCACGGGGATCACGCGCACGGCGGTGGTCTTCTGGTTTACCATGCCGATGGCGGCCTCGTCGGCGATCATGCCGGAGATCGTGGCGGCGCTGGTGTCGCCGGGGATGGCGATCATGTCAAGGCCGACCGAGCACACGCAGGTCATGGCCTCCAGCTTCTCCAGCGTCAGGCAGCCGGATGCCGCCGCGTCGATCATGTTCTTGTCCTCGGAGACGGGGATGAACGCGCCGGACAGACCGCCGACGTAGCTCGACGCCATGATGCCGCCCTTCTTGACCTGGTCGTTGAGCATTGCCAACGCCGCCGTGGTGCCGGGAGCGCCGACCTGCTCCAGGCCGATCTTCTCCAGCACTTCGCCGACCGAATCGCCGACCGCGGGCGTCGGAGCCAGCGACAGGTCGATGATGCCGAACGGGATGCCGAGGCGGCGCGAGGCCTCCT
>OGXT01003278.1_pt1 | contig 11407 bp, 8 predicted proteins | sample 1576361 | NCBI WGS metagenome assembly OGXT01 (sample SAMEA3541514, study PRJEB24748) | human gut metagenome | biome: human gut; feature: human-associated habitat; material: faeces | place: China | collected 2012 | reverse complement strand
GGCACGCCCACGCGGCGGCGGCGGGCAGCCTGTTTGTGTACTTCGGTCCGCTCAAGGCGGTGCTCATCAACGTGCCCTCCGAGGAGGAGCTGTGCCGGCTGGGGGTTTACCGGGCACGGTAGAGCAGCTTTGGGGGAAAGGCGCGCCTTTTTTGTATGAATTGTATAAAGCGCGGCGGCGGAAGCGGCCACGCGCATGCCTACGCGGATTTAAGGCGCGTAGGCGTTTTTGTTTGAAAAAGTTTTAGAAATCCATGACGATTCACTGCCGCCAAACGTCAAAAAAGCAGGAAGCTCCCTCCACCGGCATTTTTTCGCCACGGCCCGAGTATAGGAACGACCGCATTCCCAACCTTGAATTTAATCAATGGAGGTAAGCATGAGAAAAACGCTCATTCATCTGATAACGATCAGTTGCTTCATTTTTATTTTGATTTCATCAACAGCGTGCGGAGAAGCGCTTTTTGACGGTGCTTCAGCCATTTTGGAACAATGGGGCGCAAAGGATGGGCAGGAATTGTACACACGCATGCTGGACTACTGGAACAAAAACCTTGACGGCACCCGCCTTTCCTGGCCCGCGAAGATACGTTTAGGCGGGACAACGGAAGACCTGATCAGCAAGCCGGGAAGCTGGGATCTGGCGATCGTGTCCTCCAAGGATGTGGACTTGCAGAAACTGGCGGATGAGGGATTGGTGCAGGAGTATGGATTTGTTCCTACTCAAGATTTTATTCTGCAGCAGTGGCTTCTTCCCGATGAACTGCAGGGCCTGCTGCCGGAGCATCCATTTCTGGCGCATCAAGTCTATTTTTACGACTACGATCATGCGACCGGCGAGGCCACACTTTTGATCTGCAAACACTATTCGGGAGAGCCAAGCGGCGTTCCCGGTCCGTTTGCCCGCGCGATCCTGGGCAGGCGTTCCGCAGATGCGGTGCGCGGCGTAGAGGGCATTGTACGCGTCGAAGCTCCCCCTATCGCGTTTAAGGTGGAACCGGGTGAGCTGCTGAATTGGGAGATAGACGACCTGCTTTCAAGGCCCCGGGATTGGGATGTCGCCAACATCCTCATCCAAAACGAAAGTGATCTGGACGCGCTCGACCAAGCTGGATTGCTCTATGATTTTTCGCAGGATAGCTTCTGGCTGACCCGCAGCTACGACTGGCCTGTTCCAAACGGTATTTACAGCGAAGACGGAAGGCTGATCGCGATCCCCCATATTGCCTATTACGGCCCCGAGGAAAGCGGCTTTTTGGTAACGGTCGTCAATGCGCACTGTCAGAACACTACGAAAACCATGGCCTATGTAAAACACTGGATCAAAGGCTGCGAATGGGACTGGGATTTCTATACACAGGAAAAAACAGTGGAGGAAGACGTACCTGAGGAGATCCGGAAATACGGCATTTGCATGTATAAAGATGAGATGGATTGGTAAGGGGCTAATTCCAGAGGAACCGCGCCGGAAGCGGCTTTGCTTGCGTCGCCGGCCTCACCGATACCGGACGGTTTGCTGGGATGAGGCCGCCCCGCTTACGAACTCGCCTGATACGGCCTGATTTCAGCAGTATCGTCCCGGAAGAAAGCGCGATATAAAAAGGCCCGCACAGAATTAAGAAGTCCTGTACGAGCCTGTTGCATGGCATAGACTACGCTATTTGATACAATGCAACGCTGTCTTTAGTTGCGTTGCACCATCAATACGCAAGATAGCGATCCCAGATCTCAGAATCTCCTTCGCCGAGGCTTTCAAACCCGCCAACGGCATTCATCCGGCAGACGATGCAGCGACTATAGATTTCAAGATCCAGTTCGGGGATGGAAGCCAACGGCTTGATAACATAGTTGTCCTCCCGGAGTGCGCGTTCCTTGACATTCAGCCGTTCCTCTTCCTGATGCTTGTTATATACAAGTACCAAGTTGTCGGAGCCGGGCAGATGGATGACCGTACGATCAATAGCCTCGGTCACGTCAAAATCATCGGTCTGATAGCCCAGAATAAAGCGATCAATATCCTCCCTGCGGATTTCAGTACCGGTATCGCTGGTTGTCATACCCTTGGCGTACATGGATAGGATTTTCTCCTCAATGTCCTGACTGATGCTGGTCTGATTCTTTTTCAGCACCTGAGGCTCAAATTCTCCCTTCCGATCCCGAGGAACCGATACCTCCACATCCCCAAAGCTGGTGCGCAGGGTTTTGCTGCTGTGGCCGTTGCGGCTGTTGTCTGTGTCCTTGTTCTTGTAGTCATATTTGCTGTAGCCCTGCTCGTCATCCAGCTCTGCCTCCAGGCCGTTCTCCATGAACTCGGCAATGGTCTCTTTGAACAGGTTCTGGATGTCATCCATGCTGCCGATGTTTGCCATCTGCAGCAGCTTTCGGATCTTCTCTCTGCGGGCATTTTCTTCCGGGCTACGATTCTTTCTGGACATATGCAAACTTCCTGTGTGGCGCTTCTATTCTACACCACACAGGAGGTTTACACAAAATTGGGGATAGTCTCTTTTGTGGCACAACACACATCCAAGCCATATATACGGCCTGACAGTCCTCACTCTTTTCCTTCGGACACAGCTATAGGAACGTATCAAAGGGTTGTGGCCACTGAAAACGCCTGACTGTCTGAGGCATGTGGAGCGCCTCAGCAATTCCTGTTGAGCTCTGGTTGTTCCCGCCCCACATTTCTGCCGTTGGAGCGGATGGTCTCCGCATACCATCGCGCCGAATCCTTGGGAATGCGCCGGAGGGTCTGGTAGTCGACATACACCAGTCCGAAGCGTTGGGTATACCCCAGGTTCCATTCGAAATTGTCTATCAAAGACCAGGTAAAGTAGCCCGCCGTGTTCACGCCGTCGCGGGCGGCGCGGCGGTAAGCGGCAAGATAACGCGAAAGATAATCGATCCGGTTGGGGTCGTGCACCTGTCCGTCCAACGATACCGCATCGTGGCAGGACATGCCGTTTTCGGTGATGAGGATGGGCGTGCGGTAGCGCTCATAGAGAAAGCGCGGACCCCAGTACAGGGCTTCGGGAGTGACGGGCCATCCGGCGGCGGTGCGGGGCGCGCCCTGCGGGAGAGGCGCTTCCTCCCATCCGCCGGGTGTATCCGAGGCCCGGACAGGATAGCCGTTGTAGATGTTCTGGCCGTAGTATTCCAAGGGCTGGCACATGCTTTCAAGGTCCTTTTCCCATCCCGGCGGCAGGTAGCGGCCATACAGCGCAAGTCCATCCTCTGGATAGCGGCCCAGCATCACCGGGTCGCTCCACCACGATACGTTCCAGTACCAGCGTTCCACATCCCGCGGCATGGAGAAATAGGCATTGCGTGCCGCGCTCACATCCGCCGGGGTCAGAGGAATGGCTGGGTTGCCGCAGGGCGCGTATCCCACCCGGCATCCGGGCGCTTCCGCGCGCAACGCCTGTACAGCCAGCGCATGCGCCCGAAGCACATGGTGTCCCATCGGCACGGTTTCCGAGGGCGGCAGCCTAAGCCCCGGCGCATGCTCGCCGGTGACATGCCCCAGGCCGATAAAGCACTGGGGTTCGTTGATCGTGATGAAATCCAGCACCCGGTCGCCAAAGCTGCGCGCGCACAGGGCCGCATAATCGGCGAACCATTCCGGGCTGTCCGGCGAGGCCCAGCCCCCGCGAACGGCGAGCGCGCAGGGATAATCCCAGTGAAAGAGCGTAACGAAGGGGCGGATGCCCTTTTCCAGCAACGCATCAATCAGCCGGTCATAAAACGCAGCTCCGTCGGGGTTAAGCCGCCCGCGTCCGTCGGGCAGCAGGCGGGGCCAGGAGAGGGAAAAGCGGTAGCAGGGGATGCCCAGGTCGGCCATCAGCGCCACATCTTCCCGAAACAGGTGGAAGTGATCGCAGGCGCGCTCGCCGGTGCTCCCGTCCGCGATCCGTCCGGGCACTTTGGAAAAGCGGTCCCACACGGACGCCCCCTTGCCCCCTTCCCCGGCCGCGCCCTCGATCTGATAGGCGGAGGTGGCCACGCCCCAGAGAAACTCCTTGGGGAAGCTCATCTTCTCACTCCTTCACGCCACCCACCGTGACCCCGGCCACGATGAACCGGCTCAGCAGCAGGTAGACCACGATGACCGGCACGATGGCGATGGCGATGAACATGTAGACCTTGCCCATGTCGAATTTGAGAAAGTCCGCGCTTCTGAGCTGGGCGATCAGAATGGGCAGGGTTTTTTTGCGACTTGAGCTGATGATGAGCGCGGGAACAAAGTAGTTGTTCCATTCCAGCACAAAAGTGAAGATCGCCTGCACCGCCAGGGCGGGCTTAATCATGGGCAGGACGATGTGGTTGAAGGTGTGAAACTCGCCCGAGCCGTCGATGCGCGCGGCCTCCACGATCTCCATGGGCAGGTTTCCCTTCATGTACTGAATGATGAAGTAAAACACCGTAGGCGCGGCGATCTTGGGCAAAAACAGCGGGATGAGCGAGTCATCCAGCCCCATGCCGGTGACCAGGCTGACAAATCCCACCGCCGACACCTGCGTGGGCATGGACATAATGAGCAGGATAAAGGTCAGCGCCAGGTTTTTCAGCCTGAAGGAATAGGCGTGGATTCCATAGGCGGTGAGGCCGGAGAAGTACACCGCCAACAGCGCCGACATTGCCGAGACGGTCAGGCTGTTGAGGATGCCGCTCACCACGGGAATGTTCGCGTCGGTGAGGGCGTTGTGAAGGTTTGTGGAAAAGGAGGTTCCGGGCAGGAACGAAAATCCCTTCTGCACCTCAAAATGAGAGTGGGTGGCGTTGATCACCAGCACGTAGAAGAAAAACAGGCACAGGAAGCAGATCACCGCCAGCACAACATAGCATAGCGTCCGCCTGAGGTTCAGCCGGGCGCGGGAATCTTCCCGCGAGCGCACAGCCTGGGTCATTTTCCTCGTCCCCCTTTGCGCACATCGTCGCTCATCGTCCGCATAATCACTACGCACAGCACGCCGCACACCAGAAACAGCACCGTGGATACCGCGCCCGCCATGCCCAGGTTCTTGGAAAACATGTGGTTGTTGAGATACATGATGAGGGTGGTGGCACAGCGGTTGGGCGTGCCTTTGCCGTCGGTGAGCACCTGCGGCACATCAAACATCTGCAGGCCGCCGATCAGCGAGGTTACCAGCACATAGACCAGAATGGGCTTGAGCAGCGGCAGGGTCACGCGCCAGAAGGTCTGCCGCGAGGTGCACCCGTCGATCTCCGCGGCCTCAAAGAGGCTCACGTCGATGCCCATGATGCCCGACATCAGCAGGATGGTGGTGTTGCCAAACCACATCAGAAAGTTCATCAGCCCCACCAGCCCCCGCGTTCCCGCGACCGAGGAGAGGAAGCGGAACGGCTCCTGCGTCACGCCCATGGACATCAGCGCCGCGTTCACCGGGCCGTTGTCGGAAAACAGGGTGAAGAACAGCATGGAAAAGGCGGACGCCATGATGAGATTGGGCATGTAAATGACGGTCTTGAAGAACGCCTGGCACCGCAGCTTCAGGCGCACGTCCGTAAACCAGGCCGCCAGCATCAGCGATATCACGATTTGCGGCACGAAGCCGATCAGCCACATGAGCATCGTGTTTCCAAAGTACTTGGGCAGATCCGCCGAAAACAGGCGCGCATAGTTCTCCAGGCCCACGAAGTTCGGACCGATGATTTTCAGCCCGCTGCGGTAGTGCTCAAAGAAGCTGTAATATACCGTGGAAAACAGCGGAATCAGCTGGAATACGGCGAAGGCGATAAAGAAGGGTGCGATGAAGAGATAGCCCCATTTGGCGTAGCTGACGCCGCGATGGCGGGGGGCCGTTCCGAGTCCGGGCTGCATAGGATCACCCTGTCCTTCTCATGAGTCGGTGGGGAAAACGTCGGGCGGGGGCGGGCGCTTGGCCCGCCCCCGCCGGATGGATCTGTTTGCTTACGGCCAGACGACTTCGGTCAGGTCGGGATACTTTTCCATGATGAGGGTTTCAAAGTTGGCCTTGGCGGTATCCAGATCAATCACGCCGTTGAAGTAATCCTTGAAGGCGGTCTGGATGCCCTCGTTGCAGCCCTGATCGTAGGGGCTGACATTGCTCATGTCGATCTCCGGCGCAGCGGCGGCGAAGAGCGCAATGTGGTTCTGCCCGCCCAGGAACGCGGACTGATAGTCGCTCGCGGCCAGCTCGTTCATGGCGGAGACGCAGTTGGTGTAATCCTGCGTCGTCTCGGTGATGGCCAGGGCGATTTCCTTGTCGCAGGTGAGCTTGAGCATCACGTCGCGGATGGTGGAGACGTTATCGGTGCCGGCGGCGGCGCAGATCCAGGTGCCGCCCCAGTAATAGGGCTGCGGGCCCTCGCAGACCGCATAGTCTCCGAAGCAGCCGTTGCCCACTTCCTGCGGGCCGTCGGCGTCGGCCAGGGAGTTGCCCAGCAGGGTGAAGTTGATGCCCCAGGTGGAGTAGAAGAAGCCGAACACCTTTCCTTCGGGCCCCTGATCGGCAGCCCACACGCTGTCCCACAGGCTGGACTTGTTGTTGTATCCCTTATCGGTATAGGTCTTGGTCTGCTCGACCCACTTCATGATGTTGGCGTCGACAACGACGGTGGTGCCGTCCACCCAGGGGGCGGAAACGTTGTTGGAGAAGGTGCGGAAGCTGTCGTCAAAGCCGGAGAGCATCTTGTATCCCTTTTCGCTGGCCTTGGCCGCCACGGCGTCGAACTTATCCCAATCGCTCAGCTGCGCCTGAACCTCATCGGGATCGTCGGTGCCCAGCACGTCCTTGGCGATGGAGCGGCGGTAGGCGAACAGGCCCGGGGTCGCCTGCCAGGTCACGCCCTTGAGCACGCCGTCGGCGGAGGCGATTTCCTGGGTATAGGCATACTGATCGGCCAGGTCCTCATCGGTCAGGCCGATGTCGGCGCGCACGTCCAGGGTGTAGGGGGAATCGACATATTTGAGGGCGTAGTCGGCTTCGATGAGGAAGATGTCGATTTTTTCGTCGGCCGGGGCGTTTTCCTGCGCAAGCAGGGCGGCGTCCAGCTTATCCTGGTAGTTGTTGTTCGTGTTGGGGTTGATGGTCCATTTCACAAGGGTGCCGTCGTTGAGGGTGGTGGTGGATTTATCTTCGGCGATTTCCTTCACCTCGGGATAAAAGTCGTTGAAGCGGCTCTGGAATTCGTCATTCCAGCACCAGATGTTGAGCACCTTGCCCTCCTCCTGAGCCAGGGCGGGAAAGCACAGCGCCGTCAGCGCCAGCGTAAGTACGAGAAACACGCACAGTCCTTTTTTCATGGATGGATGCCTCCTTTTTATTGTTTCCCCTCCCTGCAGGCAGAGGGAATCCTTCGCTTTCATCAGCCGGCGGCGGTGGAGGGCCGGGCGACCGTCGCGCCCTCCAGCAGCCGGCAGGGAATGGTAATCAGCTCGTGATAGGTGGTTCTGGGATGCTCGATGAGGTGCACCAGCTGGCGCGCGGCCTCGCTGCCGATGCGCTGGGTGTCCTGCTCGACGGTGGTCAGGGCGGGCGCGCACATCTGCAGCAGCTTCACCCCGTCAAATCCGGCCACCGACACATCCTCCGGGATGCGCAGCCCGCAGGCGCGCACGGCCTCCATGCCGCCCAGGGCGGCATAATCGTCGGGCATGAGGATGCAGGTGGGACGCGGGCCCTGCTTGAGAAGGCGGAGGGTGGCTTCGCGGGTCACGGCGGGGTTGTGATAGGCTGCGGGCACCAGATAGCCCGGCGGCACATCCAGCCCCGCCTCATTCATGGCCCGGAGGAAGCTGACCGTGCGCACGTCCGTGACCGAGCTCTCCTCGCCGGTCACATAGGCGATGCGGCGGTGTCCCCTGGCGATGACGTAGCGCGTGAGCTCCTCCATGCCCTGGCGGTTTTGCGACTGCACGCAGGTATGGTCGTGAAACACATGGTCGATGGTCACCACCGGCAGGGAGCTGGCCACCAGCTCCACCACCTCGGCGCTGGAGAAATGCGAGCAGACGATGCATACGCCGTCGACATTGCGGTAGCGGCAGTGCTCCAGGTAGGTCATGCGGGTATCGCCCATGTGGTGGGTGATGAAGGTGATGTCGTACCCGCGGCGCTCCGCCTCGGTCTTGAAGGCCTGAAGGACGGGGCTGAAATAGCTGTGGGTGAAACCGCTTTCGGTATCGTCGGAATACAGCACGCCAAGGTTAAATGTGCGGCCCAGCTTGAGGCTGCGCGCCTGGGCGTTGGGGCGGTAGCCAAGCTGCTCGGCGGCCTGGCGCACCTGTTCGCGGGTTTCCTCGCTGATATCGGGATATCCGTTGAGCGCCTTGCTCACGGTGGATACGGAGAGGCCGCAGTGGGCGGATAACTCTTTGATGGTCACTGACATTGGTTTCCTCTTTCCCGTTGTCATCGTTGAACGAAATTGTTTTCGTAAAGGATTATAACCCAGGTCGTTCCAAAATGCAAGTGGTTTTGAAAAAAATATTTGATTAGTCCTTCTATAAACCATTTTCTACATTATAGTGCCCAATAATTTTTCTTCCGGCAATGTTCCGAGTGGAATACGTTTTCGTCCATCGCGGGTTTTTCACAGGAAATTTTCAGATAAGTCTTGATTTTTTGGGACATTCATTGTATATTGTCTGCGTAAGGCGCCGCTGTTACTAAATCGTATTCGTTCAGTGAATATAAGGCTTACAGCCATAAATGCAGGGAGGATCGCCATGGAATACGGCTATTTTGACGACGCAGCCCGGGAATATGTCATCACAAGACCGGATACCCCCTCCCCCTGGATCAACTATCTGGGCAGCGAGGCTTTCTTCACGCTCCTGTCCAACACAGGGGGCGGCTACAGCTTCTACCGCGACGCGCGCCTGCTGCGGCTGACGCGCTACCGCTACAACGGCGTGCCCACCGACGCGGGCGGCCAGTATTTCTACCTGCGCGACGGCGACAGCGTCTTTACCCCCGGCTGGATGCCCGTCAAAACGCCGCTGGACCGTTACGAGTGCCGCCACGGCCTGGGCTATACCCGCATCCTGGGCGAAAAAGACGGGCTGCGCGCCGAGCAGACCTCGCTTGTGCCGCGCGGCGAGGACGCGCTGGTCACCCGCCTGACCCTGGAAAACCGCACCGATCGGCAAAAGCGGGTCGATGTGTTCAGCTTTGTGGAGTTTTGTCTATGGGACGCACAGGATGACGCGACTAACTTCCAGCGCAACCTTTCCACCGGCGAGATCGAGGTGGAGGGCAGCGCCATCTATCATGTCACCGAGTACCGCGAGCGCCGCAATCACTATGCCGTCTATGCGGTCAACGCGCCCGTCATCGGCTTTGATACCGACCGGGAGACCTTTCTGGGCGCCTGCAACGGCTTTGACCATCCCGCCGCCGTCGAGCGGGGCGAAAGCTTCAACAGCATGGCCAGCGGCTGGTCCCCCGTGGGCAGCCACCACCTGCGGGCCGATCTCGCGCCCGGGGCGCGCGTGAGCTATCTGTTTGTGCTGGGCTTTTGCCAGAATCCCGATGCGGAGAAGTTCTCCGCGCCCGGCGTGGCCAACAAGGCCCCCGCGCGGGCGCTGCTTTCGCGCTTTTCTACGGAGGCGCAGTTTGACGCCGCCTTTGAGGCGCTCGCCGCCCACTGGCGCACGCTTCTCTCGGGCTATCAGGTCGCAAGCGGCGACACAAGGCTGGATCGCATGGTCAACCTCTGGCATCAGTATCAGTGCATGGTCACCTTTAACCTGTCGCGCTCCGCCAGCTATTATGAAAGCGGCATCGGGCGGGGCATGGGCTTCCGTGACTCCGCGCAGGACCTGCTGGGCTTTGTGCACATGGTTCCGCAGCGCGCGCGGCAGCGCTTTGTGGATCTCGCGGCCACGCAGTTTCCCGATGGCAGCGCCTATCATCAGTACCAGCCGCTCACCCGGCGCGGCAACTTTGACGTGGGCGGCGGATTCAACGACGATCCCCTGTGGCTGATCTTCGGCGCCGCCGCCTATGTCAGGGAAACCGGCGACGCCTCCATCCTGCATCAGTCCGTTCCCTTTGACAACGACGAGCGTCTCAGCCAGCCGCTCATGGAACACCTTCGCCGGTCGTTCCACTTCACGCTGGACCATCTGGGGCCGCACGGCCTGCCGCTGATTGGCCGCGCGGACTGGAACGACTGTCTCAACCTCAACTGCTTCTCCACCACCCCGGGCGAAAGCTTCCAGACCACGGCCAACATCGAGTCCGGCGTGGCGGAATCGCTCTTCATCGCGGGTATGTTCATCGGCGTGTGCGCGGATTATCAGGCCCTCTGCCGCCTCTATGGCTGGGAGGACGAGGCGTGTCAGGCCGCCGCCCAGGGCGAAAAGATGCGTCAGTCAGTGCTGGCGTACGGCTGGGACGGCGAGTGGTTCCTGCGCGCCTATGATGCGCACGGCCGCAAGGTGGGAAGCCGGGAATGCGAGGAGGGCCAAATCTATATCGAGCCGCAGGGCTTTCTGGTCATGGCGGGCGTGGGCATCAAGGAGGGCTATGCCCAGCGCGCGCTGGATTCCGTGCGCGACCGTCTGCTCACGCCGCATGGCGTGGCCCTGCTCGCCCCGCCCTATACCCGGTATCATCCCGAGCTCGGCGAAATCAGCTCCTATCCTCCGGGATACAAGGAAAACGGCGGCATCTTCTGTCACAACAACCCATGGATCGTTCTGGCCGAGGTCATGCTGGGACACGGCGGACGGGCCTTCGATATTTACTGCCGCACCTGTCCGGCCTATCTGAGCGACCCCGCTTTGCACCGTACCGAGCCCTATGTCTATAGCCAGATGGTCGCAGGCCCCGCCGCCCCGCGCTTCGGCCAGGCCAAAAACAGTTGGCTGACGGGCACGGCGGCATGGACGTTCTATGCCATATCGCAGGGAATTCTGGGGATCAGGCCGGACTATGACGGCCTGCGCGTCGATCCCTGCCTGCCCGCGCAGCTGAGCGAGGTAACGGTGACCCGTCGCTTCCGGGGCAGCCTCTACCGCATCCACATTCGCAACCTCGCGGGCGATGAGAAGGGCCGCCTGACCCTGACCCTGGACGGAAAGCCCGTCGAAGGCAGCCTCATCCCCGCGGACGCCGCGCCTGCGGAGCATGAGGTGGAGGCCGTGCTGACCTGATCACAGGCGCCAGACGCAGATTGAGCGCCCATGCAGGGGCTTTCGACATCACGTGCATGCACAGATTTTTCAAAAACACCTCAGGAGAACTGATGGGCCGTAGGCCCGCAGACTCAACCGCAGCAGAGGGCGCTGACAAAGAGCGGGGGACAGGGGCCTCCCCGGTTGCTCAATCATTCGCGCTTCCCTGCGGTATCCCAAGCCTTATGCCGCAGGAAACGCGCCTCTCCCTGAAATCAGGGGTTTTTTAACGGCCTGTGCC